>Ga0126381_100010109_pt1 | contig 10608 bp, 8 predicted proteins | sample PanSoiMetPlot_28_FD_96465 | JGI IMG/M metagenome (GOLD analysis project Ga0126381, IMG submission 96465) | Tropical forest soil microbial communities from Panama - MetaG Plot_28 | ecosystem: Environmental > Terrestrial > Soil > Tropical forest > Bulk soil | place: Panama | collected 2016-02-17
CCGTGAATGATAAAGTCATCGGGGCATTCCGGACTTTTATCTCCGAGAACCGCCTATTCAACGTGAGTGACGAACGCTTGAACGCAAGTCTTGAGTATGCAAAGGCGCTGATCCGCCGGGAAATTGTTACCGCAGCCTACGGCGCCGAGGCCGGAGAAGAGGCTTTCCTATCCGATGACCCACAGTTTCGACAGGCACTCGAAGTGTTACCAGAGGCAAAACAGCTGGCCGAAGGCTCACGCCGTGAACTCCCCCGCCAACAGTAACAATGCTGCCACCCTTACTGAACGCTCAGAATCACGCACTTCAGGTAATAAGTCTCAGGCATCGAGATTAGAAAAGGATGATCGCGCGACTGGGTCCTTTTCTCGACAATCCGCGCAACCCGGTGTGCGTCACCGGCAGCATCGGCAAGTATGTTTAGGAAGGCGTCCTCACTCATATGGTAGGAACAAGTCGATGTAATGAGTGTTCCACCAGGCACCAGCATTTTCAGTGCCCGCAGATTTATTTCCTTGTAACCCCTTTCTGCAGCTTCCACTGAAGCACGATTCTTCGCAAAAGCCGGCGGGTCCAGCACGATGACATCGAATCGTTGTCCGGCAGCTTCCAACTCGCTCAGTTTGTCGAAAACGTTGGCCTCAGCAAACTCGATGTTGTGTATGGCATTAATCTCGACATTCTTCCGGGCGCTTTCGAGGGCCAGACCGGAAACATCAATGGCCAGAACCTCGTCCGCGCCGCCGGACATATGGACGGCGAATCCTCCCTGGAATGTGAAACAATCAAGTACTCGTCCGCGCGCATACGTCCCGGCTGCAATGCGATTCTCGCTTTGATCCAGAAACCAACCGGTCTTTTGGCCGCGAATAAGATCGACGCAAAAGGTGAACCGGCCCTCTTTAATTACCAGCGGACCCGGATCCTCCCCGTAGATAATACCGGCCGTTCGCGGCAAGCCCTCCATCTCCCGGACCCTGGCTTCATTCCGCTCGATAATAGCCTTTGGATGATATCGGTCGGCGATCAATCGGATCCAAAGCGGCTTGAGCAACTCCATTCCCTGGGACAGGGTCTGGATGACGAAACAGTCCAGGTATCGGTCGACTATGAGCGAAGGCAGCAGGTCGCTTTCGCTGAAGATCAGCCGGTATGCGTCGCTGCCCGCGGATACTTGCTGCCTGAGCTGTTCGGCTGCGATCAGCCGCGATTCCCAGAAATCGTCATTTATTGGCGTGCTGTCAAAAGAAAGCATCCGGAGAGCGATTTGAGATCGAGAGCTGTACAGCGCGCTGCCCAGCCTCTCGCCTCGCGGGCCGATCACTCGCACAATTCCGCCGGCGGTGATGCCCTCGCTGGCCAATAAGTCACTTCTGTAAACCCAGAAATGCCTCGCAGCTATCCGCAATGCTCCCTTCTTGTTGACTTTCACAACTGGCGGCTCGGTCATAGCCCTTATATGATAGCTTGTTACCCCCGGATTCATAAGAGTCGCCGCATAAGAGGCGCCGCATAAGTCTCGCCGGCAGGTCTTAGTCGTTGGCCTGCCCTGTGGTTCAACCGCGTCGGCTTGGCGGTGATCCGTGGAGCGATTCTTTATCTGGAGAGCAGCGCTGGCGGTGTTTGTTGTTGCGGCGTAAGGCTCCTGAGTGATGACGCAGTGTTTCCGAAAGGCTTTGGGGACCGATCAACGTGAGCGAGCAGCCGTCTAGCATTGGAGTATACGTTGGAATAGGGTCGAACCTTGGCAATCGCGAAGAGAACCTCAGCCAGGCGATTTCAGCAATCCGGAAGGCAGGCTTCCCTCTTTTGGCGGCGTCGTCCATATACGAGACCGAGCCTGTGGATTACCTTGACCAGCCGTGGTTCCTCAATCAGGTCGTCAGAGTCGCGCCTCCGGAGGACCCGGCTGCCGGCCTGGGAGGTGCCGAGCGGGCGTTAGGCCATTTGCTCGCCATCGAGCAGATGATGGGTAGGCAGAGGCACGTTCCGGCAGGCCCTCGACTAATCGATCTGGACTTGTTGTTGTGGGGCTCGGCCGTCATTGCCAGCACAAAGTCGCTGCCGCCCGCGGCAAGATTGTCTTTCGAAGACCAGGGCATGACCCAAAGCGCCCAGTCGGTCGATCTGGTTGTGCCGCACCCACGCCTGCACCTGCGACGCTTCGTACTCGTCCCATTAACCGAATTAGCGGCCGATTTGGTTCATCCGGTTATTGGCAAGACGATTGAGGAACTTCTCGCTGAGGTTACCGACCGTTCCATTGTGAGGATTCACCACGGGTGAGCGGCTGAGGTTGGCTCAACAAGACCGGTCGCCGGGACTATAACCGGCGAGCTTCTTGACCAGATCGAGGAGCTGCTCCATTTGCGGTGGTTTCGCAATGTGAGCATCATAACCGGCGGCGAGCGCCATTTCTCTGTCTTCCTCGCGGGCATATCCTGTCAGAGCGATCGCTCGTACGTTTTCGAGCCCGGGAGTGGCTCTGAGACGGCGTACGAATTGGTAGCCATCGATGTTGGGCATGCCAATATCTGAAATAACCACTCCAGGAATGAAATTCGCCGCCACAGCCAGAGCGTCTGCAGCACTGGAAGCGGTGCGGACTTCACAACCATAGGATTGAAGCCAGGTCATCAGCATATTAAGGGTATCAGTCGAGTCCTCAACAATGAGAAGCCGCAGATTGAGCTGTTCTGGTTCCGGTTCACGTGCGGGAGGGGCATGGCTCTCTTGTCGAGCGAGCCCCGGTTCAGGAACACGCGCGCCGGGTTGAGCGCTCGAGATTGCTGTATCGACTGCTGTACCCGCCGGCTGTACGGGCTGCGAGACCTGCCCGCGATCTGCATCGGATGCTGGTTTTGAATCAGCAGTGCAGTGACTGGCGACCAATGTCGCCGGGAGTGAAACCGTAAATCGGCTGCCACGATCGATCCCATCGCTTTCAACGGCGAGAGTGCCCCCATGCATCTCCACCAGAGCCCTGGTTATGGCAAGGCCGAGTCCCAGGCCTCCGTATTGCCTGTTTATTCCTCCATTGGCCTGGCTGAATCTGTCGAAGACAAACGGCAAGAATTCCGGCGGTATTCCGATTCCGGTGTCGGTTACCTCGATCACTACTTCCGAATCCGACCGCTCGTGATTTCCGGGGACTTGACGCAAACCGACGCTGACATGTCCACCTTCCGGTGTGAACTTCACTGCGTTTGAGATCAGGTTCAGCACGACCTGATGGATCCTGACCGGGTCGATGTTGCAAACAACTGGCTGCCCAGGATGCATGACTTCGATTGCGACCGTTCGATTCTCGGCCTGAGGGCGGATCACATTGACGGCTGCCTCAATCAAGTAGGCCAGGTCAGTCGGTTCGCGGGCCAGTTCGATTTTGCCGGAATCGATGCGAGTCAAATCCAGTAGATCGTTGATGAGTGTCGCCTGCTGGCGGGCGTTTCGCTCAATTACTTCAAAGCCCTCCCGGAGCAGCGGATCAGCATTCGCAAAGCGCGACAGGATTCTAATCCATCCAAGGATGGGAGTCAGCGGTGTTCTGAGCTCATGGGATAGAGTAGCCAGGAACTCATCCTTGGCGCGATTTGCCTGGCTCAGTTGCTCGAACAAACGCGCGTTTGTAATGGCGGCGCTGGCTTCGGCGGCAAGGATTGCCATCGCATCAACTTCGGTCTGGCTATAGTGTCGAACCAGACCGGAACCGGTTCCGATGACCCCAAAGATTTCACCGGTGCTGATCAGGGGCAGACTGACTATTGATTTGACTCCTTCCCGCTTCCATCTATCAAAATTCGGAGACAGTCCCGCCAGGTCTTCGACGTCTTCAAGGATCAATGGTTCCCCGGTCGAAATCAAAGCGGCAAGAGATGGGTCGTCGTACTTGAGGCGCCGCTCGCGGACGTACTCCTCGGACAGGCCGCTATGCGTTATAAGTTTGAGCTCTCCCGACTCATCAAAGTAGCTGATCGCCACCCTGTCAGTCCTGCAAATCGCCATGGCCGCGTTCATCACCGCGTCCAACGTCTGGTCGAGGCTCAAACAGGACGCGAGCTCCAGGGATAGATCCTGGAGGCGGGTAAGTGCCCTGAGCTGCTCGTCCATCCCATCGAATATGATCTGGCCGAGCGAACGGCGGTCCGGAGTGTGATCCACCTGCGAACCTGAGACCGTGTACTGATGGGCTGAGATTATGGGCGCTAGGCGCTCTCGCTTTACAATGCTCAGATCATACTGGCAAATAAAGGTTGTAGGAGAGGTGTTGCCCAGGAGATGTCCTTTCACTTCGAGTCGCAGCAGGTCTCTGGCAGTGTAACCGGTCGCAAACGCACAGCAGCTATCGTTCAAACACCGTATCGACCGGAATCTGCGCCTTGCATCTTCGGCGATTGGCTGTCCGATCTTTTCAATCAGCTCGATAGGGACCTGTTCCGTTATGAACAGCAGGGCCTGGCTGGATTCGCATGCAGCAACATCAATCCCAAGTCTGCGCAGGGCCATCTCGAATGCAACCCTGCCCGTATGATTCGTCACGATGACGCATTTGTCGCGACTCGAAAGCCCGGCGGCGATGAACGGCGCGAACCTGGTCCGGCCTTCTTCTCCGTGATAGAGATAGACGATCCTGGACCCCACCGGAACCGTTAGAGCCAGCGGTTCAAGGACTATTTTCTGCCGGGCGCGAACCGGTTCCAAAGCCATTAACGGCACCTCTACTTTTTGTCCGTTGTCGTAGAGCGATGTTCTCTAGCTCATTTTACCACGCCCTTTCCGGAAGTTGCAGTTGCGGGCGAGAAATCTCGTATGGTACGTTTTAGAATCTTTCACCAATTCAAGGCACTCATGTCGTCTTCTCTCTCAAAAATTCCACCGGGCGTTCAGTACATATTCGATACTGAAGTTCGCTTCCGCCGGTGGGTCGAACGCCAGGTTATGGACGTCTTCGACGGATGGTCCTATTCTGAGATAGTCTTGCCGATCTTCGACTACGCCGATCTATTCGCGCTTGGGATGGGCAAAATCCAGGCCGAGATGACCTATCGCTTTACCGGGCGCGACGGGAAAATGCTCGCTCTAAGACCGGAGATGACTTCCCTGGTGGCCCGCACAGTTGCGACCCGCTTCAGGGACCGCCATCGCCCGATCCGGCTCTCATACTCAGGAGAGGTGTTCCGCTGGGACGAGCCCAGGCCTGCCCGCCAGCACGAATTCCACCAGATTGGACTCGAACACGTCGGCTCGGACCGCCTCGAAGCCGACACTGAAGTGCTGATCATAGCAATCGAGGCGCTGCAGCGGGTCGGAATCGAAGGATTTACCATCACTCTCGGCCACGTTGACTTCATACAGGGCATCGCGGAACGGCTCGGGCTGAATCAAGACGCCTGCCGCCAAATGTACTCCATCGTAGACAGGAAAGAGACCGAGGAATTCGATCTGTTTCTCACTCCCTATGCCGGCGAGAACACCAGGGAATCACTTTGCCGCCTGACGACCCTTGCAGGGAAAAAGGAAATCCTGGAAGAGGCAAAGTCCCTTGTAACCAATGACCGCTCCAGGTCAGCTCTGGATGACCTGTCCCGGGTTTATGCCATCGCTGAGGCTATAGGCATCGATGAACACATAGATATAGACCTCGGAGATGTCGGCGGCCTGGATTACTATACCGGCCTCACATTCAAGATTTATGCGCCCCGGCTCGGAGCGGCGCTCGGCAGCGGCGGCCGCTACGACAATTTGCTGTCTCAGTTCGGGCGATCGGAACCCGCTGTCGGTTTCTCACTGTGGCTGGATTGGCTGGCCCAACTTTCGGCCTCGCGCAATACCGCGCCGGGAATGGGGACCGGCAACATCAGCACGCTCGAAGCCGCAGGAGATCTCGCCTCGGTATTCAAGGAAGCCTCCCGCCTCCGAGCCCTGGGAACCAGAGTCGAAATTGTTTGAAATTCGGGAAACCTGATGTCTCTTATAACGATAGCCCTCGCGAAGGGGCGGCTGCAGGATGCCAGCCTCGATCTGTTTGGGAAAGCTGGCATAAGTATTCCCCAGGACCTGCTCGACTCCCGCCGACTGCTTTTAGAGGATACGAGCGGCCGGTACAGTTTCGTCTTCGTTAAGCCCGGTGACGTACCTGTCTACGTCGAATATGGCGTCGCGGATGTGGGGATCTGCGGGCGTGACGTTCTGATTGAATCGGCGGCGGACGTACATGAGCCGCTTGACCTCAGGTTCGGTTATTGCAAGCTGGTGCTCGCGAGCAGACCCGAAACCGCGGCCCTCGGGTATAACCCGCTGGTTGCCACACGCGTAGCGACCAAGTACCCGCGCGTGACCGCGGATTACTTTCAACGGCATGGAGTGCCGATTGAACTCATCGGGCTGTCCGGTTCGGTCGAACTGGCAGCAGTGCTTGGCCTGGCCCACCACATCGTTGATCTGGTTGAAACCGGGCGGACCCTGCGAGACAACGGACTGGTCGTGGTCGACACTATCGCTGAATCGACCGCGCGGCTGATTGTCAATCGCGCCAGCTATCACCTGAAGCGAATTGCAGTGATGGCCCTGATACAGCTTCTGAGGGAGGCCGTCAGGACCGTTGCTCAAGCCGAAACCAGCCAGCCTGAACCAATTCCTGCGATGGATTGAATTCGGTAGCAACTATCATGGAAATCGCCAGCTACAAGGCCGGGGCCCACTGTCCCGCTCTAGACCGCATCAGGAGCCGGTCCCTGCACATGAACCCGGACCTGCTAGCTGCGGTGGCTGCTATCGTCGATGCCGTCAGAGGCGGTGGAGACGAAGCGCTCATCCATTTCACTGCTGAACATGACGGAGTCAAACTACACCCTTCCGACCTCCGAATATCAGAAGACCATATAGATTCGGTGGCGGCCGGCGCAGATCTGCTTACGGTCGCAGCCTTCCGGAAAGCGATTGAGAACGTGCGAGCGTTCCACCGTCGTGAGGCTGAATCGGGTTGGACGATTCAGGCCGAGTCGGGCTCGGAACTCGGCCTGAGGGTCTTGCCAATCGCGTCCGCTGGCCTGTACGTGCCGGGAGGAAAGGCCGCCTACCCTTCCTCCCTGATAATGAACGCAGTACCCGCACAGGTCGCCGGCGTCCGCAAGATCGTGGTCGCTACGCCGCCGCGGAATCTGGAAAAGACTCCCGAGATTGCGGCAGTCGTCAAGGAACTTGGTATCCGCGACGTCTATCAAGTGGGGGGCGCTCAAGCGATAGCGGCACTGGCGTTTGGGACCGAAACTGTTCCAAGAGTCGACAAGATTGTGGGGCCGGGTAATGTCTACGTTGCAATCGCCAAGAAACTCGTATATGGAACCGTGGGAATCGATTCAATCGCCGGGCCGACCGAAGTCGTCGTGATGGCCGACGAATCCGCAAACCCGGCATTCGTGGCCGCGGATCTGCTGGCACAGGCCGAACACGATCAAGAGGCGTCCGCTATATGCGTGACCACCAGCGCCGAGTTGGCCAGACAAGTGTCTCACGAAGTGGACAAGCAGCTTCTCGCCTTGTCGCGGAGTGAAATCGCCCGCGACTCCATCGAGCGATACGGAGTAGTCTTTATCGTTGGCTCCCTCGAGGAGGGCTGTGATCTTGTAAATCACATTGCGCCGGAACATCTGGAACTGATGACCGCAAACAACAACGAAGTCTTCCAATCAATCGAGAACGCAGGCGCCGTATTCTTTGGTGATTGGTCGACGGAACCGGTAGGAGACTATCTCGCAGGACCTAACCATGTGTTGCCGACGCTCGGGACTTCGCGATTCTCTTCACCGCTTGGTGTCTACGACTTCGTAAAGCGCCAGTCTATAATTCGATATACGAAAGAGGCGATCAGGGCGAATGCCCCGATGATATCTGCTATGGCCGACGCCGAAGGACTAACCGCGCACAAAGAGGCTGTCCTCAAGAGATTGAAATGAGGGTTGAGTCAAACATGACCTATGCGGCGCGATGAAACGAAGAAACTACCCCGCAGGGGCGGCCGTGAGTCTCGGCGGCGCTCCGCACTTCGCCAGGTGCCGCCCCTGTGACCCATCGGATGATTCTGAACGTCTTACAAACTTTTGAACCGCATGCGTGATCCAATCAACACAATAAAGCCGGCAGTTCGCGGAATAAAGGCATATTCCCTGCACCCGTATCGGGCAAGCATTAAGATCAATCAGAACGAAAACCCTTACGACATGCCGCAGGAAATCAAGGACGAGGTTGCCAGGAGGCTGGCCACTCGTACCTGGTCTCGCTATCCCGACTTCGTGCCCTCAGAGTTGCTCGACCAGCTCGCTGCGTTTGCAGGGTGGATTCCGGACGGAACGCTTGCAGGCAATGGATCCAATGAGTTGATCCAAGCAGTCCTCGCCGTCCTGGTTGGTCCCGGTGTGAAGGTTGTGATTTCCGAGCCGACCTTTACGCTGTACCGCCAGATCGTCACGATCTTCGGCGGTCAAGTCATATCAGTTCCGCTGACGTCTCGGCTTGAATTTGATATCTCCGCATTGATTGACGCCACGCGTGATTTGACTGGAGGAGTGCTGATTCTATGTTCGCCTAACAATCCCACGGGCTGCCGGATTGAAGACGCGGACCTGATTGAACTCGCCCGGGGGTTTGATGGCATCGTGATCGTAGACGAGGCATACCATGAATTCTCGCGACACTCTGTCGTGCCCCTGCTGAAAGAGCTGCCAAATCTCATAGTACTCCGAACGTTTTCTAAGGCAATGGCGATGGCCGGACTCCGCGTAGGATATATGCTGGCCTCGCCACCGCTGGCCAGAGAAGTCCACAAGGCTACTCTTCCGTACAATCTCAACTTCGTATCATCAACAGTGGCCAGGGTTGCTTGTGAACGATATGACGCCATTTTGAAGCCGCTCGTGGTTCGGCTCATCGACGACCGCGACCTGCTCTTGACCAGAATACTTCAAATTCCCGGGCTCGATCCTGTGCCTTCACACGCGAATTTCTTTCTGGTCAAGACCGTCCTCGAGCCGCAAACGCTCTTCGAAGAATTGTTGGATCGCGATATACTTGTACGCGACGTCAGCCACTATCCGATGCTTGGCCGTTATTTGCGTCTGTCGGTTGGCAGGCCCGAGGAAAACGAGGCGGTTCTCTCGGCCCTTCAAGACATTATGAAGAATGGGCCGCGGCCGGACGACGGGTGATAAGTCCTGCAGGGGTCAAACCATGGGAGTCGTTCATGGCGGAACTGTCGCCGCCCACAAACATTGAAAACCCTGTACGGACGGCCCTCCGGCGCCTGCGGCTTCAAGTCCGCCGCCCCGGCACGGCATCCCAAGAACTCTTTTCTAAGGAGCAAGAAAGACGATGGGCAGGTTAGCCGAAAAACGGCGGACGACTCGCGAGACCGATGTATATGTCAAGCTGGACCTCGATGGGAAGGGCGATTCCAAAATCACCACCGGCATAGGGTTTCTAGACCATATGCTCGATCTGTTTGCCCGCCACGGCCTTTTCGATCTCGAAGTTACCTGCAAAGGCGACCTGAATATAGACCCGCATCATTCGGTCGAGGACATAGCAATCACGCTTGGTCAGGCCTTTTCCGACGCCGTGGGCGACAAAGCTGGCATCGTCAGGTTTGGCACTGCCTATGTGCCTATGGACGAAACGCTGGCCCGGACCGTCGTCGACCTCAGTGGCAGGGCCTTTACCGTCTATCATGTTCAGGCCGTGCGAGACCGAATCGGAGAGCTCGACGTCGAGCTAGTGCCGCATTTTTGGCGATCGTTTGCCAGTGAAGCAAAGTGCAACCTTCACATAGAGTTGCTCTACGGATCGAACCAGCATCACATAACGGAAGCAGTTTTCAAATCATCGGCGAAGGCGCTTTCGGCGGCGTGTCGCCTTTCTGACCGAATCCAGGGAGTCCTGTCAACCAAAGGAACCCTGTAAGGGGCTTGCCGGCTAAGGATCGAAGGTGCGTCACCCGAGGCTAGGTAGCAGGAGCCCTCGGTTGAACGCGGTTGAGCGGGACCGCCCCCGAAATAGGCACTCTGGAAATATGATCGCGATAATCGATTACGGAGTTGGGAATTTACGCAGCGTCGAGAAGGCCCTCGAGGCAGTTGGGGCTGAAGCGGTTGTTACTAATGACCCGGCCCGGATACGGGACGCGGCCCGCCTGGTCTTGCCTGGAGTCGGCGCGTTTGGCGAGTGCGCGGCGCGCCTCCGCCAATCGGGAATGGACGATCTGGTGCTCGAGGCTGTAGAACAGGCAAAGCCTGTTATCGGCCTCTGCGTTGGACTTCAACTCATGTTCGATGAAGGCCATGAGTTCGGAGTTCACAAAGGTCTCGGATTGATGCGCGGTCGAGTAGTTCGTTTCCCTGACGGAGGTCCAAGAGTGCCTCAGATCGGCTGGAACCAGATTGAAAGAGCGAGCGATCACCCTCTCCTCAACGGGATCGACAACGGGACCTACTTCTATTTCGTGCACTCCTACTACGTAGAAGCTGACGACCCCGCCGACATTCTCGGTGTTACTGAATATGGGATCCGATATCCGTCCGTTTGCGGCCGCGGTTCGATCTGTGGCGTGCAATTCCA
>Ga0126381_100010110_pt1 | contig 10607 bp, 8 predicted proteins | sample PanSoiMetPlot_28_FD_96465 | JGI IMG/M metagenome (GOLD analysis project Ga0126381, IMG submission 96465) | Tropical forest soil microbial communities from Panama - MetaG Plot_28 | ecosystem: Environmental > Terrestrial > Soil > Tropical forest > Bulk soil | place: Panama | collected 2016-02-17
CCGGTTAGCTCAGTTGCAGGGTCGGATCCGGCAGCGCGGAGCGGCCCGTGGTCGCCCTAGGGGGAGGGCGGCCGGGTAAGAGGCAGGCCGCGGGGGTGTATTGCGGCCTGCCCCTTACCCGCGTCCAGAGCGCCTCTGCCCACTACGCTGGGGAATTCGCCGGCAGGCAAGCGTTCGTCCCAGAAAGGGCGCGTTATGGAATATCCGGTTCGGTTCTCCGTCGACTACCCCGGCCGGCCGCTCGACCGGCTCAGCACGGCTTTCCGCATCTTCCTGGTGATCCCGATCGCGATCGTGGTTGGCGCGGTGTCGGGGGGGACCTGGCAATGGACGTACTCAAATGACACCACGGCGGTGGCCGTCGGCGCGGGCGGCCTGCTGTTCTTCGGCCCGCTGCTCATGATCTTGTTCCGGCAGAAGTACCCCCGGTGGTGGTTCGACTGGAACCTTGAGCTGGCGCGGTTCACCAACCGGGTCGGGGTCTACCTCGCGCTGATGACTGACCGGTACCCCTCAACGGACGACCACCAGTCGGTTCACCTCGACTACGTCTACCCCGATGCCGAGCGTGACCTCAACCGGTGGCTGCCGCTGGTGAAGTGGCTGCTGGCCATCCCGCACTACGTGGTGCTGCTCTTCCTCGACATCGCCGCGCTGGTGGTCGTGGTCGTGGCCTGGTTCTTCATCCTGGTCGACGGCGACTACCCGCGGGCCATGTTCGATTTCGTCGAAGGAGTCATCCGCTGGAACGTCCGGGTCACCGGATACGCGTTCACCCTCGTCACCGACCGGTACCCGCCGTTCCGGCTGGCGCCGTAACCGCTCTGGCCCGGGATCGAAATCAGCGGTCTGTGCCGGCCGGCCGGGACCGGGCCGGCTTGGACCGCGCGACGCGCGGCTGCCGGTCGGCCAGGAGCTTCTCGAGCTGACTCATCCGCTCGTTCAGGTCCTCGGTGGTCACGACGTCGGCCAGCGCCAGGCGGACGGCCGCCAGTTCCCTGGCCAGGAACTCCGTGTCGGCCTGGGTCCGGGCCGCCACTTCCCGGTCGCGCTCGATATTGGCCCGGTCACGGTCATCCTGCCGGTTCTGGGCCAGCAGGATCAGCGGGGCGGCGTACGCCGCCTGGGTGGAGAAGGCCAGGTTGAGCAGGATGAACGGATACGGATCCCAGTGCCCGATGAACCCGGCGGTGTTGAGCGCGATCCAGATGACCACCACGACGGTCTGCCCGGCCAGGAAACGGCCGGTACCGAGGAACCTGGCGATGCTCTCCGAGGCTTGACCGAACGCGTCCGCGTCGTAGCGGGCACCCATCCGCGGTGCCGCGCCGCGAGGAGCGCTCAGGTCCGAGCGGTCGCTGAAGCGGCGGGGGGAAAGGATTGACATCCTCATGCGGTCTCACTCTTTCGCCAGCCTGCGGGCAAGATACGGTCCATGACGTCATCGACGGTGACCGCGCCGAGCAGGCGCCCGGCGTCATCGCAGACGGCCACGCCGATGAGGTTGTACGCGGCCATCCGCCTGGCCACTTCCTTCTCGGGGAGGTCGGGACGGATGAAGTTACTTTCCTCGAGGCACTCGCCGACGCTGGTGGCCGGAGGCTGCCGCATCAGCTGCTGGAACCCGACCGTGCCCAGGTAGCGGCCGGTGGGAGTGACCGAGGGGGGTTCGCACACGTAGACCTGCGCCGCCGTGGTCGTGGCCATCTCCGGTTCGCGGATCTGGGCCAGCACCTCCGCGACGGGCGTGTCGGGCGTGACGATCACCGGGTGCGATGTCATCAGCCCTCCGGCCGTGGTCGCGCCGTAGCGGAGCAGCCGGCGCAGGTCGTCAGCCTGGACCGTCTCCATCGCGGCCAGCAGCCGCTCCCGCTGCTCGGCCGGCATCTCGGCGAGCAGGTCGGCGGCGTCGTCGGGTTCCATCTCCTCCACGACGTCGGCGCTGCGCTCCAGGCCGAGACTGGCCAGCAGCCGGACCTGGTCCTGCTCGGGCATTTCCTCGAGCACGTCGGCCAGTTCCTCGTCCTGGAGTGCCTCGGCGAGCTGCTGCCGCCGCGTGGCCGACATCGTCTCGACCGCATTGGCCAGGTCGGTGGGGTGCATTTCGCGCAGCTGGATGAGCTGCTCGGCCATCGGGCCCGCCTTGAACAGCTCCGGGTGCTTGTCCCACGGCACGATCGTCGGGGTGTGCCGCAGCCCCAGGCTGCGCCCCTGGCTGACGGCCAGCGACGAGACCTCCCAGCCTCCGCCCGGACGCTGCGAGGGCACGATGCCGACGTCCAGCACGCGCCCTTCGCCGGCGGGCTGGCCATACAGCTCGGAGGCCAGGATCTCCCCCGTTCTCCGGCTGAACCGCCTCAGGTCGACCGTGCCGCCGCGCAGGTGCGCGCCGTCGAACGAGAGCTCCGCGACTCGCCCCAGGTTGACGAAGATGTGCCGGCGCTGCAGCGTGACCACCAGCCCCAGCACCCAGGGCGGCTCGCCGCCAGCGGTCGGCAGGATCACGACATCACGGATCCGGCCGATGGCCAGCCCGTCGCTGTCCAGCAGCTGCCGGCTGCTCAGCCGGGAGGTGAAAACCGGCCCCGCCGTCATGGCCGGCCGTACCGGTGTGTCATCGGTAAGCCTCCTCACCTCGCCCGCAGCACGATCACCTGCCCGGAATGCCCGCTGCGACACCTTGGGTCCCAGTAAACGGCAGCCGCAATCTTGCTGTCACCTGTGGCAGGCCGATCAAGGGCGATGGGCGCTGCCCGTCAGCACCGGCGCCTCGTCCGCGCCGGCGGCAGCGGCCTGGGTGGCGCGCAGGCTGGCGATGATCGCGATGGCCAGGCATCCGGCGATGATTCCGAGCGACGCCGCGACCGGGATCTCGATGAGGTCGCCCAGCAGCATCTTCAGCCCCACGAACCCCAGGATCGCGGCTAGGCCCAGCTTAAGGTAGGCGAACCGGTGCATGAGGTCGGCGAGCAGGAAGTACAGCGAGCGCAGGCCGAGGATGGCGAACGCGTTGGAGGTGAACACGAGGAACGGCTCGCCGGTGATGGCCAGGACGGCCGGGATGGAGTCGGCGGCGAAGATCACGTCGCTGACCTCGACCAGCACGAGCACGACGAGCAGCGGCGTGGCCGCCAGCCGGCCCGCCCGGCGCACCCAGAACCGCTGGCCGTGGTAATCCTCGACCGCGGGCAGCACCCGGCGGACCAGCCGTACCGCGCGGCTGGTCCGCGGATCGGGTTCCGCGTCCCGCGCGCGGACCATGCGGCCCGCGGTGACCAGCAGGAACGCGCCGAAGACGTACAGGACCCAGTGGAATCGGTCCAGCAGGGCCACGCCGCCTGCGATGAATCCCGCTCTCAACACCAGCGCGCCCAGCACGCCGTAGAACAGCACCCGGTGCTGGTAGGCCTGCGGGACGGCGAAGCTGGCGAAGATCAGCGCGAATACGAAGATGTTGTCGACCGCGAGGCTCTTCTCGATCAGGTACCCGCCGAAGTACTCACCCGCGCGCTGCCCGCCCCAGGCCGCCCAGACCACGGCGCCGAAGGCGGTCCCGAGCACGAGCCAGACCGCGCTCCACGCGAGGGCCTCGCGCACGCCGACCTGGTGCGCGCGCCGGTGCGCCAGCAGGTCCACCGCGAGCACGGCCAGGATGGCAGCGAGCGTGGCGATCCACGCCCACGCAGGCACAGACATGATCCATCGGCTCCTTCGGCCGGCGTCGGGGGCCGGCGGCGCAGCGGGCACCGGCGCCGGGCGGCACCGAGCCGCTGACGAGATCAGGGTCGGTGCCGGATGTGCAGAAGGAGGGGGTGATTGGGTGCAGATTCGATGAAGCCTGGCACGTTGACCTGCCCACGTATGCGGGTCGGCAGCCCGCCCGCGGCCGCTAGCCAGGAGGCCTTACCTCCATGTTAGGATCTTTTGACCATCTCTTGAATTTGGTCGATCGGGGGATCACCAAAGAATTGCGCGGCTCGCCGCGATATGGCCTTCCGGCCATGGTCACGCCGGGCCAGACGGGGGGAACCATCATGGCAGACAACGATGCCAAGCTGATCGAGATGATCCGGAGGGCGGGCTTCTCGTTCGGCCCGGCCATACTGGCCGAGTCCAAGCGCGCGGGAATCCAGCTCGCCCTGGCGCTCGCTCTGGTGGAGAAAGAATCGGGATTCAGGAACATCTTCGGCTGTGACCTCGGTACACGGAAGACCGCTCCCTGGTGCCACCAGGACGTCACTCACGAGCGCGTCGAGGCCCTGATCAAGTTCGTTGACGGCGGCGGCAAGTCGAACGGGGTGGGTCTCACCCAGCTCACCTCGATCGACTTTATCCGGCAGGCCGAGGCCGAGGGAGGCGCGCACACGGTCGAGGCCCAGTGCCGCGTCGGCTTCGGGCACCTGCACGACCTGATCGAGCGGCACAACGAGCGAGTCGGAATCGGCGAATACAACGGCGGTGAGGGAAACCCGAAGTTCCTCTACGCGGACTCGGTCCTGGGCCTGCGCGGAGAATGGCAGACGCGGATCAACCAGGCGCTCGGCGGGAACGGGGCTAGCCCATCCGGGGATGCCGCCGTGCATCGCGACCTGAGACTGACCACCCCCTTCACCGAGGGGCCCGACGTGGGGGCGCTGCAGCAGGCGATCAACGCCCGGGCCCGCGACCTCCCCTTCATCGGCGCCAGCCTGGCCAAAGACGGCCAGTTTGGGTCCTACACGCTCCGCGCGGCCGGCCGGGTCGCATTCGCGCTCGGGCTCTCCGACCAGATCTGCTCGGCCATCAAGGACGGGACGGTGCCGCAGCTGGCCCAGGAGCTCATCCGTCACCCGGCGAAGCGGTCGGACGCCGATCGCCGTCGGGCGCACGAGCGCGAGCCCGAACTGAAGCGCCGCTGGCGGGCCCGGCGCACCGGCGGGAGCGCGGCCGTCAGGTGGGCCCGCTCCAGGATCGGGGTCCATGAGCACCCGGCCCACTCGAACTGGGGCCACCCGGTGCAGGACTGGATCCTGTTCACCGGCTACGGCGGCCCCGTGTTCTGGTGCGGATGCTTTGTCGCCTTCGCCGTGGTCAAGAAGGGCGGCGCCCACGTGCCGGAGCGAATCCGGCTCGGCTTTGACCTGAACATCAACGAGGACGCCCGAGCTGGAAAGAACGGATTCGAGGGAGCCGTGCCCGTCAATGAGGCCCGGCCGGGGGACATTGCCACCTTCAACTTCCGGCACATCGGGCTCGTCGCGGGCCCGACGAAGAACGGCATGATTCACACGATCGACGGCAACACGTCGTCCAGCAACGGCTCGAACAACAACGGCGGCGAGGTCGCTGAGCACCGCCGTCCCGTTGACCAGGTGACCTGCGTCGGACGCCTTCACTACTGATCTGGACCAGGCAGGCAATCCATGTTCCTCCCAGGCCGGCCCGGTCTCGCGAGCCGGCTGCGTCCTGCCCCGGGTTGTGCTCGGATAGAGGCACGTAGATTGATCACTGCCACATCGCAATAGCCGGTGCGGCAGCGGACAGCTCCGATCTCGTGCGGCTGCCGCTCGGGGAGGTAGCGATGCTGGCTGCGCAATCGTCGCCGGTGAGCGGGGTTGTGTTCGCGGTGGCCGTGCTCGCGACCAGCATGGCGCTGGTGGCAGGCCTGGCGTGGGCGTCGCGGCGGCTGCTCGGGCTGCCGGTCGGGGCGGGGCGGACGCTGATCGCCGGCCTGCTCGGATTCGTGGCCGCCTACCTGATCGGGCGCTCGCTGCAAGCGGCACAGCCCGGGCATCTGGCCGCGTTCTTCACCGTCGCGCTGGGCGTGCCGCTGGTCGTCGCGATGGTCTTCCTCGTGGCCGCGGAGGTACTGGTGCCAACCGGAACCGTGCCGCAGCCGGTGGAGGTGATCCGCGAGACGCGCCGCGGGGTCGCGCGCTCACGGCGCTATGCGCAGATCAGCCGGATCGCGGTGCGGCACGGGCTGGGCCCTTACCTGCACGGGCGGCGGGTGCGCCCGCAGGACGCGGCCGGCGGGCGGATCGCGCTCGCGCAGTCGCTGCGCCAGGCCCTCGAAGAGGGCGGGGTTACGTTCACCAAGCTCGGCCAGCTGCTGTCCACTCGCCGTGACCTGCTCCCGCAGGAGTTCGTCTCCGAGCTGGCCCGGCTTCAGGACCGGGCCGAGCCGGCGCCGTGGGAACAGGTAGAACAGGTGATAGCCCGGTCGCTGGGCGCGCCGGCCGGGCAGGTTTTCGCGGAGCTGCAGGCGGAGCCGGCCGCCGCCGCATCGATCGCCCAGGTTCACAAGGCCCGGCTGCGCCGCGCCGACGGCTCAGGCGCCGAGGTGGCGGTGAAGGTGCAGCGTCCGGAAATCCGGGCCGCTGTCGAGCAGGACCTGGACATCCTGCTGCGCATGGCGGTCAGGCTCGAGGACCACGCCCGCTGGGCGCGTGCGGTCGGCACGGCCGGGGTGGCGCAGGGGTTCGCTGCCGCGATGCGCGAAGAGCTCGACTTCCGGGTGGAAGCACGCAACATGGCGGCCATGGCCGCCACCTGGGCGGGCCAGCAGCGAGCCGTGGGGCGAGGCGTCCAGGTGGTGCTTCCCGCCGTGCATGAGCAGCTGAGCTCCGAGCACGTGCTCGTCATCGAATGGCTGGACGGGGTCAACCTGCGGGCCGCGGCACCATTGATCGACGACCGCGGGCTGGACCGGGCCGAACTGTCCCGCACCCTGCTGCGCAGCCTGGTGTACCAGATCACCGAGAGCGGCGTCTTCCACGCCGACCCGCATCCGGGCAACATTCTGCTGCTCACCGACGGCCGCCTCGCGCTGCTCGACTTCGGCTCGGTCGGCCGCATCGACGCCCAGCAACGACTCGCGCTGCAAAGCCTGCTGCTCGCGATCGGACGCGGTGACCCCGCGGCACTCCGTGATGCCCTGCTGGAGCTGGTCACCCGCACCGACGACATCGACGAACAGCAACTGGAACGCGCCCTCGGCCAGTTCATGGCGCGCCACCTCGCGGCCGGCACCGCGGCGACCGCCGACATGTTCACCGACCTGTTCCGCATCGCCTCCCGCTTTGAGCTGGCCATCCCGGCCGAGATCGCCACCGTGCTGCGCGCCCTCGCCACGCTGGAAGGCACGCTCACCCTGCTGACGCCCGGAATTGACATCGCCGCGGAAGCACATCAGTACGCCGCCGAGCACGCGGCCGGGCAGGTATCGCCGCGAACCGTGCAGAAGACCGTCACCGACGAGCTGATCGACCTGGTTCCGGTCCTGCGCCGGCTGCCACGCCGGTTCGACCGCATCACCGGCGCCATGGAACAAGGCAGGTTCGGCCTTAACGTGCGGCTGTTCGCCGACGAACGCGACCGCCGGGTGATCACCGGCCTGACCAACCAGGTCCTGCTGACGTTCCTCGGCGCCGCCGCCGGCGTCGTCGCCGCGCTGCTGCTCGGCATATCCAGTGCTCCCAAGATCGCCCCGGAGGTCAGCCTCTACCAGCTGATCGGCTACAACCTGCTCATCGTCGCGAGCATCCTCGTGCTGCGCGTGCTCTTCACCATCTTCAGGAACCGATGACGCGGACCCGAGCGGCCACAGCCCCTGGCGCAGGCCAGCCGAGTCCGGAGTTTCGACGTGACTCGCGTCACAGGTACCAGTACGATCATCGCGTTCGCCCCCGGGCTGCCCGCCCGGCCCTGGCCGCGGATCGCACGCCAAGGAGACGTCATGCCGCTCGCCGCGAGTTCCTACTCCTACCCTGTGCTCGGCGCGTTCTGGACGATCTTCATGATCTTCCTGTGGGTGATCTGGTTCTGGATCCTGATCACGGTGTTCATCGACATCTTCCGCAGCCACGACCTGTCCGGCTGGGCTAAAGCCGCGTGGTTCATCTTCGTGCTGATCCTTCCGCTGCTCGGGGTCCTGGTGTACCTGATCGCCCGGGGCAACAAGATGCAGGATCGCTGGACGCGGCAGGCGCAGCAACAGGACCAGCAGTTCCGCAGCTACGTCCAGGAGACCGCCAGCTCGGGGACCCCAGCGGACCAGCTGACCAAGCTGGCCGACCTGCGGGACCGGGGCGTGATCACGGCCGAGGAGTTCGACCGCGAGAAGGCCAAGATCCTGGCCTAAGCGGCAAAAGCCGACGATTCCGCCCGCACTGCCTCATCTATGTAAAGACTGGGCAAATCAAGGTTATGTGAATCCTCAATAGGCGCTGCCTGTGGTTTTTCCGCCAGCGGATCAGTGATTGAATCCCGCGATGGAGGGCGTCCGGCGGACCCCCCTGACGTTGGGCACGGAGGGGTCCCCGACGAAAGGAGCGCCATGCCCAGACACATTCGTACGTACAAGCGAACATGGTTAATAGCCGCGGTGGGCGTCAGCCTGGTCGCCGGCCAAGCACTGTTTGGCGTGACGGCGAACGCGGCTCCGTCGGCGCATAGCGTGCGCCCGCGTGCCACAGGCGAACTCGACTGCAACGGCTGGAGCAAGATCCAGAAGCCGGCGGCTTCGCACAAGCTACTCTGCACCGACATCCGTGGCATCAATGGCCACTATGAACGCTTCTACGACAATGGCCACTACATCGGCCACGATGAGCCATCCATCCGGTTCCTGTCCAACCGGCTCGGCTCCGGCAACAACGTGACCTTCACCGAGACCCTGCCCCGGGACCCGAAGGCGATGCCGGGCAACAACAATCCCGGCCACGACGTCACCCACTGGTTCGAACTGAGCCCCGCGCCGTGGTTCGGGATGACCATCTGCGACCCGAACTCTTACCCGCAGACCAAGTGCAAGCCCAACAGCGACAACAACGCGCCGCACGGCACGTTCCCTGGCGGCGGCGCCGCGTTCATGGAGATGCAGTTCTACCCGCCCGGCTTCGCCCCGTTCAGTGACTCGGTCAGCTGCAACAACACCCACTGGTGCGCGGCGCTCAACATCGACTCGCTCGAGGCCACCGACCACAGCGGCCCGAACCCGAACTGCGAGGAGCCGGTGAACTTCGCCTTCATCCAGCGCAACGGCGTGCCCGCCGGGCCGCCGAGCCCGCAGCTCTCCAACGGGGCGACGTTCACGCCCAACAGCCAGACGCTGATGATGAACCCCGGTGACGTCGTGAGCACCCACATGTGGGACGCGAACATCGGCGGCGGGAAGCGCGCGTTCAAGATAGAGATCAGCGACCTGACCACGGGGCAGAGCGGGTTCATGGTGGCTTCGGCCGCCAACGGCTTCATGCACACCAACTACGTCACCTGCGCCGGCACGCCATTCAACTTCCAGCCCCTGTTCAACACCGCTCGGGCAGCGAACTCGGACGGCTGGTCGGTGCTGCTGTCCGGCATCCTCACCCAGTACGAGACCGGGCACTTCATCCCGTGCAAGCGCGTCACCGGTCCGTTCTCCTTGGGATCCGACACGTCCTGGACAAGCTGCCACGGGGCCTACGAGAACGCGGGACCGCCCGACGGCACAACGAAGAGCCAGGAAGCGGCGGACGCGCTCTGCTACAAGAAGGGCGACACGCACGGCGGCACGGCGCCGCCCAACCTGGTCACCGGCTGCCTGGACAACGTCACGCAGAACGGCGACCTGGACTTCGACGGCACACCGTACTACCGCGACTGGCCCACCTCGACCGTTCCCAACAAGTGGCCGTCGACATTCCTCCAGCAGCAGCCCACGACCCAGGGCGGGGCCAGGTACTCGAAGATCCAGTTCGAGACCGACCTTCCGGCGAGCGAGGTGTTCACCTGCGGGCCGAACACTCCCGCGGGCTGCACGGTCCCGCCGAAGGGTCCGGGGCACTTCTACCCGTACTACACGCAGGCTAAGGTCGGCGGGCAGTGCGTCTGGGAGTTCGGCAACATGAGAAACGGCAACAGGTTCGGCGGAGATCGCCAGTACGCCCACCTGGTGCCGCATGGGTTCTTCAAGGGGCAGTTCGACTTCGCGAGCGCGCCACTGACCAACCCGAACTGCTGAGTGGAGCGCCTGGGAACGCGGGGCACTGCTGACCGCGCGCCCGGGCCAGCATGAAGGCGCCGCCACGGCCGGTCCCGGCCGTGGCGGCGCCTTCAGTTCCCTAGGCGGTGCGCACCTTTGGCGCCCGGTTGGCCTGGGCCGTTGGGCTGCGTCGGATCAGTTCGAGCCCTCAGCTCCGACGTAGCCCTCCGACTCCAGGTGCAGGATGATCTGCTGGGCGGCTTCCTCGGGCGTGAGCTGGGTCGTGTCGAGGGTGACGTCAGCGTCGCCGGGCTCCTCGTAGGGATCGGAGATGCCCGTGAACTCGGGCAGTGCCCCGGCGCGGGCCTTCGCGTACAGGCCCTTGCGGTCCCGCGCCTCGCATACCTCGAGGGAGGTCGATACGTGGACGAGCAGGAAGCCGCCGCCGGGCTCGACCATGCCCCGCACGTCCTTGCGGGTGACGTCGTAGGGGGCGATCGGCGCGCAGATGGCGATGCCGCCGTTCTTGGTGATCTCCGAGGCCACGAAGCCGATGCGGCGGATGTTGATGTCGCGGTGCTCCTTGGAGAAGCCGAGCTCGGACGAAAGGTGCTTGCGGACGATGTCGCCGTCGAGCAGGGTCACCGGCCGCCCGCCCAGC
>Ga0126381_100010111_pt1 | contig 10607 bp, 10 predicted proteins | sample PanSoiMetPlot_28_FD_96465 | JGI IMG/M metagenome (GOLD analysis project Ga0126381, IMG submission 96465) | Tropical forest soil microbial communities from Panama - MetaG Plot_28 | ecosystem: Environmental > Terrestrial > Soil > Tropical forest > Bulk soil | place: Panama | collected 2016-02-17
CGGACAGACCGCCAGCGCTACGTCGGTCACCAAGGTTTACGTCGACACGAGACGGCCGATCGGGCCTCTCGATGCCAACGTGTTCGGGTCGTTTCTCGAGCACCTGGGCCGCGCCATTTATGAAGGAATCTACGACCCGGGATCCAGCCTCTCCGACTCCAACGGATTTCGCAAAGACGTACTCGCAGACATTCGTGAGCTGGGAGTGCCCATCATTCGTTATCCCGGCGGCAATTTCGTCTCTGGATACAACTGGCTTGATGGCATCGGCCCCAAGCAGGATCGGCCGAAAGTTCTCGACAAAGCCTGGAATTCGCTGAACACCAATCAGTTTGGAACCGACGAGTTCATGGCGTGGTGCAAGGCTGCGGGAACTCAGCCGCTGATGGGCCTCAACCTCGGAACCGGAACGCCGGAAGAGGCCGCCGCTCTGGTCGAGTATTGCAATCTCGACAAAGGAACTCGCTGGAGCGACCAGCGCCGCAAACACGGCGTCGCGGATCCATATAAAGTGAAACACTGGTGCCTCGGCAACGAGATGGACGGCCCGTGGCAGATTGGTCACATCACGGCACTCGAGTATGGGTACAAGGCCGCCGATGCAGCTCGGCAGATGCGCGCGGTCGATCCATCCCTGACACTGATCGCATGCGGATCCAGTGGTCCGTTCATGCCGACGTACCTTGATTGGGACCGCGAAGTGTTGGAGCAATGCTACGAATACGTCGACGCGCTCTCCCTGCATCGATATGTTGGCGACACCGAGATGGAAACCGGTAGCAGCAGCGCAAAATACATGGCGCTAAACCTGACCATGGATCGCCAGATCGAAGAGACGCTGGCGGTGTGTGACTACGTGCGCGGCCACAAGCGCTCGAAGAAGCAGCTCTGGCTTTCGTTCGACGAGTGGAATGTGTGGTACCGCGAGCGCAGTGGAGATGCCGTCAACGGACACGGAAAAGAAGCTCCGCACCTGTTGGAAGAAATCTACAATCTAGAGGACGCATTGGTGGTCGGTGGGCTCGTCAACACTTTGCTGCGCCATGCCGATCGCGTGAAGATTGCGTGTCTTGCGCAGTTGGTGAACGTGATTGCACCGATCATGACGAATACGAAGGGAATGTTTCGTCAGACGATCTACTATCCCTACTCCTGGGGATTGCACTATGCGAAGGGCGCCGTGCTGCAGGTTCAACAAGATGGGTCTTCGACGTATGACGTTTCGGGTATCGGACAAGTGCCCCATCTCGACATCGTCGGAACAGCCGACTCCGCCAGCGGCGCAGTCGCACTGTTCATCCTCAATCGCGATCTGGAAAAGAGCCGCCAGTTTGAAATCAATTGGGAAGGTAACATTCCGGGCGCGGTGCAACAGGCGCTGGTTCTCACAGGGGACGACTTGAAAGCCGTGAATGGATTTGATGCTCCTGAGCGCGTGAAACCAAAAGCCGCGGACAAACCCTCGACCAGCGGAGGCAAGACGCGAATCGAGGTTCCTGCAAAATCGTATTCCGTCATCCAGTGGGGCGGTCCCAGATAGGACTCGATTATGGTCAGGCGCGGTCACGTGAAGTGCGTTGCCTTTCTCCTTCCGCTGCTGGTCGCCTGTTCGTTTGTTACGAGCGCTGCGGCACAGAGCGGCGATGAGAACGCTGCGCTTGCGGCCACTCCACCGATGGGCTGGAACAGTTGGGACGGCTACGGCACCGCCGTCACCGAAGCAGACTTCAAGGCAAACGCGAAGTGGCTCGCCGATCACTTGAAAAATTACGGGTGGCAGTACGCTGTCGTCGACATGGAATGGTTCGTCACTAATCCTATTCCGGAAGGGAATTCGAAGACTTCTCAATATACCTTCGACAAAAACGGACGATACACTCCCGCGCTCAACCGTTTTCCCTCAGCGGCGCAAGGTGCGGGGTTCAAGCCGCTCGCCGATTATGCTCATGCGCTGGGCCTGAAGTTCGGGATCCACATTCTGCGCGGCATTCCGAAGGCCGCGGTCGATAGCAACCTGCCGATTGAGGGATCGTCGTTTTCTGCCAAGGATGCGGCTCTGACATCCGATACCTGTCCGTGGAATTTCGACAACTACGGTCTTGATCCGGACAAACCCGCAGCACAGGCCTACTACGACTCGATTGCTCGTCTCTATGCACAATGGGAGGTCGACCTCATTAAGGTCGACTGCATTGCGAGTCATCCCCACAAAGGCGATGAAATTCGGATGCTGAGCGAGGCTCTGCGCGAAACAGGTCGTCCGATCGTCTTGAGTCTTTCTCCGGGACCCGCGCCGTTAGACAAAGTGGAGGAGATGCGGCGCTACGCGCAGATGTGGCGTATCTCCGACGATATCTGGGACCTCTGGCACAGCGACGTCGCGTACCCGCAAGGCCTGGGCGATCAGTTCGCCAACATCGAGAAGTGGGTGGGCGTCGGCCGACGAGGCGCGTGGCCCGATGCAGACATGCTGCCGCTAGGCTACTTGGGACCCGGCCCGGGATGGGGCAAGGCGCGCCAAACGCGTCTGACGCAGGCTGAACAACGAACGCTGATGACGCTGTGGTGCATTTTTCCGTCGCCGCTGATGCTGGGCGGTGATCTGACACGAGCAGACGCGTGGACCGAGTCTCTGCTCACGAACCGCGAAGTTCTTGATGTGGATCAGCGCTCCACCGCAACGCGCGTGGTTCTATCGAATCCACAAACCATGGTGATCGTCGCCGAGGCAGAAGGGAAGCCAGGAGGACAGACGGATCGGCATTACGTGGCCGTCTTCAATCGCGGCGAGACCCGTCAGATACTCGATTTCTCCTGGGACGATCTGAAGATCCCGCCGCACACTTATTCGCTGCGAGACTTGTGGGAAAACTACAGTTTAGGTCAGGCCGACGGTCTCTTCGTCACGCTCGGGCCTCACGCGTCCGCCCTCTTCGCGGTCCATGCTGAACCGGACACCAAGCCGTAAAGTCACGGCGCAAACAGCAAAACGCTCCACCGGTGAAAGGATTTTCAGTAGGTGAGCGCGCACGGGATCGAAGCTGTGAAATTTCCGCTGAGTGAAGCAAGCCACATGGCTTGGTCACCCAGTTGAAATCCCGCAAGTGCTTTGAATCGCTAGCAGTTACGGGGTAGACTACCGGCCAAGTTCACCACGGGTCCGGGAGAAATTTCATGTCCACCATCCTGCGGGGACGGTTGAGTTGTTTGCTGATGGTGACGCTCATCGGGTCAACCATGGCCGCCGATTCCGGCGTGGCCAGGCTCTACACCAACGGAACCGCGTGGATCAACGGGAACAGCGTGCCCAAGTCGATGGCCCTTTCTCGCGCGACCTGGTGCAGACCAAGTCCGACTTGTTAGCCAAATATCAAAGCCCAGGGCGTGAACGTTCTGGTTCTGTCCGATTCGCGGGTGCAGTTTGATCCTGCGGCAGTGAAGCTGGAGCACGGACGGGGAAATGTGGTGACGACACGCGGCTTGGCGGTGCGTGTGGGCGTGCTGAAGGTGGTTCCGGTGTCAGATTCAACTTCGACCGAGTTTGAAGTGGTGGACACCGACGGCACGGCCAAGGTCATTGCCCGCAAAGGCGATCTGACGCTGGACGACGGCAAGACGACATCGACTCTGCCTGAGGGGAAAAAGACGAGCCGCGACGAAGAATCGCGCAAAGATCGCAAGCGCGGCGCGGGGGCGGTGCCGGGAGCGGCAGGCGGCATAGTGGATTCTCCGCTTGCCATAGCGATCGGCGCAGGCGCGATTGGCGGGCTGGTGACATGGGTGCTGCTGGAAGGCGACGATCCGGTCAGCCCAAAAGATCCGTAGAGCGAACGAGAGAAATTAACCGATGGAGGAGCCTGTCCATGCGTCTGCGGACAGGCTTTTCTCTTGCTCGAATATTCGGATCCACCCATGGGGGCTTGAACCCCAGGCACCCACCCCACATCCAACTCTCTTCTATACTGATGCTTTGAGGGTGCGGTGTCTCAGGGATTCACCCGCATTCAGTCGTCGCATCTGATTTCTTTTCAATCGCATCACAGACACGCTGTGGAAAACTTCCAGGAACATTCGCGGGAATTTCTCGGCAAGCCCATTCGAGATTTGGGGCTGAAGATCGAAGGCTCACCCGTCGAACGATTTATCCAGCAGCTTTATTCCGAACTCGCAAGCAAAGGTCTCGCTAAGTTTCGTCCCGGTTTTTACCTGACGGATGAATGGGGCTGTCCCTCGGGCGAGCCGATCATCGGAATTCCGTTCTACCTCGCAAATCAGGAACTCTCGGCGTTCGAGAAAGAAATGAACGATCTCGAGGACAAGCGCGAAATCATGATGTACTTCCGGCACGAAGCCGGGCACGCCTTTAACTACGCGTACAAGCTGTACCGCACTCCCGAATGGAAAACGCTGTTCGGTCCATTTCGCCGCCGCTACCTCGACAACTATCGGCCGATCCCGTTTTCTCGAAATTACGTTCGCCATCTCGCTGGGTGGTACGCGCAAAAACATCCGGATGAAGATTTCGCCGAAACCTTCGCTGTGTGGCTCACGCCGCGATCAAGCTGGCGCAAGCGATATCGCGGCTGGGGCGCGATGAGCAAGTTGCTTTACATGGAGCGCATAGCGCGGGAGCTGGGCAACATCGATCCGGTTCGTCGGCGTGGCTACCCCGATGTAACCGTCGATGAAATGGAATCAACGGTCGCGGAGTTCTATCGCCAGTCAATTACTGCAACGATCCCAATTGTGGACTTGGCTTTGGACGCCGACTTGGTAGATATTTTTAATGTATCGAAACGGCGCAAGAAAACGGTCCGACCGGCGCAGGAGTTTTTGCAGCAGCATCGCAAAGTCGTCGTAGACAAAGTCGCCTATTGGACCGGTGTCCAGCGTCCACTGGTTAAAAAGTTGATTGAGGCGATCGAAACGCGCGTCGGAGAACTCGGACTGCGGGTTGACACGGAGCGTGAGTCCGACCATCTGGCCGAGATCACGGTCTACGCAACCACTCTGGCCACCAACTACATGACGCGCGGAAAGTTTGTTCAACCATGACCCTGTTTTGCATGAGACCGACAGCTGATCAGCTTTCGCAATCGATTCGGAGCCGCGCATGAAGATTGCAATCCTCTACGACGTTTGGGAAGAGGAAGGCGCGACGCCAGAACCACCACCTGAGCCCAAAGCAGCAGCGCGGAAGAAAAAGTCCCGAAAGAAAGCCAAGCGCGAAAAGGAAGATCGGGAGGAGATTTTCGAAGCGCTTGAAAAGCTTGGGCACGAACCCAGCTACCTGGTTCTCGATGGAACTCCGCAGTGCCTGAACGCGCTCGCCAAGTGCGAAGCCGAACTCCTCTTCAATCTCACTGAGTCGTATGCCGGGGACGACACCAAAGAAATGCATGTCGCCGCGTATCTCGATTTGCTGGGGCTGCGTTACACGGGGGCCGGTCCGCACGCGGCATTTCTCGCGCAAGATAAGGCCATCGCCAAGAAGATGTTCGCATTCCACGACATTCGCACACCCTACTTTGCGACCTCTTATCGTGGCTCCATCGAACATGCGCACGACATTTCGTTCCCGCTCATCGTGAAACCCGTGGCGGAAGATGGATCGATCGGCATTAACTCCGACGCGGTCGTGAACAGCGTGAAAGAGCTGATGGAGCGGATGCAGGACATCCAGAACGAGTTCGACTCGCCGGCAATTATCGAGGAATACATCGAGGGCCGTGAAATCTACGCAGCGATTCTGGGCAGTTATGAGACAGCACAAGCTCTGCCCCTGGTGGAACTGGATTTCTCCAAACTTCCGAAGGGCACTCCGAAGATCGCCAGCTATGACGTGAAGTTTGAAAAAGAAGCCGAGTCATACAAATTGACCAAGTCGGCCATTGCGGAAGATCTCGATGAAAAAACGGTCACAAAGCTGAGCGAGACCGCGTTGGCCGCGCACCGCGCTGTCAAGTTGCGGGACTACGGCCGCATCGACATGCGGCTCACACCCAAAGGCGAGGTCTACGTGCTCGAAGCGAATCCGAACCCATGGCTCTCAAGCAAACAAGAGTTCGCCATGGCCGCGAAGGCCTCGGGACGCTCCTACACGCAACTCATCGGCGAGATTGTCGAACTGGCCATGGCGCGCTACCGACCGCGCGGCTGATTTCGTTTCGCCTAAGCGGGCTTCGCATCCAACTTCATCTTGCCGGCATAAATTGCCATTCCCACCACCGCGTCTACGCCCATATCGTCGAGGCGCTGGACTTCTTCGTGACTCGAAATCCCGCCTGCAACAATCAGTTGACGCTGCGTGACCGAACGCAATTCGCGCACCACGTCCGTGGGAATGCCTTTCATCAGTCCTTCAGTATCGATGTGGGTGTAGAGGAAAGCTGTGCAGTAAACCTCGAGGCTACGAATCATATCGGCGGGAGTAAGAGACGTCGGCTCGCGCCATCCCTTGATCGCCACCTTTCCATTTTTTGCGTCGACGGCGAACGTCAAACGATCAGGAGTTAACCTGTCAGCGAAGTGGGCCGCCGCCAAGTCGTCGATACCACCATGTTTCACCAGCACTGATCCCAGGATGATCCGCTGGGCACCAGTGGCCAGGACTCTTTCGGCATCTTCGATGGAACGAATGCCTCCGCCAATTTGGCATATAAGGCGATCGGTGAATTGAGGAAGGAGTTTTCGATTGTCGCCGGTTCCGATGGCCGCGTCGAGGTCGATCAGTTGCACGAGAGGGTATTCCTTGAACCGCACAATCCACTCGTCGAAGTCATCAAACTCAAGAGCTTTCTTTTCTCCCTGCACAAGTTGAACGATCTTGCCGCCCATTAGATCGATGGATGGAATCAGCATGGCCACCTCATCGGAATGCCAGCTGCGGCCAGTTCCTGTTTCAGGTGTCCGAGCTTAGTGATCCCGTAATGCAGAATCGAAGCTGCAAGTGCGGCGTCTGCGTGGCCATCGCGAAAGACGTCCGCGAAATGTGCCGCAGAACCGGCGCCTCCCGATGCGATCACCGGAATCCGGAGGCTGGTGGAAATCGCGGTGGTCAATTCGCAATCAAAGCCCATCCCGGTGCCGTCGCGATCGATCGACGTGAGAAGGATCTCACCAGCCCCGCGTGATTCCGCCTCGCGCGCCCAATCGCAGGCGTCGCGCCCGGTTGCAGTCCGGCCGCCGGCAACGAACACCTGGTAGCTCCTGGATTCGTTCATTCGCTTGGCATCGATGGCCACAATCGCGGCTTGGGAACCAAACCGTTCAGCAATCTGGGTAATCAATTCCGGATGCGCAACCGCCGCCGAATTCAGACTAACCTTGTCGGCGCCGGCGTCGAAAACGGCGGACGCATCGTCGAGCGATCGAATTCCGCCACCCACCGTAAAGGGGATAAAGAGTTGTCGCGCGGTACGACGAACCGTCTCGAGCAACGTCTTCCTTTTTTCGGCGGTGGCCGAAATATCGAGCAGCACGATCTCGTCTGCTCCTGCCTCACTGTGTGCCAATGCAAGTTCGGCCGGATCACCCGCGTCGCGTAGATTCAGGAACTTCACGCCTTTCACGACGCGTCCGCCGTCGACATCGAGGCAGGCGATGATGCGCTTGGTCAGCATGGCAAATTGCAAAACGCCTCCAGCAACTTGATTCCGGGCGCGCCCGATTTTTCCGGATGAAACTGCACGCCGAAAACGTGGTCGCGCTCGACAGCCGCAGAAAACTCGCCGCCGTACTCGCAAGTCGCCACTGTGTATTTGTCCATCGGAGCGCGATAGGAATGCGTGAAGTAAACGAACGGGTCTTGCTCCAGATTTACAAAAAGCTTCGAGGTTTGCACGCAACGCAACTGGTTCCAACCGACGTGCGGCGATTTGACCGTGGCGGGGAAGTGTTCGCACTCACCTGAGAAGATGCCGAGCCCTTTCAATTGCGACGCCTCGGCGCTCGATGCAAACATCCATTGCATTCCCAGGCAGATCCCCAGGACAGGTGTTCCAGCTTGGATGGCCGACTTGATGGCCTGGCGCTGACCGTTGCTATCGATAGTCGCGGTTGCCGCGAAGTGACCCACACCCGGGACCACAACTCTGGCTGCCCGGTAAACTTTTTCAGGATCTGTCGTGATGATTGCCTCGTGCCCGAGCCAATCGAAGGCCTTCTTCACCGAGGTCAGATTCCCGGCGCCGTAGTCCACGATGGCAATACTCATAAAACGCCTTTCGTGCTGGGAATGAACGCCGCCATCCGCGGATCGCGCCAGCAGGCCGCGCGAACAGCGCGCGCGAATGCCTTGAACAATGATTCGATCTTGTGGTGATTGGACCGTCCATACAAAACTTTCGTGTGGACGTTCGCTTTCGCGCCGCGTGCGAAGCCTTCAAAGAAGTCGTGCACAAGTTCCGCTTGTAAATCGCCGACCAGTCGCACTTTCACTCTTGTGTCGACCACGATCGATGTTCTCCCGCAGAAATCCACCGCCGCGACTCCCAAGGTTTCGTCCATCGGCATCAGGAAATAGCCGGCGCGAAGAATGCCTTTCTTGTTGCCCAGAGCCTTGTCGAAGGCTTGCCCTAGCGTGATCCCGACGTCTTCGACGGTGTGGTGCTGATCAACATCCAGATCTCCGCGCGCGCTCAACTCAAGATCAAAGCCCCCGTGATGGGCGAACAGTTCCAGCATGTGGTCGAAGAAGCGGATTCCGGTCGAGATCTTGTATTGTCCGTGCCCGTCGATATTCAGGAGGGCGCGAATATCGGTTTCTTTCGTCGGACGATGGATGCGCGCTTTCCTCACAGTCGAACCTCCTGGGTCAGCGCCCCGATTTCCTTGAGCACGTCGCGTAACGCATCCAGAAGTCGATCAGTGTGCTTTGTGGATCCGAGCGTGATGCGGACGCAGCCCTGACAACCGTAGTCGCGTGAGCGATCGCGCACGAGAATGCCGCGCTCGCGCATGCCGCGGCTAAATGCTGAATTCAGATCCCCCAGCCGCATCAGGACGAAGTTTGCCCGGCTTGGCCAGTAGTGAATGCCCAGGCGCTCCAATTCTGTTTGCAATCGAGCGCGTCCCTCCAGAACTTGTTGAACGTATCCGCGGAGATACTCTCCCTCGGCCAGTGCCTCGGGCAGGCACGTGAGCGCCACGCTGTTTACGTTGTACGGGGAAGCCGCCCGACGGACCGTCTCCATCTGTTCGCGGTGTCCGCACAAAATACCCACTCTCAAACCTGCGAGCCCGTAGGCCTTCGAAAACGTGCGTGCGACAAAAATATTCGGCCGATTTGTCCATTCCCGCAGCAGCGTTTCGCCGTGGAACTCAAAGTAAGCTTCGTCAATAAGCAGTGCCGCGTTCGGAGCTGATTCCGCTACCGTCTGCAGGTCGTCAACGCCCGCCGCAGCACCCGTTGGATTGTTCGGATTCGCGATCACGATTAGTCGCGTTGCGGGAGTGATTTTCTGACGGATTGACTGCAATGGAAACGCGAAGTTCTCCTCGGCAGGTATGCTGACGACTCTTGCTCCGGTCGCCTTCGCAAAAATCTCGTACATCGAAAACGTCGGGATCACAACGCACACTTCGTCGGAGGGTTCGAGATACGATTCGCAGAGCAGATGGATCGCTTCATCCACGCCATTGGTGAGCAGCAATTCCTCGGCCTGGACGCCGAGGTGTGAAGCAACCACCGCTTCGACGGGTTCGCGTTCCGGATATCGTGCCAGGTCTTCAAAATCAATTCGCCGCAGTTTTTCCAGCACGCGCGGAGAGCACCCGACGGTGTTCTCGTTGAAATCCAGCCGCAGCCCTGTGCGGCCTCCGAGTGGCGGATGATAAGTCGGCAGATTACGCACAGCTTCACGCGCCCTAAGCATTCGCACACCTCACGCGAATCGACCCGGCATGCGCAGCCAACCCCTCGGTTTCCGCGAGCTGAGTGACAGTGTCTTGAATCGCAAAGAGTCCTTTTCTCGAGACCCGCTGCACGGTAATGATCTTCACAAAGTCGCCCACCGTCAGGCCGCCACGAAACCGCGCCACACCCGCCGTAGGGAGGACGTGATTCGGGCCCGACGCGTAGTCGCCGGCCGCCTGCGCAGAATAGTCTCCAACGAACACAGAGCCCGCTTTCTCGACGGCGTCGAGATACTCTTCGTCAATCGTTATGTGTTCCGGGGCAATTCGATTTGCCCAATCAGTCGCCCGTTTTTCAGAGGGCGCAAGCAAGATGGCGCCATTCTGACGGACCGACTCTGCCGCAACTTCATTCGTCGCGAGGAGATTCTGCACACGCGCGCTCACGTCCCTGGCGAGCCGTTTCGACGTTGTGACGAAAACAGGAATCGCGGCCGGATCATGTTCGGCCTGCGCGACCAGGTCCGCTGCGATGAAATCGGCTCGCCCGCGCTTGCTGAGGACCACGGCCTCAGTGGGACCTGCGAGGAAGTCGATCGCACAATCGAACGCCACCAGCTTCTTGGCGATCGTGACGTAGATGTTCCCCGGACCCACGACCTTGTCGACTCGCGGAATCGACTTCGTTCCATATGCAAGCGCCGCGATGGCTTGTGCCCCACCCACGCGATACACTTCACGCACTCCCAAGA
>Ga0126381_100010112_pt1 | contig 10607 bp, 9 predicted proteins | sample PanSoiMetPlot_28_FD_96465 | JGI IMG/M metagenome (GOLD analysis project Ga0126381, IMG submission 96465) | Tropical forest soil microbial communities from Panama - MetaG Plot_28 | ecosystem: Environmental > Terrestrial > Soil > Tropical forest > Bulk soil | place: Panama | collected 2016-02-17
GCGAGTTCGGCGCCGACCACACGATCGTGGTGGACGGGGACGCGGCGGAGAACACCGTGCAGCGGGTCGAGGAGATCACCAACGGCGAGATGGCCGATGTCGCGCTCGAGCTGACGCCGCTGGCCGCGGAGCCGGTCTCAGACGCGCTGCTGGCCGTCCGGCGCGGCGGCCGGGTGGTGCTGGCCGGGCTCAAGGGCAACCGCGAGATACCGTTGCGGACCGATGTCATCATCAACCGCGCGCTCACGGTCCGCGGCGCCTTCGGCGTGGACAGCAAGGGCATGGCGGACGCGATCGCGCTGATCGAGTCCCGCCGCTTCCCGCTGGAGAAGATGCACACGCACACGTTCGGGCTGGACGACGCCGCGCTGGCGATTGAGACGCTCGGCGGCGAGGTCCCCGGCGAGTCCGCGATTCACGTCTCGGTCCATCCGACCGGATAACCCACCGCCGGAGGCTCCCGTGCTGGTCGATGCCCACGCTCACGTGCTGCCCGGCGGCTACCCGCCGGACGCGCCGGAATGCTTCCCGCGCATGGAGGTCATCGAGGGGAGCACCGCGCGGATGCTGGTCTTCGGACCCATGCGGTTCCGGGCCCGTGACGTCTTCTTCGAGGCGGAGCGGCGGATCGAGGAGGCGGAGGCCTCGGGGGTCGACGTGGAGGTGGTCACGCCGATGCCGCCGCTGTTGCGCTACGACCTGCCGGTCGCCGACGGCCTGGCCCTGGCCCGGCACGTGAACGAGTTTGTCGCGCAGCTGTGCTCCTTCGAACCGGCCCGGCTGATCGGGCTGGGCATGGTGCCGCTGCAGGACCCGGATGCGGCCGCGGCCGAGCTGGCCGGGCTCGAGGACCTAGGGCTGCGCGGCGTGGAGATCGCCTCGAACGTGCTGGACACCCCGGTCGGCGACGAGCGGTTCCTGCCGTTCTTCGCCGAGGCCGAGCGCCTCGACCTGGCCATCTTCGTGCACGCCCTGCCTTCTGCCGGCGGCGGGCTGCCGGCCCAGGCCCGGGGCACGTACGCGGTCGGCGTGCAGGGCGCGCTGGCGGCCGCGTCCCTGATCACCGGGGGCACCGCGGCCAAGTGCCCGGACCTGCGGATCTCGTTCAGCCACGGCGCTGGCGGGTTCCCGCTGATGCTGCCCCGGGCCCAGTACTTCTGGAGCGGCGCGTGGAACGAGGAACCAGTGGTGCCGGAGCGGGCGGTCCTGCACGACGACGGGCCGTCACCGGCGCAATACGCCCGCCGTTTCTTCTACGATTCGCTGGTGTTCGACCGCCGGGCGCTGCGGTACCTGATCGACCTGCTCGGTTCCGACCGGCTGCTGGTCGGCTCGGACTTCCCGGCGATGCTGCGCGAGGAGCCGGCCGGGCGCACGCTGCGCTCGATGGACCTGCCCCCGGAGGTGGTCGAGGACATCACCTGGAACAACGCCTTCCGGTGGCTGGGGATCACACCGACGCGCTGATCCTCCCCGACATCGTGGCGGTCGCCGGCGCGCATCCCGGGTGCCGGCGCGCGGCCGCGGCCAGCCGCTGCCCGGATTGCGGCGCGAGCCCCCGGGTTATCGCCCCGGACGCGACCGTGAGCATGTTCGCCAGGACCAGCGGCTTGGCTCTTTCGGCCTCGACCACCACGCTGATCGCCGCGGCCACCTCGCCGAACTGGTCGTAGACCGGCACCGCCACCACCAGGTCCGGAAGCGTGATCCGCCCCCGGGCGACCGCGAAGCCCACCTGCCGGACCTGGGCCAGCTCGCGCAGCAACTGGCCGCGGTCGGTGACGGTCAGCGGCGTGAAGCGCTCCAGGGGCCCGCGCAGCACCTGGTCCTGCAGTTCCCGGTCGGAGTACGCGAGCAGGACCAGGCCGGTGCCGGTGGCGTGCATCGGCCAGCGGTCGCCCATCCGGCCGTTGGTCGGATGCGTCGCGCAGGCCGTGATCGTCTCGACGTACACGACCTGGATCCCGTCACGCACGCCGAGGTGCACGTTGGCGCGAGTGCGGTGGTGCAGTTCGTCCAAATAGGGGAAGGCGGCCTCGCGCAGCCCCAGGCCGCGAGGGGAAAGGGCGGCCAGCTCGAGCAGCCGCAGCCCGATGGAGTAACGGCCGGTCGGGCCGCGTTCCAGCGCGCCCCAGTTCGCGAGCTCGCACACCAGCCGGTGGGCCGTGGACAGGCTCAGCCCAGCCCGTCGCGCGATCTCGCTCAGCGACAGCGAGCGCTGCTGCGGGCCGAAGGCGTCGAGCACCGCCAGGAGCCGTCCGGCAGCGTTCGTCCGGGGACCCCGGGCGCTCGCTTCCTTCGGGACATCCAGGGATTCCGACATGCTCAAACCCCTTGTCGACCGTGCCGTGAGCGAGCTTAAGTGACGCGAATGGTGCTGCTCAGTTACCGCCGGGCGCACGAGCGGTAACTAGATCATGCTTACACGCGGGGGTGGGTCCGGCAAGAAATATCAGGAAACGATATGGACACAGCGGGAAATACCCCCGTAACCCGTCCGGCCTGCGGCAACGCACGCATGTTGGCCGGCGCGAACGCCGCCGCGGCCGCCGGACCGCGACGGTCGCGGTCCGGCCTCTTTTCCTTTCGCCCGGTGGAAGCGGCATGGACTCGGACCAGGTGCGTCCTCGAAGCTGGCGCTGTTTATGGGTGAGGCCGGCTCACCGCACCGAGGACTGCCGGGGAGACTGCGTTGCCCGGCAAACCGGGGCAACGCAGCGTCCTCAGCCGTCGACGCGTATCCATATCAGGAGCATCCATAGCAGGAGCGTCGCCGTGAGACCCAAGACGAACCACAGACGTAGGTTTATCCTGTATGCCCCGGCCGCCCTCGCCACGGCCGCGGCCGTCGCGCTGGCAGGCTGCGGATCGAATTCTTCCGCGCCCTCCGGCGGAGCGTCGGGGGCGCCGCACCAGGGCGGGACGCTCACCGTGCTGGAGGGCGCCAGCTTCGCCGGGGCCTGGCCCGGGCTCGACCCCGCTACGGACACCGACGGGGCGGCGAACCAGAGCTACATGAACTCCATCTACGGGCAGCTGTTCGAGCTGGGCACCGGGGGAAAGATAACCCCCGACCTGGCCACGGCATACACGTTCACCAACGGCGGCAAGACGGTGGTCATCACCCTCCGCAAGGGCGTGACGTTCTCCGACGGGACCCCGTTCAACGCCGCGGCCGTCTTGTGGAACTGGAACCGCGACCTCGCGGGCACCTGCACCTGCAAGCCGGTCTTCCTGGCCAAGCCGGTGATCACCCAGACGGGGACCTACACCGTCTCCCTTACCCTGCCGTACGTCAACGCGCCGTTCATCAACGGCATCTTTGACAACATTTTCAACTGGATCGCCTCGCCGACCGCCGTCCAGAAGATGGGTGAGAAGGCGTTCGCCCTCAAGCCGGTCGGTGCCGGGCCGTTCGTTGTCGTCAGCGACGCCCCGAGCTCGCAGCTAGTGCTGGCAAGGAACCCGCATTACTGGGAGAAGGGCAAGCCCTACCTCAACAAGCTGATCTTCAAGCCCGTGGCGGCCGACGAGCCGGCGTACGAGGCGATGCTGGCCGGCTCCGGCCAGGTCTACGAGGGCATGTCCACGCCTCAGCTGGTGAAGACGTTCCAGTCGCACTTCACGGTGACCGCCGAGCCGTCGACGTCGCCCTACGACATCCAGCTGAACACCAGGGCCGCGCCGTTCAACAACATCAAGGCCCGGGAGGCGATCTACTACGCCACCAACGCCGCGCAGATCGACCAGAAGCTGTTCAACAACACCTACCCGGTGACCCAGTCGTTCACCGCCAAGGCCGGCCTGTTCTACGAGCCGGTCGTGCCGGGCTACATCGGCTACGACCTGGCCAAGGCCAAGGCGCTGGTCCAGCAGGTGGGCGGGATAAACATCACCCTGTACACCATCACCAGCCCGGTCGCCGAGGCCCTGGACGAGGCGCTGCAGACGCAGTGGCAGGCGGCCGGGATGCACGTCACCCTGAAGACCTTCGACCTGACCGGGCTGATCGCCGTCTTCCAGTCGCACAAGTGGCAGGCGTTCCTGCAGACGGCGGGGGCCTATGACCCGGGTACCGGCGTCGGGGTGGCCTTCCGGTTCGCGTCGTACTCCCCGTTCACCGGCGTCTGGGATCCGAAGGTCGACGGCATGATCAACGCAGCGGCCTCGACCATCGACAACGCGCAGCGGACGAAGGACTACGCGGACCTGAACGCCTACATCGCCAAGATGGCGTACGGGCCGTTCCTGTTCCCCATCGCCGGGTACAACATCGCCGCCAAGGGGGTCGCCGGGCCCGGGCTCACCACCGCGATACCGACCATCGTGGTGCTGCCCGGAATCCTCTGGCAGGACGTCTACACGTCCAACGGATGAGGCGCAGACTGTAATCACTATGAGCACCTCGGTTACCTCAGGGGAGCCAGGGACCTCCAGCGTCGAGCCGAGTCGGCCGGGCGGCGGTACAGCATCCCGCCGCCTGGCCGGCTCGCCGGCCCTGCGGGTGATCGGCCGGCGGGTGCTCATCGCCATACCCGTGCTATGGGGCGTGACCTTCCTGACGTTCATCGTCCTGAACGCCCTGCCCGGCGACGCCGCCACGGCGCTGCTCGGGGCCAATGCCACGCCGGCCGAGATCCGGGCCGAAACCATAAAGCTGCATCTCAACGAGTCCATCTGGGTCCGCTACTGGAACTGGCTGGTCGGCCTGCTGCACGGCAACCTCGGCACGTCCCTGTACTACAACCAGCCGGTCACGTCGATCCTGGGGCAGCGCATCCCGGTCACCCTCGAACTGGTGGTGTACGCGCTGGTCATCACGTTCGTGGTCTCGGTCCCGCTGGCCATCTTCTCCGCGCGCCGGCCCCGCGGCGTCGTCGACCGGGCCAGCATGGTCTTCAGCATGGCCAGCCTGTCCGTCGCGCCCTACGTGCTAGCCCTGCTGCTCATCCTGGTCTTCGCGGTCAACCTGCAGTGGTTCCCCGCGCTCGCCCAGGGCACCGGCGGAGACATCAGGGACCTGACGCTGCCCGCGATCACCCTCGCGATCCCGCTGATCGGCTTCTACGTCAGGTTCCTGCGCGCCGACCTGCTCGAGCAGATGTCCGAGGACTACACCGTGACCGCGCTGGCCAAGGGCCTGTCCCGGTGGAAGGTCCTGAGCCGGCACGCGCTGCGCAACTCCTTCATCGGGCTGGTCACCGTCATCGGGCTCAACCTGGCCACGCTCATCGGGGCGACCGTGATCGTGGAACAGATCTTCGGGTTGTCCGGCATCGGGTGGGAGCTACTCCGGGCGATCAACAACCGGGACGTGCCGCTCGTCGAGGGCATCGTGCTGGTCTTCGCCACCATCGTCGTCCTGGTCAACCTCGGCACCGACCTCACCTACGACGTGATCGACCCAAGGATCCGCCATGGCCGTTCCCGTAGCTGACGCCCTGTCCCCCGGGCTGCCAGCCGGTGACGTGGCGGCCGCGGGCCGGTTCTCCCGTACGCGCGGCGCGCTGCGCACGCTCGAGATCACGATCCCCGCCGCCGTGCTGCTCCTGCTGCTGTTCTTCTGCTTCGTCTGGCCGCTCATCTACCCGGTGCCGAAGCCGACGGGCGGCTCGATTCTCGACTCCGGCCTGCCGGTGGGGGCCCCCGGGCATATCTTCGGCACCGACAACGTCGGCAACGACATCATGTCCAGGATCCTCTACGGCGGCCAGGTGTCCTTCGAGGTGGCGGCCGCGGTTCAGGCCATCGGCCTGGTCGTCGGAGGAGCCCTGGGCGTGATCGCCGGCTACTTCGGCGGGCCGGTGGACTCGGTACTGATGCGGGTGCTCGACGTGTTCATCGCCTTCCCCTCGCTGGTGCTCATCCTGGCCATCGTGGACAGCCTGGGCCAGAGCGAGCTCAACGTCATCTACGCGCTATCCGTCTTCAGCATCCCGGCCTTCGCGCGCATCTCGCGGGCCGCGACCTTGCGGCTGCGCGACCAGCCCTTCGTGGTCGCGGCCCGGCTCTCCAGCGTGAAGTCCTGGCGGATCATCTCCGGCCATCTCGTGCCCAACATGATGCCCCAGCTGCTGACCTTCAGCCTGCTCGGCGCCGCCGTGGTGATCATCCTGGAGGGAGCGCTCGACTTCCTGGGCTACGGCATTCCCGACCCCGCCCCGAGCTGGGGCAAGATGATCGCGAACGGGCAGACCATGCTGTCGGTCCGCCCGAGCCTCGTCATCGTGCCGAGCATTTTCCTGTTCGTGACCGTTATCTCCCTGAACCTGCTGGGCGACGGCCTGCGGGCCCGCTGGGAGGTGCGCTGATGACTGGTCCGCTCGGGCAGCGGGTCCGCCGACGGGCCGCGCCGTCACCGGCCGCGCCGAGCGCGGAGCGCGACGAGCCGGCGCACCCCGGTTCCGGCCCGGGCGGTACTCCCCTGCTCGAGGTCTCCGACCTGCGGGTACGCTTCCGCTCCCGTGGCAGCGTGGTGAACGCCGTGCAGGGAATCAGCTTCACCATCGAGCCCGGCCAGACGCTGGCGATCATCGGCGAGTCCGGATCGGGGAAGACCGTCAGCGCGTACGCGATGATGGGCCTGCTGCCGCGCACCGCGCAGGTTTCCGGCTCGATCCGGTTCAAGGGTGTAGAGATCGTCGAACTCGGCGAGAGGGCGCTGCAGGACCACCGGGGCCGAAACGTCGCGATGGTGTTCCAGAACCCAGAACGGTCCCTGAACCCGACGATGCAGATCGGCGCCCAGATCACCGAGGCGGTCCGGCGCCATCTCCCGCTCGGCCGGCAGCAGGCCGCCGACCGCGCCGTCGAGCTGCTCCGGATGGTGCGCATACCAGCGCCCGAGCGGCGCTGCCACGAATATCCCCACCAGCTCTCGGGCGGCATGCGTCAGCGCGTGGTCATCGCCATCGCCCTGGCCTGCGAGCCCCAGCTGCTGATCGCGGACGAGGCCACGACCGCACTCGACGTCACGACCCAGGCGCAGATCATGGACCTGCTGCTGGACCTGCAGCAGGAACTCGGCACCGCGCTGCTGATGATCAGCCACGACCTCGCCCTGGCTGCGTCCTACGCCGAGGAGGTTCTGGTGATGTACGCCGGCCGGGTGGTCGAGCGGGCCTCGGCCAGGGACCTGTTCGACCGCGTGCGGATGCCCTACACCCGGGCGCTGATCGACGCCGTCCCGCGGGCCGACCTGGAACCGCACGTGCTCCTCCCGGTGATCGGCGGGCGCCCCCCCGACCTGTCCACGGTCACGCCGGGGTGCTCCTTCGCGCCGCGCTGTCCCGACGCGCAGCAGGACTGCCGGCAGCAGGCCCCGCCGCTCGAGGAGCACGAGATCGGCCACTGGTGGGCGTGCTGGCATCCGTGCGGAAGCGAGGCGCCCGGCGATGCCTGAGATGAGTCCGCAGACGCCCGCGGCCACTCCCGTGACGTCGCCGGCCGGGACCGGCGCGGACCCGGCGGCCGATGGTGACCTTCTCCTCGACGTCCGCCACCTGGTCCAGGAATTCGTGGTCCGCGATTACGGCGGGGCGAAAGGCGGCGTGCTGCAGGCCGTGTCCGACGTCTCGTTCGAGCTGCGCGCCGGCGAGACGCTCGGCATCGTCGGCGAGACCGGATCGGGGAAGTCGACGCTGGCCCGGTCGGTCATCCAGGCCCCGCCCCCGAAGCAGGGCGCGGTGATCTTCCAGGGTCAGGATCTCGTGGGCCTTCCGCCCCGGGCCATGAAGCCGGTGCGCCGGGACCTGCAGATGGTATTCCAGGATCCGTTCACGTCCCTGGACCCGAAGTGGACCGTGTCGCGGATCGTCAGGGAGCCGCTGAACGCCTACGGGCTCGGCTCCGGCCGTGAGCGCCGCGACCGGGTGAACTCCCTGCTCGAGCTGGTGGGACTGGATCCCGCGGGCTACGGGCGGCGGCATCCCCGTGAGCTCTCCGGCGGGCAGGCCCAGCGGGTGGCGATCGCCCGGGCGCTGGTGCTCGAGCCCAAGCTGATCCTCTGCGATGAGCCGGTCTCGTCTCTTGACGTCCTCGTGCAGGCCCAGGTGCTCAACCTGCTCGAGAAGCTGCGCAGCGAACTGGGTCTTTCGTACCTGTTCATCGCCCACGACCTGGCGCTGGTCAAGCAGGTCAGCGACCGGGTGGCCGTCATGTACCTCGGCAAGCTGTGCGAGATCGGCCCGGTGCGCGACATCTACCGCCAGCCGCTGCATCCGTACACGCTGGCGCTGCTCACCTCGATACCGAGCGCCGACCCCCCAGCGGGGAAGCGGGACGCCCGCACCGTGATCCGCGGGGAGCTGCCCTCGCCCCTGGACCCGCCCAGCGGCTGCCGGTTCCGCACCCGCTGTCCCCGGGCTCAGGAGCGGTGCGCGACCGAGGCGCCACGGCTGCGGGCCCTCGGTGCCGACGGCCACCTCGTGGCCTGTCACTTCCCGCTGTCCGACGCCCCGGGGACGCCGGACGGCTCGCCGGCGTCGGCCGGCGCTACGGCTCAGGACGCGCCCGCGGCCGTCAGACGTTGAAGCCCAGCGCGCGGAGCTGCTCCCGGCCGTCCTCGGTGATCTTGTCGGGTCCCCACGGCGGCAGCCAGACCCAGTTGATCCGGAAGTCGGCCACCAGCCCGTCGAGCGCCGAGTGCGCCTGGTCCTCGATCACGTCGGTGAGGGGGCACGCGGCGCTGGTGAGCGTCATGTCGATGGTGGCGACGCGGTCCTCGGAAACGGTCACGCCGTAGACCAGGCCGAGATCGACCACGTTCACACCTAGCTCGGGGTCGACGACGTCCCGGAGCGCCTCCAGCACGTCCTCGGTGTCGGGGGTGAGCTGGCCGGTCATCCCGGACGCGTTATCGGTGGTCATGTCTGCTCCCCGCTTGATCGTAGGGCCGGCGACCCGTCCAGGGCCTGAGTGGTCGCGTCCTTCCAGGCCATCCAGCCGAGGAGGGCGCACTTGATCCGCGCCGGGTACTTGGCCACGCCCTCGAACGCGACCGCGTCGCCGAGCAGGTCCTCGTCGGGCTCGGCCGCGCCCCGGGACTGCATCAGCTCGAGGAACGCCCCGCTGATGTCCATCGCCTCGCGCACGGTCTTGCCGATCACGGCCTCGGTCATCACCGACGCGCTCGCCTGGCTGATCGAGCAGCCGAGCGCGTCGTAGGACACGTCGGCCACGGCGACCTCGCCGCCCGCGTCCTTGAGCGCCACCCGCAGCGTGACCTCGTCGCCGCAGAGCGGGTTGACGTGGTGCACCTGGGCGTCGAAGGGCTCCCGCAGGCCCTTGTTGTGCGGGTGGCGGTAGTGATCCAGGATGATCTCCCGGTACATCGACTCGACTTCCATGACACCGCCTTCAACGCGCCGCCGGTCCGGGGGTGTTCCCGCGCCGGGCGCCGCTCCTCAGGTGAAAAACCGCTGTGCCTGGCGCACGCCCGCGACCAGCGTGTCTACCTCGTCGTGGGTGTTGTACACGTAAAAGGTCGCCCGGGTGCTGGCCTGCACGCCGAGGGCCCGGTGCAGCGGCCAGGCGCAGTGATGGTTGGCCCGTACCGCGATGCCCAGCTCGTCGAGCACCTGGCCGACGTCGTGCGGGTGAACACCGTCGACCGTGAACGACACCGCGCCGCCGCGCTGCTCGGTGGTCAGCGGGCCGAGGATCCGCACGCCGGGGATCTGTCCCAGCGCGCCGAGCGCGTGAGCGGTCAGCGCCTCCTCGTGTGCGGCCACGCTCTGCATGCCGAGCACGTCGAGATAGTCACAGGCCGCGGCCAGGCCGACCGCCTGGGCCGCCGGGGGGACCCCGGCCTCGAACCGCTCGGGCGGCGGCAGGAAGGTCGACCCCTCCATCCTGACCACCTCGATCATCGACCCGCCGGAGATGAACGGCGGCATGGCCTCGAGCAGCTCGCGCCGGCCCCACAGCACGCCGATCCCGGACGGGCCGAGCATCTTGTGCGCGGAGAACGCGAGGAAGTCCGCGCCCGAGCCCGCGACGTCGGTGGGCCGGTGCGGCACCGACTGGGCGCCGTCGGTCACCACCAGGGCCCCGCGGGCATGCGCCAGGGCGGCGATCTCGCCGACCGGCGGGACCGTGCCGGTGACATTGGACTGCTGCGTGACCGCCACGACCCTGGTCCGGTCGCTGATCAGCTCGTCAGCGCGGGACAGGTCCAGGCGCCCCTCCGGGGTGACGCCGAACCAGCGCAGCGTGGCGCCGGTGCGCTGGCACAGCTGCTGCCAGGGGACCAGGTTGGCGTGGTGCTCCATCTCGGTGACCAGCACCTCGTCACCGGGCCCGACCCGGAACCGCTGCGCCTGCGGCCCGGCGGTGGCCGCGTTGCTCATGGCGTACGCGACCAGGTTCAGGGCCTCGGTCGCGCTCTTGGTGAACACGATCTCGCCGGGATCGGCGCCGATGAAGGCCGCGACCCGGGCCCGGGCGCCCTCGTAGGCGTCGGTGGCCTCCTCGCCGAGCAGGTGCGCCCCGCGATGCGCCGCTGAGTTGTGGACGGCGTAGAAGTCACGCTCGGCGTCGAGGACCTGGCGCGGCTTGTGCGAGGTGGCGCCGGAGTCCAGGTAGACCAGCGGCTTCCCGCCGCGCAC
>Ga0126381_100010113_pt1 | contig 10607 bp, 10 predicted proteins | sample PanSoiMetPlot_28_FD_96465 | JGI IMG/M metagenome (GOLD analysis project Ga0126381, IMG submission 96465) | Tropical forest soil microbial communities from Panama - MetaG Plot_28 | ecosystem: Environmental > Terrestrial > Soil > Tropical forest > Bulk soil | place: Panama | collected 2016-02-17
CTGGCTTCGGAGGCCGTTAGAGTTCGACTCAACCTGGTCGTAAGCAGTGCGGAGCGGGAGCCAAACCAGGCTCCCGTTTTGCTTTGGCGAGCGTTGTCGATCCAACTAACGAGCCCGGACACTGGCCGCTGTGATCGCAATCACAGTAAAGTGCGCGCCGGTGCGCTCATTATCGAATCAGCTACGGGAACCGAAGCGCGAAGGATAGGAGGGCGTATGAAACTCCTGATCGTGATGCTGATGTCGGGTTTGGCTCTGTCTGCGGTTGGGCAGAGCAATTCCAAGCCACAGCCGCCGAAATACAACCTGGCGGCGGAGGCTGTGTATAAAGGCACAATTGTTGATTTGCGCAATCGCGAATGCCCGGTGAGCGGCGGCATGGGATCGCACCTCATCCTGGGACTTGACGGCAAGGAGATTGAAGTCCATCTGGCCACAGTCTCGTTCACCCAGATGATGGAAATGAATCTTAAGAAAGGCGACGAGATCGAGGTTACGGGCTGGAAAACAGAATTTGAAGGCGCACAGACGATCTTCGCCCGGGAAGTCCGGCATGGCAATGAAGTGTACGTATTTCGCACCAAAGACGGTACTCCCGCCTGGATTCCCTAGGAACCTCGCGGTGCGCTCACGGCGAGAGAGACGCTCAGGAAGGCGAGCGCGAAGATGAGAGCCAGTGAACTGAGGCAGAGCACGCACCAGACGCCGAGCAGGTGCGCTTCGACATAGGTGAGGCGGAGCGAGAAGCCAAGCCCTCCCACACAAGCGATGGCCAGGATCAAGGGAGTTTCCGCTTTGTCCCGATAGACGGTTGCGAATGCCAGGATCGCAACGTAGCCGAGTATTCCAATCAGCGCGACCGGAACTCCGGCCACCGTCGAATAGGCGCTGCGGTTCACCAGATCGCAATTGAACGACTGCCCGAAGTTGCAGAAGCCGGTTTTCGAAGTCCCCAGGTGGTGGTAGAGGGAAATCGACGAGACCGAGACTCCTGCGACTGCCAGGACCGCAATCCACAGCATCCTTCGGCGGATTCGGATGGACGAGCCCGGGCCGGTCATTGCGGCAGCTTGCATCCGGTTTTCTGGCTGAGCGTTGCAAGCGGCAGAGTGCCCTCCGTGCGCGAACCGTCGGGAAACTGCCAGGTGGGGAAATGTTGAATGCCGGCCTGTTTGCAGCCTTCGGTTTCGATGCGCTGCCCCTCCGGACTACACTCGTGGTAGCGGATGTACTGGAAGGCGTTACCAAACAGTTCCTTCTGGTCGGCGCAATGGGGGCACCACCAAGCGCCATACATCTGCGCGCCTTTGGCGGTCAGGCATTTGGCAAAACCGTCCATGGTACTGACATTCACGAAATAGGAGTTATACACGCCGTAAGCAACCCACGCCGCCACCCCAAGCACGACCACCGCAACCATCCAAATCCAACTCGGGCCGGATTTCTTCGGACCGGCTTCATTCGCCCGGTGCTCGCTCAGTTTGGACATTGCGGTTTGAGTTTTTATACCACGACGGTGAGCGCGCCGGGCAGCACGTCTAAGGTTTGACAATGGAGGCTGATCACCTCTCCATCAATCATCACGTCGACGGGAGCATCCAGATGAAAGTCGACGCGGCGTACTTTGCGAACCTCGGCCAGCGGATGCTGAATGTGAGTGCCGTCATAAAGGCCGGGCAGGTTACGGATCAGGCCGAGGCGGCTGATCGGTCCCCAACGAACATATTCGATCAGACCGTCGTTGGTGTCGGCAGTGGGAGCGATCATCATGGTGCCGCCGGTGAACTTGCTGTTGTTGAAGGTGAGGAACAAACAGGGCCGGCGGTCGATGTTCTGGTCGTCCTCAACGCTCAGGGGGAACGGGCGACGGCGGAAGCGCGCCAGGCAGAGGAAGATGGCGGTCTGGTACCCGATTTCGCCCCAGTTGCTGAAACGACGGGCGCGAAGCGTGGCCACGTCCGCGGAAAAACCGATGCTGAGAATATTGATGTAGTAGAGAACACCGTCCTTGTGGCGTAAACGGAGGACGTCACACTTGCGCGATCGCCCGGCGATCAAGGATTCGATCGCGTCGGGAGCACCGCGATCGGTAAAGTCGCGCAGAAACGAGTTGCCGGTGCCGAGAGGAAGAAAAGCCAGCGTGGGGGAGGGGGAGTTGTTGGGCAGGGGGAATAAGCCGTTCACCACTTCGAAAGAAGTGCCGTCGCCGCCGACGGAGATGAATTTTCGGTAACCCTCATTCCATGCGGCGCGGGCAAGATCTGTAGCCTCGCCGGAGGCAGAGGTTTCCCGGATATCGATAGGAACACCGGCGGCGCGGAGCCGGTCGAAGGCGGGGCCGAGGGTGGAGCGGGCGCGCCCCCCGCCGGCAGCGGGGTTGACGATAGCGAGATATGAGTCGAGACCCATAAGTGGGGCAACCGCTTCCCTTCGCAAGAACGACCAGCCGTTGAAACCTAACGAACCCTAACACCTACCTCAGCATCTGAAGGCGGACTCAGTGGGGGCTGTTTTCCGTCACCCGTGTTCATTCCCTTTCCCATTTCATAGGGGTTTTACCGCGGTTCTCTTGAGCGTCCGGCGGATCTGTTCTGCCAGGTCGCCGCGCTTGATCTTCATCGACGCGGTGCGGGGGAAGTCCTTGTCCCACGCCACGTATCCGGCGATTCTCTTGAAGTCCGGCAAGCGGCGGTTTCTCGCCGAAATTTCGTTTTTCAGCGAATCAGTAACCGACTGATTCAGGTCGGGATGCAGGACGAGAACGAGCATCTCTCGACCGAGTTCTTTCGCCGGCCAAATGTAATTCGCCGCGTAAATACAATGCTCTTTGATCGCGATGCCTTCAAACGCCGATTCAATGTCCTCAGGGTAGATGTTCTTGCCGCCTTCGGTCACGATCATGTTCTTCTTGCGGCCGAACAGTTGCAGATGGCCGGTGCCGTCGAAACGGCCGAGATCGCCGGTGAGGAGCCAGCCATCGACAATGGTTTCAGCCGTGAGTTCTGGATCGTCCAGGTAATAGGACATGATGGTGGCGCTCTTGGCTGCGACTTCGCCAATTCCCTCGGCATCCGGATTCAGAATTCGGAGGTCTACTCCCGGCAGCGCCTTGCCAACGGTGTCGGCACGGAACGGCTTCAGATCGTTGAGGGTGAGCGCGGTACAGGCTTCGGTCAGGCCATAGCCATTGGCGACGGGAATCCCGAGATCATAGAAGAACTGCATGGTGGCGGGCTCGATGAATGCTCCGCCCGTGATCAGCGCCACCAACTCGCCACCAAACGCCTTGTGCACTTGCGGCAGCAGCTTGCGGCTGAGCGGTACATTCGGCTGCTTGCGGGTGAGGCGCCGGTTTAGGGAAATCAGGCGATTCAGCACGAATCTTTTCGCCGGCGACAGGGCCTCGAAATTTCCTTTGATGCCGCGCTCGAGGTTTTTCAAGACCAGCGGCACCAAGCTGACATAGGTGATGCGATAGCGCACGAAGGCATCGCGGACGAACTCTGGCCGCAGCGTGCGCAGATGCACGACGCACGCACCGCAGACAAACGGCCCGATGAAACCCACCATGAAATCGATGGCGTGGTTAGTGGGCAGAATGCTTAAGTAGCGCACGCCCGGCGCGAAGGGATACCAGGCGGTCAGTGATTTGCATTGCTCGAGGTAATTGCCGTGGGTGAGGACGCAGCCTTTCGGAGGGCCGCCGGTGCCGGAAGAGTAGACGATCGAAGCTGGGTCCTCGCGCTGGCGTTCGATGAACACGGGATCACCCTTGCGGCGGAACTCTTCCCAGCGAAAGCCGCCTTTGAGATCGGCTGTGGGCGGGGCTTCGGTGACCAGCACAATTTTCAACTCATGCTGGTTAAATTCCGGGCTCTCGGTGATCGCTCGCCAGAGGTGATATTCAACGATCAGGAACTTGGCTTGGGCGTGGCGAAGCAGTTGGAGGTGCTCTTCGGCGGTGAGCTTGTGGTCGAGCGGCACCAAAATCCCGCCCCCACAAAAGACCGCGTACGCCGAAATCAGCCATTTGGACTGATTGGTCATGATAATGGCACAACGGACGCCGGCGTTGAACTCTGCGTCCTGCAATGCGCGGGCGAGAGGCAGGGCCATCTGCTGGAAGTCAGAGTACGTCAGGCGGGTGCGCTCGCGGTCGCGGTCAGCTTCAATGAGACAAGTCTCGTTGGCGAAGCGGTCCAAAGCGTCGCGTAGTGCCGCCCCCAGCGAGGAGTATTGGTCGAGATCGAGCATGGAAAGCTTATTTCACCACAGCGACACAGGGACACAGAGAAACCCGACTTGATTGATTCGATTCCTACAGCCTGCGACGGCTGGTGCGCGAAGGAGGCTCTGTTCCCTATGACGCTCGGGTGAATCTAGAATTCTACAGCCTGGATTGAATCCGCTCGGCCAAAGTCCGGAAATCGGTGACCCCCTGCAGTTCGTAGTCCGGAAGCTCGACCTGGAAGTGCTGTTCCAGGCGAGTGAGCAGGCTAAGCGCCTGCAGGCTGTCGATATCCAGCTTCTTGAAGAAATCGTCGCTTGGCGACAAACTGGCGCGCGGCACCTTGAACTGCTCAGCCGCCAGGTTCAGGATTTCATCTTCGGTCTGTTGTTGAGTTCGCATTGCTAAAAAGTGCCATCCCTCACTCCCGGCCAGGGACGTGCCGGGCTCGTCATGTTTCGTCGCTCAGCGACGGTTTACGGCAAGTACGGCAGCGCGTCCGTGCTCTCCACAAATTTCCTCAGGCCCGCTTCGACCGCGGGCTGGGCGAATAGTTCGCAAAAGATTTCGATCTCGCGGCGCAGTTCATCATACGGGATTGGCTTGATAAATTTCTTGGCTGCAGCGGAGGTAGGGCGATGGAATTTGCCGATCTGCGCCGCAGTTGCGCGCGCCACCCTAAGCACGTGGCCTTCGGCGACCACCTGGCTTACCAGCCCGATCTGCTGGGCTTTGGTCACGTTGAAACTGCGTCCCGTAAGCAGCAGGTCGCGGACGACGGCATTGCCCAAATCACGCTTGAGGCGCGGGACTCCGCCGAATCCAGGAATTAGCCCTAACCGTAATTCGGGAAACGCGAAGCGCGCAGTTTTGTCCGCGATGATCAAGTCACAGGTGAGCGCCAGTTCGAGGCCTCCGCCGAAGGTGACGCCATGGACGGCGGCGATGGTGGTCAGGGGCGAGGCGTCGAGCCGGTTCATCACATTATGGGTGCGTTCGAGCGATTCGCGGACGCTCCGGACAGCGGCCTCTTTCTCCAGTTGCTGCGTTCGATAGTAGGTCTCGCGCAGATCGGCGCCGGCAGAGAAGCCGGAGTTCAGCTGGCTGTAAATGAGGAGGGCGTGGGCGTGTTCCTCGAGGGCGGGCAGAGCGGCAATAAACTTTTCGAATTCGGCGAGCGATTGCGTTCCCAGTTCATTGCAGGGTTCGCGGTGCAGCGCCAGTTCAATGGCGCCGTCCTCGACGGCCCAGGAAATCGCATTGCCAGAATAGCTGTTCATGAAGATTGGAAACGTTCGAATTCCTTCTTGTTTTGCCTGCTGCGATCAGCGGGTCCATCAGGGCAACACCGGGAATCGCCGCCCTACACGGCTTGCCGGACCGCGTACATGGCTTCCACCTCAGCCTTCGACCGTTGCGCGATCTCATCCCGCTTCAGTTTGCCATTCGCGGTCAGCAATCCGCTTTCTATCGTAAACGGCTCGGCGAAGATATGAAATGCACGAATCTGCTTGTAATGGGGCACATGCGCATTCACGGCGCCTAGCGCCGACTGCACCTGGTCGGCGCTCACGTTTCCGGTGACAATCGCCGAAAGATAGCTGCGCCCATTGCCCACCAAAACCACCTGCTGGGCGCCGGACAAGCGGTTCAGGATCTCATCTTCAATAGGCTCCGGGGCGATGTTGTGCCCGGAGTTGAGGATGATGAGGTTCTTGATCCGGCCGACGATCTTCCAGTTCCCTCGCTCGTTCACTTCCCCCTGGTCGCCGCTCGAGAACCAGCCATCGCGCAGAACCTTGGCGGTTTCTGTGGGACGGTTCCAATATCCCGGAAAAACATTGGGGCCGCGCACCAGAATTTCCTGGTTTTCGCCGAGCTTCATTTCGATCCCGGGGATCGCAGTTCCGACCCGGCCCGGTTCTACACGGCTAGGATCATCCATGGTGCAGATCGCGGTGGTCTCGGTCAGGCCGTAGACCTGCAGCACCGGAATGCCGAGCATCATGAAATAGAGTTGGGTTTCGAGGTTCAACGGAGCGGATCCGCAGATTAATGCTTTGAGGTTCGAACCGATCATCTTCTTGCGAATGGTCGGAAAGACTAATTGGTTGGCCAGGCCAAGCCATAGGGAATCGGCCAGCGTAGCTTTACCTTCCTGTTTTCGCGAGTATGCGGCTTTGGCTTTGAGGTACATCATGCGCACGATGCCGCCGGTTTTCCAGATTTGCTCATCCACCGCACGGCGGACCCGTTCGAGCAGGGCCGGGACGTTCACGAAGTAATCGGGCTCGACGGTTCGAAGTTCGGCGGCGATTCTGGCCAGATCGGTATTCATGAAAACCGAACTGCCGCGCAGAAGGCTGGTCAGGGTGGTGATCCAAGCGGCGGCAAAATTCAGCGGCGCCCATTGATAGACGCGGTCCTGTCCCGGCCGATGATTCATGAGCATGTCAAGGCGTTCGGAAGTGCACTTGAGAATGTGGCCGACATTCGCGGCGGTGATCATCACGCCTTTGGCCTCGCCCGACGTACCGGAGGTATAAATGATGGCGACCAGATCGGAATCCTCATGTCCTCGAGGCGGCGCCGCGGGCGGAGACCCCGCGCCACCCGATGGCTTCCCTTCTTGAAAGATCTCCTCGAACAACGCTTGTGGGGCCGCCTCCGGCCAAGCCTGGACCACGCCATCCCGCAAGGCGGGATCGCCGCAACAGATCAGGGAGGGCGCGCAATCCTTCATCATCGCAACCAGTTCCAAAGGCGCCTGGCGCGAGTATAGGGGGACGACGATCAGGCCTTCGGCCATGATCGCGAGGTCGATCGCGATCCACTCGATCCCGTTGGCGGCCAGGAGGGCGACGCGATCGCCTTTTTGAAGCTTCTTGGCGGCAAGAAAACTCCGCGCCGTCGAGATCTGTCGCAAGAGGTCGCGACCACCCGCCGCCAAGTTGGATTCTCGATCGTAGAGCTCGGTGAGGAATGGCTCTTCCCCGGCCGACTCCAGCTTCGCGAAGATTTGATCGAGGAAGGACATCGTTCGAGAATTCGGTGAACCTAAGTGTTTCTCCGTCTACAGGGCTTTCGCCAATTGGCAGCTATCTAGCTGTACATCCCGACGAGCCGATGCAGCCCTGCATCCATGGGTGGGAGATAGTCTTCCCAACCCCACTGCCCTTTTCGCGTCGGAAATTCCGGATAGCGGCGCTGCAACTCTTCTTCGAAGTAAACCCCCATGCGTGCCATCACTTTCAAGTTCTTCACCACGGTGCGGCCGATGCCGTCGGCAATGCGCTCGCCTTCGGTCGCGAGTTTCTCAAGGGCGGCCAGCAAGCGGGGCTCGAGGTCTGAATCGTCGACGTTCATCAACAGCTCCTCGTGGCCGCGCTCGCCCATCAGGTTGCGGATGCGCTCGTCCATGGTGATGCCGCAGGAGGGTACCAGGGCCGGCATGCTGGTCACGATTCCGTGATAGCGAGAGGAGGCCATGAGATGGCAGGCGCGCAAAATGCTCACCAGCTCATACATCGTGAACTGTTCGGAGGTGAGGATGGGGACTCCGCCCAGACGCTCGGAAATCCGGCCAGCCGGGCGAGCATCGAGCCGCTCGGTTGCCGCCATGACGACGAAGACGTCGTAACGCTTACGGAATGCGTCGACGGCATTGCCGATCGAAGTCAGGTAATGGCGATACTTGCGTTCGGCCTCGGCTCCGGAATGGTGAAAATAGGGCCCACGATAATGGCTTTCGCGGTAGGCGCCCGTAGTCTTGTGCGCGATCAGCTTGCCGATCGAGGCCCGCACTGGCCATTCGAAGGGATTGATGGGGCAGACCACCAGGACCGGCTTGCTGCCGTCCCAGCCGTGCTCGCGCAGCACCTTGCGACCATAGTCGGGTGGAAGCGGCTGGAAGGTCCAGGCGGTATCCGTGCCCAGCTCGGTGGGAATGCCGAGTTCGCGCAGCACATTGCGTGACTCTTCATTGCGCGTAATGATCAGCGAATTTTTGCAAAAGCGGGCGCACATTTTGCGGATGGACGGATCCATGTGCCCGGCTTCTCCGCCGTAGCCAACCGAGAGCTTGTTCTCCGCCGCAGCGATTCCGAGCGAGCCGATCATCATGGTGGTCAGCGCGTTGGCGAATTTACTCTTGAACATCGAGCCCTCGCAGGCGACCACGCCGTGGTTCTGCGGCACCTCGCGCCCCAGAAATGGCGGGAAGATATCGGGCAAGTGGACTTGGTGCGTGTCCTGGAAATAGCCGTCGGTCAGCTGGAAATTCTGGCTCATGACCCGCAATTCGACATTTTCCGCGCCCAGGATGTGGCGAATCTGGCGCAGCATCTCCTCGACCCGAGCGTCCGAACCCATGTTGCGGGCGCCGTTGTATCCGGCAAATAGCAGCTTGAGTTTCTTGCCCGGCTGCCAGCGCTCGCCCTTGCCCAGCACCCAGGACGCTTTCTTGCGCTCGATGATGGAACTGACCCAGGCCTGCAGCATGAGATCCATCATGCGTCGGAGCCTCCTACCTTGACCGGCCAGGGCTGGTAAGGATAAGTGAAGTTGGTGTCGCGGCTGAACCTCAGCAGCGGGAAGCTGTACTGCGAGAACGGTACCGGCTTCCGTCCGAGCTCAGTCGTGATGCGGGTGTTGTCGAACACAGTATTGAAGGTGAGATAAGGCATGAATACTTTCATCAGGGTAGCGCCGCGGCCGATTGCGCTCTTGCGGGCGGACACCAGATCCAGGGTGCGACGGAATGGCTTTTCCAGAAGAGGCAGGTACATGGGACCGTGACGTCCCTGGGCAGCGGCGAGGGAGGCGGTGATTTGCCGGAAGGTCTGCGACTCGCGCCCGGAAGAGAGATGATAGGTGTCGTACCGCGTCTGCTCTTTCACGTGCAGAGCGGCTACGGCATCGGCAACGAAATCCACGTTGACAATGTCTACGCGATCCTTGGAGCGCAGCGGGAGCACCGGCAATCCGGCCAGGAACACGAACGCGCGGACCATGTCGAATTGAGTGGTCTCGGCGCGGCGGCTGTCGCCCAGCACAATGCTGGGCCGAAAAATGGTTTTGGGGACTTCCGGCAACAATTGGCGAACCATATGCTCGCTGAATTTTTTTGTGCGGGCGTAGGGATCGTAATCGGAGCGTTCCCAGTCAACGGATCGGTCTTCGGTCACGACTTCATCCTGGCGCTGGCCGGCGACCGCAACCGTGCTGACATGGCTGAAGCGCCGCAGGCCGTGATAGTGGTCCGTGTGCATGGCCAGCTTGATCACTTCGAGGGTGCCGCGCAGGTTCACGTTGAGGCAGCTCTTTTCCGATTTGCGATTCAACGACGCGGCGCAGTGAACGACGGAGTCGGTCGTATGCACCAGGCGGTCGTAGTCGTCCTCGCCGAGCCCGAAGCGATCATCGGTTAAATCGCCGCGAAAAATTCGTATCCGCGCCTGCAGACATTCGTAGAAGGTCTTGAAATCCATGTGGAGCTGCAGCGCGCGCCAGAGGCGGTCTTCGCCCTGCTGCGGATCCTTGGCGCGCAACAGCAGATTGAGTGAGGCGCCGTAATCGCGCAGCAGATTGGCGGCGATGTGCGCGCCGATGTATCCGGTCGATCCGGTCAGGAAAATCGCCACGTGGCTCCGTTAGTACCTGTTTTTACGGTTTCAGTATGGTTCGCGGGCTCGAGAACGCGCGGCGGCCGCGCTTCCAAAGGCCGACCCTCGATGAGAGGATACGTCCATTTGCGCAGCGCCGGAATGTGGATATTGATCCAGTAATCCCACCAGTCAAGCGAAGCGGCATCGTAGCCGAACTGGGCGCGCTCTTCGGGCACCAGCGCTGCGGAAAGCCGCTCCACGTTGTCGGCGACGAAATCGTGTTCGTTGGTGAGGATAAATGGCTCGAACAATTCGATCAGCTTTTCCACTCTCTCCAGATTGCGCTCCGCCTTTACCAACGGGGTTTTTTTCAGCGGAAGCGGGGCGGCGATGCGCTGAATGGCCTTAATGATGGCGCGCTGCGCCGGAGCCGACATGCGATTGTACCGTTCCTTGGAAACCGGGATGGCGTCGAAGCGGAGGCGCAGCCAGTACTCCAGACCCTCCTGCGCGCGATAGTGCTTGCGATGCGCTAAAGAAGTCAGTTCGATGGAACGGCGCATGTTGCAGGGATTCGCGACCGAGGTCGCGAGCTGAAAAACGCGATCATTCCGGCGCTCCACCACCGCGGCGGCGATCAAGGTCATGCCGCGGCAAACCGCATCGACGGGAATCAGGTCGAGGCGCTTGCGTTCATTGCTGGGGAGCTGCCGAAAATAGGTGCCGAGGAGATAGGAAAGCGAAGCGGAAGTGTTGATGCCCTCGTTCCAGCC
>Ga0126381_100010115_pt1 | contig 10603 bp, 18 predicted proteins | sample PanSoiMetPlot_28_FD_96465 | JGI IMG/M metagenome (GOLD analysis project Ga0126381, IMG submission 96465) | Tropical forest soil microbial communities from Panama - MetaG Plot_28 | ecosystem: Environmental > Terrestrial > Soil > Tropical forest > Bulk soil | place: Panama | collected 2016-02-17
ATCTGGTAACAGCAGCACCCGTGAAGTAGCGGCTCAGATTGGCCTTGAGCGTAAGACTACACCAGCGTGATGTACCGCTCACCTGCAAAGGATAGGCCCCCGGGAAACCGGGGGGCCTTCCTTCTTCTAGCACGCTCTCGCCAATCGGAACTTCCCTTTGAGAACGCTATTTACTCCGCTATGTTACTTCGATTGGCGCCCTCCTTTCACTAGAGGTTGGATCGACGTTCTGTTATCAGTTGGCGCAAATGTTTGTCACAACCAACCACCAAAACATCTGCTGCACCTACTCTAATGTAACACAACTTAGCGGCGACTTGATCTCTTTCTAGATGTACTAGTTTCAACTGTTCTTCGTCACAATCCTCACAGCTCATGCCGCCTCAATATCTATTCCTCTTTCTTCTGCCCGACGTTCCAGATCAATCCGAATGATCTGGAGGAGTAGACTTTCCTCCCTGCTCATGTGCCTTTGACGGCACCCCTCGCAGATGGGTAAACCACATAAATCACACTGTAAAGTTGCGATATCTTCCTTGCATTCAAAGCATTCTACGACCAACGGTCGGCTTCCTCCATGCGCAAATATTCCTGGTATTGTTCTTGGAACTCTTCCCAGTTTATAGGCGCCCCCACTTCAGTAATGCCGTCATCCTTAACCACCTTTCGCCAGGGTAGGATTCTCGGCGCACTCTCTCCCATCATACCGCCTATGAACATCGTGTGCAAGCAGTCATTGAGCGTGAATCCTTCCTGGCATTCGGGACAGCTTTCTGTCAGGTGGTAACGCTTATTGCTCCTAGCATCTTGATCGAGAGAGATTCGCTTGGATTCCTTGCGCCAGCTACGCCAGGTATACTTTGTTTTGAGAGCCATTCCCAGGCCGATGAATCTGGTCGTATTAGTACGGAGAGCCTTCGTTTTCCCGTGTTTCGATCCTGACCTTCTAGCCAAATGATCCAATACTTTCCTATAGGGCAGTCCATCTGGCTGTTTAGTAGCTCTGTCTCTGTCCATACCTCTGTACTTACATACGATCCCCTCCGGCCCTGCATAGTAGAAACCGGATTGCAGGTAGACAATGCCGTCGTGCTCCTTTCTCTCCCAGTCGCCTATCTCCTCGCTACACGGTAAGTCAAGGGGTTCTGTGGAGAATACTGCGTCCGTTTCCACTGCAATGATAGCGTTAGGGTTTAGTAAAACTGCTTCATATATCTTGGCTCTAGTGTAGGAAGTAATGTATCCAGCATACTCTAACTGATGCCAATGAGGCGGGCCTTTCTTGCCGCCAACAGTCTGCGCCAGCTTTCCGTAGAGACTGTTAAGGATCAGTTTAACGGCTCGTTGAGCAGAACTGCCCGCAGCTTTGAGTGCTCGTCTTTCGTCATATAATCCTTCAACAAAGGTAAAAGGGCGAGCCTGTGTGGCAGGTCTAAAAACGAATCCATACTTGATAGAGTCAACAACAAGCCCGGCTTCCGGCGCCCAGTACCAACCCTGTACTTCAGGAGGATAACTGATACTGCCATCTTCGGCACGGTGAAAAAGGGGCTGAGGTCTAACGTATCGGTCGGCTTTTTCAACTCCGTCGCAATACTCAATATAGTAGACTCCAAACGCTCCGCATTCGTAGCCTTCAACATATTCCCAACTGCCGTCTGTAAGGTCGGGGAGTTTAAGAGCTGCCGCTGGATAAGCAGAATGAATGTCATATTCGTAGACACTACCTGCGAACCTACCCAGTCGGAACTGCTCAAATCTTCCTCCAGCGTAAGCATATTGCGAGGCATCAAGTATCTCCTTTGGTGCTGTTCTATCTATAGGCACATGATATTTGCGTAATACTTCATCGGCGACGGCGCCAGGTCCATGCCATTTGCTTGGACGAATCCCAACCTCATGCAAATCCTGACGCAGCTTATCCATTACTCTTACTAGTAAGTTTAGCTCTAACTTATTGTAAGGAATAATGAACTCATCTATCTCCTCCCACGTAAACTCAGCTCGTTTGTCTTTTCCTTTCTGTATGAATGCTAGGTCGGGATCATCTTCTCCAAGATACTCTTGACAGGTGGGAAGGAATCCCTTTTGGAAAAACCCGAACACGTCGTAGATAATAGCAGAGCGCTTGGTCTTGCGATGCTTGATAATCAGATGTTTACCTGGCCGCCACTCTACCCAGTAGCCTCCGCAAGAGAACGTACCCTTGTCATTCTCAACTACACGTTCCAGCACTTCGGGCGGTTCGTCAGCTAGAATCTGATTGATGTCATAGTTAAAACCAAAGCCTACAAATATGCTATTAGGATGCTTGACTTTAGTATCAAGTATAAGTTCAAAGCACTCCCGGGTGCTCAGTGAGTAAGGGAACTCGCTCCGGATCTGTCCGCCTTTGCTGTTCGCCAGCAGGACATAAGGTTGAGCGGTTCCTTTATCTTCGGTGATGCCATCAGGTCCGAAGGTTAATCCCATGAAGTGCGTGAGTCCGTCGTCCGCCTTCACTCCCTCCCCGTCCCAAGCGATGAACTCTTTGAGCCCTTGAAACCTATGACCTTTCCGTTGATAGTTCTTGTTGTGCATATCGGAAAGTAAGCTAATAACTAGCTCTTGACCAAGGGGTGAGAAACCTGGCTCTGGCATTTTGTCTAGCTTAGTAGACACTTTAAGCCACTTCTCCGTAGAGTTCTCGCCAATCCTCCCACACGCCCGAAATAATCTCGCCAGTTTCGGGAGATACCACGTCATAGTCATAGCCTGCGTCGATCAGATCACTGATAATGTCAAGCGGACTTAGACCATATATCTCTATCGTGTAATACTGGGACTGATAGGCTTCCCCTATCCATTCCGGTCCAGTGAGTGACCACGATTCACCAGCATGATCCATGTCACCGTAGAGCGTGTAACGATCCTCAAACAAGGACCGTTCATATAGCTCTTCTTCTAGGTCACGTTGGTCGTAGTATGAACCGCCGGGTTCCTCATCAGGAAACCCAAAAATGTCCGACACAAATACACCCCCGACACAAGCGAATCCCCCCGGACTAACTCCGGGGGGACTCGGGTGGTATTAGTAGTTAGGCCAGAGAGTACCTTGCTTTTCAACCTCCCTGACGTGTCCGTCAAACCTCAGGTACATGACCCGACGACTGACGTAACGCTCTTCGGGATCGGTCCATCCGCAGGTACATTTAGGCAGATAGGCGATACGTCCCTTGGTGCCAATAGGCAACATGATATTTGTCCGAACGATGTAGGCAACCTGATGCCCAACACGCTCGAAAGCCTGAAACCTGTGGCTACTGGGAGTATAGCGGCGGTACTTGTATTCCGGCTGCCGAGTGAACGACATTAGAACGGTTCTTCAACCAGCGGGCCTTCGTCACTGACCTGGAACTGTTGCATCCGGCCCTTGAATCCGACTAGCTCAATGTCAACCACATTGCCAACCGGAATCCGTAGGGCATGAAGCTGTTGCCAGAGGTCGATTTGACCGGCCAGCATGGTCCGTTCAACCTTGTTGTCGAGGTCAAACAGCCAGAACTTTGCCACCTTGCCGTACCGGGTAGGGATCTTTTCCATACGGATGATCTGACCGTGGAAACGATCCCCTATCTCTGCAAAGGTGACGTTGTTGAACCCCTCTTGCGGGGCCAGTTCATCATCGTCATAGATATCTGACATTATTCGATTGCTCCTTGATATTGGTACTTGCACAGTACATCGGTAGGCTACCCAAGTACCGGGGAACCGGACCCCAGTTGTGCCTCTGAAGTGATCCCGGTTCCCCGAAACAAGGAGTAGAACAGCACCGATGCAGTTTCATCATACCACAGTTGCGGGCCGAGGCGCAAGCTGCTACCCTGGACGCCAGCGGGTTCGGGCGGAACCACCGGATGGGGAAAACTTAATGAACAAGGAGGCTCTTGTGGACGTTAGTCCAGAGGAAGTGACCTTGGCCGAGCTGGCACGTCGGCTTGACATTCTTGGCAATCAGATGAACTGGTTGTGCGAGAATCTCACGTCACTTTTCGCTTTCGTGAATCAGATGGGCCAACAGGGCGGCGGGATACGTGGTCTTATGCACATGCTAAAGCAAGGTCCACCTGGATTGGCTACTACTGATATACCTGTAGATACAGAAAGTAAGGTAGGTGCCTAGTAATGTCCAATATAGAGATAAGTGCAGAAGATCGAGAGCGGCTAGCCAAGAGCAAGTTTCAAGAGTGGGCCAACGAATGGTTCGAACAGGTAGGCCCCGACAGATTTAAGACGTGGCTGGATGAGTCTAAAACGACACAGCCACAGCCAGGACAACCGGCTCAACCGCCAGCCCCACCAGAGCATCAACCACCTCGAGTTCGTAAGCGCAGTCTCCTGGAGGAATGTTTCTCTCAGACGTTTGGTTTCTAGTGTCCGACACTGAGCCAGAGCCTCCAGATATTGAGCCAGATCCTCTAGATTTCGCAGACCTGGAGGAGTTCCTTGGCGATGTAACCAAGGCTCGAATGGTAGAGGAACCATCGCCTGATTTTGGCGAGCCTATCGTCGAACAGTACACTATGTCCGAGCCATTCGATGACGAGGATTCCCCATTCGGTAACATATCTCAGCCAGTAGGGGATGGTGTTTGTGATGTTTGTGGCGCGCCTACTTTTCGACCGCCGGGTCTTACGGCGTCTGGCCGCAAAAAGCGAGTTCCTCGCCGTTGTGATTTGCACTCCCGCAAGCCTGGCGTACAGGCAGAAAGATCCGACCTTAGCGGGGTGGAATCTCAGCTTAGACGGGTCCAAGAAGAGCTAGCAGATGACCTAAAACTCTTAGGAACTTTGGCTGGTCCGCTGTTACCTGTAACAGGATATTATGTCTTTGAACATGCAGATCCTTTTACGATTGCCATACTCAAACTGGCAAAGAACAACACCAGAGTCCTGCGAATATTGCATCGAGTGGCGACCGTCGCCCCGATCTACACGGTAGCTGAGTGCGTTGCTGGAACGGCTTATGCGGTACAAGTTGACACACAAAAGGCGGACCCTCATAATACTGTTGCAAGAAGGCTTGGCGTTAGTCGTGCTTACGACGCTGTATATCCTGATAGTGTTCCTAGTGATGAGATTAATGTAGGAAATAATGGCTTTGCTCCGCCTCCTCGCTACGGAGTAGGAGTTCAGTAAATGCCTCCGCCCAGGAGAGCTTTCGATAGACGATTGTATGCTTTTGAGCATGAGTTTGGCGTTGAATCCATTCAACACAAGCCTTGGGAGGAAGTAAAGTTTGAGGTCTTTAGAAGATGGCGACCGCTTAACTCGCCCCATCATTCAATCATCTCTCTCTCTGGAGGCGGCAAGTCCTACCTCGCCACTCGGGGACTATTACCTATGCGTGGATGGCGTAAGACTCTTATCATTGACAACAAAGGGGATGATGAGACTCTGCACGATGTTGGAAAGCGTGTTAGAGAGCTGCCAAAGAGAGAACCCTGGCTTAGAAGAAACGATGAGAAACCAAGTCGTGAGTGGTATCGACTCATGGTCTATGAAGATTGGGGAAAGGCCAGAGAACAAGTTAAAGATGCACTTGCTCACTGTTACCGTCAAGGCAACTGGACAATCTTCGTTGACGAAACAAGAAATCTCACCGATCCTAGAGTACCTAGCCTTAACCTTAGAAACTATGTTGAACAAATCTGGCTTCGGGGAAGAAGTCGTGGAGTGGAAATGGTTAGCATGACTCAGGCTCCACGATGGGTACCATCATCGTTTTACGATCAGCCTAGTTTCGTATGGATTGGAAGGATAAATGATGAACGAGCGCATCAACGACTTAGAGAAATCGGCGGACTCAGACGAGAGCACTTGGGAGTTATTCAGCGGCTTCAAAAGCGTGAGTTTCTTGTTGTTGGTGATGGTGGCGACTATACTGCTATTACGAGAATACCGGATCTATCAAAGCAATATGCTACAAGAAAGGAGCAAGCAGGTGCCAGGTGATTCAGACATTAGCCACGCAGTAGAAGATCGACTTGTGGCTATTGAATCCAGGCTTGACGCCCTGGAGGGTGATAGTACTCCTCCCGAGGAAGAAGGCGAGGATGATTCAGTAGGAGAATCGGTAGAAGAACTGCCAACTACCAGTTATTCTAGCCGTAGAAGTAGGAGTAAAACAACAGCTAGTGCAGACGCAAGTTCTCTGGAAGTTCCCGAAACAACGGAGTAGCAAAATGCTTGGTATTGGTGTCTATATCCTGGCATGGCTGGTCATTATTAACTTCCTTTTCCGGGGGTTCTTGGCCCATCATGCCAACAATGCTGCCGCCGCAGGGTTGGCACCCCTCATCTAGTTAAGGAGTAGTTCTTTGCCTAGTGCCGTTCAGACATTGCAGGTAGCAAATCCTGCACAATCAACCGTATCTCGGATGCCGCAAACGACGGCACAACCGACAACTCCTGCCGGAGCTGCACCGTTTAGTCGGCTGTCTCGTCAGGGTCAAATACTTGGACCTGCACAGGCTGGTCAAGCGTATGGTTCTCTGTGGACTCCTACGCTCAAGCCTGTGGGCGGATACCTAAGGGCGCTTAGTCTTATCATGTCTGCTGTAGGGCAAACATCTACGGGTGCTTCTGTACTCACTCAGGATGGACCTTACGATGTTATTCAGAACTTGTTTCTGCGTGACCCGTTTGGTCAGCCGATCATTCAGGCAGATGGTTTCTCGCTCAACTTGATTAACTTCTACGGTGGTCAAGTGGGCATGTTGGGGTTCAATAACGATGTAGGTGCTTCACCTAGTTTCGTTACTCCGGTGTTGACTTCTGGCGCACAGCCCTTTACTTTCCGGCTTGATATCCCGCTGGAAATGGATTCGTCTGGCTATTGTTCTTTGGCTTCAATGAACGCAGCTTCTCAGCCACAGCTTCAACTTCAGTTGAATCCCGTCGGCAGTGTCTATACAACTGTCCCGACGACTCCGGGTACGATTACAGCGGTTTGTAATGAGCCGTTCTGGATGGCACCAGTTGACAACCCTCAGATTGCTCCGCCGGATATTGGTTCATCGGGACAATGGAGTGTGACTAGGGCTCAAACTCTGATCTCCAGTAGTGCTTTCCAACGTATCGTACTACCTAGAGTTGGTACGTTTATTCATACATTAATCTTGGTACTACGGGATACCGGCACGACTCCGGCAAACCTTAGGGTCGAGGCTTTCCCCACGACAGACCTGTCGCTCTGGGTGGACGGCGTACCGATTACCTTTGAGTATCTTTCAGAGCGTCGTGACCTGCTCTACTCTCAGTTCGGAGGCTACTCCTACAACCCGGTTACCGCCTCTGCTGGCAAGGGACCGGCTGGTGTTACTGCCTACTCTTTCCGTAATAGTGTGCAGTCTGCCGTGTCGAGTGCAGATACCTATGACTTGCTGCTTCCTACGACACCTGCCACCCTGCTTGAAGTAGCCGGTACGTGGGGAACATTTACAGGTACGGGTCAGCTTTTCTGCGTTACTGGTGAACTGTTCCCTGTAAGTGGTATTCCCTATACCCACCTTGCTTCCTAAGGAGGATTAATGGTTGCAGCTACGGCAGGAGTACAGTCAAATATCGACGTAGAAGGAGTGCCAGTTATCCCTATGGCTGGCAGTCTGTCGAGGCCGCATGTTTGGACCTGGATTTGGTTCCTTTTGGCGGTCCTGATTGTACTCGGTTTCCATGTTCGGGTGTTCGGTCACCCGGTACCTCCGAGTGCGAACTTCCCTTAATGGGGAAGTTCTTTGAACTAGCCACTATCGTTGTAGTCGGAGTTATTATTGCTGACTTTATTAGTGGTTTCTACGATCCAAAAACAGGTAAGTTAGCGCCCTTTGGCGGCGGCAGTGGAGTTATCGTTTCAGGCGTCGGCAACCTCTGGCAAGATATTGTTGACGTACTGATGGGTAAAGAAGTTACCACTCCGCCGCCTAAGGGTCCGACACCTCCCGGTTCCCAAAAGAAGATACTTGCATAGGAGATTATCTTGGCTGGTCATGTGATGAATCTGTTTGTGCTCATGGCTATCGGTGTTATCATCGCAGACCTTGTAGCGCACTCAGCCGGTACCTCTGCCCTCTTCAGTGGTACCTCTAACCTGTGGAAAATAGGCGTCAACGGTATGCTCGGGAAAACAAGTTAAGGAGTAGAAAGGTGAATCTCAGCGTGCGTAATATCATCGTATTGGTCCTGCTCGTGCTGGCTGGCTGGTGGCTTTATAAGAGGCTTTAATGCCGCTACTCTCCAGATTCCAGAGAGTACCTAGTCCTGGTGGAGAGAACGCACAGCAAGCATCAACCGTCTATGAACATTTCTATGGCGAGCTGCCGATGCCTGCTACTGCTTTCGCCACTTCGGCTACGCCTTTGCAGTCAACAGATGTAACACCTTCCATAAGGACAGTTGCGTCTAATGCATCGGTGGTTCAACGTGCCAATCGCCGTAATGGAATGGTTGCTACTGGTGGCCGTCAGATGTACGATACGACCACACCACAAGTATATGATCCTGTGGACTCCTCAAAGTTTCAGCAATGGTTGATGGGACCACAGGTGAACTATATCCTTAACGGTTGCTGGTATATTGCCTATCCGGCTGCCTCCGTAATGCTGGGTGGTTTGCGTAATCAAGCCCTATCTCAGCGCATCCCTCAACTGGTAACAAGAACGTCGGGTGGTCCGGGCCCTGCGACCATGCTACAGGCTCCTAGATTTAAGGCCGTCCAGACAGTTCCCCGCTATTCTACGATGCCGCCACAGTATCCAACTCAATCCGCTCCGGGGTAATCGCTATGGCAATGGCAGATACACTCAAGGCCAAGGCCGGTCCACTCCCGGTTTGGGCGTGGGCCGCTCTTGGTACAGCCGGTCTTACCGGTTTCCTCAACTATCGGCAGAAGAAAGCCGCCGATGCGGCTGCCGCTGCGGCTGCACAGCAGTCGTCTGATAGTTCTAGTTTAGGTACTGTGCCTATATCTAATCTAACAACAGCGGCTCAACCTATGCCGCTTCAAATGGGCGACACCTTCGTTAACGTAGACACTGGAGGCAACAGCCCTCCCCCATCGAATCCTGTCAGTACTAGCAAACCTCCCACCACCAGCGATGCACTCGGGTTGACCAGGGTATCGAGCCCTACTATGGCTAAACAACTGATGCAGAAAGGGTTTAACCTTTTCACAGTAGGAGGCACTCAATACTATGATCCTAAGCAACACGTTGTAAATGGAGTGCCAGGGATTACCTATGCTCGGGTGAGTAGTCCAACGATGAGTAAACAGCTTGCCGCCAGAGGATTCAAGGTTATCACTGAAGGCAATACTCAGTTCTATAATCCTGCTCAGAAGGGTGTAAAGGCAGCCTAGTTATGGCTGACATACCAGAACTTGGTGGCATTCGAAATGGCGACAAAGCCATTAAGGTTGCGCTCTATGCCACGCTGACCTATGACATTATCTCGGCAACTAATAGCTCTCCACAAACGTCCGAGATCAATGCAAAGAAGCGTGCCCCTACCCTAATGAAATGGGTGTATGTGGGGCTGATCCAGGCGGCAGGCTTTGGTATTCTTGGCGCCATTCTGGACGAGGATACCTGGCCTCCATTGGTAGGTGTTACCTTAGCTGGCACTATACTGTGGATACAATATCACCATGCTATTCAAGCTGGACTCAGTAACCCAGGGCAGGGAACGGAGACATACTGATGGGAGTTAATCTTAGCCTACCGGGAGCACAGTTTCCGCTATGAAGATGCCAGTAAGTTGGGCAACCAAGAGAGGATTAAAGGGTCCGTGGCCGTGTGAGGCTTGCCATGAAATATCCCAGTATGCTGACGTTAGTAAAGGACTCAACCGAATCTTTTGTCGTAACCCGGTCTGTGGTTATCAGCGTATCGTGGACAAGCGTAGTCATAGAACTGTCGAGAACGATGGAACCTGTTGGGAGTACTTTGGCGACGGATCAAAGCGTCAGGTAACGTGTAGATAAATGGCTAATCCTACGACTGCTACCAAGGGTGTTACCAATCCTTCTCAGCCTGTCGTCACGAAGGATATGACCTATGATGAGGTTGAAAATGCCTGGATACAAGCAGGAGGAAATCCACAAGCGGCTGCTATGGCTGCTGCTGTCGCTGACGCATCAAGTGGACTCAATCCAGCTATCTCTAGAACTAATCCAGACGGATCTACATCGGTTGGGCTCTGGCTCATTCCCAAAAATGGCGTCCCTCCAGGATCAGTTGATCCGGTTGCAAACGCTAGGGCAGCAGTACAACTCTCAGGAAATGGGTCTGACTGGGGGCAATGGTGTGTAGCGTGGAGCGACAACAACTGCGGGATACAGCAGGGGACATACCTGGGGGAGGGATCAAACGCTCTTGCCAGTTTAGCCCAACGATTGACTCCAGCTTCTTACAACGTGATAGGGTCGGCTCCTTCTGGTACAAACCAGGGTGCAAGTGCCGCTACTGCCAATACGTCAGGGACCAGTTCGACGGCGAGTGGCGGGCATAGTTTTCTTTTAGTTGGCGTACTTATAGTAGTAGTAATAACAGTCATCTTCATAGCTCGCA
>Ga0126381_100010117_pt1 | contig 10602 bp, 11 predicted proteins | sample PanSoiMetPlot_28_FD_96465 | JGI IMG/M metagenome (GOLD analysis project Ga0126381, IMG submission 96465) | Tropical forest soil microbial communities from Panama - MetaG Plot_28 | ecosystem: Environmental > Terrestrial > Soil > Tropical forest > Bulk soil | place: Panama | collected 2016-02-17
CCGCGGATCCGCTCGGGCGGCAATGCGCCGCTGCGGGTCAGGAATTCGGCGTCTTCGCGGGTATAGATGTCATTCGTGATTGCGGCAATTTCGTAACGGCCGCGCATTTCCTTGCATAGCCAGTCCATCAGCGCTGTCTTGCCGGATCCGACGGGGCCGCCGATGCCAACACGCAACGGGTTGCTCATGAGCGGAAAAGCCTCGTGTACTGGGTTTCGTGCGCCATCGAGGTAAGCTCGACTGCTAGGGCCGCACTGCCGAATGCGTCTCTATCACGGGTCAATGCGCCAGCGACTGCGGCGCCGATGATGGGTTCGAGTGCAGCCATGATCCGCTGACCGTCGGTTTGCCCGATGGTTCCCAGCCGCAAGCCGGCGGAGACCAGATTGGCCGCCATAGCCTGCAGGTACCCCGTCAGCGCCCATTCGAGAGAGACCCCGGCCCGGGCCATTGCGGCGCCGATTGCCGCCGGGTAGCAAACAGCTGCCGCGTCGTCGGCAAAACCTGAAAGAAACCGGTCCGGCCAAGCCGCGACACAGGTGTCCAGAAAGGCCTTGCCCTGCGCCGTTGTTTCGAGCCGGGTCTCTGCAGTGCCACGAAAGGCGACACCGCGCTGATTGGCCGACCGCAATGCGCCGGCGTCGCCGGCTCGAGCGGCGCGATAGGCCTCACGCAGAATGTCGGCGTCGATGCGCCCCGCTCCCTTAGCCACAATCGCAGCGATCCAGTCCTGCAACGACGCGCGATTGTGTACGGCCCCGGCTTCTGCCGCCGCTTCGAGACCGTGTGAAAAACTGAAGGCGCCAACCGGGAATGCCGGCGACAGCCATGCAAGTAGGCGATACAGGACCAGTCTTCCTTGATTATCAGTCTCCATGATGATGCCCCCCGCCGGTATAGGCGCCGGTTTCAGGGTCGAACGGCGTCTCCAACTCGGTAATCCGGCCACCGAGCCTAGTCACCATTTCGGCAATGACATGATCCGGCCGGATGCGCAGCCCTTCGCCGGCGATCTGGACGGGGAGGTGACGGTTGCCGAGGTGCCAGGCGATCCGCAGTAAGGCGGCCGGATCGCGCGCTGTAATCTCGAAGAGAGGCTCGGCGGCGGCGCGAACCCGGAGATAGCCGCCCGCCTCGAGCTCAAGACCGTCGCCATCGACAAGGTGATGCGCACGGGGAAGATCGAGGAGATAGGCCTCCCCCGAATCGGCAATAAGGCGGATGCGCCGGCGGTGCCGGTCGAGATGGGTCAATTTGACGCTGTCGATCGCAGCGTCCTGCGGCCACTGCCCTCGTCGGTGAACGGCTATTGCCCGGCGCATTGGATTTCGGCAAGGCGTAATTGCGAGGAGCTAAAGGCGACGAAGCAATCTCGGTCGAATGCTGTTTCGCCAGCACGAGATTGCTTCGCTGCACTCGCAATGACGATTCCGAAAACGGCAGGCACTGGAACTCAATAAAGAAAATAGCGCTGCGCCATCGGCAATACGGTAGCCGGCTCGCAGGTCAGGTGCGCGCCGTCGGCGCGCACCTCGTAGGTCTCGGGATCGACTTGGATGTGCGGCGTCGCGTCGTTCAGCACCATGCGCTTCTTGTCGATCGCACGAATGCCGCGCGCCGGCGCGACGATGCGCTGCAGCCCGAGTTGATCGGGAATGCCGCGCTCTATTGCAATCGTCGGCAAGAACGTGACGCAGGACGTCGACAATGCCCGGCCAAAGGCGCCGAACATCGGCCGGTAATGGACCGGCTGCGGCGTCGGGATCGACGCGTTCGGGTCGCCCATCAACGCTGCGGCGATCGTGCCGGATTTCAGCACGAGATCCGGCTTCACGCCAAAGAAAGCTGGCGACCACAGCACGAGGTCGGCCAGTTTGCCGACCTCGACCGAGCCGATGTGCTCGGCGAGGCCATGCGTCAGCGCGGGGTTGATCGTGTATTTCGCAACATAGCGCTTGACCCGGAAATTGTCGGACCTGTCCCCGTCTTCCGGTAGCCGGCCGCGCTGCCGCTTCATTTTGTCGGCGGTCTGCCAGGTGCGGATGATGACCTCACCGACCCGACCCATCGCTTGGCTGTCCGACGACATCATGCTGAAGGCACCGAGATCGTGCAGGATGTCTTCGGCAGCGATCGTCTCGCGCCGGATGCGGCTCTCCGCGAAGGCGACGTCCTCGGGGATGCGCGGGTCGAGGTGATGGCACACCATCAGCATGTCGAGATGCTCGTCGACGGTGTTGACCGTGAACGGCCGCGTCGGGTTGGTCGACGACGGCAATACATTTGGCAGACCGCACAATTTGATGATGTCGGGGGCGTGCCCTCCTCCCGCCCCTTCGGTGTGGAAGGCGTGGATGTTGCGGCCCTTGAAGGCGGCGATCGTGTTTTCGACAAAGCCGGACTCGTTGAGCGTGTCGGTATGGATCGCGACCGCGATGTCGAACTGTTCGGCCACTCCCAGGCACGTGTCGATCGCCGCCGGGGTGGTCCCCCAATCCTCGTGCAGCTTCAATCCGCAGGCGCCGGCTTCGACCATCTCGACCAAGGCCCGCGGGTCGGAGGCGTTGCCCTTGCCGAAAAACCCGAGATTGACCGGCAATCCCTCGGCGGCCTGCAGAATGCGTGCGAGATGCCAGGGCCCCGGCGTGCAGGTCGTCGCGGCGGTACCTGCGGCCGGTCCGGTGCCGCCGCCGAGCATCGTCGTCATGCCGCTGTAAAGTGACTCCTCCACCAATTGCGGGCATATCAAGTGGATGTGCGAGTCGATGCCGCCCGCGGTGACGATGCGGCCTTCGCCGGCGATCGCTTCGGTGCCGGGGCCGATCACGATGTCGACTCCGGACTGGATGTCGGGATTGCCCGCCTTACCGATGCCGCTGATGCGGCCGTCGCGGATTCCGATGTCCGCCTTGACGATGCCCCAATGGTCGAGGATCACGGCATTGGTGATGACCGTGTCGACCGCCCCTTCCGCGCGGGTTGCCTGCCCCTGCCCCATCCCGTCACGGATCACCTTGCCGCCGCCGAACTTGACCTCCTCGCCGTAGATCGTGCGGTCGCTCTCGATCTCGATGACGAGTTCGGTGTCGGCGAGGCGCAGCCGATCGCCCGTCGTAGGGCCGAACATCGCGGCGTAAGCAGCGCGCGGTATCGACGTGGGCATCAGATCGCGCCGTTTATCTTGCCGTTGAAGCCGACGACGCGGCGCGCTCCGGCATAGGCTATGAGCCGCACCTCTCGGCTTTGTCCTGGCTCAAACCGCGTCGCGGTGCCGGCCGGAATATCGAGGCGATAGCCGCGCGCCTGCTCCCGGTCAAAGGCAAGCGCCGCATTGGTCTCGTAGAAATGATAATGCGAGCCGACCTGTACCGGGCGATCGCCGGTATTGGCTACGGTCAACGTCACGGTCGGGCGGCCAACATTGATCTCGATATCGCCCGCCGTGGTGAAGAGCTCTCCGGGGATCATTTCCCGTCACCGGATCGGCGCATGGACGGTCACTAGTTTGGTGCCGTCTGGAAACGTCGCCTCGACCTGGATTTCACCGATCATTTCAGCGACCCCTTCCATGACCTGGTCGCGCCGGATCACAGTGCCGCCGTCGCGCATTAATTCGGCGACCGTTCTTCCGTCAAGCGCCCCTTCGAGCACGAAGTCGGTGATCAGTGCCACCGCCTCGGGGTAGTTGAGCTTGACGCCGCGCTTCAGCCGGCGCTCGGCGACGATTGCGGCAATCGACACCAGAAGCTTGTCCTTCTCGCGTGGCGTAAGGTTCATGTTCCGACCCCTCCCCGCTCGGGGCATAAATCATGCCAGATTGGCGAAGCAAATCCAGCCGATCGGCTCAACGTCTATTTCACGACGAGGACGGAGCATGGCGCAAAGCGAACAAGGCGCTCGGTCGTGCTACCAATGATCTGATGGTAGAGCCGGGTATGCCCCATGAACCCGACGACGAGCAGATCGAAATGCTGCTCGCTCACCAGTGCCACGATCGCCTGGACCGCGTGTCCGGGAAGAAGGTGAGTCTCGATCTCGACCCCAGCAGCTCGCGCCTGTGCTCGCGCCGCTTCGAGCATCGGTGCGAGGCGATGGTTCGCTTCGCTCTTTTCCTCCTCGACTTCGTCAATGCTCGCGGGAAACCACGACAGCTCCTCGACTGTCACCATGTGAAGGGCAGCCATGTCCCGCTGCGCCAATGACAGAGCAGCGCCCAGCGCACGCAGTGCGCCGCGAGAACCGTCGTTCGCCACCAGGATTTTTTTGTACATACTAGCAATCTCCCTTGGCCGTCGCGGTGGCCTCGGTGGACGTTCCCGCGCCGCTCCGGAGAGGCTTGAAGACCGGCTGAAACCAGCGTTCCGCAATCAGTGTCGGCACCACGGCGCTACCGATCACCGCCGTCAATAGGATCGTATACTGGCGCTCGTCGATGATGTGGTTGGTCAGACCGAACAAAGCCGAAATCGATCCGAAGGTCAGGCCGGTCGACATCAGCAGGGTGGTGTACATCCCTTCCCGACGCTCGAAGCGGAACAGGCGCGTAAGCGGCAAGATCCCGACAAATTTCGTAATCATCTTTACGGCCAAATAGATCAGGATGAGCCCTGCCGAGGCCACCAGCACATCGGCGCGCACGAGTGAGCCGGCCTTGAGGAAATAGAATGGCGTCAATACCGTGAATGCGATGACCCGGAAGCGATGCATCAGCTCGCGGTCTCGCAGGAAAAGCGGCGCCAGCACGATACCGATCAGGTACGCCGGAAGCACCGCCTCGCTTTTCGCTGTATTCGCGAGGCCGCCCAGAAGGAACAGCAGCAGCAGCACAAATTTGACCTGCGGCTCGCTGACCCGCGGCCCGATCCAAGCGAAGAACCATGGCGTAAACCGGGGCAGCAGGAGCAGCACCGCGACGGTCGCCACGGCAAAGCCGATCAGCCACAAATTGTAGTTTGCGAATACGACACCGAGCGCCAATACGGTGCCGAGGTCGTTCACAAAGCAGGCGGCCAGGATGATCTTGCCGATTTCGGTCTGGTTGAAGCCGGTTTCGATCATCACGGCATAAACCACGGCGACGGAGGTTGTGGACAACGCGATCCCGGCGATCTGGGCCTGCGGCCAGGCCCAGCCAGCAACAAAATGCGCAAAGGCGAGCACGCCGAGATAGGGCGCGAGAAAGCCGACAAGGCCGATGCTCATCGTGGAGCCGAAATTGCGCCGGATCACATCCACGTCGATTTCGGCGCCGGCGAGAAAGGTCAAAAGGATGGCGCCGAACCCGGCGAGATAATTGACCCACGGCGTCAGCGCGAGCTCGACAAGATTGCCGGCAACTGCTCCGACGACGATCTCGATCAATGCGATCGAGACGGCGATCCAGCGCTGCGTCACCGAGGCGATTAGCGCAAGCCCGACCCACAGAGCCGAAGAGAGCCAAACATTGTCCATCTCGCCACCCTCTACCCACGACATCATTCATCAGATCGCCGCAGGCCGCGGGCCTGCAGACGCCGGATCCGGCATGAGGAGGGTAAAATCAAACCCGCCTGGCGGCGGCCTCGCGATGCTCCCGCCCAGTGCATCCTCACGCGGCAGGAGTCATCAGCCCTTTGGGCGGTTATCGGGAACTCCATCCCGAGCCGGGATTTAGCAGCGGCCCGGCGGCCGGTAAGTTCGCATAGAGACCAGCTGGTGCGCAACCCCATCAAACATTCCAAACTCTTGGTAAGCGAGGCGGCAATCCCAGCGCCGCTGACCGAAAATGGCAAGCCAGCCGAGCATAGGCTTCGCGCAGTTGTGCCGTGTCCGCACCCAGCCAGCGGGCGACCATCAGTTCCTCTACCGCGGTCACCCCGCTGCGCAAGCCCTGGTTCGTCCGCGCTGACAGCAATCGCCGGGCGTCTTGGAGAAGCTGCGGTAGGATTTGTTTCGGCGGCACCATGATCATCGTCGCGAAGGCGGCCGCTCCGGCAAAGCAGGCCGGATTATTGATGATCGCCGCGACATCGCCATCGAGGAGGAGCGAGTCACCCCAAACGAGTCGACCGTCGCGCCGCACTTGCCAAACCTCTCGCAGCAATCCGGCGGCAAAGCGCTCGCCGCTCGCGCGGCGGCCGAGCACGACGATGTCGCCACCGAGAAACCAAGCGCCAGCGGCGAGATCCACCGTCGTTTCGCGGCTCAGGCGCGCGCCGTCGAAAAGGATCGTCCCGAGCGGCAGAAATTCGAGAGCGGCGTCGGCGCCGACCGACAGGGTTTGCCGGATAACCGTCGTCGCTCCCGTCGAACGGTAGATTTTTTCCGCCGCCGAGGCGGTGACGTGCGCCGCCGCGCCCGATGCGAGCCGGACGCCGATATCGAGACGGTCGCCGGCGACGAGCCCGCCGGAAGTTGTGACGAGAACCGCCAATGGCGGATCGCCGAGGGCGGGGGTCGGGAACAAAACGCGCAAAGGGTCGCGCTGATAGAGGTGCGCGAGGTGGCTGATACTGTCGCGGACGGCGAAACGGATCTCCGCGATGCCCTCGGTCAATAGCCGAGGGCCAGTCCGTCCTTGCGCGGCTCGGAACCTCCGACCAGGACACCCCGCTCATGGTCGATCCAGATCGCCTGGCAGCCGCCGAGCGGTACATCGATCATCAAGATCTCGTGGCCGCGATGCGCCAGATCCGCAACAATCGGCTCAGGATTGGCGCGCTCGACCTGCAGCACGCCGTTGAGCGGGAGCAGGCGCGGCTGTTCGGCCGCCTGCTGCGGGTCCATCCGGCGATCGAGCAGGCGGTGAATGAAATGCGCGTGGCCGACCGCCTGATAGTGCCCGCCCATCACGCCGAAGGGCATCACCGCACGGCCATCTTTGACCAGCATCCCCGGGATGATCGTGTGGAGCGGCCGCTTGCGCGGGGCGATGGCGTTCGGATGGCCCGGAATCGTTCGGAACCCGGTGCCGCGGTTGTGCAACAGGACACCGCACTGCGGCGCCAAGATGCCGGTCCCGAAGGACGAAAATAGGGAGTTGATGAAGGAGCAGGCATTACCGTCGCGATCGACAACACAGAGATAGACCGTGTCCTTGTGCTCGAACTCGGCCCAGCGCGGTCCCGGCATTGCATGGTCTAGGCGAATCGTCTGCCGCGTGCGCTCGGCGCGCGCCTCAGACAGAAAATCTGCGACATCGACCGACACATGCTCCGGGTCGCAGATGAAGTTGTCGCGCACCCAATAGGCCGCCTTGCTTGCTTCGGCGAGGAGATGCAGCCGATCGGCTTCGCTGAACGCATCGCCGCCGAGCGCGTAACCAGCGAGCGTGCGCAGGATCATCAGCGCCGCCATCCCCTGCCCATTCGGCGGGCATTCATAGACCTCATAGCCGCGATAAGAGGCATGGATCGGGTCGACCCAATTCGAGCGCTGGGCCGCGAAATCCTCTTCCTCGTGCAGACCCCCGAACGATTTGAGCCTGGCTACGATCTCGCGCATCACCGGGCCGTCGTAGAACGCCTCCCGGCCCTCGCGCCCGATGCGGCGCAACGTGGCGGCGAGCGGCGGGTTGCGCATTTTGTCCCCGACCGCGGGCGGTCTTCCGCCCGGAAGGAATAGTGCGGCAGTCACCGGATCGCGAAGTTTCTCCTGGGTGCGGTGCCAGTCGGCTGCGACCCGCGGGGTTACGACATAGCCTTCATCGGCCGCCCGCGCTGCCGGCTCGAGGAGTTCCGCAAGGGATCGGGTGCCGTACTCGCGATTGAAGGTGCACCAGGCATCGACCGCACCGGGGATCGTCACCGCATGCGGCGTTTGCACGCCGATCTCGGCGATGTCGTGCTCGACATACCAATCTACTGTCGCCTTCGCTGGGGCGCGCCCGGAACCGTTGAGCGCCACCGGCAGGGCTCCCTGCCGGGAATAGAGGATGAAGCAATCGCCTCCGATTCCGGTGCTCTCCGGCTCGACGACGCATTGCATGGCGACTGCCGCAATCGCGGCGTCGGCCGCGTTGCCGCCCGAGCGCAACACGTCGAGGGCAGCCAAGGTCGCCATCGGGTGCGAAGTCGCGGCCATGCCGTTTGCCGCCAGCGCCGCCGAGCGCCCCGGAACATTGAAGTCACGCATATTCGAGCCATTTGCCGAGGTGTTGCGGTCGCTCCTTCGGCGCATCGCTCGCCGGCGGTCTTCCCGCTTGTCCGGGACTAATGCCCCGTCCTAACCTGCCGGTCAATTCATCAGCCGAGAAAAGCGTAGTTTATGGACGGAAGCTTGACACCGCTGCAGTTTCCGGTTGCGGCCCCGCCTCGATCGGGTGAGGCGCTGGCAATCGCTCCCGGCGTGCAGTGGCTGCGCATGCCCCTCCCCTTCGCGCTCGATCATATCAATTTGTGGCTGCTCGAAGACGGGCAGGGTTGGACCATCGTCGATACCGGTTATTCGATGCCGCGAACCAAGGAGTTGTGGGAGCAAATCTTTGCCGAGCGGCTCGGCGGCTTGCCAGTCATTCGGGTCATCGTGACCCATTACCACCCTGACCATATCGGGCTCGCCGATTGGCTCGCCCGGCGCTGGCAGGCTCCGCTTTGGATCACCGAGAAAGAATGGCTGTCGGCCCGCGTGATGAGCCGATCCGCCGAGGATTTCGGGCCGGTGCGGCGTGCCTTCGCCCGCCGGGCGGGGCTCGACGCGGCGGAGAGCGAACTGTTCGGTGAGCGCGAGAACAGCTATCGCCGCGGCGTACCCTCGGTGCCGGCGAGCTTTCGGCGGCTTGTCGACGGGATGGCAATCGACATCGGCGGTCGAGAATGGCGGGTGATCGTCGGCGAAGGTCACGCGCCGGAGCTCGCCTGCCTTTATTGCGCCGATACTGGTGTGCTGATCTCGGGCGACCAGGTGTTGCCGAGGATCTCGCCCAATATCAGCGTCCAGGCGCACGAGCCCGACGGTGATCCCCTCGCCCGCTACCTTGCGTCCCTGGCCAAGCTGCGCGATGCGGTAGCGGCGGAGACCCTCGTCCTGCCCTCGCATAACCTGCCGTTTTTCGGGCTGCACGCGCGGATCGACAGCCTTGCCGCGCACCACCGGGCGCGCTGCGACGAGGTGATCGCCGCGTGCGAGGTCCCGAAGACCGCTGTCGAATTGATGCGGGTTCTGTTCCGCCGAGCCCTCGACCGTCACCAGATAGGCTTCGCTCTTGGCGAGGCTCTTGCCCACCTGCATTACTTGATGCATCAGGGCACCCTCGACCGCGAGCTCGGCCCGGATGGCGTCCACCGCTTTATCCGGGCGGGTAGATGAGCCAATCAGTCGCAGGAAATAAGCTCCGGGCCTCGGCCGCACCTCACGCTCCCGTTCCGCGGGTCTCTTCCCCTCCCCGCTGACGCGGGGCGAGGGGATTTGCCGCATCGCTCCCTCGCCGCGCTTCCGGGGAGAAGACGGCTTTGCCAGGAAGAAGGAGCGTATGGTCATGACACCGATTCCGCTCGCGCGTTTCGCTCTTCCCGCGCTACTGGGCGCGGTGGTCGCCAGCGCCAGTTGCTCGCCGAAATTCACTTCGCGCTGTAGCCAACCGCGGTCGCTGCGAAGCCAGCGGCGAAAAAGTTGAACCAGCTATTCCACTTGATGCTGCTGGCGACGCCAAAATCTTCCCAGACGAGGGTACCAACTACGCTAAGGGCCCACGCAAGCGCCGAAATGCCTCCCCAAAATACGGCTAAGACTTGCGCCGCGGCATGCGGTCGAGAGGTGCCATAGCCACTGTGAAACGCCAGAAACTCACGAGCGTAACGCCTGCAAACATCAGAACCGCACGAACGGGCGACGACACAGTTAGGGGCTTTTATCTTTATAGATTGCCAGCGCAGCGCCGATCAACGCGCCAGCCCCGCAGATGATCCCGCCCGTCAGAGCAACCGACCCAATGAAATAGCTACCCAAAAACCAGTACGCAGCCGCCAGTACTAGGACGTAGAGCGAGAGAGCGTAAGCTAAAACAGCCACTAACGGCTTAAGCCGATGCACCGGAAATTTTGAGGCGGAGCGACTTAGAGACACCATCTCAGGTCAGATTAGCCTCGGTGCCTACAGAATCAACCCAACAAGTCGCGACGCTGAGGGGTACCAAGTGCCCCAACAGCCTCAACGGGTTCGCCGTCAGCAGCTGAATGCCGTTCAAATACGACCCGGACGGGTCCCTCGACCTCTATTTCCAGAAAGAAAGCCCCAGCGCTGACAAAGAAGCGAATTGGCTGCCGGCACCGAAAGGGCCGTCCAACCTCACCATGCGTCTTTATGCCCCGAAGAGGATGCGCTGACCGGTAAATGGAACCCGCCGCCGGTGATGAAGGCACCCGCGCCCACCCTGTCGCCGGCGCAATAACGGTCGCTGTCGCCCGGCGGCGGTTTTGGGGGTGAGTTCCGAGCATAACTTACGGGAAGCGTAAACCCACTGATCGGGCAATGGCCACCGACGACGCACCCCAAGGTCGCTCGTGGGTAGAGTCGGGATGTGGCGCGGTGGCGGTAGGCTGGGCATGTCTGTTTCCGCCCCTTTCGTCTGGCGGTGCCTTAGTGGCTCGACCATAGCTCCGTTTCCACATCCCTCTCATCGAACGC
>Ga0126381_100010118_pt1 | contig 10602 bp, 9 predicted proteins | sample PanSoiMetPlot_28_FD_96465 | JGI IMG/M metagenome (GOLD analysis project Ga0126381, IMG submission 96465) | Tropical forest soil microbial communities from Panama - MetaG Plot_28 | ecosystem: Environmental > Terrestrial > Soil > Tropical forest > Bulk soil | place: Panama | collected 2016-02-17
GCTCCGCCATAAGGGGCGAGGCAGTTTGCCCGCCGCGGCTTTGCGCAAGCTTATTCCAGTGGGTCTCGCAACTGCCGGAGGTCGGTTCGCCTGAGCCCGCAAACGTGCAAGCGAATCTGACCCTGCGGCAACGAGAATTGATGAATTTGGTGGCTAAAGGCCTTACCAATAAAGAAATTGCGGCGCACTTGAATCTTTCGGAGTTCACGGTGCGAAATCACATTCACCGGATCTTGAAGCAAGCGGACGTTCGGACCAGGCGAGAAGCCGTCGATGCATTGCTAACTCGCGCGAATTAAACCCTTCCCGAACCCGCCTTCAGTTAGACCATCGCAGCTGCTGGTGCTCGAAATCGAACTCAATCCACTTGGCGTGCAACGAAGCGAGCCCGAAATAACCGGCGATACGGCGTGCGCTTGGATTGCCCGCAGGATTAACGAGCCGGACATTGCGTTCGAGGTCCTGAGTTCCCAAGCGAAGACGTGGGACCAGCGCCGGAGTGTAGGGAATCGCACCGCCGAGACTAACGCCTGCTACCGGCCGCCCCGTTTTGTAGTCCGCGGCCATCGAATCGAGCACCTCGCGATACAAGACAATTCCCTGCATGCCGCTGTCCGCGATGACCGGCAGCGTCCGCCCGTCCACATCAAGTTGAATCTGCAGGCTCGCGGCGTCCGGAATAAAGGATACTTGCCTCCCTGTCAGAATAGCCGACTGGCCAAAAACGATGTGCCTACGGTTTAGATCGAGACGGAAGGATTGCCTCCTGAGGAGGTCGAGGCCAACGACACCGTCAACAGGCACGCCGTTTGCCCTCAAGTACGCCAGATCCGACAACAAGACTCTCGCGCCGGTGAAGCGCTGTCCAGCATAGGTCATCTCCGGTAGCTCACCCCACTCGACGGGAAGGGGCCTGTCTATGTTGTATACGGTGCCTGGGTGGGTAGCGAGGTCTAACTGTTTCGCGACTCGTACATCGATGGAACTAAGGGTCTGGCCAGTATCCAGGAGGAAGCGCAGGCCATGAATCGGACCAACGCTGCCCTGGACAACCAAGAGAAAACCCTCATAAATCTCCAAAGGGGCGGTGACTTCGACCGCTTCGGCCTTCGGCCGGGCCAAGCCGGTGGGGCCTGCCGCGAGAAACGAACTGAATAAAATGACCGTACTAAGGAATGAGGTCCGCATAAAGCCTCCCTGAGGCCGTTTTCCTCAGGGGAGCCTGGCGGAACTGGGCATGCAGAACCATGGTGGGGCCATAACCCCCAGCTGGAACCTCGATGACAGGCTAAGACACAGGATCGAAAAGGTTTGCTTCTAACTCTGACATGATCTGAAGGAACATTTTCTCGAGCTTCCCTCGTCTATAGTGGCAGGGTGCTATCCAATGTCAGGAAGTCCACAATTAGTCGCCTCGCAAAAATCGCGACGCTACCGGTTCGGGACGTTTGAGCTCGAAGCAGAATCGGCCGAGCTTCGCCGAAGTGGGGTAAAGCTGCGGCTTCAGGAGCAGCCATTCCTTGTTCTTAGGACGTTGCTTGAGAATGCAGGGGCCGTGGTGTCTCGCGAACAGTTGCAAGCAGTGCTCTGGCCGGCGGACACCTTTGTGGATTTTGACACCAGTCTGAACACTGCGATTAAGCGGCTTAGAGAGGTACTTGGAGACTCGGCCGATGTTCCTGTCTTCATCGAGACCATTCCGAGGCGAGGATATCGGTTTCTTTCTCCGGTGCAAGTGATCCGGAACAGAGACGGGCTCGCATCCAGCAGTACCGACCAGCAGACAGCGAGGGAGAAGCCAAAATCCTGGCAGGCCTGGCGCCCTGGCTTGATTTTCGGAGGGTTGTTTCTGGCGGCCGTGGCGGGAGGCGCCGCCGTGCGTTGGCATACACCGGCTCCTCTGCCTAGGATCCTGGATTCGAACCAACTTACCTATGACGGACATCCCAAACAGAACCTGCACGCGCGGGCGGGCCATGTCTTTTTTGACGAGCGCGTCGGGAACCACATAAGGCTGATCAAGCTGCCCGAAGTCGGCGGCATTCCGTGGGTGCTGGACTCGTCGTTCCCGGGACTGGAGCTGGGAAGCGTTTCGCCTGATGGGACAAAGCTGCTCGTAGGAAGCAGCCAGGGAGTGAAGCACGGGTTGTTAAAGGTTCGGATCATGGACCTGGCGTCGAGGTCACTGCAAGACTTGGATGGGGTCGTCGCAAATGATGCCTACTGGACGCCGTCCGGGAGAATCATTTTCTCGCGCGGGCGCGACGTATTCTTGGTTGATCCGGATGGTTCCCATGAACAGAAACTGCTGACGGCAAACGGGTACGTCTCTTTTATGCGGTTTTCGCCGGATGGCAAACGGCTACGGTTTTCGGTGGGAAACAAATATCTGGTGGAGAATTCAATCTGGGAAGCGAAAGCGGATGGGAGCCAACAGCACGAAATACTAACGGAACTGATTAATTTCCCGGACCGCTGCTGCGGGGATTGGTCACCGGACGGGCGCTACTACTTTTTTCAGACAACCGTGAATGGCGGCTCTCGAATCTGGGCACAGGAGGAACAGAAACCCTGGTACAGCAGAAAAACACCGGTGCCGATTGAACTAACGACGGTGCCGCCGAATTATTACATTGGCGGATTCGGTGCGGAGAACAACCGTTTGTTGGTGATGGCTTCGCAGCCTCGCGCCGAGCTAGTGCGATACGACGCTGTTTTGCAGCAATTCGTTCCCTTTCTCGGCGGAATTTCGGCCGGAAACATAGAAGCGTCACGCGACGGACTCTCCTACGTCTATGTTCGTTATCCCGAAGAGACACTGTGGCGCTCGGCGCCAGACGGGACCGAGGCTGTGCAATTGACAGGGCCGACGCTGCGCGCGTCGTTGCCACACTGGTCTCGAGACGGTAAACAAATCGCCTTTGCGGGAATGCGCCAGGGAAAGCCGTGGAGTATTTTTATGATGGCTGCGCAAGGCGGGCCAGCCGAGCAACTCACGGCGGGCAGTGTATCGGACCTGGACCCGACCTGGTCACCGGACGGAAAATCGCTTGCGTTCGGACAGATCCGGTCGGAAGGCAACCAGCTTATCTACTCGTTGCAATTGCTGGACGTCGCTTCCCGCAAACAGACACCGATCCCGGGAACCGATGGGGTGTGCTGTCCGAGGTGGTCTCCGGACGGCAAGTACTTGATCGCAACACACGACCGGTACGACGATGTGATCCTGTACGATTTTTCTACACAAAAGTGGACGACGGTCGTGAAAGGAATCGGTACCATCGGCTACATGGAATGGTCGAACGACAGCAAGAGTGTGATGTTCGACACGTCGAAGGTGGAGATTCCCGGTTTCTACCGTGTGCGCGTCAGTGATGGGAAAGTGGAGAAGGTCGCCGACATTGGGGAGATGCGGAGATACTACGGCACGTTTGGACCTTGGACGGGAGCGGCAGCAGATGGGAGCCCGTTGATCGTGCGCGACATCAGCAACGAGGAGATCTATTCGCTCGAACTGCAACTTCCTTAGAGGGCGAATTATTGCAATTTCGTGAATGATACTTGCGGGTTGTTGCCAACCTAGGGGATTCCAGTCACAATTAATGTTCCCCCGTTTCCGCCAGAGGAAACTATGCTCTTCCGCACGATTGATCAGGTCCGCCGATTCTTCAAAATCCTCGCAGGGTTCACGCTGCTGGCACTGGGCGCGATCATGCTTTTCACACCCGGGCCCGGGTGGGTGGTGATGTTCCTGGGCTTGACACTGCTCGCGGCAGAATTTGTGTGGGCAAAGCGGTTGATGGACCGCATGAAGGAACAGAGTACACGAATCAAGGACACGGTCATGCGGATCAGCAAGACCGATCCAGCAGACTCCGCCTGAAGTACAATCTCCCCGAGGCGATTCCGAATGATCAGCGAATGGCAGAACAAGTGGGCGCTGGTGACCGGTGCGAGCGCGGGGATAGGTGTTGCTTTAGCCGAACAGCTCGCAGCCGGCGGGACCCACCTGCTGCTGACAGCACGACGGCTAGACCGACTTGAGAACGTCGCCGCCGATCTGCGGAAGAAATACAATATCCAGACGCAAGTTTTTGCGGCGGATTTGGCGAAGCGAGAAACGCCGGAAAGAATTTTCGAACATACCAAGGAAAAAGGACTACGGATCGACCTGCTCATCAACAATGCCGGGTTCGGACAGTACGGCGAACTGCACAAGGTGGAGAAGCAGCGATTGGTTGACATGGTAGAAGTGAACTGCACGGCGGTCGTTCACTTAACGCGGTTGTTTTTGCCGGACATGGTGGCGCGGCGCGCCGGAGATATCTTGATCGTGGCTTCGACCGCGGCCTTTCAGTCAGTACCGTATATTTCGACCTATGCGGCCAGCAAAGCATTCGATCTGTTTTTTGCCGAAGGGCTCGCCGAAGAGATGAAGCCGCACGGAATACGAGTTTGCGCGCTTTGCCCGGGCTCGACCGAATCGGAATTTCATGCAGTGGCGGGACAGGAGAGGTTCACCGCCAAGCATCAGGAGCCTGCCGACAAAGTGGCGCGGGCAGGTTTGCAGGCGTTGGCGGCGGGAAAAAGTTACGTGATTTCAGGGTTGGGGAACTACCTGGGTGCGCATTCCCAGCGCGTCGTGCCGCGAAGGGTGGTGACGCGGATTGCGGCGAAAATGTTCCGGCCAGACAAAGCCGGCAAGAACTAGACCTATGGTTGGTTCTCACCTTGCAACTATCTGATTCTAATCTTCTTTTGGCCGGGTAAAAACGCTGATCTGGCACAACTTTCCCAAGCTTTTTGGGGTTTAGACTAGGCGGCAAGAACCCTGAGTGAGGGGAACTTTTTTCCTTTCCCTGGGGAAGAGTCTAAAGAAAGCAGGCATCTGCCAGGAGAGATGCACATCGAGGCACAGGAAAGAGACGACGTCCTGCTGAGACGGTCGGCAAAAGGCGACGAGGAAGCCTTTACGCAGCTCTACCGGCGGAACCAGGCTCAGATTTATCGCTTTGCCCTGCGAATGACAGGTCAGCCTTGGGCAGCAGAAGAGATTGTGCAGGACGTGTTCATGACGCTGGTCCGCGAACCCAAGAAATATGATCCGGCCCGCGGACCGCTGGGCGCGTTTCTGTACGGAATCGCGCGGAACCGAGTGATGAAGCATCTGGAGCGGCAGCCGCGAGAGTTCTCACTAGAGCTGAAAGACGACGAAGGAGAGACCAAGATACTCGAGGCCGTCGACGACCGTACGCCGGCGCAGTGGGCGGAACTTCGCGAACGGCGGGAGCGGGTGCGGTCGGCGGTATTGTCGCTGCCGCCGGAGTTTCGCGAGACTGTGGTGCTGTGCGAGTTGGAAGAGATGAGTTACGAGGAAGCGGCTCGCGCGCTGGAATGTCCGGTGGGAACGGTGAGGTCGCGTTTGCACCGGGGACGCGCACTGCTGCTGGCGAAACTCGAGATGCTGCGGGAATCCCCCAGACGCGCGAATGCGGGACGCTAAAGATTTGCGGGAGAAGTGAAAATGAATTGTGAAGAATTCGCCAACTCGGGATTGGACGGAATCGTCCATGGAGTTGGGCAGAACTTCGATGCGGCGCGAGAGCATTTGCGGACATGTCCACACTGCGCGTCGCTCTATGAGAGCTGGCAGGGTTTGACCGAGGGTTTGCGGGAACTTGGGCAAGCTACTGCGGGTGCGAGTGCGCCGCCGCGAGTGGAGATGCGCCTGCGGCAAGAGTTCCGCACGATCCACAAAACGGGCAAAAACCGCGAGCGCGCGATTCTTGCAGGATGGCTACTGGCGGCGGCGACGTTGATCCTCGTGGCAGGGTCGATGTTTTTTTGGCGCCAGCAACATGGTTTTGATACCGCCAAGAGAAACCCAGCACCGAATAGTGCCGTGCAGACCGTGGCAAATGGACCAGAGCTTGGTGGGACACTGATCGCCGAAAGTGATGGCGAACAGTTCGCGCTGATCCCAGGTGCGATTCCGGCTTTGCAGGACGAGACTTCGGTGGTGCGCGTGCAGATGCAGCGTGGATCACTGGGAGCTTTGGGTCTGACGGTTAACGAAGAGCATGCCAACGACCTGGTTCAGGTGGATTTGCTGGTGGGAGCGGATGGACAGCCGCAAGGGTATCGTCTGCCGGAATCGAACAATTGAGTTTCGCGTCCGTGCGTGACGCGCAGGAGAGAAGTAACGAACAGGAGTAGAGGAGAAGATGGAATGAATAGGAAATGGATTCTGTCAGTGGCGCTCGGCGGGTTGCTGAGCGGCCCAGCGATGATCGGCGCGCAAGAGGCCCCCGGCGATGTTCCACCGCCTCCGCCACATGAAGGGCCCGGGCCCGGCGGTCTGCTGGGCCCGCGAATGGAGATTCTGGGCTTCGAGGAGATGCACACAGGAAAAGTGGTGACGGGAGCACCGTTTTCCGCAGTCGCCGTGATTGAAAATACGCAGAAGCTTTCAGATGGCACGTCCATCAATCGCAAGACCCAGATCAATACGTTTCGCGATTCGCAAGGACGTGTGCGGCGCGAGACCACCTTGCCTGCGATTGGGCCGCTGGCAACCAGCGGGAAAAGCAAAACGTTCATCTTGATCCACGATCCAGTGGCGGGCACCGCTTATGAATTGAAGCCGGACCAGAAGGTGGCGGTCGAGTTGCCGGGGCATCCGGGAAACAAGAAAAGTCCCGATGCCCTGCAAAACAAGTTTGAAGAGCATATCCAGCAGGAAATCGCCAACGGCACCTTGAAGAAGGAAGACTTGGGCACGCAGACGATCAATGGGATTTCCGCGCAGGGAACGCGATATACGCGAACCATTCCCTCCGGACAGATCGGGAACGATAAGCCCATTTCGATTGTCAGCGAGCGCTGGTATTCACCGGACTTGCAGATCGTGGTGAAGAGCACGCGAAACGATCCGCGGTTTGGATCAACGACTTACACAGTCACAAACATTCAACGACAGGAGCAGGCGGCTTCGTTGTTTGCCGTCCCTTCGGAATACACGGTTACGCAAGGACATGGGCCGCATGGTCGGAGAGGCGGCGGAATGCCGGTTCCTCCGCCGGACGCGGCGCCGCCGAGTCAATAAGCAGGATTGCAACGATCTTCTCTCCTGAAGACGGCGCGCCCTTGTTGCAGCTACCCCCATTGCTGCGGCGAGGGCGTAGCTGTATTTGGACAACTTTCTGGCGGGCCAGTTGATCCGGGAAGGTTCTGACGTCTCGGAAGACGGCCGGACCAGAATTCCCGGAGCGGTGGACTTGCCTGCCGGCGTGAAGCACTCGGCGAGGACCGGGCCAACCGGTTGCCGGTATCTAACCGCCGGGCGCTAGGTCCTAGGAAAAGTTTCGCCCATAGCTCGGTCGAGAAGTTCGATCACATGCAGGACTTGATGGCCTGTTTTGTAAAGTTCCACTCCTGCTTTTAATTGCAGAAGACAACCCGGATTTGCTGTGGCGATGATCTGCGTGTGCGTTGACTGCGCACAACGCATTTTTTCAGCGAGCAATTGCAAGGCAGCTTCTGGTTGGGTGACGTTGTACACGCCTGCCGAGCCGCAGCAGATCTCCGAGTTAGGCAGTTCGACAAGTTCCAGGCCGGGAATGGCGCGAAGGAGCTGGCGCGGCGCTTCACGGATTCTTTGGCCGTGCAGCAGGTGGCACGGGTCCTGATAGGCGACGCGAGCGCAAATCGGAACGAGGTGCGCCGAGAGGCCGAGGGAGGCGAGGAATTCGGTGACGTCCTGTGTGCGTTTAGCAAAGGTTACGGCCGCGGCGTGATCGGGCTCAGAAGCGATGAACAGATGGTTGTATTCCTTGAGCGTGGAGCCGCAGCCGGCGGCGTTGGTGACAATGGCGTCGAAGTCGCTTGCAGCGAAGGCCAAGAGGTTCCGGCGAGCCAGATCGCGGGCAACATCGCGGAGTCCAGCGTGGAGCGGGAGGGCACCGCAACAGAATTGAGCAGCCGGAACGACGACTTCGCAGCCATTTGCAGCGAGGACGCGAATGGTGGCTTCGTTGAGGGCAGCAAAAGTGACGTTGGCTATGCACCCGGCGAAGAAGGCCACGCGGGCACGGCGTTTGCCTCGGGCGGGGTAGATTTTGCCAAGGTGGTCGAAAAAAAAGCTTCGATCAATCGTTGGGAGAATGTGATCGCGCTCGGCAAGACCCAGGACTTTTAGAATTCCAAGAACACGAGAGATGTTTTGCAGTCCGGAACGTTGGTAGAGGCGCAGCAGCTTTGCGAGCATAGCGATGCGATCAGGATATGGAAGCAGGCGCCGATAGACGAGATTGCGCGCGAGGCGCGCGAAGAACGGGCGCTTGTATTCGTATTCGATGCGGGCGCGTGCGTGTTCGACCAGTCTCCCGTACCCGATAGCGGAAGGGCAGGCGGTTTCGCAGGCGCGGCAATCGAGGCATTTGTCAATGTGGTCAACGAACGGTTCGGAGACCGGGAGTTCGCCCTGCTGAACAAGAAGCATCTGGCGAATGCGCCCCCGGGGAGAATCCGCTTCGAGATGCCACAGCCGGTAGGTGGGGCAGTGGTTGAGGCAGAGTCCGCAGTGGATGCAGAGAGAAAAGTCTTCAAAGACCGGTATCTCACCAGGAGTGGCGGGCTGCGGAGGCACGTTCAGATCGCTCCCGCGAAGCGACCCGGAGCAAAGATCGCTTGCGGATCGAAGGCGTATTTCAGATGCTGCATGAGTGGGAAATCAGGGCGCGTCGGGCCCCACACGCTAAGGCGGTCTTTCAGCCAAGCTGGAGCGTGAAGCAAAGTGACACTGGCTTGTTTGGTGCGTGCAAGGGACATGCATTCCGAGACTTGAGATTCGAGTGCGATACGATCCGCCCGGGCTTCACTTTCACAGAAAACCGCCAGATAGGTGACGTCGCAGGGACGCACCAGGAGCGCATGCCGCGGCCCTGCTGGTCGGTTCACGACTTCGGCCGCGTCCGAGGATGTCAAAGAAAGGCCTGCGATGCGAAGGAGGGCCAGGTTCGGGGCCGCTTTGCGAAGCCAATCGGGTGTGTCGCGCAGTTCCCTGCTCCACATCGCGCCGCTTTTTTCGTCCAGAATTTCGCTATGAACGGCGTGGTGGTCGGCAGCATTCGTCTGAAGATCTCTTTGAATTCGACGCAAGACCGGTTGGTTTCCGTCAAAGGCCGCATAAGCCGTCCAATAGTCGCCGGGCTTGAACCGAAGCGCTTCTTCAGCGTGGGCAGCAAGCAAGTGAGCAAATCCCGGATTGAAGCACTCCAAGTTGGCGAGCGGTAGACCGGACTGCTGCACGCAGGACCGGAATTGGAACGCAGCCTCACAGGAAGGGAAAGTTGCAAAAAATGCGCCTCGCGATTCGGGGAGGGGAAAGGTTCGAAAATTGAGCCGTGTGATGGCTGCCAGAGTGCCCAGGGAGCCGATCAACAGCTTGTGGAGATCATAGCCGGTAACGTTTTTAACGACACAGCCTCCGCTTTTGCAGATCCGGCCGGTGCCGTCCACGAATTCGGCGCCGATAAGGAAATCCCGCGCGGTGCCGTACTGGAGACGCAATGCAGAGTCGACACCTGACGCGACCGTGCCGCCGACTGTGGCAGACCCCGCAAACGGGACGCCAAGGGGTAACCACTGATTTCTCTCGGCAAGTACGGTCGAGAGTTCCGACAGACTAAGACCAGCGTCGACACTGAGAGTCAGGTCGGCGGGGTCATAGTGGACGATCTCGCGCAGTCGAGTAAGATCGATCGCTAGGTCATATCGACTCGGCGGCATGCCGAGTTCGAGTTTGCTGCGAGAACCGCAACAGACCACGGCGAGCCTTTCAGCAGCCGCGAAGCGCACTATTTCGGCCACTTCTCGAGCCGTTCGAGGTTTCGCGACGGCAAGCGGCGGTTGACCTGCGATCGCGGCCTCGAAAAGTTCGGACTCGGAGATTCCGACAGACTCGCTACCCAACAAGCCTTCAAGACGCGCCGGAATATTGGCAACTGTGTTCATAGGCGCGAGCCAACGGGCGGCCGCGATTTGCGGACTCGAATTTCGCCACAGCCTTTGCTGATGGGGAAGATCTTTCCGGGATTCAATGAGGAATCGGGATTGAAGGCGTCGTGAATGCGGCGCATCAGGTCGAAGTCCGCATCGTTGAAAAGAAGGGGCATGAGTTCATTTTTTTCCATGCCGACGCCATGCTCACCGGTGAGTGTGCCGCCAAGTGAAACGCACACGCGGATGATTTCCTCGGCAACGACGATGGCTTTTTTGGATTGTTGGGGGTCTCGGGGATCGAAGAGAACAATTGGATGGAGATTGCCGTCGCCGGCGTGGAAAATGTTGCCAATCCGAAACCCGGCTTTGCCGCCGATTTCTCGGATTTTCTCCAGGGCTTCCGGGAGTTTGGAACGCGGGATCACGCCGTCGAGAACGTAATTGGAAGGAGCCAGGCGACCCATGGCTCCAAACGCGTTCTTTCTTCCCTTCCATAGAAGGTCGCGCTCGCGATCATCGCGGGCCGTGCGCACTTCGCGGGCTTGATTGGTCAGGCAAATTCGGGCGACGGCGGAGGCTTGGGATTCAGCGGCCTCACGA
>Ga0126381_100010119_pt1 | contig 10601 bp, 9 predicted proteins | sample PanSoiMetPlot_28_FD_96465 | JGI IMG/M metagenome (GOLD analysis project Ga0126381, IMG submission 96465) | Tropical forest soil microbial communities from Panama - MetaG Plot_28 | ecosystem: Environmental > Terrestrial > Soil > Tropical forest > Bulk soil | place: Panama | collected 2016-02-17
CGCGCTGAACGCGAACATCTCCCGGTGGCGGCGCCGCCGCCGGGAGGTAGCGGTGCCAGACCCGGCCACGGTCGCGGACCTGCCCGCGATGGACGACGTCCCCGGCAGCCTCATCGACTCCCAGATCATGACCGCGGTGCTGCGGCTGCCTGCCCGGCAGCGGCAGGTCATCGCGTTGCGGCTGGTCCTGGACCTGGACACCGGCCGCACCGCGGAGGTGCTCGGCATCGCGCCGGGCACGGTCGGCGCTCACCTGGCCCGTGCCACCGCCACATTGCGCGGCGAACTGATGCCCGCCCGACAGCAGGAGACCTCACCATGAACGACGACCGGCTAACCACGGTGCACGACGACGAACTGGCCACGGCGGTGAAAGGATCGCTCACCGGCGTGCACATGAACACTCCGCTGGAGACGATCGTCGGCCGCGGGCGCGCGGTGCGCACCCGGCGCCGGATCCCTGGCCTGGCCGGCGCGCTGGCGGTGCTGGCCGCGGCGGCACTTGCGGTAGGCGTGCTGCTGCCCGCCAGCCACCAGGCCAGCATGCGGCTAGCGGCCTGGACGGTGGCACGGCAGGGCGACGGCACGATCAAGGTCACCATCCGCCAGTTGCGTGATCCCGCCGGGCTGCAGCACACCCTCCGCGCGGACGGCGTGCCCGCGAGCGTCACGTTCTTCCGCACCGAGAACCCGGCGTGCCGTAACATCCCCAAGCCGAGCGTGCGGCTGACCGAGAAGGTCATCCACCCCCGGGAATACGGGCGGTCTGATGTCGTCATCCTTCTGCACCCCCAGGCCCTGCCGGGCGGGGCGGGCGTGTTTATCGGCGTTGGATACGACCGGCTCGGCGGCAAGAAGGGCCTGGCCTTCGTCGCTGGCCTGGTGCAGGCCGCCCCGCGCTGCACCGGCGGCTGAGCCGCTGGTCATCCCGGCGGCAGAACGGCACAACCGCGAAGGGCCGCGCGTCACTGGCGGCCCTTCGCCTCACCTTCCGCGCAGGCCGGTTGCGCCAGGCCTTCTAGATCTAGGGTCGCCCTGTTCTGGAGGCCGGGTGGCCGGTCGGCTTCTGGGACGCGCAGGGAGCGCAGGAGCCCGCGCTCCGGCGTAACCGGGTAAGCCTGCTTTGGGTCATGCCGGGCCGATTCCGAGGGTGGCCAGGGTCCGGGTGGCGTCGCGGGCGTGGTAGCGGCAGGCTGCGGCGATTTCGTTGGTCTTGCCGTTCACCTTGGCCTGGGCCAGCACCGTGCTGGCCTGCGGGTCTGCTGCCGCCAGCAGGTGAACGGCCTGCCCGTCGCCGCTGGCGTGCCGGGTGCCGCGCACCGCCTTGCCGTCCACCGCCACCGCCGGCCGCTCCCGCCGCCCAGGCCCTGGCGGCGGGCAGCCGGCCGGCAGCCGGGCGGCCAGCCACGACCCCACCGCGGCCTCCAGCGCGGCCGCGTCCAGCGCCTCCAGCACCCGGCGGAATGTAGCCTCACCGGGCGGCTGGAAACAGCCCGCCAGCGGGTCGTAGCGGACTCCCAGGGCGGCCAGCACCCGCGGCGGGGCATCGGCGGCCCACTCGCCGATCGCGGTGAACGACCGCGCCCCGGCCAGCACCGCCGCCACCGCGGCCAGTAACAACGAGGTCAGCGTGTACCGCACCCCACGCGGATCACGAGGATCAGGCACGTCAGCAAGATGCCCAGCCAGACCAGGGCACTCGCCTGCCAGCAGGCCACGGTCACCGGCGGGCAGATCCCGAAGTTGCGCCAGGGCAGGGCTGATCAGCGATGATGACACGGCAGGCACGGCCTTCCGCGAAGATCAATGGATTCGACACCCACATGATCTTGGAAGCCGTGCCTGCCGGGCACTCAGAACACCAGAACGGGCATCAGGCCACCACCCAGGACATCACGTCACTATGCCGAGGCCCTGGGTCCATGGCGCCCGTGACCAGGCACAACAGCCGCGGCTGGCGGGACCGCACGCGACTCGTAACTGAGACAGTTAAATGAGACAAGGGGTGCTGAGGCACCAACTTGGCGGCTGCTAAGACTGGTGTTCTTACAGGTCAGAGCGGTGGAGGTGGGATTTGAACCCACGGAAGACTTGCGCCTTCACACGCTTTCGAGGCGTGCGTTTGGGCGTTCACCAACGTCCACCAACGTTCCTGACCAGCGCGAACAGTGGGCCCGCGGTCACCGGTGAACCGTCGTGGACGGCAGTGAATGAGACACAAACTGAGCCAAGGACCCGGACCGGTACCAGTCTCGATACCTCCCTGCGAGGGGGCGTGGTGAGCGCCGAGGCTATCTCCGGGGCACCGTCCCCGCCGCGCGGCCCGCCCCGGCGGCGACCGCCGCCGAAGAGGCCTTCGAGCTGTCCGCGCGCGAGCTGGAGGTGGCCCGGCTGGTCGCCGACGGGCTGTCCAACCCGGCGATCGCATCGGCGCTGTTCGTGTCGGTGGCGACGGTCAAGACGCACGTGTCGCACATCCTCGCCAAGCTCGGCCTGGACTCCCGCACCCAGCTGGCCCGCTGGGTCGCCGGCGACGACCTGCACCCGCCCGCGCCAGCCCGCCAGTAACGGCCCGCTCCACCGAATCATCCCCTGTATCGGTCAGCTGGCCGATGGCAGCGCATCTCCCGGCGCGCAGAATCGGCGGCGTAACCCGCACCGACCCGCGCCGAGGAGCCACGATGACCATCACAGCCGACGCCACGCCCGCCGACAGCCGGATGGGCCGGCAGGAACGGCCGTGCCAATCCCCGGTGATCACACTCCAGACACAAGACCAGGCTGACACCGTAGTGTCGGCGGTAACCGACGCCACCGGTGCGCTTGAGACCGTGCCTGAGTGCCCAGCGTTTCCGCACCTGCCTGCCGACATTCAACACGCGCTGGCGGACTTTGATGCACGCGTGGCAGACGGGCGCCTGCCCATGGCCGCCGATGGATACCCGGCGATCCCCGCTGCGGCCGAAACCTGGATCTCAGACTTTCTTCACTCCCACATTCCTACGGAGATCTGAGCACTTGCCTCCAGCGATGAGGGGAGACGGCGCATGAGCGCCACCTCGCAGGAACGCACCCGACCGGCGCGACACAAGCTTCCGGGCCCGAACGCGCAAGCACGGTGCTGGTTGACGCTCCGCAGCGGGTGACTGCGGAAGATCAGGCTGTCGCGTTTCCCGCACCGGGCGCAGCAGCGCGGCAATGATTGCGGATCTGCTGCCGTTGACTTTCCCTCACACAGGACCCGGGGTGACCGGCACCCCGGGTTCTGCTTGCCTCGTCACTTCAGCGGGCTGATCGGGTGGTTGGACCGGATGATGTCATCGGGGTCGACGTTCGCCTTGATCCGGCGTAGCCGCTGGTAGGCCTGTTCGGTCCAGAGGGGCCCCGCAGGGGTCTGGGTCTCGGCGAAGTTGAGGTACATCTGCCGCGCGGCCCAGGGCACCAGCGCGCCTTTGACCGCCTCGACCTGCGCGGTGACCGGGGCCACCAGTTCCGGGACGGGAGTCATGCTGACCGCGAACAGCATGTAGTGCGCGTCGAGGCAGGCCAGCGCGCCGTTGCCGGGGCGGCAGCGAGCGAACTCGCCGCCGAGGTGCCGCATCTCGACCGACAGCAGCGGGAACGCCGCGCCCGGTCCGGCGGCCCCCGCGAAGGCGTCGATCGCCTCGGCGGGCAGCTGGTCGATCATCATTCCGTCGCCGGTCCCGGGCACCGGCTGCTCGGGGTCCATGTGCAGATGGCTGAGCGCGGGCATCGGCACGGTGGTGATGGTGTCGTTGACCGGCGTGAGTGCGCGCAACGGGGCGAGCAGCGCGTCCGCCTCTGCCGGATCGCCGGTGTGGTAGGACTCCACGATCACGAACGACTTGCCGCGGACTGGCTCGGGGATCTGCTGGATCGGCGGGAAGTTGAGGAGCCGGCCGATTGTGGTGAGCTCGTCCGGGACCTGTCCCCGGGTCAGCTCGCCCCAGGCGTGCAGCACCTCAGAGGCACGCTCGATCGGGTACCACAGGGCACCCGCGTACGCCCGGGTGTGCGGGAACAGCCGGAATTCGAGCGCGGTGACGATCCCGAAGCTGCCGCCGCCACCGCGCAGCGCCCAGAACAGGTCGGTCTCATGCTCGCGGTCGGCGCGCACCAGGCGGCCGTCGGCGGTCACTACCTCGGCCGCGACCACGTTGTTGGCGGCCAGGCCGTACCTGCGGCCCAGGAAGCTCAGCCCGCCGCCGAGCGTGTAGCCCACCACGCCGACGTCTGGCGAGGAGCCGGCCAGCGCGGCCAGCCCGTGCTCGGCCGCGGCTTGCACGACGTCCAGCCAGACCACGCCCGCCTCGGCCCGGGCGGTCCGGGCCACTGGGTCGATCCGGATGCCACGCATCCGGTCAGTGCGCAGCAGCACCGTGTCGTTCAGAGCTCCCAGGGGCCCGGCGTTGTGACCGGTGCCCTGAGCGGCGATCCGCAGGCCGCGCTCGGCCGCGTAACCCATGGCGGCCGCCACCTCGGCGGCGGACTCGGGGAACACCACTGCGGCTGGCCGCTGGTCGATAGCGAGGTTCTACGCGCACCGCGCGCCGTCGAAGCGCTGGTCGCTGGGGAGCACCACCTTGCCGTCCAGGTTGGAGTCCAGTTGACCCGCCCGGGAGAGGAGTGTTGAGGAGGTAGGCATGTCAGGTCCTTCCGATCGTGCTGGTCCTGCGCCGCCTGAGCCGTAGTGACACGACGTCGCTGGGTACGGGCACCAGGGTCGGCGCAGCGGCTTGGCGTTCAGCAGGGTTCCGGCTTGGGCGGGCCGCCCGATCCGGGCCAAGTCGCGGCCAAGCCGAGGCCAAGCCACCCCGGTGACTCTGGCCAGGTGGACACCACCGCAGGTTGCGAGCCGACCGCGCCGCCGTTGCTGGTGCGGCGCGCCGTCCTGGCCGGTGAGCGGGATGTCGCGGCGCTGCTGCGCGACGTCCCTGTCGGCCCCGTGGAGGTGGCTGACTTGATGCGGCACCACCGGGTGCTCGTCCTCGGTGACCTCACGCTGCCGCCGACGGCGCCGCCGCTCGCGGCCGCCGCCCTTCGCCTTCACCGGCCCGCTGGAACCGCGCAGTTGGTCGGCATCGGGGTTTCTGTGCGCCTGCGCCGGCGAGGCCTAGGCCGCCGGCTGCTCACCGGAGCGCTAATGGGGCTGCGGGCGGAGGGCTTCGAGCGGGTGCAGGCTGGCGCGGCGCCTGGCGGGGCGGGCGTGTCGCTGTTGGCCTCGATCGGGTTCACCGTGGACCACGGCACGGCCCCGGTGGACGGCCGCACCCGCTTCGTGCTGCTGCTCTAGAGCGCCCCCCTTGCGCCTGGCTGGGTCCGGCGGGCAGTAACTGACCAGCGCCTGTAACCAGCCGGCGTGTCAGACTTGGATGATGGGGGCGACCGATGACCGAGATGACCGGCGGCAGCCGCCTGCGTTTCGCTGTCCTGGGCCCCTTCCGGGTGAACCAGGACGGGCGTGAACTCGACCTCGGCCCGCGGCTGCAGCGCGCCCTGCTGGCGATCCTAGTGGTAGAGGCCGGGCATGTCGTGCCCGTGGACCGGCTGCTCGACCTGCTGTGGCGGGAGGAGCCACCGGCCGCAGCCATCGCCTCGGTGCAGGCCTACGTTTCGCAGCTGCGGCGGGTGCTCGAACCCGGCCGCCCGGCCCGCGCGCCCGCCCGTGTACTGGTGACCCGGGACCCCGGGTATGTGCTGCAGGTCGCGGACGACCAGGTGGACGCCCTGCGGTTCCAGGCAGCGGCCCGGCAGGGGCATAACGACCTGGCGAGCGGTCAGTTCACGGCCGCAGCCGCCAGCCTAAAGGACGCTCTGGCACTGTGGCGCGGCGATCCGCTGGCCGAATTCGCGGGCGAGCCGTGGGCGGTGCAGACTGTGGCCCGGCTCACCGAGGCGCACGACCTTGCCATGGAAGACCTGGTCGACGCGTGGTTGGCCCTTGGCCGCCACGCCCGGGCCGCAGCCGAGCTGGAGGCGATGGTCGAGGCGCGCCCGCTGCGAGAGCGGCGCTGGGAGCAGTTGATCGTCGCGACTTATCGTTGTGGCCGTCGAGCCGACGCGTTGCGCGCCTACCAGCGGTGTCGCACCATGCTGGCCAGTGAGCTCGGTCTCGAGCCCGGGCCAGGGCTGCGGCGGCTGGAGGCCGCCGTGCTCGCCCAGGACGCGTCGCTCGACTGGCGGCCCGACCTGACCGCGAGCGCGATGGCGGCACCTGCCCCGCCCGTGCCCGCCGGGGCGCAACCCGCCGCCCCTCAGCCAGCCGGGGAACCACCCGCGCCTTCCCTGGTCGGCCGCGACGCAGAGCTAGCCCATCTCCGCGACACGCTCCAGCGAGCCGCGTCTGGTCACGGCGGTGTGGTGCTGCTGGTCGGCGAGCCTGGCGCGGGCAAGACCACGCTGGCCGAAGCAGCTGCCCACGTTGCCGCGACCTCCGGAGTCACCACCGCCTGGGGCCGATGCCTGGACGCCGCGTCGACCCCCGCTTACTGGCCGTGGAGCCAGGTGCTGCGCGCGCTGCCGGACGGGCCCCTGGTCGAGAAGGCGCGCCAGCGTCTCGACGGCGACCTCGTGGGCGACGTGGACATTGCAGGTGCCGGAGAGGACAGCGCCCGTCAGTTCCGGGCCTATGAGGCGGTAGCTTCCGCGCTCGGCGAGGCCGCTGCCAGAGCTCCTGTGTTCGCGGTCGTGGATGATCTGCACGCCGCGGACGACGCGTCGCTAGCACTATTGCAGCTGCTGGCCGGCGACCTGCACCGAATGGCTGCGCTCCTGCTGTTCACGGTGCGCGACACCGAGCCGTCCCGTCCCCTCGACCAGGCGCTGGGGGAGTTGCTCCGCCAGCCCGGCGCGACGCGGCTGCCGGTCTGCGCGTTCGAACCGGCCGACGTCGCCGCGCTGGTCAAGCGGCTGACCGGGACACCGCCGGAAACAGAAGTGGTTTCCGCGCTCATGGGCCGCACCGGGGGCAACCCGTTCTACACCACCGAACTGGTCCGGCTCATCAGTAGCGAACACCGGCGCCAACCGCTGACCACCGACGATGTGCAGGCGCATGACGTGCCCAGCGGCATCCGTGATGTCCTGCTGCGCCGGGTCGGCCGACTTCCCGAGGACACACAGTCGCTGCTCATGGTCGCCGCGGTCGCGGGCCGGGAACTGCAGCCGGAACTGCTTGAGCATGTGACCGGCATCGATGCTGAGCAGTTGCTGCTCAACCTTGAACCTGCGATCGCCGCGGGCTTGGTCACCGCGGCGGGGGGCGGCTGGCGATTCGGGTTCCGGCATCCGCTCATCCACGAGAGCCTGTATGCGAGCGTCGGCCGGGTGGAACGGGCGCGGCTGCATGCCCGGATCGCGGCCGCGTTGGAGGACATCTCGTCCGCCGGCACGGCTGACGTTACCCAGCTTGCCTATCACTACCTGTCGGCCGGCCCTTTCGGCGACACGGCGAAAGCCGTTATGTATGCACGGGAGGCCGGTGCCCAGGCGGTCCGGCAAGGTGCGTGGCAGGATGCGGCCCGGCACTTCGAGCAGACCCTGGCGGCGGTCTCTCCCACCCTGCCGGACGGCGACGCCATCCGCTGTGATGTGCTGGTCGAGCTGGGTCAGGCGCGCCGGTCTGGCGGCAAGATCCGGGAAGCGCAGGCTGCTTTCCAGGAATCCATCAGCCTGGCCGACCGGATCGGCGACGAAGACCGCGTGCTCGCGGCGGCGGTCGCCTTCGGCGCCCCGCAGCTATGGGGACCCCGCGAATGGGGCGAGACCGACACGCACCTCATCGCCCTGCTCGAACGGCAACTGAACCGGATCGGCGATAGCGATCCGGCCCGCCAGATCCGGATCCTGGCCACTCTCGCCACCGAGTTGTATTTCGGCGAGGCGGCGTTGCGCGGAATGAGGTACGCCGACGAAGCCCTCGAGGCCGCGAGGCGGCTCGGCCGCCCCGACGAGCTCGGTGTCGCCGTCAGCGCCTACCTGTGGTCGGCGCGCGTCACCGACCAAATGACACTGTTTCGCGTGGTCCTCGACGAGATGCTCACCGAACGCTGGCCCGACCTCACCCCACGGGCGCAGGGGGTGGTGCTCGGCAACCAGCTCCATGAGCGGCTCCGCTTCGGAGACCTCGCCCGGTTCGACGCCGAGTTCGAGCAGGCGTGGCACCTGGCCGCCAACGTGCTGCACTCGCCCGAGCTGCAGGGACAGCTGGGCATCATGCAGGGATGCCGGCATCTCGTCTGCGGCGACCTCGAGCGCGCCGCCGATCTCATGGAATCCGCCTTTCAATCCCTGCAGGGCCTCGGCACCACGTGGCGGGAACCTAGCTTGATCGTTATTGGCAGCTCCCGGATGCTCCTCACCGGCACTCTCGCCGACCACGCAGAGCAGCTCGCCGCGCGCCTGGCCCGGCCGGATCATCCGTCTGTCCCGCACCTCGCCGCCCCCGCCGCGGCCCTGGGCTTCGCGCAGTGCGGCGATACGGAGCGGGCCCGCCAGATAGCAGCGCGCTGGTTTGCGCCGCCGCCGTGGTCCTGGACCTGGATGCAGCCGATCGCCTACTGGGCCCAGGTCGCAGCCATAGTGGGGGTTCCCGACCCTGCTTGGCTATACGACCAGCTCGCGCGGCACACCGGCGAACTGGCCCTAGCCGGCGTGGCCGGTGACTGCGGCGGCGGCGTCGACAGCCTGCTGGCCGGGCTCGCCTTGCGTCTCGGCCGCCTTGATGAAGCCGCTGAATACGCCCAAGCTGGCCTGGCGCTGGATACGCGGGTCGGCTCCGACATCTGGATCAACCGGACCAAAGACCTCATCAACCGGATCGATGCCGCGCGAGCCCATGCGCTCAGCCGGGATCAGATCGCGGCCGCCGCGCGCGGAGGCATGGTCCCCGCGGCGCGGCCGGCCCTGACGGTGACCGCCGGGGGCGCCTTTGAGCTGTCCGCGCGCGAGCTGGAGGTGGCCCGGCTGGTGGCCGACGGGCTGTCGAACCCGGCGATAGCGTCCGCCTTGTTCATCTCGGTACCGACGGTCAAGACGCACGTGTCCCACATCCTCGCGAAACTTGGCCTGGAGTCTCGCGTACAGCTCGCGAGCTGGGCCGCAGGTCGCGACCTGGACCCACCCACACCCGCCCCCGGGTAGCGGCCCGGCTCCACAATCATCCCCCGCATCGGCCAGCTGGCCGATGGCATCGCGTCCGCCGGCGCGCATGATCGGGACCGTAACCATACCGATCCGCGCCAAGGAGTCACGATGACCACCACAGCCGCTAGGACCCACCGCCGCAGCCGGACGGCCATGACAACAACCGCACGCACCACAACAGTCGACCAGTACGACCACGTGGCCGCAGCCACATACCTGATGAAGCACGCCGGGACGACCGCCCTTGCCGTCCTGGATGGCCGACAGTCCACTCAGCCGATTGGGTGCATCACGGAGACCGACATTGCCGAGGCGATGGCGCACGGGAAGGACATGAACGAGACCCGGATCCGTGACTTGATCATCCTTAGCCATGCGCCTTCTGCCCCGATGTCAGCAAGTCAGGCACCGTCTTACTGACATCCGGTCGTGAAGTCCCCGGCCGAAGCCGCGAGCTGCTCGGCTACAGTTTGGTACTTAAGCCGCCGGGGGCCGGCGCCGGCTAGCCCCTTGAGCTCGGCGCGCGCAGATGGCAGGGCCGGAGCTGGTGGTCGAGCACCGGAGGCACCTGTGGAACCTGCTGAGGGCGCAGAAACGCTTGACCACCCGATCGTGTGCCAGTACTTCGGCGGACGCCGCCATCGAGGCGATCATCGAGCACGGTGAGGGCGCCCGCGGCGACTGGCGGACGGCGCGTTACGGCCGGTTCCTGCGCATCTGGGAGGAGTACCGCCAGCTCCGCGAGCAGGACCCTCTTTCGACCCGGCGCGGCCGGTCACCCAGGCGTTCACCCGTCAGCCCTTCGACATCGCCGAGCCGGAGCCGCTGCTGACCGAGCCGGCCACGCGCACCGTCGCCGAGCTGCTCAACCTCGGATACGAGATGAGGCTGTGGCTGCTGACCAGGTTCTTCACCCACGCGGACGAGACCGACGAACAACTCGATGCAGTCACCGTGAGCGCATTCGCCCTGATGAGCGGCGTGCTTGCGCCGCTCGGGCGTACGCTAACCCGACTGCCTGCCGAGCCTGGGCACCCTGGACGCACCGCGGGCCCCACCTTCGAGATGTACTACCAAATGGGAAACCTCATCCCCTCGCGCGGCGCCGCATGGGCGCTGATGTCCGAACGGGCCGCCATGCTGGCCGCCCGCTGTGCAGACGTCGCCTCCCATGACGCCGCGCCCATATCGATCGACCCGGTGGCAGAGACCGCGGCCGCAGTCGCGGCCCGGCTTGCCCGACAACGTGCCCCCAGCGCTTCGACACACCTGACCCGCCAGCGATATACCCCAGGTTGGCCAGGCATTTCGGGAGCCTCGCAAAGCTCGGTCTGGACTCTCGCGTGCAGCTCGCGAGCTGGGTCGCTGCCACGACCAGGGCCAGGCCGCCATTAGGCCCAGCTCGGCACAATCATCCCCAGCATCGGCCAGCTGGC
>Ga0126381_100010120_pt1 | contig 10601 bp, 6 predicted proteins | sample PanSoiMetPlot_28_FD_96465 | JGI IMG/M metagenome (GOLD analysis project Ga0126381, IMG submission 96465) | Tropical forest soil microbial communities from Panama - MetaG Plot_28 | ecosystem: Environmental > Terrestrial > Soil > Tropical forest > Bulk soil | place: Panama | collected 2016-02-17
AGCGGCTGCGCCGGCGCGCCGGCGGGCGAGACGACGTCGAGATCGTGGACGCCCGGGCCGAGGCCTTGCCATTCCCTGACGCCTCGTTCGACACCGCGGTCGTGACGTTTGCCCTGTGCAGCGTCGCCGACCCGGACATCGCGCTCACCGAGATCGCGCGGGTACTGCGGCCAGGCGGACGATTGCTGTTCCTTGAGCACGTCCGCGACACCGACCCCAAGGTCGCGCACAAACAAGACCACCCGGTGTTCCTGTACTCCTGGATCGGCTGTCACCCCAACCGCGACACCCTGGCTGCGATCAGCCGGGCGCCGTTCGAGGTCACCGTGGTCAGGCACGGCGAGGTGCCGAAGGCCCCGCGGGTGGAGCGGCCCATGATCGTGGGCAGCGCCGCACGGCGCGGGTGAGGCGCGCCTACGGCGACGGAGTAATTTGGGCGATATGGACGGGGATGGCGGTTTGACGGATGCGGCGGAGGCGCTCGCCGAGCGGATGTTCAGCAACCTGACCGGCGCGCTGGAGTTGTACACGGTGTACCTCGGTGAGCGGCTCGGGCTATACCGCGCGCTGGCCGGCAGCGGAGACGCTACGTCCGCCGAGCTAGCGGCACGGACGGGCACTACCGAACGGTATGTGCGGGAGTGGCTGGAGCAGCAGGCCGCCTGCGGGCTGCTGACCGTTGATGATCCGGCTGCCGGCCCGCTGGAGCGGCGGTTCTCACTGCCGGCCGGGCATGTGCCGGTGCTCGCCGATCCCGACGACGTCCGGTACCGGGCGTTCAACGGCACCGAGATCGCGCGGGCCGCGCGGTCGCTGCCCGATCTGGTGGAGGCTTTCCGCACCGGGGGCGCCCCGCCGGCGACAGCGTGGGCGCCGGAAGGGCGGCCGGACTTCAACCGGGCCACGTTTCTGCACCTGCTGGGAAAGTCGTGGCTGCCGGCGATCGGCGCGGTGGATGAGCGGCTGCGCGCCTCGCCGGGCGCGCGGGTGGCGGACCTGGCCTGCGGTTCGGGATGGTCGTGCATCGCGATCGCGCTCGCCTACCCGCTGGTGCGCGTCGACGGTATCGACCTGGACCAGGACGTGATCGACGTGGCGCGGCGCAACGCGGCGGAAGCCGGCGTCGCGGACCGGGTGAGGTTTACCGTGACGGACGCGTCCGCCGGGGACATGTCCGGGCGATATGACGTGGTGACGATCCTGGAAGGGCTGCACGACATGGCCCGCCCGGTTGACGCGCTGCGAGCCGCGCGGCGGCTGCTCGCCCCGCCCGGCTGGGTCGTGGTGGCGGATGAACGAGTGGAAGAGGAGTTCACCGCGCCCGCTTCGCTGCTGGAGCAGAACCACTACGGCTGGAGCGTGATCGCGTGTCTGCCCGCGGTGATGGGCGATCCGCAGACGACGGCGACCGGCGCGGTCATGCGCCCCGCCACGCTGCGCCGCTACGCAGCCGAGGCTGGGTTCGCCGAGGTGGAAGTGCTCCCTGTCCAGGCAGGGACGTTCCGCTTCTACCTGCTCAGCCCGTGAACGCTCTGATCCCGAGTGAGACTGTGGCTACTCCCGTTCCTGATCGGCGGCCTGGTCCGGCCAGACGCCGATGTGGTCGGGTTCCTCCTGCAGTTCGACACGGTTCCGCATGCGAAGACGCCTGATCATCTCGCGCGGGAGCTGAACCCGGCCCGCCCGGTCCAGCGTCGCGTACTCGCGTGCGTGCAGCGTGGTCGTGCCCAGCTCGTCGGTGGCCGCGTGCCGTATCGTCTCGCTGCTCGTCTTCCCGTCCCTGATCGCGATCGTCCGCCGGACCCGCGACGACACGGCCGGGTCGTGGGTGACCACGAGCACCGTGACCCCGAGCTCGGTGTTGGCGGTCTGCAGCGCGGAAAACACGTCCTGGGCGGTCGAGGAGTCCAGCTCTCCGGTGGGCTCGTCGGCCAGCAGCACCTTCGGCTGGTTCGCGAGCGCCGTAGCGATGGCGGCCCGCTGCTGCTCACCGCCGGACATACGGTCCGGGGTCCGGTCCGCGCAGTGCGTTATGCCGAGGGTGTCGAGCAGGAGACCGGCGCGCCGCTGCCGCTCCCGGCGGCTGAGCAGGCTCAGCCGCATCGGCAGCAGCACGTTCTGCCTGGCGGTCATGTAGGACAGCAGGTTCCGCGACGTCTGCTGCCAGATGAAGCCGGCGACGCTCCGCCGATAGGCCAGCCGCTCCTTAGCGGTCATCGCCCCCAGGTTGTGGCCGGCCACCCACACCGTCCCCGCCGTCGGCGTGTCCAGCCCGGCGAGGATGTTCATCAGCGTGGACTTGCCGCTGCCGGCCGCGCCGATCACCGCGGTCAGCTCCCCCGCGGCGATCAGCAGGTCCAGCCCTTGCAGGGCCTGTACTTCGATGCCCTCGCCGGAGTAGATCCGCACCAGCCGGTCACAGACAATCATCCCGTCCGCGGCGGCGGGGGGCTGGTCGTGCGGGATAGGTGCGGCGGGCTCGGTCATCTGCCTGGGTCTCCTTCAATCAGCGATCCGCAGCGCCCTGGCGCTGCCGCGATGGTAGGTGATCACGGCCTGAACGGCCAGGGCGAGCAGCGCCGTGAGCACCAGCCCGGTCGCGGCGGCGGCCAGCGGGAATACGGCCGGAGTCACCACGATGGCCGACCCAGTCCCGCTGTACGCCGCCAGGTCAAGCGACGGCCCGACCAGCGGAGCGAGCAGCCAGGCGCACGCGACGCCACCGATGGCGGCGGCCACGACCGGGGGAAGCGTCTCGGCCGCCAGCAGCAGCTGAGCCTGCCACCGCCGCAGCCCCATCGTCGCCAGGGCCGCCAGCGTTATCTCGCGGGTCTGAGCGGTGAGCAGCAGCGACAGCAACAGGACCAGCACGCCGAACCCGGCCGCGGTAGCCAGTCCCTGCGTGAGGGCCGTCTGCGCCCCCTGCAGCACCGGCGCCGTGGTCAGCGCGGCGAGAGCCGTGGCGCGCAACCTCACTGAAGCGCCCGGCAGCGCGCGACCGACGGCCGCGCTCAGCCTCGCACCGTCGAGCCCGGGCCCGTCGACGAGCAGGAGATTCGGTGCGAACAGGCTCCTTGTCTCGGCTGTCCGAGGCACCATCACGATCTCGCCCCCTGGCACGCCGGGGACGCCGCCGATCCGTCCGGTGATCTTGACCGTGATGGTATTCGCCCCCACGGTGAGGGCGGTCGGCGCCGCGCCGACGGCCTGAGCTGCCGGGACGGTGGCGAGCGCGGGGACGGTCCCGCTATTTCCCGACAGGTCGGCCCCCGACAGTCCGCCCATGGGGAATCGTGTGCCGGGCGCCTGGTCGACCACGGCCGCATACTGGGCCGGGTCGACGAACACCACGGGAAACTCGAACCCGGCGCCCGTCGTCGCGTCGTCGACCTCCGCGCCAGCGGTGGTGACGACGCCTGGCATCGACGAGACCTGGCTCTGCAATGCCGGGGGGATCACCGCGTTGTGCGGGGCCACGATGATCGCGTCGGCGCCCACCTGCTGCCAGGACGCGGCCACCTGGCTGCGCGTCACCGAGGTGCTGACCATGTCAGGGAACGCCACCATGGCGAGCACCAGCACCAGGGCAAACGACGGCAAGACGGTGCCCGGCGGGGTGCGGGTGGCCCGAGCCAGGCCAACGAACGCGACCACCCCGCGCGACAGGCCCGCGATCCGCGCCAGTTCGCGGGCGAGGAGGGGGTAGCAGCGCAGCACGACGACGGCCACGGGGATCGCGACCAGCACCGGCGCCGCGCTCTGGTACAGGCCGCTGTTTCCGGAGGTCAGGCCCTCGTTCCTGAGCACGACAAGACCGCCGATGGCCGCGGCGACCAGCGCCGCCTCGACGACGATCCGCCGGGCCGCGGGCTTACGGCCGGCTGACCGGCGCTGTGTCCTGCCGACGGCGGGCGCCGCCACGCGCTGCGGGACCACGCTGATCAGCACCGGGCCGGCCAGCGTGACGGCGATCGTGATGCCGACCAGCCACCAGCCCACAGCGTCGCCGTCGCCGGGAGTCAGGCCGATGGCGAGCGCCGCGGCCGCTGTCCCGGCGACCGCGGCGATAACCAGGCTGGCGCGGAGCACCAGCCAGCCGAGCTGATGCAGCGCCGCGCCCCTGGCCCGCATGAGCGTGAACTCCGCGGCGCGGCGCTGCGCAACCAGCCGGGCGCCGAGCAGCACTACCACCGCCCCCAGGACGGCCAGGCTGACGTATAGCAGTTCGAGCACTGGGGCGGCGGCGCTCTCCCCGACCGTGAACGGCGACAGGACAGAAGAAATCTGCGAGGCGATCGCCACCGTGATCGGGCTCACGGTCCCCGGGATAACCAACGTGGCACCCGAGGAGACCAGGCTGGCGATGCTCGCCTCCACCCCGCCCGCCTGGCCCGCGGTGAGCTGGCCGAGCCCGGCTGTGTAATCCCAGGTCACCAGCATCTCTTCGGTGCCGAGACTGGATTCGATCGGCTGGAGCGCGCCGGGGCCGACGAAGACCGTCCCGTCCCAGTTCGGCCGCAGAGGCGACACGGCCGGCACCATCTCGGGCCTGGCCACCACGGGTTCCTCGCTCCAGAAGTCGGAAGCCGGGTTCGCCGGCTGGATGATCCCCGTGACCACCAGCCGGACCGGCCCAGCGTTCAGCCGGGCGCCGACCCGCAGTCCGAACCTGGTCGCGGTGGCGCTGGTTACCGCCGCCTGCACCATGGCCGGCTGACCGGCCACCGGGCCGGCCGCCCCGCCGGCCGGAAGCTGTCCGGCCACGATGTGGCTGTAGCGGGCCAGTTCCGTGCGGTAGGTCAGCTCGAACTGCGGCTGCCCGTATCCTGCAGCCTTGGCCCCCCCGGTAACAGGGACGAATCCTGTGGTCAGGCCCTCCCAGGCGGGCGGGTTGCCGGCTACCGGCACTCCGCTCGCGGCCAGCCGTGCGCGCAAGGTCGCGCCGACCGCCGCGATGTTACTGGCCAGCACCTGGCCACCGGTATTGTCCGCCATGGTCGTTTCGCCCAGCGTCCCGATGACGGCCCGATCGCCGGGCTGCGAAGCCGCGATCACGCGCTGCAGCGCTGCGTTGCGCAATCCCACGCTCTCCCGGGGGATCGCCAGGCTGGCCAGCACCGACGCGAACACGAGCAACCCGAAGGCGACGCTGGCGGCGCCCCCGGTGCCGGTCAGCGTCACCCAGGCCGCGCGCAGCCGTCGCCACAGCGTCCTCATCTGGTCCCCCTCATCGCGCCTCGGCCCGCAACTGGGTCGCCGGGTCGGGCCTGCGCAGGACCGACAGGGCGGCGGCGACGACCGGCACGGCCGCGGTGATGAGGGCCAGCGCAACGGCCGGACCGAGTGGCACTATCGCCTGGGCCGACGGCACCGGCGCCGCCGCATCCGCGGTCAGGGTGATCGCGGGCGCGATCAACTGGGCCAGGCCGATGCCGGCGAGCAGGCCCGCGGCCGCGGCCGGGACGCTGAGCGCGAACTGCTCCAGGCATAGCTGGCCGGCCTGAGCGTTTTTGCCTACGCCCAGCGCGGCGAACACCGCGCTCTGCGTCCGCCGCGAACGGAGGCTGGCCGCGACGCTGACCGAGAACCCGAGCACGCCGAGCAGCACCGCCGCCACGCCGATGGCCACCATGGCTTGCCGGGGAGCTTTCAGCAGCTCGTTATCGAGCAGGACTGCCTGCTGGCTGGCGCGGTCGGTGACGGACAGGCCGAGCCCGGCCGGCATGCGTGGCAGCTGGCCGTCAGCGGTGCGCAGCCACCAGCGGGTCACCGGCAAGGGCATCGCCTGGCTGGCCAGGAGCCGGTCGCTGAGCGCCGCGAGGTCGGTGATCAGCGCCTGGTTCTGCCCGAAGACGGTCGGGAACCTGGCCACCGACGCTGCGATCTGGACCGTGACCGGGACCCCGCCGAGCGAAACCGAGACGGTCGATCCGATGCCAAGCTTGTTGGCCGCCAGGTAACCGTCGGTGGCGATGGCCGGGATGATCGGGGAAGGCGGCTGCGCCGAGATCCAGACCTGACCGGTGTCCTGCCCGGGACCTTGCTGCTCGTTGGCCATAACCTGCAGCGACGGGTCGTGTCCGGTATCGAACGTGAGCTGCTGTCCGCCCCGGGCGCTACCATGCCAGCCCTGGATCACTGGCTCTTCCCCGCCCGATGGCGGCGTCCCCCCGTACGGGTCCGGCGGCCCCGTCGGGACGGCGGACGAGGTTCCGTTGACCTGCCACGATGCCAGGGCGGCACCCTGCCTGAACGGCCTGCGCGACGGGCCGCTGCCCGTGGCGGTCACGGCCAGGGACTGGATGGTGAGGCTGGCGATCGGGGAGAACGTCGGGTTCGCCGGGACGAACGGCGGCAGGACATAGGTCAGCGTGAACCCGAGCAGCCGCAGCGGGTAGCTGGCCTGGCGCGGCCCTGCCAGCGTGAAGACCAGGGGATGCGGCCGACCGTCCAAGGCCAGGGATCCGGCGGGTATCTGATAGGTGGTGCCGCCGGCATCCTGGATCCAGGCCGTGAGGACGGCTGGGCCAATTGCGCCAAGGGCCCGTACCTGGGACGCGCTGCTCAGCGGGGCCGCCCCGAGGGCTGCGAGGACCTCCAGCCGGTCCGGCTGACCGGGCAGCGCCAGCCCAGCCAGCTGCCGCGGGGTGATGCGCTGCCACAGCTGGTTCAGCGGAAGCGGTGACAGGTCGGGGCGGAGCAGGATCGTCTTACTCGCCGCGGCCGCGTTCAGCGCGATCAACTGGCCCCGCGTGCCGATGCCGGTGACGCTGGCCGGCGTCTCGGCGGTGACACCTGGTGCCCGGGTGATCGACGTGACAGCCCCTTGCGACAGCGGGGCCAGGGAGTCCACCCGAACGTCTGAGCCAACCGCGAAGGCGGCCTGGTCCGCAGCCGACTGCCGCCAGCTTCCGTACCCGGCCAGCGCCAGCGTTGTCGTCGCCGTCGCGACGACCACGAGCAGGACCGGACCCGCCTGTCGGATCGGCCGCCTGGCGATCTGCCAGCTCACGAGGGCGGCGGGAAGCCGCCGTTCGTGGTCGGTGGCTTTGTCGGCCAGCCTGGCCAGCAGCGGGAGCCCGCGGAGCGGGATGAGCGCCACCCCGGCTACCGCCAGTGCGGGCGCCACGGCGACCACGGGATCGATCCCGAGCGATCCCGTCGCCGGATGCGCGACCGCCGAATAGCCGCGCAGTTCCCATACCGCGACCGCAGCCAGCGCCACTAGCGCCAGGTCGCCGCCCGCCCAGGCGATCCCCGCGAGCCGGGCCTGCCGGCCGCGGGGGCGCCTGGCCGCGTCGGGCGCCAGGGCGCGCAGCGCCGGCCAGACCATGACCGCGGCGCACAGCACCAGCGTGGCGAGGGCGGACAGCCAGGCCACCGAGCTGATGCCCGGATTGCCTTCCAGGCTCAGGTTGCCCAGGCCGGCCAGCGGTCCGGCCAGGCGGCTGCCGACCAGCACGCCAGCTACGCCCACCGCGGCCCCGAGCACCACCGCCTCGGCTAGCGCGGGCCGCGCCACCTGCCACCTTGTGGCGCCACGTGCCCGCAGCAACGCGGACTCCTCCTCGCGCAGACTGGCGAGCAACCGTGCGGCCAGCACCAGTGCCGCCCCGGCCACCAGCAGCAGTTCAAGCGCGGCGATCGCGAACAGCGACCGGGTCAGCACTATGGTGCTGGCAATGCCGTCCAGCAGCTGCGGCAGTCCTGAGGTCACCTGCAGCCCCTCGGGGGGAAACTGGGTCAGCTGCGAAACCGCCTCGCCGGTGCTCGCGGCGAGCGCGCCGACATTCCCGCGGGCCATCGCCTGCGCCTGCGGGAGGACCATCCACGAGGCGTAGCCCGCGGCGAGCGCCCCGCCGAACGCGGCCGGGTTCACCACAGCGGGACCGTAGCTGACGCGGGTACCCCCGACGCTGATGGGCCCTGCGTTCCCCCCATGGCCGATGGTGTAACCCTGGACGCTGATCCCTGAAACAGGCAGCAGGTCGAGCGCCCAGTACGGCGACGCCGGGTCCTTGGGCCGGAACAGGCCGGTGACCCGCAGCGCGGTGGACGGCCCGCCAACCACGGCGGATTCCGTCAGCATCGAGCCCACTGTCAGGTGCAGCTGGCTGGCCACGGCGGCCGGCAGCGCCACTGGAACCGGACTGCCGTGGCGCGGCGGGCCTGGCCATGTCCCGGCGGTCAGCATCGCCTGGGCGCTGATCCCATCCACCGACGCGGCCTGGATCTGCGCGTAGTTCGCGCTGGTGGCCGACGACGGGAGCCGGAGCGGGTTCGTCCACAGCGCGCTATCCAGCTGGAAACCGACCCCAGGCCAGTCCTTGCGCAGCGTGGCACGGATCAGCCGGGAGTCGGTGGCGGCTTCCCCGGCGTCGGACACGACGCCACTGAGTCCCATCACCCGGCCCTGAGGGGTGGCGAGAGTGCTCAGCGCTCCGGCCGGGATCACCCCGGCCGCGAAGGTCCAGAGCACTGCCGCGAGCCCGGAGGTGAGCAGGACCGTGACCGCGACGCAGGCCAGGAGCAGCCACGAGGCCCTGGCCCGGCGCATCAGGAAGGAAACTCCCAGACCACCCACCGGGCGCACCTATCCGCCCTCGGTGCCGGCGACAGACCCGTCCTCCAGCACTATGACCTTGTCGGCCAGGTCGATCAGCGCCTCGTCGTGGGTGGCGACCAGGGCGGTGATCCCCTCCGAACGCACCACGCTGAGCAGCAGCTCCATGATCTCCCGGCTGGTCTCCAGGTCCAGCTGGCTGGTCGGCTCGTCCGCGATCAGCACACCCGGCCGGCCAGCCAGCGCGCGGGCGATGGCCACCCGCTGCTGCTGGCCACCGGAAAGCTCATCCGGGCGGTGCGCGGCGTGGCTGGACACCCCGGTCAGCGCCAGCATCGCCGCGACCCGTTCCCGGCGCTCGCTGGACCGCAGGCCCGCGATACGCAGCGGAATCCCCACGTTCTCCGCCGCGGACAGCATCGGCACGAGCCCGAAGGACTGGAAGATGAACGCGACCCGGTCCCGACGCAGCGCCAGCCGCTCCCGCTCGGACATCCGGTTCACCTCGCGGCCGTCCACCCACACCCGGCCTTCGGTCGGGTCGTCCAGCCCGCCGATGATGTTCAGCAGCGTGGTCTTGCCGGAGCCGGACCGGCCGCGCAGGGCGACGAGCTGACTGCGGTCTATCGTGAACGAGACCCCGCGCAGAGCATGAACGGCCGTATGCCCGCTGCCGAAGGTCCGGCAGATACCATCCGCCGCCACCATGACCTGCGGCGGCTGGCCTACGTTTTCCGTGCCGTGCGCCAAGTGTGCCTGGCCGGGGTTCATTCCGATCCTTTACCGAGGTGGCTATTCGCCCGGTACTCGATTTCGCCGCGACGAGGATACTCCGCCGTTCTGCAAGGATCCTGGGCGTCGGTGATCGCCTGGGCGCGCTGCCGGCGCCTGAGGTCGCGGGCGCGTCTGAACGAGTCCGAAAGCCTGGACGGGTACCTTCAGATCAGATTGTCACCAGCAGGTTGGCGGGTACATCCGGCCAGTCGATGAAAGGCCAGGTCATGACGATCTACCAGCACATACGCCATCCGCGCATCGCCGCCCGGCGGGCCGACAGCCCGGTGAAGGTGACTGATCTATTCCGCCGGGACTCGGCGGTCAACCGGTTCAACACCAAGGTCGCGATCGTGGTCACGGCGGTGGTCGGCAGCATGTGGTGTGCCTACGCGTTCGCGCTGTTCGACCTGATCAGCCTCCCGGCGGCGATCCGTACCGGTCCCTCGGCGATCGTGACCTGGGTGGCGCAGACCTTCCTGCAGCTGGTGCTGCTGTCCATCATCATGGTCGGACAGAACGTGCAGGCCGCCGCGGCGGACCAGCGCGCGGAGGCGACCTTCCACGATGCGAGCGCGACCCTGCACGAGGTGGCGCATGTGCAGGGTCATCTCGCCGCTCAGGACGTTCTGCTGAGCCGGATAGCCGCGAAGATCGGTCTTGACCCGGTGCCGGTCATCGACAACCCGGAACTCGACGACACGGCCGATCCGGACCCAAGACGCTGACGACCGGGCAGGTCCTCGAGGTGCCTGGGACCTTCGTCCCCTTCCCTTCGCCCGGCAGCCAGGGGAGACTTGGTAACAGCAGTCTCCGGGGGGGAGCTTCGCTAGGCATGGTCGACAGTGACGTGCGCCAACGAGCCGACCGCATCCGTCGCGCGGATGGGGCGGTACCTGACCTTGTTGCGTCGAAGCTGCATCGTCCGCTGACGCGCCCGGGAACAGTGCGCCGTTCGCTGCTGAACGAGCGGCTGAGCGGGGATGACCCGGGTCCGATCGTTTCGGTGGTCGCGCCGCCTGGGTACGGGAAGACGACGCTGTTGTCGCAGTGGGCCGAGGGCGACATGCGGGCCTTCGCGTGGGTGTCTGTCGACGATGCCGACAACGACCCGAAGGTCTTGCTCACCTACGTTGCGGAAGCACTTGATGCGGTTGAGCCCATTGACAGGCGGGTGTTTGATGCCCTGTCTTCCCCGGTCAGCTCGGTGCCCGGGTCGGTTGTCCCGCGGTTGGGATCGGCGTTGTCGTCGATGACCGCGCCG
>Ga0126381_100010121_pt1 | contig 10600 bp, 16 predicted proteins | sample PanSoiMetPlot_28_FD_96465 | JGI IMG/M metagenome (GOLD analysis project Ga0126381, IMG submission 96465) | Tropical forest soil microbial communities from Panama - MetaG Plot_28 | ecosystem: Environmental > Terrestrial > Soil > Tropical forest > Bulk soil | place: Panama | collected 2016-02-17
ATCAACCGCGATTTGATCTTGTTCTCACTGATCAGGTAGTACGTCGTGCTACGCGAGAAACCGAAGATGCGCTCAATGTCTTCTAACGTGCCCCAACGCCTCTCATCGCCGTTGTCGGCAATCTGTTTTGCTAACTTGTTTTTCATGTGGTTTTGGTTGCGCCGGTTTTAATTCCGTTTGCAACCGCCACCACGCCCGACGCGTACACAAAAACGCGGCAACGGTTGCTTAACCGTTTGCCGCTCCCAAGTTTCGCGACTGGACTTCGTGTTGCTGTGAGAGGCGTTTCGCCGTTTATCTCTTCGAATATGCGGGAAAACGTTTCAACGAAGCTCGCCCTTTTTTAGGCTGCTGGACGTATGCACCAAGAACACATCGCAATTTGCGACGATCACTCGATTTAACGCATTCGCAATTTGCAACGATCATCGTTCGATGACGCATCAATTTCGCGTCAGCCCCGTACGGCGTCAAATCGCGTTTTTGCGAATGCAAACACGTTCTACCACACCCCGATATTATGCCGCGTGTTTATGCCTTGTCGGGTAACAACGTCGCGTTACCTATGAAAAACGGGTTGCGGAAATCAAATCGGCAATACCATTGGAACCAGCCTCGCGGGTCCTAAGGATGAATCCACCCTTTGTGCCGCCACTCCGACAGCGGTTGCGACGCGTTCACGCCAAAATAATTCAGCGACGCTCGCGCCCGACGGGGTGAGAGCTTCGCGCGCTTGAACCAGCTCGCCGGAAATTCTTTCCGGCAATCGGTCATGTATTTTCCGCCGAATACGCCGAGCTCGAGCATCTTTTTCGGCGTCAACTGCGGCGTAAATCCGGCTCGGAACGCGCGACCCATCGGTTTTGTACGGAAATAAACATAGCCCTTCTGCATCTTATCGTTCGCCTCTACCCGCACCGGTTTCATTTGATTGTACGCAAGATCTTCAAACCAAATCAGAACCCAGGAAAGGCTTTAGGTTAATTCCTGTTTTCCAGCGTTCCTAAGAGATCAATTGTGATGATCCTTTGTAAATCGCGTTATCCACTGGTTAGGTATTGCGAGCCTCACATCTTCGGGCCATGCGCTTGGCCAAACTCAACAAGATTGCCATCAGGGTCAATTACCAGCGCATCGCGTTCTCCCCATGCTCGTGTTGTGGGGCCCTCCAGTTGAAATCCTGCCTGTTTGAGCAAAGTGCAGGTTGCATCCAGATCCTGGCAATCGATCTCGACGTGAAAAGGCCGCTTCTGATCTTGAAGCAACCCCAGACGTCCGCTGCCCACTCTGAGCAGCGCAAATTTTCCCGGCATATGGAAGAGAACTGAGCTGTCGGGCAGTCGTTTGGAGAAGTTCAGTGAGTGTTCCACGTCTGCGACGTGCAACGTGAGGCCGACCAAGGAAATACTCATAGTTCTTTCTCCGAAGCTTTTGATGTTTAACTAAAATAAGTTAGCCCTGACTCAGAACTAACTACCTCAGTCAAAATAGCGTGGATAATGCAGAAGCCCACAAAATCGCTCCGATTACAACGCCGCGCGGCATAGTCCGTTGCTTCGGATCACGTCATCGGCCAGACCTATCTTGGAGCTCGCCCATATAGCGGTCGGCGGCCGCCGCGGCCTCCTCGGGACTGCTGCCGTTCTGACGCGCATTCAGATACGGCGCGTACCAATTCCACCAGTTGTGTTTGGCGTGCGTCTTTTCGTACTGACCGTGGTGCGCCTCTGTCTCGCGTAGTAGCTCGGCTAGCCTCGCCACGTCCATCGCTGGTGTTACTGACGGCTTCCATTCGCGGCCAGGGAGTCGCGTTTTGATTTCCTGGACCAGCCAACCATTCCTATCGGGATCCTCGAAAGAAGCAAACGAAAAATAGGAACGACCTTCCGGATCGCGCCCAGGGACACGCGGGTTCTGCTCCGCATCATTGAACGGGCCGCCGGCGAAGTGGAACACTTCGCTCACTTTAATGCCGCGGGCGATCAAATCCTCGCGTGCGACGTCGACGTCGTTTACCGCGAGAGTCAGGCTCACCACCGAGCCAGGTTTTGGAGAGGTGACTCCCTTGCCAAAGATGATCGAGGCATTCGAGTTGTGCGGCGTTAACTGCACAACGCGAAACGCATCGCCCTTGACGAAGTCGGCATCAAGCCGCCAGCCGAGATTCTCGTAGAATTTCTTTGCGCGATCGACATCGGAAACGCCGATGACCACGACTTCGAGTTTTATATCCATTGGTTGAGTTTGAGTCATTGCCATAACTCCTCCTTTTTATTCCTGTTCGCGAATCGTTTCGGCGAATGTTTTTCCGTACGGGTAAAAGAGTTCCTTTCGTCCGCTCTTCCAAGCCGTTTTCATTTCAGAAGTAGTGATGTCCCAATCAGGGCGGCATTTCTTAAGCACCACGCGGAGGTCCTGGCGCAACTCCTCCACCGTCGGCCGGCCAAAGAACCAGTAGCCCATATAGATTGTGTAAATCATTAGCCCCGGTTCTAACACAATTGTGTGCGGGATCATCGGATTGTGATCGGCATCGGTATACTCCGCGATATCGAGATCTTTCTGCACGACACGGCGCGGGTCGGAAAGAAAAGGCCAATGTGCACCGACGCTCGTACGAAATTCGTTAGTCTCAGTGATGTTATCGGTGGTGATCGTGACCAACCGGCAATAGCCAACTTCCATCTCGCGATGTAGTTGAAGTAGACCTTCATGCTGCCTCCGGTCCTTCGGACAAAACGCGCCGCGCCCGAGCACGACGATCATCGGGTCCTGCCCTTGCAATTCCGACAGCTTGCGATGTTTCCCGGTGTGATCGGATAATTCGTAATCGGGAAACAAAGATCCAGGGACAATGTCAGATCGCATGGAAAGGCCTCCTCGCTATCCTCAAGCATCCGGTTTCCAGAGACGCTTGCGAAAGTAAGCTCGCCAGCTCTCAGGGAGTGCGGCTAATTCGCTCACACGCTGCAAGAGCTCCTGCTTCGCAGCGTCCGCAGTATAGAGCTCAACAATTTCAGCGACGGTAACGCCGTTTTCATCGCGCGCTACCATCTCGATGGAATCATCCGCCGCGACTTCTCCCTCCTTAACAACGGCAAAGTAGAAGCCATTGCGGCCGCTATGCATGAATCGTTTAACCATATCCGCGCGGCCGAAGCGAATACCTAGCTTGTAACATGGCATCCTCGGTTGCGTTACAACGAACTCTGTCGAGCCGATGCGAAATCGGTCACCAATATGAACGGCTTTGTCGTCAAGCGGCCCTTGAGTAGTGAAGTTTTCGCCGAAAGCTCCCCACCCCAGCTCCGCGGTCGGAAGTTCGTTCCTCCCGAACGCGTAATGCTCCGACGGGTAAACGTAGACCGCCTTGTCGATTCCGCCGTGTACCGTCAGATCAGACTGTTGGTCGCCATCTAAGTTAAGCTTCCTCACACGCACTCGGCTGGACACAGGCGTTTTGAAGATCGATGTGCGAATGATCCGTCTATTCCATTCCACTTCTCGAGGAAGGCCCACGTTTACGGACAAAAGTTTCATGTCGAATGCGGAACTCCGACGTACGGGAACTTATCCAGCAAATCGCCATGTGGCCCAACCTTATCTTCTGTCACCTGGCCATTCGTATACATGCACAAGAAAACGTCGACAACATCGTCGGTGAGTGTCCGTCCATTGTGTGGAAAGCGCGTCGGCTCATGAGGGTTATAGGAAAGAATGTCTGGCAACAACATTCTCGCGACTGCTGTTGCGTCTTGCGGCTTGTGGCCGCCTGCGTGCTCTAGTTCGTGTGCGAAGGTGCTGACGAATCGATTATCATCGGCTGGCTCTCCGCTAAGGTATGCCTCCCTCTCTTCTCCAACGAGGAAAACAGCTTGCATTGGTCTTCCACCCCGATCTGCCTGGATCCAGCCTTCTTCAGTTTTGTCGACTGTGCGAGCCCAAATACCAACCTTGTTATTCCCAAGAGCCGAGTTGGGCAACTCAATCACGATGCTGCAAACATTCTTGTCCTTGAAGAAGTCGTCTCCTGTAAACTGCATGTGATTGAAGTTGCCGTTCACATCAAAAAAGAACGGATCACTGCGCCAACCGAAGAAAAAACGGTAGTCGCCGGTTTTCGTCACCAGCGCTTCTCGCCCGACTGATACCGGTGCTTGTTCGACAATAACTTCGCCGTCCTCGCCAACGCCAGCAGCTCCATTACCTTGAATATGGTGCACTGTCGCGATTTGCTTTCCATCTCCCGAAGACGCGAACTCGACGCTGTAACTAAGATCGGCAACTGCATTGTCGTCCGTGTCGATCTTGACTTCGTAAAGCGCTCCCGGTGCGAAGGGCTCCTTAGTTGTCGGCTCAGGCGAGTCCAACCGGAAAGACGGATGAACGTTTAGGACGATTATCGACTTTTCAGTATGTCCTGGTTTGGTAAAGACATAGAGATCAGTCATGTCCAATCGGGGATCACCATGCGGAAAGCCGAAGTTCGGACCTGAGGCATGATGTGACATTGGTATTCTCTCTCTTGAGGGTCTTGGCACTAGAGTTGGCCGACGTGATATCCCAAGCGGTTTTCTACGTCACCCGGCTTGTGAAAGCCTCGCTCGATTAACCTCTTAATTCTCTCTTGCGCAGCCGGTCGCATGATCGAGGCAAAGCACACATCCCATTCGGGTGCGATTTCAAAGTCAGGCGGCAAACTGGCTACGTCGACAAAGTGCTTCGTCTCGCTGATCGCCCGCTTATCGAAAGAAGCGATCCGATTCGCCAACGAATCGACAAAGTCATCAAGCTCACCATCCGGCAATGAACGGTTGACGTATCCGTATCGTTCGGCCAGATCCCCAGGAATGTCGTCGGCCCCAAGAAGCACTTCAAGTGCACGTCCTCGCCCCATCAAACGAGGCAGTCGCGCCATAGGACCGCCTCCCGGTACTATTCCAGCTCCAACTTCGAAGTGCGATAAGATAGCTTTTTCGCGGCTGGCGAAACGCATGTCACAGGCCAAGGCCAGCTCACTTCCAACACCGGTCGCCCGCCCCCGAATTGAGGCGATCGACACAACCGGCGCACGACTTAAACGGACAAGCATGTCTGGCAGCGGCTGTAACCCGGTAGGTCCCGGCGGCAGGCTGGTTGTATCCTCGACTTTCGCGAGAAAATCGTAATGAGTTAAAAAGAAACCTTCCACGACACTGTCAAAAACGACCACTTTAACATGTTCGTCCGTTTCCACCGCCGTGATGGCTTCGTTGAGCTGTGGAATGGTGTCTGGACCAAAGATGTTGAGGGGCGGATTATTGATGGTGACTCGCCAGTACGCTGGCGATTGCCGTGTAAGTCGTATCTGAGTGGAATTTGTTGCCGCGGGATTGTTACCCTTCATGTTTTCACCTCGTGTTATTTCAGTCTCATTCGATTTGATTCTGAACTCCTACAATCCAAGATCACTCAACCCAGGATGTTCATCCGGACGACGTCCGAGCGGCCAATGGTACTTGCGATCCGACTCTTTGATTGGCAAGTCGTTAATGGATGCAAAGCGATGTCGCATTAAACCATTCTCGGCAAACTCCCAATTCTCGTTTCCGTAAGAGCGAAACCAACTCCCGGAATCATCGTGCCACTCGTAGGCGAACCGAACAGCAATGCGGTTTCCCTCAAACACCCATAGCTCTTTGATTAACCGATAGTCGAGTTCTCTCGCCCACTTGCGCGTTAGAAATTGAATAATTTCGTCGCGTCCATTCGGAAACTCAGCGCGATTCCGCCAACGAGAATCAATTGTATAGGCGAGCGCGACTTTTTTCGGATCGCGAGTATTCCAAGCGTCTTCCGCTAAACGCACTTTTTGAATTGCAGTTTCCCTGGTAAACGGCGGCAATGGTGGACGCGCTGCTTCACCTTTCGTTCCGGGGATATCGATTTTGTGATCTGACATAAACGCGTTCCCTCTCAGATAATTAAGATTCCCGTCGAGTGCCTAGAGCCAGTCCTGACTTTATTTCTCTCGTTAGGCCGACCGAGCTTAGGGCTGGTATCCCTCATTCTGCCACTGGGCGAATAACGCGAGTTGGTCCGCGGTCCAATAAGGCCCGCCAGGCGGCATGGCAGGTGGATCATTATCACGTGGGGAAAGTGTTCCAAGCACTTTGTCAGCATGGTCCGGATCCGACATGAAGGTGTAATCGTCCAGCTTTATGCCGTGCACCTTCATGTGCGAAATATCAACGACGCGAAACAATGGCTTGATATCACGCGCGAAAGAAATCTTAGGCCTGCGTTGTTTTTTCTTCCGGGAGGAACCGTCTGACGGTGGATTTGTTTGCATTAAGGTAACACCTCCATTTGCGTTGTGGCTGATCTGGATTCGGCAAGGGAAACAGCTTAGCGGCGCTTGCGCAACCCGCGTCCTTGGGGGCCACTGCCAATGTCTGGAACTTCTTCGCCGAGCGCGGTGGCTAAATCAATCTGGTGGTCCTGCTCCTGCACCAGAATCTCGCGAATCTGTTCCGCCATTGCATATTCTGCGAGGGCCTCGCATTGCGGGATACGCTCGCGATAATTGCGGATCGTTTCGTTTTCGTTATCGAGGTCGTAGCGGAGCATGTCCCTCGCCTTCTTCGACGTGCGGACCGGCTTCGGCGTGATCGCTGGCATCTTGCCCAGATAGTCGACTTGTCGCGAGAGTATCAGGGCATGATCAAGCTCCTGCTTGGCGTGAATCTCGAGCTGAGCGGCGATGTCCATGTATTCCGCGCCTTTGAGCACCTGAGAATAGACTACATAGGCGATGATCGCCTGATACTCGCGAGACAGATCTTCGTTCAACAACTCCGCGAGACGATCGCGGGAAACTTCGGTTTCTTCCGATTTCGGTGCTACCATTTAATTCCTCCTTTAAGTTGAAAGATCGATTACTAAATTAGATCGCTTCAGACCTGTGTCGATGGCCTTGAAATTCCCTCGATCAAACAATTATTTTTGTGCTGCTGAGAGATATTCTTCGTCCGTCACGTGTTCGAGCCAGTCGACCACCTTTCCGTCGAGCGCTTCTTGAATCGCAATGTGTGTCATCGCCATAGTGGACGACGCGCCATGCCAATGCTTTTCGTTAGGCGCGAACCACACCACATCGCCCGGCCGGATTTCTTCAATCGGCCCACCTTCACGCTGCGCCCATCCGAGTCCCGACGTGACAATCAAAGTCTGACCGAGTGGATGTGTATGCCACGCTGTACGTGCACCTGGGGCAAAAGTCACGCTCGCGCCACGCACGCGCGCAGGCTTCGAAGCTTCAAACAACGGCTGGATTCGAACTGAACCCGTAAACCACTCTTTCCGACCTTTGCTCGTTGGCTGCGATTCAATTCGTTTGATTTCCATTGTTAATCTCCGCGGTCACTCGTCACGCAGTACTACCTTCCGGCGGCCACTGCTCGTCGGCCAATTCCTTTGGCAACTGTTTCGGATCAACCGGATATATCAGCGAAAGATCGATCTTGGATTTCGAACCTTGCAGAAATTCCAGCTCCTCCGGTGCGCCGACGATAAGCCACAGCACGTCCCCATCGGTGTCGTTAAACACCTGGCGCAACTGATCCGGCGAAACCAGTACTCCTCCATATTTCGGCACCGTCAACGTTTCGTCACCGACGCGCATGCGGCCCGTGCCTTCCAGAACAAAATAAAATTCCTCCGAACGGATGTGCTTATGCAGTGTGTTTGCGCTTTTCGGTGGCAATCGCCACAGCCGCGCACCGATATTTTCGCTACCAGTGCGCTCCAGATAATCGGCGTTCGGAATTTTCATCAAGTGCGACGGCCGCCAGTGCAGGTTTTCCGGCTTAATGAGGTAATAACCCTGAATTGCTTTCATGGCCGCGTTAAGTGGAAACTACCGCGCCAAGCGACCTTGGCCAGTTTCAGCTAAGACCTGTCTGCGAGCGCGATCGCTGCTCTGAACACAGCAGGGTTGAAAGTAATCGAAAGCAGCGCGCCGGCGACAATGAGATTCAATTCTTCCGCGGGTACCAGCTCGAGCTTTACGCCAAGGCCGGAAAGGATAAATGAAAATTCACCGATCTGAGCCAGCGCAGCCGAGACAATGAGTGCTGTCCGCATTGACCCTCGCAGCATTCGAACAATCCCGAAAGCGGCTAACGATTTTCCGATTACGACAATGGCAAGCACGGCCAGAACCCGAAGCGGTTGCCGGATGAGAATCGAAGGATCGAATAACATTCCAACAGCAACAAAAAACAAAACCGTGAATGCATCTTGCAGCGGTTGAAGCTCCCTCGCTGCTCGATGACTCAAATCCGATTCGTTCACCACCACTCCGGCGAAAAACGCACCCAGGGCGAACGAAACGCCAAAGAGTTTAGCGGACCGAACGCCACGCCGAGCGCAAGCGCGACCACTGCGAGAGTGAACAATTCGCGTGAGCCGGTCTTTTCCACGTGTGACAAGAGCCATGGAAAAAAACGCACCCCGGCAACAAGCATCAGCCCAATGAATAAAACAACCTTTCCAAACGTAGTCCCAACGGCCAGCCAAAGGTTTCCGCTGTTGTTAGGCACGGTTCCGCTTATTACTCCCGTAAGGGCCGGCAACAGCACGAGGGCAAGCACCATGAGGAGGTCTTCCACGACCAGCCATCCGATCGCGATGCGTCCGTCATTCGAATTAATCATCTCGCGATCCTGGAGTGCGCGCAGCAATACGACGGTGCTTGCGACTGACAGCGACAATCCAAATATGATTCCCGCGCCTAACGACCAGCCCCACAAAATTGCTAGGCCAGCGCCGAGCGCAGTCGCCACAATGATTTGTGTAAACGCACCGGGTAATGCCATACGCCGCACTGCGAAAAGATCGCGTATGGAAAAATGCGTACCGACTCCGAACATCAGGAGAATCACGCCAATCTCCGCGAGTTGCGGAGCGAGGTGAGCGTCGGCGACGAAGCCAGGGGTGAACGGACCAACTACAATGTCGGCCAGCAGATATCCAACCAGCGGCGGTAAATGAAGTCGCACCGCCACCAATCCTCCGATGAACGCAAAAGCCAGGCTGACGGCGATCGTCGAGATCAGCGGAACATCATGAGTGGTTGCTGCTAACACGCAGACCAATCGCATTCCTGCGGTCGAAACGCGAGAGCAGCGCTATCGTGCGCCTTCATTCGATACACAAAATCATCACCTCTCGCACGAACATCCAAAGGGATGAAGAACAAACCTGACTCAGCCGATTCGCGTCTGACCGAAACAATGGCCGCTCGAATTGAAATCAAAGAACTCGGAGATCCCGTTCACCAAAAGAAATTAACCGATGCGGTGGAAGCGTTAGACGGCGTAATCGAAACCAAAATAGCGAAAGGGGCGGTGCACGTCTCTTACGATCCGTTGGCAACCACTGAAAAAAAAATCGAACAGGCTATTCGCTCCACCGGAACCACGGTCAAAGCTGCGACCACAGATACGGAAGGTGCGCATTTAGATCTGCCATCGCCGAATGTGCAGCAATCTTCCGTCGAAAATGCGGACCAAGGCGAGCACTCCTGATCTGTCGTGATCTCTCTCGGGTAACCTGTCCCGAAAACCGTCTGATGTTCGCCGTCGGCGTAATTTTCCTCGGTCGAATGCGAGCGCCATCGATGCGGCTTGCGATTTGTTAACGATATCAATACTTGGCAAGATTGGGAAAGCTCCTGCAGAGATCGGGTGTCTTTTCATTGATCAGATAACCGCAATTGCGGTTGTCGTAGAGGCGCTTTTCCCAAGCGCCTGATCAAACGGTTCGGCGTTTGACGCAAACGCCACTACAACTTGGGCTGAAAATTGCGCTGGACTACTGCTGAAAAGTAGTGCTCGACTGTGCCGGGCACCGATTGGTCTCGGTTGTCGTGCCGGCCGCTAATCCGCTGGCACGCAGTGTCCAGCATTCGCCGAGCGTCGACGAATAGCAGATCTCGACTGACACGCGTCCGCGATCCTTATTCATCTCCACCCAAAGCGGATTGGATCTGTCGGTTAGCGCGTTGCCTTCCACATCGTGAGGAGTGAACACGGTCATCGACTCGTTAGGCGCGAGCACATGTCCGCTCATATCGCTTTCCGAATACCGATGCTTCCCAGGTCCGAGTAATTTGTCGAGCACTTCATTCCAACTCTTCGCTGGCTGCTCATCTACTTTTACGATGACATGCCGTATGATCGCCGGGCCAACCCCTTTGTTGGAAAGGCTAAAGTGAATGTCGGGACCATTGCTGCTATCGAACTCGAGAATTGGCCAGACCGCCGCACGTACTTGCTGACGTTGCATGTAAGCGGTGTAACCGGCCACGCACACAGCCACTAGGGCAATAAAGGTCGCAATAAACGTTTCGTATCGGCTAGCAGTCCGCGACTCCTTCTCCTCCGGCACGGCGCCGAGCATATGATCAGGAGAATGAGTGTCAATCAAAGCTCACTTCGCACTGCCCGCGATCGAAACCGGCGCCAGAGTGCTCGTAAGATCAGAATTATTGCTACGAGAACAATAATCGCCCCAACCCCAAGAAGAATCAGGATACGGTTCTGGTTCATCAGCACAT
>Ga0126381_100010122_pt1 | contig 10600 bp, 13 predicted proteins | sample PanSoiMetPlot_28_FD_96465 | JGI IMG/M metagenome (GOLD analysis project Ga0126381, IMG submission 96465) | Tropical forest soil microbial communities from Panama - MetaG Plot_28 | ecosystem: Environmental > Terrestrial > Soil > Tropical forest > Bulk soil | place: Panama | collected 2016-02-17
ATCGGATCGACGGGAACGAACGTGCAATCGAATCACGTTACGTTGTCTTCGGTGTCGGCGATTGATCTTAGCTGTATCAACGCTAATGTGTCTCATAAAACGATCAATGATGCGGTTGTGGGGCTGGGCGATGTCCCCGCAGGCTTCAACGGAAATAACAACATCGCGAACACCACGACGGTAAGCACTGGCTGCCCGGCGATGGCATCGGTTATGAGTCCGATGCTGCAGGCTGCACCGCTCTCGAGCGCACCGGCTAGCGGACAGCCATTCCTGCAATGGCGCACGCCGGCAAATCCAAACGGCGTTCGACCACGCTAAAAAAAACTGCGGGGATGGCACGGATCTGTTCGGCGCTGCCGTCCCCCGCATGGGCTGGTGCCTTTCGTAACCAATCCATCCATCCCTGTGTCGGCTTTTAGGGCGCCCCGCCAGTCGATTGATCTAAATCGCTGACCTGGCGCTTTTTCCTCTCGCAACATTTCTGAACTCCTCGTGTTCAACCCTACTGAGCGGATTTAGACCTGTGCAGTTCAAACAGTGCGACAGAGGAGATATCTAATGGAGATCAGTCCCCGTTTCGTTTTTTTCAGTGCTGCGGTAGCTGCGATGTTTTTGCCTGCGGCTGCGCAGACCTCGAACCCGCCGGCGAATCCGCCTGCGACCATCAATCAACGCAAGGAAAATCAGCAGGACCGTATTGCTAACGGCGTGGCCAGCGGACAACTGACCGCCGGAGAAACTGCGAACCTCGAGCGCAAAGAATCGAACCTGAACAAAGAAGAGAAGCTGATGCGCAGCGAGGACGGCGGCAAGCTCACGGGTGCCGATCGTGCCGTGATCAACCAGCAGCAGAATCAGCTTTCGAAGCAGATTTACCAGGACAAGCACAACGCGGCGGTGCAGAACACGAATCCAAAAAGCGAAGTTGGAAAGCGCGCCGAGAATCAGCAGGACCGCATTGCGCAGGGAATCAAGAGCGGCCAGTTGACGGCGGGAGAAGCGGCGAACCTCGAGCACAAGGAAGCTGGGATCAATCGCGAAGTTCGCAATGATCGTGCTGCGAACGGTGGTCATCTGACCGCGCAGGAGCGGGCGCAGGTGAACCGCCAGCAGAATCGCGTGTCGAACCAGATCTACAACAAGAAACATAACGGACGCCGCCAGTAAGCGTTCGTAGATCCCGCCGGCCCCTGGACTCTCTGGGGGCCCTTTCTTTTTTTGCGAAATGTTTTTTGTGATGTGTCCTGTGGTGGGGCGTCGACGCAAACCTGTTCTTCTGGGCGCGATTGGTTGGTGTAAATCACAATTTGTCGGAGTTCAGAGAGTCGCAGTCCATGCTGCGGTCATCTGAGGGGAAGGAGGCGCCGAAAAAAATGATTGCTCGCATCTGGCGTGGAGTGGTTCGCGAAGCTGACAAAGACATTTATTACGAGTATCTGAAGAAGACTGGTCTGGAAGAATATGCGGCTACGCCGGGCAATCGCGGTGTCTATACGCTGCGGCGTGTCGCCGATGGCAAATGCGAATTTCTCCTGCTGACGTGGTGGGATTCATGGGACGCAATCAAGGCGTTCGCGGGATCCGATTACGAGAAGGCTGTGTACTATCCGGAAGATGAAAAGTTCCTGCTGGCCATGGAGCCGAAGGTGACGCATTACGAGTTGATGCAAGGGTAGGTTGGCCGGAGGCGTTGTGCTTGTCACTGTGCGCAGGCGGTCGCGTGGGCTAGAATCCTCGCACTTCGGAGGCACATGGCTCAGGCCTGGCAATCGGTTCTGGAGCGGTGGCGGGATGCAGGCCTGATTGACTCCGCTACGGCGGAGCGGATCCATGCGTACGAGCAGGCCAACGGCGAGCCGGCGCAGGTCAGTTGGCCGGTGCGCATCGCGATCGGTTTCGGCGCGTTGATGCTCGGTGCGGGCGTGCTGCTGTTTATCGCGGTACACTGGGATCAGTTGTCGCCCGGGGCGCGCTTCACACTGGTCCTCATACTGGTGGCGATGTTTCACGTGGCGGGCGCGTTCGCCTCGAGCCGCTTTCCAGAATTGGCGATGGCTCTGCATGGAATCGGCACGATCGCGGCGGGAGCCGGGATTTACCTTTCCGCGCAGATTTTCAATCTGCAAGAGCATTGGCCGGGCGGCATCATGCTGTGGGCAGTGGCTGCCTGGATCGGGTGGTGGATTTTGCGCGACTGGGTGCAGGCTGGGCTTGCGGCGATGCTCACGCCGGCGTGGCTGGCGGCCGAGTGGATTGATATCGCGGAGCACCACCACGCCAGCGAGAAGTGGGCCCTGGAGGGGTTGTTGCTGCTCGCGCTGACGTACTTGAGCGCGTGCTATGGAGCGCACCGCAGTCCGGTTCGGCGTGTTCTGATGTGGATCGGCGGCATCACGGTGCTCCCCCTTGCGACCATTTGTGCGACGGACTTCATCTGGGGCGAGCGCGGGAGAATTCCTTTTGGCGCCTATCTGATCGGCGTTCCGGTCGCAATACTTGGCCCAATGATGTTGGGCTGGATCCTCCGCGGAAAACAAATCTGGCAACTGGCCGCGTGCGCGGTGTGGACGACCCTGGCATCCTGGCTGCCGACCTATCCGTTTCACGGGGGTCTCCTGCCCCGGCTTACCCCATACCTGTGGACAGCAGCTGGCTCGATCGGCCTGATCGCGTGGGGACTGAGCGAGGATCGCGCGGAGCGGATCAACCTGGGGATCGTGGGATTTGGTTTGACGATTCTCGTATTTTATTTCTCATCGGTCATGGACAAGATGGATCGTTCCGCAAGCCTGATCGGGTTGGGATTGCTGTTTCTGCTGCTGGGTTGGTTCCTGGAAAAACTTCGCCGGCGGCTTGTGGCGCGCGTGGAAGGTGCCGCATGAATGGTCTGAAAAAAGGATTGTTGGTTGCTGCGTTGCAGATCCTGCTCGTGTGTACGCTGGGCGCGAAGTTGCTGTATGACCGGGCAACGCGTCCCCGCGTGTGGATAAAAGTTGCAACGTACGATCCAGAGCTGCCTATTCGCGGGCGGTATCTTGCGTTCAACGTGGAAGTCCCATTTGAGGGCTTTACGGTTCGCGAGCATCCTGAGCCGTATGCGAATCCGTTTTCTCCGGACCGCTGTGATCTCGAATTGCGGAATGGTGTTCTGACGGCGGTCGCGAATCCGGATGGCGAGTTCTGGGTCAACAGCCGAATCGTTGATGGCAAAGCGGTCGCTCTCGTGAACAGTCAAAGCCTTTACTTCATCTCTGACCACGCGAATTTTGAGTGGCCGCCAGCGCACAGCGGCGAAGAGTTATGGATGGAAGCCACTATCCCGAAGAGTGGCCCGCCGCGTCCCATTCGCCTGGCGTCGAAAGAGAATGGCGTGCTCAGGCCACTGGCGGTGAACTGAGCGGCGAAACGTAGTGGCGCGGCCCGCGGTCCGAGTCCAATTTTCAATCGACTCTTCCCCTAAATTCTGCGCTTTTTGCGCTCTCTAACCCACTGAGAGCAGGGCAGATGCATTCCTTGACAAAACATTACAAATTGCAATATAAATATTGCGATTTGAACTTATGACGCTGGGCGAAAAAATCCGCTACCTGCGCGAGGTGGAAGGTTCGCTCCGCGATCTGGGCCGGCCGATGACACAGCTGGAAATTGTCGAGGCCGTGAAGCAGGAACTGGGCAAGAGCATCAGCCAGTCGTACCTGTCACAGATCGAGCGAGGGTCGCGCCGTCACATGACGCAATCGTCGCGCACGTTGCTGGCGCGGTTCTTTAAGGTGCACCCGGGATTTTTGGTGGATGACCCCGAGGGCTATCACACGGAGTTGGTGAGTGATCTGCGCACGATCGAAGGGAAACTCGACGTCTGGTTGTTGCAGGGGTCCGAGCGGTTTGTGGGCGATCGCGAAGTGAGCGATGTGTTGATTAAGTGCGCGCGGCACAAGGACACGCGAAGTTGCTTCCTTCTGCTGGGCGCGATTCTGGATACGCCCGGGCTGGCGGAACGCCTGCTCGAAGCGCTGGATCCTGGCGCGGCCAATAATCACCGCCAGCGCAAAGGTACGGGAGGGAGGCGAGTGCAATGACGTGGGCCGACTTCTATCTGATCTGTTTCGCGGTTGGCTTTGCCCTCAGCCTGATTACATTTCTCGGCGGAGGAACTCGCTGGCGCTTGCACTTGCCGCACTTGCCGCATGGCGGCGCGCATCTTCCGGTCGGTGTAGGACACGGAGTCGGCGCGCATGCGCCGGTTGGAGCCGGACACGCACCGGTGGCGGCAAGTGGCGCGCACGGGGTGGTGGTGAAAGGGCCGGCGCGGGTTATGACCGACACGTCGATTTCGCCGTTCAACTTCGTGACCTTCACGGCGTTTCTCGCGTGGTTCGGAGGAACGGGTTACCTGCTAACTCGATATTCGACCGTGTGGTTTGCCATGGGACTCGGGATCGCGGTCACGAGTGGCTTGGTTGGCGGAGGCATCATCTTCCTGTTCCTGAGCAAGGTGTTGACCTCGGAGGACGAGAGTATGGATCCGGCGGACTACGAAATGGTGGGAGTGCTGGGCCGCACCTCGATCTCGATTCGCGAAGGCGGCACAGGAGAAATCATTTATTCGCAGGCGGGCACGCGGAGAACGTGCGGCGCGCGCAGCGACGACGGCACGCCGATAGCGAAGGGTGTGGAAGTCGTTGTCACGCGATATGACCGCGGCATTGCGTATGTGCGTCTGTGGACCGAGATGTCCGGTGAGGACGTGGGCGAGGACGTGACCAGGGCGTGAGCGTTGTCGCTGAGAGCGTCAAAACAGCAGCGACGAATGATCGCAAGGATCAAGAACATGAATCGCAAACTTTTCACAATCCTGACTGGGCTGATGTGGATCGCAATCCCGTTGACCGCGCTGCGTTACTGGCAGGTCTGGGATGCGCTGCCGGCGAGCATGGCCACGCACTTTGCGGCGGATGGGCATCCGAACGGATGGATGCCGCGTGAGACGGCGCTTTACTACGCGTTGGGCGTGACCACGTTCATGTTGCTCGTGTTTACCGGGCTCGCGGTTGTTGTTTTGAAGCAAAGAGCGAGACTCGATAGCGCTTCGTTTGCACTGATCGGTTTCTTTTACGTGATTGTGGGATTTGTGTTCTACGTGAACAACGGAATCCTGAATCACAACTTGACCGGACGTCCAGTGGAAATATCCCCGGTAATGCTGGGACTGCCGCTGGTGATCGTGCTTTTCCTGTGGATCTACCTGCGTGCTCAGCGTGGCCAGGCGCTGCCAGAAGGCCAGACGTTGGCGGAAGAAACGCACGGCTCCTCCACGTTTGCAGGACTCTTCGTGGCGCTGGCTGTGGTGGAGTTCCTGCTGGCGATTGCGATTCCGCAGACCAGTGTTCGGATCGCGATGGGGTTGCTGGGGGTGCTGTTCGTGTTGATCGCAGCACATGCAGGGAGCGGCTTCCGGTACCGGTTTACGCCATCGGGTCTGGAGATAAGCACGCTGGGTTTGCGGTTGCGATCAATCACACGGGATCAGATCGGGCGGTATGCGGTTGAACCGTGGAGCATCTTGCGCGGTTATGGCATACGCGGAGTGGGAAACATGCGGGCGTATGTGTGGGGCAACAAGGTGGTGCACATTACGACACTCGAAGGCGAAGTTTTTCTGGGGCACAACGATCCGGCGCGCCTGGTGCGCGATCTGGACATGATGAAGCAGTTCGTACCTTCATAACGTTCTTTCAGTTCCGCTCGAATGGTGAGAGGAGGCGATATGTTCAGCAACACAGCAGGCGTTGAGTTCTGGGTGGTCATCGGGTTGATGGTGTTGGCGTTGCTCTTCCTGATGAGCATGCTGGCCCGGCTCTACCGTAAAGCAGGTCCGCATGAAGCGCTGGTGGTGTATGGATTCCGGGGCAAGCGCGTCATCAGCGGGCGTGGCACCGTGGTTCTGCCGATGATTGAGAACTGCCGCGATCTGTCGCTTGAACTGATGTCGTTCGACGTCGCGCCGCAGCAGGACCTTTATACGAAGCAAGGTGTCGCGGTGACGGTGGAAGCCGTCGCCCAGATCAAAGTGAAGTCGGACACGGAGTCGATTCTGACCGCGGCCGAGCAGTTCCTAACCAAGACCGACCAGGAACGCGAAGGCCTGATCCGACTCGTGATGGAAGGTCACCTGCGCGGCATCATCGGCCAGCTCACGGTGGAAGAAATCGTGAAGCAGCCGGAGATGGTGGGCGACCGTATGCGCGCCACCTGCGCCGACGACATGAACAAGATGGGGCTGGAGGTCATCTCGTTCACGATCAAGGAAGTGCGCGACAAGAACGAATACATCACCAACATGGGTAAGCCTGACGTTGCCCGCATCAAGCGCGATGCTGATGTGGCGACGGCCGAAGCCGAGCGCGATACGGCGATCAAGCGCGCGCTCGCACAGCGAGAAGCGGCAGTGGCGAAGGCGCAGGCAGACCAGGAGCGCGTGCTGGCGGAGACACTCTCAATGGCCAAGCAGGCCGAGGCGCAGCGCGATCTTGAGATCAAGAAAGCGCAGTACCTCGAAGTCACCAAGAAACAGCAGGCGCAGGCCGATAAGGCGTACGACATCCAGGCGAACATCATGCAGCAGCAGGTGATCGCCGAAAGCGTGCGCGTGCAACAGGTCGAGAAAGAAGGGCAGGTCAAGGTGCAGGAAGCCGAGATCTCGCGCCGCGAGAAAGAGCTGATCGCGACAGTGCTGAAGCAGGCTGAGATCGAGCGTCAGCGGATTGAAACGCTCGCGATGGCCGAGAAGCAGCGCCTGATGTCGGAAGCTGAAGGTCAGGCCGCGTCGATCCGGCAACAGGGCGAGGCCGAAGCCGAGATCATCTTCAAGAAAGGCGAGGCGGAAGCGAAGGCGATGAATGTGAAGGCCGAGGCGTACCAGGAGTACAACCAGGCCGCGGTCGTCGACAAGCTTCTCACCGGCTTGCCCGAGGTTGTGAAGGCGTTGGCCAGTCCGCTGGCGAACGTCGACAAGATCACGGTGGTGTCGACCGGCAATGGCGACTCTGCCGGGCTGAACAAAGTCACCGGCGATCTGACGAAGATGGCGGCGCAGGTGCCGGCGTTGTTCGAGACGCTTTCGGGGATGGACATCCGCGAGCTGCTCGGCAAGGTACGGCAGATCGGCGACAAGGCCGAGAAGCCGGAAAGCGGGAAGACGAAGTAGGAGAGGTCACTGGCAGGTTGCGAGGGCAAGATGCCCTCGCGACAGCCAGCGAGACGCCGGCGCTACGACCACGCCTCGGGCTGATAGCCGGTAGCAGAGGACCTGAATATGTCGGCAGCATCGACCAAATCGAAATCCCTGGGCCTCAGCATTGTGATTGGCATCGCGATCGGAACCCTGGCTGCGATTTTGTCCACGCACTTCGCGGTCTGGCTAATGGCAGGAATCTTTGTAGGTATTGCGGCGGGAGCGTCGTTTGGACGCAAGACCTGTCCCGAGTGCGCAGCCCGTGAGCTACGAGCCTCGAGCTTGGAGCCACGAGCAACCCGCTGATGGCTGATGGCAATACGAGTATTCACAACCTGAGAACTGAGAACCGACAACTGGGAATTTGACTGAGAACTGACAACTGAATTTAAGGAGTCCCCTATGGCATTACTAGAGCGAGTTTCGACACTAGTTCGGGCAAACCTCAACGATCTGATCGAGAAGGCCGAAGAGCCGGAGAAGATGATCAAGCAGGTCATCCTCGACATGCAAAATCAGCTTCTGCAGGTGAAAACGCAGGTGGCGATTGCGATCGCCGATCAGCACCTGCTGGAGAAAAAGCAGAAAGAGAACGAGGACAAAGTTGCGGAGTGGATGCGCAAGGCCGAGTTGGCGGTCGACAAGAAGCAGGACGACCTGGCACGCGCGTCGCTGCTGCGCGTTGAGAGCTATCGCGAGATGAGCCAGAGTTTCACACAGCAGGTCAACGACCAGAAAGCCCAGGTCGAGAACCTGAAGACCGCGCTGCGGCAGCTCGATCAGAAACTGGCGGAAGCCCAGGCCAAGGCGGACTTGCTTATGGCGCAGCATCGCCGGGCGCGAGCGATCGGCAAGGCGAGTGATGCTCGCATCAACATCGGCGATGGATCGAAAGCCGCGGCGTTCGATCGCATGAAGCACAAAGTCGTGCGCGAGGAAGCTGTAAGCCAGGCGAAGGCCGAGATCGCAGCCGACGATGTGGAAGGGCGTCTGGCAGCGCTCGAGAAGGAAGACCGGATTGAGCAGTTGCTGAGCGAGTTGAAGACGAAGCGGGGCGCGTAGTGGGAAAGACGCGTCCCGTGGTGCACAGAAACCTGTGGCCACGCGTTGGTGTTTTTGCGGGTGGACTGTATTTTGCTGTGCAGGGCTGGTCGCTTTTTGATAAGGGAGTGTTTGAGTTCCACAACTATCCTCGCGCGCTTGCGTACTCGCCCGGGATCGTGATGTCCGGAATGCTGTTGCTGGTTCTGGCTGTGATTCCGAACTCAGTGGTCGAGTGGATCGTGGCACGTCGAGACCGAAAGCGATGATCGAATCGGTATCGCTGCTGTCGAAACCAAACCAAATCGCACGTTAGAATGAGAGTACGTCCATGCGCAAGATCTTCCATTTCGACTCGCTAGCCGATCCCTACGTGGCCGACGCCGCTGTGTTGTGCTGTTTTGACGCGCGCATCAGCCAGGCGGTGCGGAAGTTTCTGCGCAAGCAGGGAATCGAGCGCCCGGACATGATCATCGTGGCCGGAGGGGCGAAGACGCTGGCTTCTCCGCGGAATGATTTCGAGCAGGACTTCATTCTCGAGCAGGTGCGCATGTCGATCCGGCTACACCAGACGAAGCGGGTGCTGGTGATGAGCCATTCCGACTGCGCGACTTATGGCGGGCTGGCGCATTTCAAAGGGGATCGGGCGGCGGAAGCCGAGCATCATCGCAGTGAACTGCATCGCGCCGCACAATTGTTGATCAACAACTTTCCTGATATTTCGGTAGAACCTTACTTCGTGAAGTTTGATGGAATCTGGGAAGTATTGCCTCGGCGGGATGCTGCGGTGGCGAGCGACTAGAAAATCAGGTCTTAGGTCTTAGGTGCTGGGTCTTAGGATCAGTTGTCAGTTCTCCGCCTCCTCGGGGAAGGATTTTCGAAGCGGGTCACTCCACTTCACGGCAAGCCAATCTGTTGAACGAGCTTTTGGAATCGCACATCGTCGCGGAGCACATCGAAGTCCGGCTCGGCCTTAAGCGTGACCATGGATGAACAACGTCGCTGTAGGCAACTCTCGAGCAATGCGATCGCTTCTTTCTTCTGCGCAACCTGGGCGTAGCATCGGGCTGCCTGGATCAGGTCTCCATCATTCTTGAAGTCGTCGCCATCGCGGCGGAGGACACTCTGGAATCCGGCGGTCTGAAATTGCTTTTCTAATGCCGCCGCGTGTTCCGGGAACACGGCTTTTCGCAAGTCGATCGCTTCGCGGAACATTTGCTTGTGACGCAGCGAACCCTCCAGCCAGAAAAGCGCGACGGCGAACTTGGGATCAAGATCAAGCGTGCTGCGAGCGTGCGCGATGGCTTCGTCGTACCGGCGCCCCCAATACAGGGCGCGGGCGAGATTGGCGTTGATCACGAGTGAGAACGGTTCAAGTTGACGCGCGCGTTCGTGCTGATCGATCGCTTCGCTGTGGCGTCCGAGTAAGGACAGATATCCGCCGTACCAATTTCTGCCCAGCGCGTCATCAGGATTAAGGGCCAAAGCGCGCTGGAACTCTTTCTCTGCGTTGTTCCAGTCCCAGTCGTACCAGGTGTACGCAGTGGCCAATGCGTAGTGGCCGCCAGCGAGGTTGTCATTCAACTGAACTGCTTTCTGCGCGGCAGCCTTGCCCTCGGTAAGGGCCTCCCGAGGCGTAAATACTCCATAAGCCCCAGCGACCAGGTACGTGTCCGCCAGTCCGGTATATGCGGAAGCGAAGTTCGGGTCAAGCTCGATCGCTTTGCGGAAATGCTCGATCGCCTGTTGCCATCCGCGGGTGGAATATTGGTAGAAGTAATATCGACCCTTCAGATAAAAGCCATACGCTTGTGCATTGGCTGCGCGCTCTTGTTCCAAAGGGCGAACGACGGTATCGACTTTCCGCGCGATGTCGGCAGCGACTCTGCTTTGGAGATCAAGAGGCTCGACGATGCTCTGCTCATACACTTCGGCCCAAAGATGCATGTCGGTGGAAACCTGAATGAGTTGCGCCGTGATGCGCATGCGATGGTCGGAGCTGGTGACAGTGCCCTCGATGATGGCGTCCACGTTGAGGTCACGTCCTATTTCCTGGATGCTCTTCCGGGTTCCCTTGTAGCGAAGAACAGAGGCGCGAGAGATCACGCGCGTGCTGCCCATCTTGGCAAGGTCCGTGATGAGTTGATCGGTGAGACCGTCAGCGAAGTATTCCTGATTCTTGTCGCCCGAGAGATTTTCGAGAGGGATGACGGCGAGCGAGTTGATCCGTAACGATGCCGCCTGCCTGTGGTCTGGGAAATGCGTCCGAACGAGGGCAATGCCGATCGCGACGCCAGCAGTCAAAATCAAAGCAGAGACGGC
>Ga0126381_100010123_pt1 | contig 10600 bp, 4 predicted proteins | sample PanSoiMetPlot_28_FD_96465 | JGI IMG/M metagenome (GOLD analysis project Ga0126381, IMG submission 96465) | Tropical forest soil microbial communities from Panama - MetaG Plot_28 | ecosystem: Environmental > Terrestrial > Soil > Tropical forest > Bulk soil | place: Panama | collected 2016-02-17
ACTCGAAGATGTCCAGCGCTTGCTGCAGGTGCTGCCGGGCGATCAGCTTGCGCTTGGCCCGGCGCTGCACCTGGCCCATGACCAGCAGGGTCCGGCCCAGCTCGAACGGCATCGGCAACTGCTTATGGTGACGCAAAGCCTGGTCCAGCGCCTCGATGGCGCCGGGCAGGTCGCCGCGGGCGGCGAGCAGCAACCCCCGGCAGCGGGCCGCGGTGGCCATGGTCCACGGCAGGGCGGTAGCGTGGCCCCAACCCTCGAAGCGGTCCAGGTGGCCTTCGGCTCTGTCCAGGTCGCCCAGACCGATGACGACCTCGATGTGGTCGGCGTGGAAGCGCCACACGGCCGGCTCGGCCAGCCCGATGCTTTCGGCGATGTCGGCCGCAGCAGACAGGCTCGCCTCGGCAGCCTGGAGGTTTCCGGCCGACAGGTCCACGAACCCCAGAATGCCGTGGAGCACCATCAACACATGGACGTCCCGGGCCGCAGCGGCCACCGACAGCCCTTCACCAGCCTCCGCCCTGGCCGCGTCGAGGTGCCCACGGTGCGCATCGATGAGCGCTCGTATGGTGAGGTGCGTGGTGCGCCTGGCCCGCTGCTCAACCAGCTCGCCAGCCTCCTGGCACTGCAGCGAGTACTGCTCGGCGGCATGCCAGTTGCCGGCCCAGCACTCCAGATAGGTCAGGTATCCGAGCAGGAGCGTGAGGGAGCTGTCGTCGCCTTGCTCGCGTGCTGCCCAAAGCGCGTGCTCCAGCAGAAGCCGGCCGTCTTCGAGGCGATTGGCGTGCATCAAGCACTGCCCCAGAACAGATTCGGCGCGCTCTTCGACGCGCGCGGGCGGCCAGCCGCTGCGCTCAAGCTCCATGGCTTGTTCGCCGAGCGCCAGGTCGAGCCCCTGCCCGAGCCAGAAATTGGCCCGCATCTTGTGCACCAGGGCTTCCGCCGTCAGTTCCGTGTCGCCGGCTTGCTGCGCCAGCGCGAGCCCGGCTTCTGCGTGGCTGGCGCAGCGCGGCACATCGAAGTCGCAGGCCCAGGCAATGCCGATGTGGATTCGGGCTTGCAGGATCCGATCGGTGCCGGCTTGCCCCAGCGCTTCTTCGAGCACGCGGACCGCCGCGTGCTCCCCCTCGTCGTGCAGCAAAACATCGGCGAGGATTAGCAGCGCCTCGGCCCGGGCTGCGCCCGCGGGCATCTCCTCAGCTAGCGCCTCAAGGTCGCGCCGAGCCCGGGCTGTGTCACCGGCCCGGAACGAGAAAGCGCCCGCGTCCAGGCGATGTCGCCACTGGGTCGCGGTGCGATCGGGCGGAGTACGCGCCGCGGCGACCTCGGCTAGCTCGGCTGCCGCCGCCGGCGCACCGCGTGCTGCGGCGGCAGCCGCCGCCTGACCTAGCATTTCGGCGGCTTCCGCATCGGGCCCGTGAGCTGACAGGGCCAGGTGCCGGGCCCGTTCTTCCTCGGTCGGGGCGATCTCACTGAGTCGCCGGTGCGCTTCCCGGCGTTGCCCGGCGGGGGCGCCGGAGTAGATCGATGAAGCCAGCAGCGGATGGGCGAACAGGATCCGCGTGCCGTCCAACTTGACTACACCCTCGTCCGCTGCATGCCGCAGGGCGGACCTAGCCACTGGGCCCTGAGCCTCCTGCAGTATCGAGGTGGTCGGCGACCGCAGGCACGATGCGGCCAGCAGCACACTGCGGACATCGTCGGGAAGCTCGGCCAGCCGGGCGGTCAGGACGCCGCGCAGGTCAACCGGCACCGGCAAGGGCTCACCCGCCGCTGGTTCGGCCCCGGCGCGGTCCAGCGCCCTGGCCAGCTCAAGGCCATAGAACGGGTTTCCGCCCGAGGCGTCGAAGAGGCGGCGAATGGTGAACCTGGAGAACCGTACGCCGGCCGATGCCCGGACGGCCGCCTCGAACGCAGGCAGGGTCAACGGGCCGACCTGCACGCACGTCAGGAATTCGGCCGCGACGGCCGCTCCGGCACCAGAACCGCCATGTCCTCCTGCAGTCCTGATGGCCGCGAGGAACCCGACCGGCGCGCTGCTCAGCCGCCGGAGCGCGAACTCCAGCGCTGCGGCGCTTGCGAGGTCGAGCCATTGCGAGTCATCGACGGCAATGAGCACCGGCCGTGAAGCTGACAATAGCCTGATCACCCCGAGGAAGGCGACGGCCACAGCGCGCTGGTCCAGGGCGCCTCCCACCGGATCGGATATCAGTAGCGCGATCTCCAGCGCCCGTCGCTGTGGGGGCGGCAGCCCGGGCAGCACTTGGTCGCGGACGCCGTCTATCAAGTCGCCAAGCGCCGCGAAGGACAGAGTTGCTTCGGATTCAGCTGGTCGGCTCGCCAATACCGTGTAGGAACGTGCAGCGGCGCCCCTTACACCCGCATTCCATAGCGTCGTCTTGCCGATTCCCGCGTCGCCCTCAAGCACGAGCCCTGCAGGCCCTTGCGGCAGCGTGTCCAGGAAGGCAGCCACGCTGGCTAGCTCGCGGTCACGCCCCACCACAAGGGCTGTACCGGACACATCTGCCCCTTAGCCAAGTTTGATGGCGGTAGGGCAATCATATGGCCGTGGGAACGGGTTCACGATGGACCAGCAAACGATGACCTCGGCCCATCCCCCGTGCGATCAGCGCCTGTAAGTGAGCGGCCTGGGAATTGCCGGCAATGGAGGCGGGCGACAAAAGCCCGGCGATGACCGGCACCGTTCTTGTAGAACCCGCCAGCGACGCAGTTGCCTGGAGACCGCAGAAGACCGAGTGACCGTCAGCGAACCTCGCCGGGCCTACCGCAAGGTAGGAGTCTGGAGGGGCGGCTGGCGGGATCCAGGGTCGGCCGGGCCGGCGGGGATTCGGGCTGCCCTCAGGACGGGGGGCGGGGTGCCTCGGTGCGGGCCATGGCCGCGCCGAGCTCGGCCCGTGAGGATATCCCGAGCTTGCGGTAGATGCGGGCGAGGTTGGCCTCTACCGTCCGCGGGCTGAGGAACAAGGCCTGGCCGACCTGGCGGTTGGTGTGACCGGCCGCGGCCAGGTCCGCGACTCGCGCTTCGGTGGCGGTCAGCGCGAGCGGGGCGGGCGGGGGCAGCCCGAGGCGGGCGAGCTCGGAGCGGGCCCGGTCGGCCCACGGGGGTGCGGGCAGGGATTCGAAGATCCCCAGGGCACGCTGCAGGTGTTCTTTGGCGATTCGCTTGCGCTTGGCCCGGCGCTGCACCTGTCCCATGATCAGCAGGGTCCGGCCGAGTTCGAAGGGCATCGCGAGGTCCGCGTGGTATCCGAGGGCCAGCTCCAGCGCCCCCACGGCGCCGTCGGTGTCGCCGCGGGCGGCAAGCAGCAGCGCCCGGCAGCGGGCGGCGGTGGCCAGGGTCCACGGCTGGGCGGTGGCGTGGCCAAACTCGTCAAGCCGACCTAGGAGAGTTGCCGCCTGCTCCAGGTCGCCTAGGCCGATGACGGCTTCGATGTGGTTGGCCTGCACGCGGAAGACCGGCACCTTCAGGCCGATGCGGTCACTGAGATCCACGGCCCGCGACAGGCTGGCTTCGGCCTGTCCGAGGTTGCCGGCCGTGAGCTCGGCGAACCCGAGCACACCGCTGACCAGCATGACGAGCCAGGTGTCCCCGGCCGTATTGGAAAACGACAGCCCTTCTTCAGCCTCGGCCCTCGCGGCATCGACACGTCCGAGGTGGGCGTCAATGAGCGCCCTAACGTACAGGCGCTCACTATGCCGTGCACGCTGCTCGACCTGTTCGTCCACCTTCCAGCTGTCGGCCGCGTACCGCTCAGCTGCCGGCCAGTTGCCGACCCAGCATTCAAGCTCGGCCATGTGGGCCAGCACGCTGGGCAGCGAACTGTCGTCCCCCTCCTCTCGGGCGGCCTGCAGCGCCTCATTGAACCAGCGCCGGGCCTCGTCGAAGCGATCCGCCTGCTCCAGGCACCAGCCAAGAGCCAGCGCCGCCCGGTCCTCGACCCGCGAGGACTTCCATCCCGCTCGCTCCAGCTCCATCGCTCTCTCAGCCAGCTCAACTCCAAGACCGCGGCCGGCCCAGAAGTCCAGGTACAGCTTCTGCACCAGCGCTTCCCCGGTCAGGCCAAGGTCGCCGGCGTGCTCGGCCAGCACCAACCCGGCCTCTACGTGCCGGGCGCACTCGCCCGTGTCGTTGCTGGTGCGGGCGATCTCGAGGTGGATGCGGGCCTGCAGCATCGAGCCCGTGAGGGCTTCATTGAGGGCTTGCCGCAGCATTGCAAGCGTCGCGACATCCCCCGCATCATGTCTCAAGATGTTGGCGAGGACCAGAAGTGCTTCCGCCCGGTCCGGCCCGGAAGGCATCTCTTCCACCAGCGCCTCGAGATGGCGCCGCGCGCGGGCGGTGTCGCCGCCCCGGAACAGGTATCCGCCGGCGGCCGCTCGCCTTCGCCACCGGGCTGGGAGCCGGCCGGGCGGGCTGAGTGCGCAAGCGAGCTCGGCCAGCTCCGCCGCGGCGGCTGGCGCGCCGCGCGCGGCCGCCGCGCGCGCCGCCTCATCGAGCGCCGCTGCCACATACTCGTCCGGGCCTTCAGCGGACAAAGCAAGATGCCTGGCCCGCTCCTCCACATTCGGGGCGATCTCGCCCAGCCGCCGGTGCACCTCCCGGCGCCGCCCAGGCGGCGCGCCCGAATAGATCGCCGAGGCAAACAGCGGATGGGTGAACCTGATCCGGGCACCCTCGAACTCGACCACGCCCTGGTCGGCAGCCGTCCACAGGGCTGCCAATGCCGTAGGGCCGCTGGCCTGTTCGAGTGTCGTTGCCGTCGGCGACCGCAGACACGAGGTGACCAGCAGCGCGTCCCGGGCCTCGACGCCGAGCGCGGCCAGCCGGGTACTCAGGACAGCCCGCAGGTCGGCCGGCACTGGCAGCGGTTCTTCCGGCGAGGGCTCGATGCCAGCCCGCTGCAAGAGCCTGGCCAGCTCCAGGCCATAGAACGGGTTCCCGGCCGAGGCGTCGAAAAGCCGGCGGATGGTGAGCCGGGAAAGCCCACGGCCGCCCGACGCCCTAAGCACCGCCTGGAACGCGCCTAGGGCCAGCGGGCCTACCCCCAGGCGCGTAAGGCGCTCAGCCGGCAGACCCGTCCAGGCTGCCGGTGCGGGGCGCTCGTCCCCTTGGTCTCGGGCCGACGCGAGCAGCCCGGCCGGCTCGTGGCTGAGCCGCCGCACGGCGAACTCCAGCGCCCGCGCGCTCGGGACGTCGAGCCACTGCAGGTCGTCGATGGCCAAGACCACCGGCCGCGACGCGCACAGATGCCGGATCACGCCAAGGAAGGCGACACCGACTGCCCTTTGTCCTGGTGGGCTGCCCGCCGGATCCGCCAACAGCAGCGCGACCTCCAGCGCCCGCCGCTGCGGCGGCGGCAACACGGCAAGCGCCTCATCAAGAAAGCCGTCCAGCAGATCGCCGAGCGCCGCGAACGACAACGCCGCCTCCGACTCGGCCGGCCGGGACGACAGCACCGCATAGGAACGCCCAGAAGCCAACGCCGCACCGGCGCTCCACACGGTGGTCTTCCCGATCCCGGCCTCACCCTCCAGCACCAGGCCGGCCGGGCCCGACGGCACCGCGTTCAGGAACGCCGCGATCGCGGCCATCTCACGGTCGCGCCCCACCACACCGGTATCGGACACTGGCGCCCCTTCGCCGGGTTGCTGGAAATGATACGAAGCAGCCCGGCCCTGCGCACGCGCCGTCGATGGCGGGCCTCTGGCGCGTTCGCTGACCTAGCGTGCGTCCCCCAGGGGTAGACAGGACAAAAGCCTCGGTCGGCCGGAGGCCGCTTGCCTGATGTGCCGCCAATGTCTCGGCCAGCGGAACGAGCGCTGCGTCTGGGCGTCCTGCGTCGGCCAGCCCGGCTCTGAGGTTCTGCTGGGCCACCATGTCTGCTCGGGACCATCAATGGCATACGCAAAGGTCGTGCGATGGGGATAGAGTCATTTGCCATCTAACAGGATGCCTTTGGTGGTTAAAGGCCGCTGGAGGTCGCACCGGCGGGTTCCTTACTTGGATCCGCCATCCGGGGGGTTATTGCATGACTATCGATCCTGCCCAGCGGGCTGGTGTGGCGTCGACTGATAAGAGTGCTGACTCAGTCGTCTATGACGCTTTCATTTCATATGGCAGCGATGATTCGTGGGACCTTGCCCGATCGTTGCAGCGTTCACTCCTGAGGCTTGCCAGGCCTTGGTATAAGTTCCGCACTCAGCGAATCTTCCTGGACAAGGCGGAGCTTCCGGCCAGCGCCGATCTCCGAGCGGCTATCGAGCGGACCTTGGCCGCATCTAGGTGGCTAGTGCTGATTGCCTCACCTGCCGCGGCGGCCTCACCGTGGGTCAACCGGGAGGTGCGCTGGTGGCTTGATGATGGCCGATCGGACCAGTTGATCGTCGCCGCGACTACGCCGGGCACCGCCTGGGACGAGGACGCCGCGGACTGGGCCGATGATGCGCTGATCCCGCCTGCGCTGCGGGGCGCGTTGGCTGCAGAGCCAAAATTCGTGGACTTGATCGAGGTCGCGAAGACCCACGGACGTGCACTGTCCGTGCAGAAGGTCGCCGAAATCGCCGCTCCTATTCGCGGCATGGAGAGCATAAGCGATTTGATTGGTGATCACCTGCGTGAACAGCGCAGGACACGGCGCCTGGTCACGGCCGCTGTGTCGCTGCTAGTCCTTCTGACTGCTGCTGCGGTGACCGCGTCGGTCATCGCAGCCGGTCAGCTGAATCGGGCCCTTCACTCGGCGCAGGTTGCGCTTTCCAGGCGGCTGGCTGCCACCTCCGGGTCCGAGCTGCCGACGAACTTGCGCGTGGCGCTGGTGCTGGCGGCGCAGGCATACAAAACCAACCCTAATGTTGAGGCATTTACGGCGCTCATGCGTGCCGACCTGTCTACCCCGGCGCTGTTTCGTTACGTGCCATTCCGCTCAGAGGTCACGAAGGTCGCCGCCAGTGGCGACGGAACCACCGTCATCGCCGGACTGGCGAACGGCGAAGTCTTGCGGTGGAGATTCGGCGACCCGCAGCCGGCGGCCATACTTGACCTGCAAGGAGCGATCTCAGGCCTTGCTGTCGACGAGAGCGGCTCAGCGGTGGCTGCATCGGACGGAGAACGTACGCGCCTATGGCGACTTGGCCGGCATCCTGTCGCCGTGCCTGTTCCGGCAGGCCAGGTCGTTGACGCCGTCACGCTATCGCCATCGGGTCGAATCGCCGTGCTCAGTACGGCACCGCCGGTTGGTTATCCAACCGCGGGATTGATGGTCGTCCTCAACACCCAGGATCCGGCCGGCACCGCAGTGTACAAGGACACCACGTCGGTTTACGGCACCAGCTACATTGCCGAACCATCCGACCAACTGGCCGTCCTCTTCGATCAAGAAGGTAGCTGGCAGCGGCGGAGCGTGCCAGGCTGGCACCTCCTCGGCGCCGGCCACGTGCCTGTCGGAGCGACACAGGCAATCGAGCAGCCATCTGGCGATGGGCAGCTGATGACCGCGAGTCATGGCACCGGCACCAATGCCGCCGACATCAACACACTGCCGATTTGGCGCAGCCATGGCGCTAGTTCCGGACTACCACCTCTGACGGCGAAAGTACCTTTCGGCAGCCTTGCCGGCATGACCGCATCGGCATTCAGCCCTGACGACTCTGAGCTTGCCGTGGCACTCAGCGGAGTGCTGTACATCGTTCCCATCGCCCGGGCCGGGATGCCGCGGCCAGGCGGGATTACGCTGACTGGAAGTGGAACCATCAGCAGCATCAGCTTCGCCGGAACAGGAAGCAAGGTGGTCTCTGCTGCAGGCAACGTCGTCGCCGAGTGGAACACCGACCAGTTGAATCGCATCTCGAGTCTTATTCCAACACGCGTCATACCATCATGCGACGCTTGTCTCGGCCCAGCCGTCGTTGTCTCACCCGACAACACGAGGGCAGCCATTATAGGGGCAGGCGGACTCGGCACTACTACGATCCAGCCCTTGCCAGGCAATCCAGGGAAACGGCTGTCGTTCCCCGTAGACTCAATGGTTCCGCCCGTTTGGGATGGTTCAGCGCATCTGATAATTCCAGCCCCGCAGCCAGGATTCTCAACGGCAACGTCCGAAGGAATGCCCGGGTTGATGGTAACGGTCTGGCATGGAATAAACAGTGATTACGCCGTCGCGGCAGCAGCCATGTCTGACCGCAGACGAGGCGAGTTGATCACCGTCGCAGACAGCGGCACGATAGACATCCGGGATGCCGGCACCGGTGCAATACTGCACTCCATCCGCAACTCCTATGAGCGTCCGTCCGAATACCACACCGTTCCGGCGGCCATTCGTTCAGCACCTGATCTCGTCGCGATCGCCGTAGGGCATCTCGTTCATGTCATCGATCCCCACACCGGCAGGACCATCCGGCTGATCAGGACCGCGACCACCGTAACTGCCCTGACATTTACTGGCAGAAAGCTGCTAATCGACCAATCTGACGGCAATCTGCAAATCTGGGCACACAACGGATCATCGCTGCAGCAAATAATCCCCGGCGATCTAAGCTCCTACGGCATGCCTGCCGCAAACAGGGAAGGCAGCCTGGCCGCAATACCTCAAGCTAACGGATCAATTCAGCTCGTAGATCTCCTGACCGGCACAATAATCTACACCATGCCGCCCTATCTGGTATCCGATATTCCTGCCAAAGAGGGTGTAGCATTTACTCCGGACGGTCGGCATCTGATCATCGTAACGGCGGGCTTGGGAACTACCGTAGCAACATTGAACTCCGCTGAACTGATTGATTTGAGTATATCCGGGCCTTCGCTATTGAACGCGGCGTGCAAAACCGCGGGCGGCAGCCTAACCAGGTCGGAATGGCGTACCTTTACCGGAATCGGTCCTCCGCAGCTTCCCGCTTGCGGCTGAGTCGGCGCCGTCAGCATTCCTGCCGAGCGCCCGATGACGCGGCCGCCGCAAGCAACGCAACGAGAGCTATCAGCCCTCCGGCGGGTGCAGGCGGTCGCCACGGCGTTCCTGCGAAGCAGCTGGTGGCCCGTGGTCTGTCCAACGCGGAGATCTCCCGCTAGCTAGTGGTCGAAGAGAGCACTATCAAGACTCACGTCAGCCGGATACTGATCAAGCTGAACCACAGGGACAGAGTCCCGGCCGTGGTGCTCACCTACGAGACCGGGTTCGTTACACCCGATGCCGGTAGCTGACCATCGTCCCGTCCGATGTACCGCCGGGTAGCTGCTGGTCCGGGCATCGGCGCGGCCGCCACGCGGCGCCGTTCATGTCCGGCCGAGCCCGGCGTCTCGTGCTTTTGATGATGGCCTCGGGCCGGGATGTAGAACCGGTTCTGTGGCCAGCCGCGCCCGACCGCCGAATCTGCGGCAGCCGCTGCCCGCGTTGAAGCCGTGACGGCGGCATGCAGAATATCTATGTCGCGTTTCGGTGAGACGCCATCACATCGGTATTCACTGACGCGGTCGTCGAGATTCGAGCGGGTCGCTGCCGGGAGCCAGGCGGCCGGCCACACGACAGGGCGGATCATGCCGACAGCCGACCTGGGTGGTCGAGCATAGCGCAGATCGGGCAGACGCCTGGGCCATCCGGGCCGTCGCCCGGGGCGATGGCGCCGAGCAGGAAGCGGACCGGGGCGCCGCACAGGTAGCGGGTCGGTAGGCCGGCGAGGATCTGACCGCCCGCCTGGCAGGCGATGTGGAGCAGGAGCCGGGGCTGCCCGCAGTCGTCCTGGCGCAGACCAGATGGGTCGGCTGGGCGTGCAGCCAACGGTACGCCTGCCTGGACTGCCGGCGGCATGTCCAGGTCCTTCCTGGTGAGGAGGGCGGCTACCGGCGGGTTCTCTACATTGTGAGGGATCACGCTAGTCATGATCGCTGCACGACGCGGCTGACGCCTAGTGGCGGTGATGACAACTATCGCTAAAATGCTGCCATGAGCGCAGCAGCCTCAGCTCGCCGTCGACACCTGGTCGCGGTGGCGATGACAGAAGGGGCCCCGATCTTCGAGGTCGCCATCGCCTGCGAGATATTCGGCCGCGCGCGCCCGAGCATGCCCGACCTCGGATATGACTTCCGCGTGTGCAACCCGCCCAGCGGACGCGTCTACGCCAGCCCTGTGTTCGTGTCCGAGGCACCCGACACCTACGACACCCTCATACGCGCCGACACAGTGATCGTCCCGGCCGTGCGGGACGTCCGCGAGGAAGCTCCGGCGGATCTGGTTGAAGCCGTCAAGGCGGCGCACGCCAACGGCGCACGCGTAGCGTCCCTCTGCTCCGGCGCCTTCGTCCTGGCAGCCGCGGGTCTGCTAGACGGGCGCAAAGCAACGACCCACTGGCTCTACGCCGACGAACTCGCGCGCCGCTTCCCGGCCGTCGACGTCGACCCCAACGTCCTCTACGTCGACAACGGTGATGTCCTCACCAGTGCCGGCACGACCGCCGGAATCGATGTGTGCCTGGCCATGGTCGCCGCCGACCACGGTGCCGACCTCGCCAACATCCTGGCCCGCCGCCTCGTCGCCCCGCCGCACCGCAGCGGCGGCCAAGCCCAGTACGTCGAAGCGCCGACGCCGCAGACCCC
>Ga0126381_100010124_pt1 | contig 10600 bp, 12 predicted proteins | sample PanSoiMetPlot_28_FD_96465 | JGI IMG/M metagenome (GOLD analysis project Ga0126381, IMG submission 96465) | Tropical forest soil microbial communities from Panama - MetaG Plot_28 | ecosystem: Environmental > Terrestrial > Soil > Tropical forest > Bulk soil | place: Panama | collected 2016-02-17
CTCACCGCGGTCGCCGCGTTCGGGTCGCTCGGCATCCCGGGCCTGTCCGGGTTCATCGCCGAGTTCCAGATCTTCACCGGCAGCCTCGCCTCGGCGGCCGTGGCGACGGCGCTCGCCGTGCTCGGCATCCTGATCACCGCGGCGCTGTTCCTGATCGCGCTGCAGCGGATCTTCCTCGGCCCGCTCCGCCTGCCCGGCGGCCCCGGTGCCGCACTCGCTTTCAGCGACGTGCCGGTCAGCGTGGCCGTGGCCATCGTTCCCCTGCTTACCGCGTCGGTCGCGATCGGGGTGGCGCCGCAAGTCCTCCTGACCGTCATCGAGCCGACCGCCCGGGCCGTCATCCACCTGGTGGCGCGGTGAGGGAGAACCTCGGCCCGCTCCTGCCCGAGGTGATACTCGCGGCCGGCGCGGTAACCGGGCTGCTGGCCGGTTCGTGGCTGCCCCGCTACCGTCAGTGGGCCGTCCAGGCGCTGGCCGCCACGGCCTGCCTCCTCGCTCTGGCCGCCACCGCCGTGGTGGCGACCCGCCCCGACACCACCGACTTCGGCACCAGCTATGCGATCGACACCGTCACCAGCGCCGTCCGTGTGGTGGTCCTGGCCGCCACATTGCTGGTCATCGGCTTGTCGCCGGGCACCGTACGCGGCCACGCCCGGGAGAGCGAGTTCTACGTGCTGCTCCTGCTCGCCGCCCTGGGCACCATCACCATGGCCGGGGCGAACGACCTGCTAACCCTCTTCGCCGCGTACCTGCTCGCCTCGGTCCCCGCCTACGCGCTGGCCGGGTTCGCCAAGGACCGCCCAGCTACCGAGGCGGTGCTCAAGTATTACCTGATGGGAGCGCTGTTCGGCGCCTTCATGCTGGCCGGCGTCACCCTCCTTTACGGCGCCGGGCACACCACCAGCTACCCGGCCCTGCCTGCGGGGCTCAGCACCGGCCCGCACGCGGTCGCCGCCGCCGGGCTGATCGCGGTCCTTGGCGGCCTGATGTTCAAAGCCGGGGCGGTGCCAGCCCAGTTCTGGGTGCCCGACGTCGCCGAAGGCGCCTCCACCCCCGTCGCCGCGTTCGTCACCACCGTCCCCAAGCTCGGCGCCCTGGCCGCCCTGACGCGCCTGCTTACCGTCGCCATCCCGACCGTGGCCGTGAATTGGCCGGTGCTTATCGCCGTCCTTGCCGCCGCCACCATGACTCTGGGGAACCTGGGCGCGTTCTTCCAAACCTCCGCCAAGCGGCTCCTGGGCTACTCCGCCATCAGCCAGGCGGGCTACCTGCTGATCCCCGTCGCCGTTGCCACCCGCACCCACCTGGCCATCACCAGCCTGCTGTTTTATCTGGCCGCCTACGCCGTCACCAACCTCGGCGCCTTCGCCGTCGTCGCCGAGTTCCCCAGCGCGGCCACCCTCGGCGACTACGCCGGCCTTGCCCGCCGCCACCCCGGCATGGCCGCGGTCCTCGTCGTCTGCCTGCTCGGGCTGGTCGGCACCCCGCCCACAGCGGTCTTCCTCGGCAAGCTCGAAGTCTTCACCGCCGCCATCAACGGCGGCTACGCCTGGCTCGCCGCCCTCGCCGTAGCCAACCCCATCGCCAGCCTGTTCTACTACCTCCGCTGGCTCACCCCCGCCTTCCTAAGCCCCCCCGCCGACTCGCAGGCGCTGCGCCCGGCCGGCCACTGGGCCGCGGCCACCGCCTACGCCGCAGGCAGCGCCTCCCTCGCCCTCGGCCTCGCCGGCGGCGCAGTCCTCTCCCTCCTCACCGGCCATACCGCTCCCTGACCCAGGACTGGAGACGTCGCTGCCATTCGGCTGGCCTGGAAGGCGCTACCGCATAACTGGGAAAGTCGGGAGGAGAGGCACCTGCTTGCTCTTGTTCGCCGCTTGCCTGCGCAGCAGCGAGCTGAGGTCGTGTAATTCTTCGCCACCTGGATAACCGAGACCAGAGACCCCGCCAGGCTCCATTCCTGAACAGCGATACGCGGGCGGCGCCAGGCAGCAGGCTTACTGCACTCACCGCTGTCGATGACGCGGTCATCGAGCCCCTGGGATGCGGCGCGGGCCCCTTCCGATGTCGCGCCGGTTACTTCTGAAGCGGGGTACCGATACCGCCAGTGCACGGTCCGCTGTATTCGGGCGTGTAGGTCCGGGACGCCCGGAATTTGCTGACGAACTGCTGCAGTCGCGGGTCTGTGGGCGAGGTGAGCCGCAGCTGGAATCCCCAGGAGGACGCGACCACGGGGCTGGGAAGCCCTGGGTAGGGGGTTAGGTCGACGTAGCGGGAGCCGGCCTGGCCTCCCGCCGACAGCATGCTCTGGCGCTCCACGAAGGAGCGCAGGGCAGCCACCTGGTCGTTCGGCAGGGACGGCTGGTAGGTGATCCACACGGCGCCGTGCTCCATGTCGTGCACCGCGTACTCGCTGGGCACCGGCTTGTCGTAGATGCCGCAGTTCATCGGCTCCGGGTTGTGGTCGCCGCCCACCGGCGGGGTGACCGAGTAGGTCACCGGCCCGGGAACATGGGTGTGCCGCAGCGCCTGGGCGGCCGCACCGTTGTGGCTGGCGGTAGGCCAGCCGGTGGTGTCGTAGGCGACGACGCCGCGAATGCCGGAGGTGTTCGGCACCACCAGCGCGGCAGGCTGGACATTCGGTGTGCCGCCGGCGACAGCTGGCGGGATGACCTGCTTGCTGCTGCCTGCCGAGGGCCATGCGACGATCACTGCCACGGTTATTCCCACGGCGACGACCGCGACGGCGCCGATGGTGATCAGGTTGCGGCGCCGCTCGGCCCGCCGCTGCTTGGCACGCATCGCAGCGACCCGCTCCCGAGCGGCCTGCTTGCGCTTCTTGGTGTTCGCCACAGCTCTCCCGCCATCTCCTAAGCCACCTAAGGAGAATAGGTTATCCTCTGCCGGGCCGGGAGCAAGCCCTGCCGCATCGCGCGGCACACGGATGTCTCCACTGTTCTGATCGCGGTGGCTGCGGCGGCGAGAGGGCGCGCATTCGCCTGCCCGTGCTGCGGGTCCTGGCCAGTGCCCGGACAGGCCCGGAAGCGGTCGGACTGCCCTGGCTTGTCACCGATGCTGCTTAGGTGATAATGGTGGCCGGGTGTCGTGGGCAGGCGGGAGGCGGCGTGAGGGATTTCGGTGAGCTGGAGGCCGCCATTATGGAGCGGATCTGGTCGGCGGGCCGACCGCTGCTGGTGCGGGAGATCCAGCAGGCCCTGAAACCTGAGCGCGCTTACAACACGGTGTGGACCGTGACGGAGATCTTGTACCGCAAGGGGTGGCTGACCCGTAAGAAAGACGGCCGCGCCTACCGGTATGAGCCCACGGCCAGCCGCGAGGACTATACCGCCGGGCTGATGGGCCAGGTGCTGGCGGCCAGCACCGACCGGGCGGCCGCGCTGCGCCGGTTCGCCGAGCAGATCGACCCGGCCGAGGCCGAGCAGCTGCGTGAGGCGCTGGAGCAGGCCCGCCGGGGTAAGCCGTGATCGCCGCCGGGCTGCTCGTCTACGCCGGGCTGCTGCTGGCGGCCGCCGCGCCGGCGCTGGCGCGGGCGCGGTGGCCGGACCGGGCGCCACGGCTGGCGGTCGCGGCCTGGTTCGCGGTGACCGGCTCGGCAACCTCGTCGGTGGTCCTGGGCGGCCTGGCGCTGCTGGTGCCGACCGTCCGGGTCAGCGCCGACCTGAGCCGCCTGCTGGCGGCGTGTGTGATGGCGCTGCGCGCCCAGTACGCCCACCCCGGCGGCGCGGCGGCGGCGGGCGCCGGCGCGGTGCTTGCGGTGGCGGTCACCGCCCGGGTGACCTGGTGCGTCGCCGCCACCCTGGCCAGCACGGCGCGGGCCCGCCGCCGTCACCGGTTCCAGCTACGGCTGGCCGGCCGCCCCGATCCCGGGCTGGGCGCCCTGCTGATCGACCACCACGAACCCGCCGCGTGGTGCCTGCCCGGCCAGGGCACCCCGGCCGTGCTGACCACCGCCGCGGTCGCCGCCCTCGACACGGCGCAGCTCGCCGCGGTGCTGGCCCACGAGCGAGCGCACCAGCGCGGCCGCCACCACCTGCTGGTGGCACTGGCCGGGGCGCCGGAGGCGGCGTTCCCCCGGGTACCGGCGTTCCGGCACGCCCACCAGCAGGTCGCCCGGCTCACCGAACTGCTCGCCGACGACTCCGCCGCGGCCGCCTCGCACCGGCTGACCGTCGCCGAGGCGCTCCTCGCCCTCGGCGCTCCCGCCCCGGCGGCGGCGCTCGGCGCGGGCGGCCCGACCGCCGCGGCCCGCATCCGCCGGCTCATCGCCGCCCCCGCACCGCTGAGCCGGGCGGCCGCGGCCGCGGTCACGCTCACGGTCACCGCACTCCTGGTCGTACCTCTGGCCCTGCTCGCCGGGCCCGCAGCCGCCGCCGTAGGACAGAACTACTGCCTCCGCCCGCATCCGGCCACCGCAGCACACGTGGCGAGCCGGGTGTGGTGAGCCGCGGAGAGTCAGGCGAGGTGCCGGGACAAAGCCCTGGGCATCTGAGTGGCGCGGCGACAGGCGAGCAAGCAGCCGATGGCACGCCCCCAATGCCCGGCCGGGCCGCCGGCTCACGGTGGTCCTGGCAGCTGCGGCCGCACTGGTCGTAGCGGTGGCCGTTGTGGTGGTCATTCTGGTCCGCCACCATCAGCAGGCAGCACTAGCGGAACTGCGTCCGTCCGGGATCCCGCCCAGCGTCCCGACCAGCCTGGCCAACTTGATGGCGCTCTCACCTGTGCCCGCGCGGCCGGCGCCGGGCTTCGCGCTCACCGACCAGAACGGGCACCCCACACAGCTGTCGGCGTTCCGGGGCAAGGTGGTGGTGCTGGCCTTCATGGACACCCGGCGCGTCAATACCTGCCCGCTCGTGGCGCAGGAGTTCATCGATGCGCGGCGCGATCTTGGGCCGACCGCCGGCAAGGTGGTCTTCGCCGCGGTGAACGTCAACCCCCACCACGCCCGCGCGGCAGACGCGCTCGCCTTCTCCCGCGAGCACCAGTTGGTCACGATCCCGGCCTGGCATTTCGTCACCGGGCCGGTGCTGGCGCTGCGAACCGTCTGGCGCGACTACAACATCCAGGTACAGGCACCCGGGCCCAACGCCGACATCGTCCACACCTCAGTGGACTACTTCATCACCCCCGGCGGCACCGAGCGGTTCATCGCCACTCCCATGGCTGCCAAGGGGCCAAACGGCAAGGCCTACTTGCCCGCCGGCCAGCTGGCCGCCTGGGGCCACGGGATCGCCCTCGTCGCCAAGTACCTGGTCAGGTAAACCTGTGGCCGGGCCAGGCGTGATCAGTGGCGGGCAGGGCGGGTGGAACCGCGCTGGACACGGCTGTCGGGCGAGGCACGATAGTCATCAGGCAGCCGGCCCAGCACGCCGCAGATCCTGCTAAGGAGGCGCTGGCATGGCCATACCCGACCGCCCGGCCACGCTCTCCGCGCTCGCCGTCGGCCATCTGCCGACCGAGCTGGTCGTCGCCGGAGCGGTGATCATGGCCATGGCCACGCTCCTGGGAGCCAGCCTGGCTTTGCTCACCGAACGGCGGCACGAAGCATGGCTGGGCGCCGCCGCCGGTGCGCTGCTGGTGATCGCCTTTCTGCACCTGCTGCCGGACGCCTGGTCTGCCGCGCACCGGGCCGGGTTGTGGCCTCTGGCTGTTCCCGCAGCCGCAGCCATATCGTTCGCCCTGGCCGGATGGACTGTCCGCCGGGGCTGCTGGTGCGGCACCGGCCGGCGGCGTGTCGCCGGCGCAGGCACGGCCGGCGCGCTGGCCGTGCACCGGTTCCTGGAGGGTTCAGCGCTGGCGCTGGCCGTGTCGGTCACCGTGACGCTTACTCTTGCGGTTCACGCCCTAGCCGAGGGGCTCGCCGCCGGGACGCTGCTGGCTGGCCAGTCCCGCCGGAGCGTGGCAGGCTGGCTGGCGGCTATGTGCTTGAGCCCGGCCCTAGGGGTGGTCGCCGTCAGGGCCATCCCTCTGTCGTCAGCCGCCGAGCCGGTGCTGCTCGCCCTGGCCGCCGGGGTACTAGCCCAGGTGGCGCGGATCAGCCTGAACGCTGCCTGGCATGTACTGGGCCGGTGGCGCCTAGCCCCGGCTACCGCAGTATCGTTCCTGGCGGCTGCCACTGTCACCGCCCTGACCGTCCGCGTGACAGGCTGACCGCCTGCCACTGGCGGCAGGCCCGCCAAGCCCATAACCGCGATCCGGGAAGGAAGGTGACATGCCGATGAGCGCTGATGCGGACAAGCGTGACCGGTGGCGACGCTACTGGGACAAGCACTCGGCCTCCTACGACAAGCAGATGGGTTTCTTCGACCGGGTTCTGTTCGGTGACAGCCGGAACTGGATCTGCTCCCAGGCCGCTGGGCAGACCCTCGAAGTGAGCATCGGCACCGCGCTCAACCTGCCCCTCTACCCGGCCGGGATCTCCCTGACCGGCATCGATATAAGCCCGCCGATGCTCAAGCTCGCCCAGAACCGGGCCGAGCAACTGGGCCGCCCGGTGGACCTGCGCGAGGCAGACGCCCAGGCGCTGCCGTTCCCCGATGCCTCGTTCGACACCGTGGTTTGCACTTTCTCGCTATGCGCCATCCCTGACGAGGGCCGCGCGGTCAGCGAGATGCGCCGGGTGCTGCGCCCCGGCGGCCTGTTGTTGCTGGCAGATCACATTGCCGGAGCGGCCTGGCCAGTCCGCGCCATTCAGCGGCTCCTCGAAGTCGTCACCGTGCCGCTCCAAGGAGAGCACTTCTTGCGCCGTCCTCTTCGCCAAGTCCAGGCCCAAGGCCTGGAGATCGAGCGGCGTGAGCGCTTCAAGCTCGGAATCGTCGAGCGAGTCGCCGCCCGCAAGCCTGCCCTGCCCTGACCCTCGGACGCAGGTTCCGGTTGCTCTGCCAGGTGTCAGCAGTCGGAGAGCCTGGATCAGAAAGGGTCGGCGGCGAAGCCGCATTACCTGCGGTCGGCTGATGTCAGCGGAGACGTACGCGACCGAGGTCGGTTCAGGCCTTAGCCTTCTGCACTACCTATCCATGGTGTCGCGCGTGCGGGCAGTCGCCTCTTACCAAAGTTGCCCAAACGCGCTTGCCGTCATCAGTGGCATACCAGCCCCATGACGCGCTGAACAGCTCGACGAGCAACAGCCCTCTACCACCCTCGGCATCGACCTGGGCTTGCTCGAGGGGCTGAGGCGGTTCGTGAAGAGGGTCCGCGATCTCGATCACCGCACTGACGAAGTTGGACCGGATGAAAAGCGTGATGGGGCGCACTCGGCAGAGTTGTGTCGTGCGATCGGCCTGACAGGCTTGTATGGCGTTGGTGACCAACTCGCTTGTGACGATCTCGGCATCGCTGAGCATCTGACCTGAAAAATTCCAGTTGACCAGAGTGCCAGACACATAGTGACGGGCATGCGGCACTGAACCAGGACCCGCGCGCAGGCTTAGTGTGTGTGTTAGAGGCCACGTCTCGCTGTGCCCCGGTGGCAGCGAGGTAGCAGTAACAAGCATCGTCATCGGTCTTCCTGGTGCCTCATCCAAAGCCATGCAGTGAGTAGAACAATCAGAGGTTTGATAGTGCTGAAATACGCGATCAATGAGTCAAGGACGTACACTGCTCTGTCTCCTGTCGTGAGCCGAACGCGAGGCACTTCCCCATGCATCGCGCTCGGCATGTCACGAACAAGAGCAGTAGTTCCTTCGGTAGTGGTAGTTCTTTTGGGAGGAGTAGGAGTTTCTTTGGTGTTTCGGCCTTAACGCATGTCAGCTAGCGAAAGCTTGATTGCGTGGCAACGAGTAGTAGCGCCGACGCGCCGGCGCGCCTCACTTGTGGTTCTGTTGGAGACGAGGCGCTCATTCGCCATTTTGTAAGAGACCTGTTTAGGACGGCACAACGCCATAAGCGAAGCTGTCGAGGAAGTTGCAGAGATCAAGGATCGTCTCGGCAACCTCCCGCATGGGTTCGGTCGGCCCGATGGCTTCGGCGTAACCTTCTGGTTCACCAAGCTCTCGGATGATGCGGAAGACGATTTGCCGCTCGCCATCGAAGTAGCGCATACCCAAGCGCACATACGGCGCGAGAGTGACGGGCAGCTCAAGCCAGCGGATGCGCGTCGCGTCGGGCGGCTCCAGCTCCTCACTTCGTTGGTATGGCTCTGCTTCGCCGTCGGGTGCCATCGGTGCCGATGTGGCTGAGTGAGGCCACGGATGGCGCCCGAAGTTTGGTGGCGCGGGACCTGCCCTACGCCGGTTGTCTGTCCCGGCTAGCACGGTCATGATGGTTGCTCCGATCTGGCATCAGTGACCACTTCTTGCGATGATCTACTATCAAACACCACGATACGCTCGTAACGGCCGCGTTGGCTATGTGTCTGCATGGATTCATGGCACACTGACCGCTATGAGTGATGATCGGTTGCTCTCCACGGCTGAACTTGCTGAGTGGCTCGGAGCGACAGTCGGCAGCGTGCAACGGTGGGCAAAGGATGAAGTGATCCAGCCATACCTGCGTCTACCAGGGGGCGAGTACCGTTGGTCGAAGTCTGAGGTACGCGAGCAACTGATGCCGAAAGGTGAGGGCGTGGGAGACACACCGAACCGTCCGAGCGTGATCACAGCGATCGTCACGTCGCCACAAGGAGTGCTGATCGGACGGCGCCATGACGGCAAGCCTCCGTGGACGTTCATCGCCGGTGAACAAGAGCCGGGTGAGACTTTCGCCGACACGATCATCCGAGAGGTCAAGGAAGAAACGGGCCTGGAGATCGTGGCTGGTGACGTCCTAGGCGAACGGGTTCATCCCAAGACAGAACGCCACATGGTCTACGTCTCGGCATCACCGGCCACTGACAAGCTCGATGTCATCGTTGGCGACACCGACGAGCTGTCAGAGGTTCGCTGGGCATCGCTGGCCGAAGCCGGCGAGCTGCTACCAGGGATGTTTTCGCCTGTTCACGACCACCTAGAGCGCACGCTGAGCTAGATCGATGCCGACACGCGCGGAGTACCTGCGTGGCTACATCAAAGCCCGCAGGCATCAACGCCGCGCCGAGTTGATCGAGATGCTCGGAGGCAAGTGTGTCCGCTGCGAGACAACCGAGGATCTTGTCTTCGACCACATCGACCCTGCTACCAAGCGCTTCGCTATCGGCTCCAGCCTGTCGAGAGCATGGGCTGAGCTGGTCGAGGAGGCGTTGAAGTGCCAGCTCTTGTGTCCCGATTGCCACCGCGAGAAGGGTGCTGAGGATCGCCCTGAGGTTCCCTGCGGCTCGTACTACAAGTACTGGTACTGGGGTTGCCGCTGCGCGGAGTGCAGGGCTGCCAACGCTGCCAAGAGTGCGCGGCTAAGGGCGCAACGTCTTGCAGTAAACGGTGACTTTGCGGTGGCCTCAAGATCAACTAAAGAACCGTCTGACTCTGAACGTGCAGGTCAGACGGGTCAACAGCTCCCGCGGGAGGACTCGAACCTCCAACCTGCCGGTTAACAGCCGGACGCTCTGCCAGTTGAGCTACGCGGGATTGGCCGGTGCAGGAGCTAACGGGCTTGAGGGCGCCGCTGTTCCTGCCGACTGGTGTCGCGGGGATAAGGGTAGCGCACCCGCGAGGGCACTGATGCGCCAGGCGGAGCCCATGGCCGCCAGGCCAGCCCTCGGCGTGGCTCGCTGCCCCGAAATGCTGGCGTCACCGGGAGTAGGGCCGGACATTACGGGAAAGTCAAGCCCGGAGGTCTATTCGGCGAACGCGCTCCGGCGAAGAGGCTCGGCGAACGCGCTCGGGGAAGAGAGGTTCCAGATGCGCTACCGCATCGCATTCATCGTCGGCCTCGCAGTCGGCTACGTGCTCGGCACGAGAGCTGGCCGGGAGCGTTACGAGCAGCTGCAGAAGATGGCTCGCCAGGTGCGGGACAACCCCTCCGTGCAGCAGGCGGCGGGCGCGGTCCAGGCGCAGGCGGCCGGCTATGCCAAGACGGCCCGGGGCATGCTCGCCGACCGCGCCGGGGCGGCAAGGGCCAGGGTTGGCGGCGCCATCCATGAGCGTGTCCCCGGCATGCGGGCCAGGGATGCCAACGGCCACGCGAGCGGCAGCGGCCCGGATGGCTACGTACCGGTGCCAGAGGCACCCGGCGGCCCGCCAGCCCAGTAGCCCGCGGCCGCAGCAAGGCAGCCGACGGCGGGCCACCAGAGAACGGCAGGCCACCAGAAACGGCAGGCCACCAGAAACGGCAGGCAAGCCACCAGAACGGCAGCCCGCACAAGATCGGGCAGCTCGAACAGACTGGCGGCCCGTCAGCTCACCGAGCCTCCGCGCCCTTGCCCGGCGCGGCGGCCGGTCTGCTGTTAGCCCAGGTAGCCCCGCAGCAGTTGGGCCCGGCTGGGGTGGCGCAGCTTCGCCAGGGTCTTGGACTCGATCTGCCGGATCCGCTCCCTGGTTACGCCGAACTCCCGGCCCACCTCTTCCAGGGTCCTGGGGTGACCGTCGGTCAGCCCGAACCGCAGCTGGATGATCTTCTGCTCCCGGCCGGACAGGGCGTCCAGGATCTCCTCGAGCTGATCTTGCAGCATGATGAACGCCGCGGCCTCCATGGGCACCACGGCGTCGGTGTC
>Ga0126381_100010125_pt1 | contig 10599 bp, 11 predicted proteins | sample PanSoiMetPlot_28_FD_96465 | JGI IMG/M metagenome (GOLD analysis project Ga0126381, IMG submission 96465) | Tropical forest soil microbial communities from Panama - MetaG Plot_28 | ecosystem: Environmental > Terrestrial > Soil > Tropical forest > Bulk soil | place: Panama | collected 2016-02-17
GCGCTATACGCCACCCGGTCCAATGAGATGCTTCACCAGCGCCGACTGCGCCAGGCTCAGGTGCCGGTCGCGGTGGCGCACCAGGTAAAATCGCGGGGGCGGCAGGTCGATTGAGCCCGCAGCTTGCCGGCGGCGATCGCGCCGGCGGCGGATTCGACCGCCTCGCGCACCGCCTCGTTGCGCGGCAGCACCGGGAAAATCTTGAGATCGTCGAGGCTGAGGCCCTCGCGCTCGGCCAAATCCTCGAGCACATGGCGTGTGCCCGAACCCTTCTCGCGGCTGACCCTGGAGATGGCGCGTAGATTGACCCGCCCCGGCGCGCGCTCGGGCGGCGCGGGATGGCGCGAACAACAGGCCTCGGCGCCGGCAAGCTTCGCTCGACCGAATGGCCGCACACGGAGGAGGACTATCTGCTCAACGCGATGGGCTACCGCATCGCCCGCAAGCATGCGGCTAGCGCGCCCTCGCCGAACTCGGCGCCCTCGCGCGTCCGCTTCTGGCGACGCCGTCGTCGCGGCAAGCAGCGGGGTGCTGGCCAAGGCGGCTGGCCTCGCCGCCGCCGCGGCGCAGCCGCCCGGCATCTTGTTCGAGCGCTGGTTGTTCTTCGCCGAGGCCAAGCACACGCTGCGGCGCTATTTGGTCGCGATGCCGGCGGTCGCCCCGATCCGCGGGGACGTGCTATCGTGCCCGACACTGACCCAACTGGAGATGTCTGATGAGGAAGTTTTTGGCCGCCCTGCTCGCCCCGGCCCTCTGTTTGCTCGCGAGCCCGGCCAGCGCCGTGTATCCCGACAAGGTGGTGCGCATCATCGTGCCGGTCGCGGCCGGCGGCGGCGTCGACGTGATGGCACGTCTGTTGGCGCAGCGCCTCGGCGATCGCCTCGGCCAGCAGTTCATCGTCGAGAACCGCGCCGGCGCCGCCGGCGTCATCGGCACCAAGTCGGTGATCCGCTCCAGCGCCGACGGCTACACACTGCTCTATACGCCGAGCAGCCTCTCGCTCACGGTGGCGGTCAGCAAGACGGCGCCCTATGATGTCGCCAAGGATCTGACGCCGATCGTCAACGTGGCAATCAGCCCCTATGCGCTCGCGGTGCACGCATCCGTGCCGGCCAAGACCGCGCAGGAATTCATCGCCTACGCCAAGGCCAATCCGGGCAAGATCAGCTACAGCTCCGCCGGCATCGGCAGCGCCTCCCATCTCGCAGCCGAGCTGTTCAAGAGCATGGCCGGCATCGAGATGGTGCATGTGCCCAACAAGGGCATGAGCCCGGCGCTGGTCGACGTGATGGGCGGCCATGTGCAGGCCCTGTTCGCCAGCGTGCCGGCGCTGCTCACCGAGAAGTCGGACAATGTGCGCCCGATCGCCATGGCGGAGAGGAAGCGCTCGAAGCTGATGCCGGACCTGCCGACTATCAGCGAAGGTGGCCTCACCGGCTTCGAGGTCGGCAACTGGGCCGGCCTGCTCGCGCCCGCGGGGCTTGATCCCGCCATCGTCAAGAAGCTGCACGAGGAGATCATCGCCATATTGGCGACGCCCGACATGATGGAGCGCATCCAGACGCTCGGCTACGACGTGCTTGCGAGCTCGCCCCAGGATTTCGGTGCGCAGATCACGGGCGACGTCGCGCGCTGGTCGGAGGTGGTGAAGAAGGCGGATATTCCGCTGAATTGAGCGCCCTCAGCGCCGTAGCCCGGATTGAAAAGCGAAATCCGGGTGGGCGGTCCCGGGTTTCGCTACGCTCAACCCGGGCCCCGAACTACGAAACATCCAGGATGCGTGCGATCTCTTCCGCGGCGTGCATGACCTCGTCGCGGGCGAGCTTCTCGGCGGCATCGGCGTCACGCCGCTCGATCGCCTTGTAGAGGGCCTGCAGGCCCTTGATGCTCTGCGCGGAGCGGCCGGGCGAGCGGCGCGGATGCGAGAGGCCGAGCGCGCGCCAGCGCCAGATGCGGGCCGTCAGGGTCGTGAGCATGGTGGCGAGCGTCTCGCTCCTGGCGCCGGCGAACAGCACCGCGAAGAACTCGTTCTTGGCGGCGATCGTCGCCACGGGATCGCGGCGCCGGTAGGCCACCGCAGTTGCCTTGAGCTCGCGGCCGAGCGCGACGATGTCGGCGGGCGCCGCCTTCTCCACGAACATGCGCGCCGCAAGACCTTCGAGCAGCGCCCGGATGGCGTAGAGGTCGCGCGCTTCCGCAAGCGTCAGCTCGCGCACGACGGCGCCGCGATTGGGCACCACGTCGACCAGGCCTTCGGCCTCGAGCTGCCGCAGCGCCTCGCGGATCACCGTGCGCGACACGCTCATCATGGCGATGAGCTCCCGCTCGATCAGCCGCGCGCCGGGCGCAAGGCGCCCGCTCACGATCGCGCGGCGCAGCGCCTCCAGCACCTCATGACGCAGCGGTGCCGCCGAGCGGCGGATTGCCGGCACGGCTATCCCTCGGGTGGCCGCGAAGGAGGCGGGTGGGGGTCCCGCCTCGCCGTCCGACAAAGTGTTAGTTTGTAGCGTCACCCCCACCCGACCCGCTACGCGGGTCGACCTCCCCCGGTCAGGGGGAGGTAAAGATGGGAGAGCGCTTCTCCGCGCCATCTTTCAGAACACCCGATGGCGCGGCGGCTGGCCGTCGACCAGAACGCGCACGACGTTCTGCCAGGCGGTGCGGAACAGGTAGCTCGAGGCCTGGCGCGTGACGCCGGCGATGTGAGGCGTGAGCAGGATGCGGCGCTGCGCCTCGCCGTGCAGATTGAGGAGCGGATTTTCGGCCGCGGGCGGCTCAGTCGAATAGACGTCGACAGCGGCGCCGGCGAGGCGGCCCTCTTGCAGCGCGGCGGCGAGCGCGGATTCGTCGACCACGCCACCGCGCGAAGCCTGGATGAGAACGGCGCCGGCTCGCATGCGGTCGAGCTCGCGCGCCCCGATGAGGCCGGTGGTCGCGGGCACGAGCGGAACATGCAACGAGACGACGTCGGCAGTCGCAAGCAGCTCGTCGAGGCTGACGGCCTTGGCGCCGACCTCCGCGGCCGCGGGCGCGTTGGGCGAGGCCGGATCGAAATAGCACACCCGGCAGCCACAGCGCAGTGCCTGCCGCGCCACCGCCAGGCCGATCACGCCGAAGCCCACGACGCCGAAGAGCGCATCCTCGAGCCCGCCGAGATTGGCGGCGAGCATGCGGGCGCGCCATTCCACATAGCGGCCGGCCTTGATCTCGGTATCCGCAAAAGCGAGGCCTCGCAGCAACAGGCTGGCGCTGGTGATCACATATTCGGCGACCGCGCTGTTGCTGCCGCCCGGCACATTGGCGAGCGCGATGCCGCGCCCCTTGAGCGCCGCGGGCGCGATGCGGTCGACGCCGGCGCCGGTGACCTGCACCAGCTCGAGCGCCGAATCCACGAACAGCTCATTCGGCAGCTTCGGCCCGACCGCCGGGATGACCAGGGCCCGAGCGGTCTTGAGATGAGCGGGCACCGCCGCGTCCGCCGGGCCGCAATAGCGCACCGCGAGCGAAGGCGGCGGCAGCGCGCCAACGCGGGCGAAATCCGCTTCCGGGCGCAGGCAAACGACCTCGATGGGCATCGCTGACCTTCCTAGTCGAACGCAGGAGGGAACGGCGGCACCAAGTCCTCGGTCGATCTGGCCACGTCCGGTGTGGGGAAGAAACAGAGCAGCAACAAGGTGGCGCCGCCGGTGTTGCGGGTGACGTGCGGCTCCTCGGCGGGAACGAGCACCGTGTCGCCGGCGCCGATCGCCTGCGCACCGCTCGCCGTCACCATGCGGCCTTCGCCGGAGAGCACGTAGATGCATTCTTCGAAGCCGTGATGCACATGCGGGCCGCGCGCCGTTTCGCCAGGCTTGGCGACCGGGATTTCGACCAAGCGCACCGAGGCGTTGTGCGCGCCCGTCGCGCCCGAGATGATCTCGTGCGATACGCGCCCGGGAAGCCCGAGGCGCTTGGCTTGATGAGGAGTGATGACCCGCGCCATCACACGGCCTGCCGCAGGTGCTTCACCTCGGCGACGCCGTCGAGCACCGTCTCGAGCTGCCGGAAAATTTCCCGCCCTTCCGCTGCGATGGCATCCGCGATGGCGTCGAGCATCTTGTGGCCGCGCTCAGCCGTGGCCTTCTCGGGAGTGCCGTACCAACCGGTCGGCGCGATGCAGCGGATGTCGGTGAGCACTGGCTGATAGGCGCGCGTGCGCCGCAGCCTGTCCATCTCGCGGCCGTGATGATGATCGGAGGAATTGGCGATGCGGTCGAGGTGCACGAGCTCGGGCCGATGCGCCAGCACGGCCAGCGCCTCGATCTCGCCACCGTGGCTCAGCCCATTGCACTCGTGCCCGAACATCTCGGCCGCGACGTAGCAGGCCTGCACGGTGACGACGTGCATGCCGTGCGTGCGGTGCAGCTCCTCGGCCGCGATCGCGAGCGCCGCGATATTGCCTTCGTGCCAGTTGAGGATCATCAGCTCCTTAGCGCCGTGCTTGGCGGTCGAGGCGCAGGTCTCCACGGTGAGCCGCGTGTAGGTCTCAGGGCTCAGCGAGATCGTGCCCTCATAAGGCATGTGCATGGGGGTGACGCCGAGCGGGCAGGCGGCGAGTACCAGGCCGTCCATGCGCTGCGCCACCGCATGGGCGATGACGTTCGCGGCGAATGTATCGGTGCCGGTCGGCAGATGCGGGCCGTGCTGCTCGACGCTGCCGGTCGGCAGGATCACCAACGGGTTGTTCTTGAGCTGCGCCGCGATCTCGGGCTGCGTCAGGTCGGAGAAATAGCGGCTAGGCAACATGGCGCGCTCCCGTGGCGAGGCGGCCGCGGGCGCTTGCGATCACCTCGCTGAGCTTGATGTAGCGGCCGCCCTCATCGAGCGAGCGCAACGCCCCATAGACCATGGCGACCGCGACATTGCCGTTCGCGGCATTGAGCTCGTTCCCATGCGCGGCGCGGCAGCTCTCGGCGAACATTTCGAGCTCGGCGAGGAACATGTCACTCTCGGGCACCGGCAGCGGCTCACGCTTGGCATGGCCGTCCTTGCCGCGCTGGATATAGAGCGTGGACGACTGATGCAGCTGGTCGGGCGTGTCCCAAGTGCCGAAATCGATCTCGTAGTGCATGAGCCCCTTGGAGCCGAACACGCGCAGCGCGAAGATGCCGGGCGAGGTCCAGCACGAGCCCACATAACCGATCTTGCCGTCGGCGAAGCGGCAGAGCGTCATCGATTGATCGTCGACCTCGGCCCCGACCGGCGACAGCTTCGAGGCCATGGAGCTCACCTCGACGATCTCGCCGCCGAGATAGTGCAGCACGTCGAACTGATGGATGGCGAGCTGCGACAGCGGGCCGCCGGGGGCGCGGCTCTTGTACCAGCGCCAGGTCTGCGGCGTCAGCTCGAGCGCACGCTCGTTGGAGAAATTCGCTTCCATGAAGGCAACGCGGCCGAGCTCGCCCGCATCAATGGCGGCGCGGATGCGGCGGATGCCGGCCAGCAGGCGGGCGCTGTGCCCGACCGTGACGGTGACCCCGAATTCTTGCTCCAGCGCCTCGATCGCAAGTCCGTCCTCGAGCGTGCTCGCGATCGGCTTCTCGGTGTAGACGTGCTTGCCAGCACGCGCCACCTCGCGCGCAACCGGCAGATGCTGCTCGTTCGGCACCGTGAGGATCACGCCCTTGATTGCGGGGTCGCGCAGCATGGTGGCGAGATCGGCGACCGCCGGGATCCCGGTCTCGGCCGCGAAGGCTGCGCGCGTCTCCGCCGTGCGGGTGAAGCAGGCCGCGATCGCGAGCTTGTTCGAGCGCGCCGCCGCCCGCGCCAGGACGCGCGCCCAGCGGCCCAATCCGACCAGGCCGAGCCTCACGGGTTCGGACATGCTTTTTCCTTTGCGCCCGATTTCATATGACGGTAATACAATCATACAATCCCGGCCGCAAGGCACCCCGGTCATTCCCGCGTAAGCGGGAATCCAGTTCCTTCGCAAGATGGCCTGCCTTGGCATAGATCGAGGCATCTTGCGAAGAAACCGGGTCCCCGTTGGAGTTCATCCCCGCGAAAGCGGGGCGGGGACGACCGGCCTGTAGATCTTTCCTAGATCAACAATTCCCAAGGAATGCTCGCATGACCGCCCCCCATCTCCTGGTGCACGACCCGAAGGACACCGTCGGTGTCGTCGTCGTCGAAGGCCTCAAGGCCGGCACCGACATGACCTGCGTGATCACCGCCAACGACACCGCCTTCAACCTCATCTCCAGGATGGACGTGCCGATCGGCCACAAGATCGCGCTCACCGACATCAAGGCCGGCGATACGGTGTGGAAGTACGGGCAGGACATCGGCAAGGCGGTCGCCTCAATCGGCAAGGGCGAGCACGTGCATGTCCATAACCTCAAGACCAAGCGCTGGTGAGCATCATGGCGGAAAACGGCAAGTCGAATTTGCACTTCAACGGCTATAGGCGTGAGAACGGCCGCGTCGGCGTGCGCAACCACGTGGTCATCCTTCCGCTCGATGATCTCTCCAACGCCGCCTGCGAGGCGGTCGCCAACAACATCAAGGGCACGATGGCGCTGCCGCACGCGTACGGCCGGCTGCAGTTCGGCGCCGACCTCGAGTTGTTCTTCCGCACCATCATCGGCACCGGCACCAACCCGAACGTGGCCGCGGTCGTGGTGATCGGCATCGAGGAGGGCTGGAGCAAGCGCGTCACCGACGGCATCGCCAAGAGCGGCAAGCCGGTGACCGGCTTTGGCATCGAGGGGCACGGCGACCTGATGACGGTCGCCAAGGCCGCGCGCGCCGCCAAGGACTACGTGCAGTGGGCCTCCGAGCTCAAGCGCGAGGAATGCGACATATCCGAGCTATGGGTCTCGACCAAGTGCGGGGAGAGCGACACCACGACCGGTCTCGCCTCCTGCCCGGCCGTCGGCAACATGTACGACAAGCTGATTCCGCAGGGCCTCTATGGCGTGTTCGGGGAAACCTCGGAGATCACCGGCGCCGAGCATCTCGCCAAGGCGCGCGCCGCTTCGCCCGAGATCGGCGAGAAGTGGTTCAAAACCTGGCAGGCCTATGAGGACGAAGTGATCCAGGCGCACAAGACCGACGATCTCTCCGAGTCACAACCGACCAAGGGCAACATCGCGGGCGGCCTCACCACCATCGAGGAGAAGGCGCTCGGCAATCTCGAGAAGATCGGCCGCACCTGCAAATATATCGACGTGCTGGAGCCGGCCGAGGCACCGGCGCGCGGCCCCGGTCTCTATTATATGGACACCTCGTCCGCGGCGGCCGAATGCGTCACCCTGATGGCTGCCGCCGGCTATGTGGTGCACACCTTCCCGACCGGGCAAGGCAATGTCATCGGCAACCCGATCGTGCCGGTGATCAAGATCAGCGGCAATCCACGCACCGTCCGCACCATGTCGGAGCACGTGGACGTCGACGTCTCCGGCATCCTGCGCCGCGAGATGACCATCCCGCAGGCCGGCGACGCGCTGATTGAGATGGTGGTGCGCACCGCGAATGGGCGCCTCAGCGCCGCGGAGGCGCTGGGGCACCGCGAGTTCGTGATGACCAAGCTTTACCGGAGCGCGTGATCAGCTGCCGCGGGCTGTGGCCATGGTTCGAGACGCACAGGCCAAGCGGCCTGTGCTCCTCACCAGGACTGGGTGTGTAGTAGACGATCGACCCGTACCGAGGTCTCAAGCCCAGCTCAGGTCGTGCTTGCCGAACGGAAGCGAGCGGATGCGCTTGCCGGTGACCTTGAAGATCGCCTGCGCCATGGCGGGCGCGATCTGCGAGATCGCCTCGTCGCCCACGCCCATGATCCATTTGTTGTCGGTCTTGAGGAAGCGGATGTTGACCTGCGGGGGATAGTCCGCCATGCGGGCGATCCGGTAGACGTCGAAGTTGCCCTGGACGGTTCGGCCATCCTTGATGGTGATCTCCTGCCACATCGCGTCGCTCAACGCCCAGGCGACCTGACCTTCGATCTGTTTGCGCACCGCGAGCGGATTGACGAAGGAGAAGCCTTCGTCAAACACGACGTCGACGCGCTCGAGCCGCAGCGATCCGGCCCGCGTCATCGACACGGTGACCACATGGGCGCATATTGAGATGGCGGCCTTGCCGGTATGCCGATGGTCGTCGATGCTGATGCCACGCGCCCAGCCCTCGGGCAAGGGCGAGCCCCAGCCCGACATCTCTGCCACCAGGTCGAGCGCCTTCAGCCAATCCGCGCGATTGGCAAATCTGGTATTGCGCGCGATCAGCTCGCGCCGATAGGCGTAGGAGTCCCGGCCGGCGGCATGTGCCAGTTCGTCGATGAAACTCTCGAGATAGAACACGTTCGCGGCGCTGCCGCTCGAGCGGCGGAACCCCACCGGGACGTGGCTGTTCTTCAGGTGGACGTCGAAGAAGAAGGTCGGAACGTGGTAAGGGAGCTCGTCGAGGCCGCGTACCGAGCCTTCGGCGACCTTGTTGTTGTAGGTCCCGGTCGGCCGCTGATTGCGGTCATATTGATCGGCGATGTTGTGCAGCTTGATGGCGAGCGGCCACCCGTCCGCGTCGAGTGCCGCCTCGAACTGGGCGATGCCCATCGGACGATACTTTTCGCCGAGGCGCATGTCCTCCTCGCGGGTCCAAAGCACCTTGACGGGCTTGCCGTTCAAGGTCTTAGCGATCGCGACGGCCTGGCGAATCTGATCGGAGCCGCCGCCTCCCCCATACCCGCCGCCCAGGAAGGTCGTATGAATGAAGACTTTCTCCGGCATGACGCCGGCTTCGTCGGCGGCCCGCAGCAAACCGAACTGGGGTGATTGATCGCCGGTCCACACGTCGACCCGGTCCGCCGTCACCATCGCGGTGGCGTTGCCCGGCTCCATGCGGGCATGAGCGAGGAACGGCGTCGTGTAGGTCGCGGAGACCACCTTCGCGGCTTTCGCCTTAGCCTCGGCGTAGTTGCCTTCCTCCACGACGATCGTGCCAGGTCGCTGCAGCGTGTCGAGGTCGGCCTGGAACAGCTCCTCGCTGGTCCGCGTCGCGTCGTCGCCAAAATCCCAGTCGATCGGCATGGCATCGAGCGCGGTCTTGGCGTGCCACCACGTGTCGGCAACGACCGCGACGGCCGCATATCTGTATTCCTTGCCGCTCGTCCCGAAGTCATCGTGCTCCCGCGCGCCCTTGCCAGCGACGGCGACAGCCGAATGAACGCCCGGACGATCCTTGATAGCGCTGAAGTCGTAGCTCTTGAGCTTGCCGCCGAACACCGGGCAGGCCTTGACCGCAGCATGAAGCATGCCGGGCAACGTGACGTCGATGCCGTAGACGGCCTTTCCGGTGACCTTGAGCGGAACGTCCCGGTTCTTCTGCTCGGTCCCGATCAGGGTGAACTGATCCGGCCCCTTGATCTTGATCTTTGAGGGGTCGGGTAGCTGGAGCTGCGCCGCTCTGCCGGCGACGGCCCCGTAGGTGGTTCGCCGCCCGGTCCCGACTTGGGTGATGACACTGTCCTTGGCGGTCAGCTCGCTGACCGGCACCTTCCACATTTCGGCGGCGGCCAGCAGCAGACGCTCGCGCGCTTCCGCGCCCGCCATTTGCAGATAATAGCGGCTCTCGCGGACCGATCCGTTCGAGTTGGTGTCGAAGCGGCGGTAGACGCCAGGGAAGTTCTTCCCTGGTGCCGCCTCGCCGGCGCCGTCGCGGATGCGCGGATCGCCGCCGCCCGGCACCTTCAAGGTCCACTCCGGGGCCTTCTCGACCACGGCACGCTGCGGCGAGGCGTATTCGGCCTTGACCTTGCCCCAGTCGCACTGCAGCTCCTCGGCCACCATCATCGGGCAGGACGTGAAGACACCGACGCCCTGCTCGGTCTGCGCCACGCGGATCGTCACCGTGTCGTCGGGCGCGATCGTGAGCCATGCGTTGATCTCGGGCACCATCGCGTCGCGGTACCAGGGCTGCCCTTGGATGGCGTCCAGTGCTGCAGCCTGCGCGCTCGTCGGCACATGGAATCCGAGCACAAATGCACCGCTTGCGGCCGCGGAAGCCAGGAAATCGCGCCGGTTGATGTCAAAGCGCTTGGTCATGGTCGGCGCCCCCTCAGGCCAAGAGCTCGGCGGCACGGTGGATCGCCGCGCGGATGCGCGGATAGGTTCCGCAGCGACAGATGTTGGTCATCTCTCTGTCGATGTCGGCGTCGGTGGGCTTGGGCTTCTGCTTGAGCAGCGCCACCGCCGCCATGATCTGCCCCGACTGGCAGTAGCCGCATTGTGGCACATCGTGTTCGATCCAGGCCAGTTGCACCGGATGGGTCCCCTCCGCGGAGAGGCCTTCGATGGTGGTGATCTGCTTGCCGCCTACAAAAGACACCGGCACGCTGCACGAACGCATGGCGTGGCCGTCGATCAGAACCGTGCAGGCGCCGCATTGGGCGATGCCGCAGCCAAACTTGGTGCCGGTGAGACCAAATGTATCTCGGAGGACCCAGAGCAACGGTGTTCTCGGGTCTACTTCCGTAACCTTTCGCTCCCCGTTTACGACCAGCTCGGTTCTCATGCGAACAATGCTCTAAGCGAGCGCTGGTTCGCATTTCGTCTTTTTGTTTTGTCA
>Ga0126381_100010126_pt1 | contig 10599 bp, 8 predicted proteins | sample PanSoiMetPlot_28_FD_96465 | JGI IMG/M metagenome (GOLD analysis project Ga0126381, IMG submission 96465) | Tropical forest soil microbial communities from Panama - MetaG Plot_28 | ecosystem: Environmental > Terrestrial > Soil > Tropical forest > Bulk soil | place: Panama | collected 2016-02-17
GATGGCTGGGTTTGGTGGTATGGTCTGTTTCGATCTCGCGGGCAGCTACCAGCGCGCCGCGAGCCTCTACGACCGACTCACGATAATCAAACGCGCAGCCAGTCTTGGCGGCGTGGAGAGCCTCGTCAGTATGCCGGTGCTGACCTCGCAGTGGGGACACACCGATGCGCAACTGCGCGATGCAGGCGTGACGCGCGGCATGCTGCGGCTGTCGGTCGGACTCGAGGATCCGGCGGACCTGATCGCCGATCTCGACCAGGCCCTCGGATAGCGGACGACGACGTACAGCGCGGCGATTCGATTCGACTCACGACTCACGAACCACGACTGACGAAGAGGATTTCCCGTGACCTGGACGCGGATCCTGGTCGCGCTGGGAGTGTTGTCGCTGTCGGCGCCTGCCGCGGCTCAGTACTTCGGGCGCAACAAGGTGCAGTACGACCGCTTTGACTTCACGATCCTGCAGACGCCGCATTTCGACGTCTACTACTACGCATCGGAGCGCGAGGCCGCCGGGATCGCGGCCCGGCTCGCCGAACGCTGGTACGCGCGGCTGTCGAGCGAACTCAATCATCGGTTCCAGCGGCGGCAGCCGATCATTCTTTACGGAAGTCATGCGCAGTTCGCGCAGACGTCGATCATCTCCGAGTCGATTGGCGATGGCATCGGTGGCTTCACGGACGGTCTTGCCGGCCGCGTCGTCCTGCCATTCGCGGCGGGACTCGGGGAGACCGATCACGTGCTCGGCCACGAGATCGTGCACGCGTTCCAGCGCGACATCCTGCGGCAACGCGGCCGATCGCTGGCGATGCTGCCGCTCTGGTTCTCCGAGGGGATGGCGGAGTACCTGTCAGTACGCGAACTCGACGCGAACACGCGCATGTGGCTGCGGGACTCGGCGGACGCGGACAAGCTGCCGACGATCGCGCAGCTCGACGATCCGCGTTGGTTTCCGTACCGTTACGGTCAGGCATTGTGGGAGTTCATCGCCGACACGTACGGCGAGGACGCCGTCGCGAAGGCGCTGAATTCGCTGGCGAAGGGCGGGGCGATCGGACGACTGAAGGACGTCACCGGCCAGGACGGGGCAGGGCTGACGAAGGAGTGGCACGCGTTCGTCCGCGCGAACGCGGCGCTCACCTGCGGCGAGGACCGTGAGCCGTGCAGCCGCGTCGAGCCGAAGCGGATTATCGGTCCCGAGCAAAACGGCGGTCGAATGAATGTGGCGCCGTCCCTCAGTCCGGATGGACAGCGCGTCGTGTTCTTGTCTGAACGCGACGGCTATTCCGTCGATGTGTTTCTTGCCGACGCGTCGCACGGCACGGTGACGCGAAAGCTCCTCAGTTCGGCGACCGATGCGCACTTCGATAGCCTGCAGTTCATCGACTCAGCGGGCGCATGGAATCGGAGCGGACAGGCGTTCGCCCTGGCGACGCTGCGCGACGGCCACGCGGTGCTGACGCTGTTCGACATGCCGGACGGCGCCGTACGAAAGGAATTGCCGATCCCGCGCGTCGACCAGATCTTCAGCCCGACCTGGTCGCCTGACGGGCAGCAGATCGCCTTCAGTGCCCTCAAAGGCGGACTGACCGATCTGTTTCTGGTCGACGTGAAAAGCGGAGCTGTTCGACAGCTCACGATGGATCCGTACTCGGATCTGCAGCCGTCGTGGTCACCCGACGGCCGCCAGATCGTGTTTGCCACCGATCGCTTTTCCTCGTCGCTGGACACCCTCTCGTTCGGCCGTTATCAGCTCGCCACGCTGGACGTCGAGAGCGGCGCCGTGCGGCTCGTCGGCGGATTGCCGGACGCCAAGAATATCGATCCGCACTGGTCCGGCGACGGACGGACGATTGTGTTCGTGTCGGACGCCGGCGGCGTCAGCAACGTGCACGCGCTCGATGTGACGACGGGACGAATCGCGCGCATCACCGATGTCGGCACCGGCGTCAGCGGTATCACCGCCCTGAGTCCGGCGGTTTCGATTTCGGCCGATGGGCACCAGGCGGCATTCAGCATGTACTGGCGCGGCACATACGACATCCGCCGCGTCGTGATTCCGGCGGCCGAAGACCAGCGTGCAACGGACCAGGAGGCGCCACTCGAGTCGCGCGTCAGCGTACCGGAGGCCGCCTCGCTGGCGCCCGGTGCGGAGCCGCCGATCGAATCGGCCTTCTCATCGCGCGCGTATGCGCCGCGTCTGTCGATCGCGCAGCTCGGTTCGCCGTACCTGAGCGCGGGCGGCGGTGCGTTCGGCACCTTCGTACGCGCCGGTGTCTCAATCGGGTTCGGCGACATGCTCGGCGCGCAGTCGCTCGAGACCGCGGTGCAGGTCGGCAAGGACGTCACCGACAACGCCATTGCCACGACCTACATGAACCGGCAGTCGCGGTGGAACTGGGGCCTCAGCGCCGGCTGGATTCCGGCGCTCGTCGGCGCGTCGCAGTCCGTCGTGAACGGCACCGACGCATCCGGCCGCACGACGCTCGAACGCGACACGACCGAGCTGCAGCAGATCCATCGCGAAGCCGCCGGCATCATCGCGTATCCATTCAACCGGGCGCAGCGGATCGAAGCGAGCGTCGGCATCGACTCGATTGCCTTCGACGAACGATCGACGTCGACGGTCTACTCGACGTTGACCGGCGCGACGTTGAGTGACGTGACGCTGCATCGCGCCGGCGCGCCGACGGCGACGTTGTTCCAGACGAGCGCCGCACTCGTCTACGACACCGCCGTGTTCGGTGTCGCGAGCCCCGCGATCGGGCAGCGCTACCGATTCGCGGTTGCGCCGTCGTTCGGCGACATTCACGTGGTGACGACGATCGCGGACTATCGTCGATATTTCATGCCTGCGCACGCGTGGACGATCGCGCTGCGCGGTGAATCGGTGGCGCGTCTGGGATCGGGCGCCACCGATCCGCGTCTGTTGCCGCTCGTCTGGAACATGCGCGACGTCGTACGCGGCTTCGATACGGACAACGACACGATTCGCACGTCACGATACATGCTGGGCAATATCGAGCTGCGGACACCGCTCGCCACGCTGCTCGGCCGCGACGGTGCGAGAACTAGGCTGCCGGTCGAAACGCTCGCGTTCGGCGACTGCGGTCGTTTCTGGATGCCGAACGCGGCCTCGGCCGTATCCGCACAGACGCTGTGCAGTGCGGGCGTCGGCGCGCGTATCAACGCGGCCGGGCTCGTATTCGAGTTCGATGCGGTACGTCCGTTCGGCGTCGCTTCGCAAGGCTGGGGCCTCAGCATCAATTTCATTCCCGGTTTCTGACAACGGCCGCGTCAGGAATGCCGACGCATCGCATACGGATCTACGCAGCATCGCTGACACGGCGTTGACTTGCGCGCCTTCTTTCGGGCGTTTCGTCCTGGAACGGATGTTGGACCGCTCCGACGAAGCGACAAGGAGGAGGCAGCATGAAACGAAACGTGTGGATCGGTGGCGTCGCAGCAGTCGCGCTCGCGCTCGGCGGTTTCGCGTCGGCGCAGACCAGCAGTAGTACTCCAGCGCAGTCGAGCAGCAGTAGCAGCGCAAACACGATCACGATCAACGGGTGTTTGCAGTCAGGGAATCAGATGGGTGGTGCCGTCGGCACCTCGGGCAGTGGTTCGACGGCAGCGACTGCGGGCTCGAGCTCGAGCGCGTCGGCGAACACGTTCGTGTTGACGCACGCGAAGATGGGGCCGGCGTCCTCGTCCGCGAGCTCGTCTACGCCCCCGAGTTCGTCGGCGCCGTCGACGGCCGGCAGCAGCAGCACAGCCGGCACCAGCGGTTCCACGTACATTCTCGAAGGCGACAAGAGCGAGCTGACGCAGCACGCGAACCAGGAAGTCGAGATTCGCGGCACGCTCGAAACGAGCACGTCCTCGTCCTCGAGCGCGGGCAGTGCCTCGTCGAGCGCGGCGAACTCTTCGTCGAGCACGGCGCAGCGCGTGCGCGTGGAATCGGTTCGCATGGTGGCGTCGACCTGCTCGTCCAAATAAGAGAGCCGGTTGCCGCTCATCTTGCCGGGACCTACTGCAACTCTGCAGTAGCCCGGCATTTTTTTTGGACTAGCACGGCCCGGAGGTGGATGTGGCAATGCGAGTACGAACTTGGATTCCACTTGTCTGGGCATTGGGCATCGGTACGGCTGTGGCCGCGATTTCGACGGCGGAAGTAAGTCGGCTCAAGGAGTCAGCACAAGTCGTGCGGGCGTTCCGCGACATGCCGGACAAGGGCATTCCGGAAGACCTGTGGAACAAAGCGGACTGTGTGGTCGTGATTCCCAGCATGAAGAAGGCGGCGTTCGGCGTCGGCGGCGAGTACGGCCGCGGCGTGATGAGCTGCCGCCACGGCGCCGCATGGAGCGCGCCGCTGTTCATGACGCTCGCGAAGGGGTCGTGGGGGCTGCAGATTGGCGCGGAGCAGGTCGATCTCGTCATGCTCGTCATGAACCAGCGCGGCGCGGACAAGATGCTGGAAGACAAGGTCTCGCTCGGCGGCGATGCATCAGTCGCGGCAGGACCGGTCGGACGAACCGGCGCTGCGAGCACCGACGCGCAGTTCTCGGCCGAGATCCTGTCGTACTCGAGGGCGGCCGGGGTGTTCGCCGGTATCGATCTCTCCGGCGGCGTGCTGCGGCCCGACAAAGACTCGAACACAGACGTGTACGGACCGCACGCCGTCTCGCGCGACATCGTCATGGGGCAGAACGTGACGCCGCCGCCGGCCGCGTCCGACTTCATGCGCGCGGTGGGCTCGGAAGCGCGTGCAACGAGCGGAAAGAAATAGAGCAGTCGTCAGTCATCAGTCGTCAGTCGCAGTCACGCAGTACACTGTTGATTGTCGACTGTTGACTGCATGGCTGATGACTGACGACTTGCGACTGACGACTGGCTACCCTTTGGCCCGCGCGATCGCGCCGATCGTGCGGGCGCATTTTGCCGAGCACATCCACGAAACGGTCGCTCGCGGGCAGGCAGCGGCGGAAGCGCCGACGCTCGACGCGATCGAAGCGATGATCGAGGCGACGTTCTGGGCAAGCCTGCGGCGCGAAGAAGGCTACATCCCGAAGATCTCGCTCGCATTCGTGTCGGCTGACCGCGCCGTCAATCCGCTTCGGTTCGCGCATCCGCTGCCGCTCGATCCCACAGCACTGACCCGTGTCGCCCCGGCCGTCGAGCGCTCCGGTATTCACCTTGGCGTGCAGCGCGATGGCGACACGTGGGTCGTGTGGGGCACAACGCGAACGCTGCCGCGGTTCTGCTTCGTCCTCGAAGCGGCGGCGCCAGGGCTGCTGGTCGTGAAGCATCAGCGCGGCGAGCCAGGAAAGTTCGTCAACGTCGCGGTGATCGAAGGCAACCGCATCAAGGTGATCGACGAAGATGCGTCGAGCCTTCCGGACTGCCCGCCGCTGCTCGAATCGATGCTCGGGTTCGACTCGCCGCGCAGCTGGATCGACAAGCTGAACGTCCTCGTCCAGTTGGCCGTGTCGATGCGCGCTCACGGCCGCGGCGGTCTCCTCCTCGTCGTCCCGCCTGACACGGATACGTGGCGCGAGTCGATCGTGCAGCCGATCTCGTACGGCCTGGAGCCGGCGTACGGCGGTCTGGCGCAACTCGCAACGTCCGAGCCGGGCGACGATGCCGACCGCAGTGCGTGGCAACAAAAGCTCGCGCGATCCGTGGACGCGATCGCCGGCCTCACCGCGGTCGATGGCGCCGCCGTTATATCGCGCCGCTATGACGTGCTCGCGTTCGGCGCGAAGATCACGCGACGCCGCGGTTCGGCACTGGTCGAGCAAGTGTCGGTCACCGAGCCGGTCGAGGGTGGCGTGCCCTCGATCACACATCCGTCGCTTATCGGCGGCACACGACACCTGTCAGCCGCTCAGTTCGTCCACGATCAACGCGACACGCTTGCGCTCGTCGCGTCACAGGATGGACGCTTCACCGTCTTTGCGTGGTCGCCCTGCGAAGAGATGGTGCACGCACATCGGGTGGAAATACTGTTGATCTGAAAGGGCACAGGGCACAGGGCAGAAGGCTCGGCATTTGCACTCCATGAGCCGGAGGCCACGATGAAAGCCCATCTGTGCTTTGCGTTCGCGTCCGCGTGTTTGTGCTCGGCCGGTCTGCTCGCGCAGGCGACAACTCCCGCACAGAAGAGCAGCGAGAGCCGAGTGACGGTGACCGGCTGCGTGGAGCGCGCCGACCAAATGGCAGGCAACACCGCGACGACGACGGTGGATAGTTTGTCGTTTGTGCTGATCAAGTCGAAGCCGGAGAAGCCGACCGGCACGGCGGGCACCACGGCCGCGAGCCCGGCGACCGACACGAATCGCATGTTTCGTCTCGACGGGAAGCTGGACGATCTCAACCCGCGGGTCGGGCAAAAGGTGGAGGTCTCCGGCGTCATCGCTGAGACGCCGACCGCTCCAGCCGGAGTCACGTCATCGACCAACGCACCGCGCTTGAGAGTCGAGAGCATCAAGATGCTCGACCCGACCTGCCCGCGGTGATGCGTTAGACTGTCGGGATGACAGTCACACGTTTCGCGTGTTCTACCGTGCTCGCCGCGTGTGTAGCGGTGGTCGTGGCGACGACCGTCGGCCGCGCGGCGGCGTTGCCCTCATGCGATCCCGACAACGGTGGCATCAAGCTTCCGGACGGCTTCTGCGCGATCGTCGCGCTGGACAATCTCGGGCCCGCGCGCCACATGGTGGTGGCGCCGAACGGCGATCTCTATGTCGCCATCCAGCAGAATCGCACCGACGTTACCGGCATCTACGCGCTACGCGACGCGAACGGTGACGGCAAGTTCGAGCAGAAAGAGCTGTTCGGCGGCGCCGGCGGTACCGGCATCGCGATTCGCAACGGCTACCTCTATCTCGGCACGACGACCTCGGTGCTGCGCTGGAAGATGACGCCGGGTCAGTTGAAGCCGTCTGGTGAGGCCGAGACGGTCGTTACAGGGCTGCCACAGCAATTCCAGCACGCAGACAAGGGCATCGCGTTCGACGGCAAAGGCGGGCTGTATCTGAACATCGGCGCGCCGTCCAACGCCTGTCAGAATCCGGATCGCCGTCCTGGCGTGAAAGGTCAGGATCCTTGTCCGCTGCTCGACGAGCATGGCGGCATCTGGAAATTCGACGAGAACAAACTGAACCAGAAGCTCGCCGACGGCACGCGCTACGCCACCGGCCTCCGGCAGATGCCGGCAATCACCTGGCACGACGGCGCGCTCTACATCGTCATGAACAACCGGGACTCGATCGATCAGTTCTGGCCCGAGCACTTCAAGGCTGCCGACAACGAGAACCGGCCCGCCGAGCCGATGTATCGCGTCGACGAAGCGGGTGACAACTTCGGCTGGCCATACTGCTTCTACGACTACACGCTGAACAAGCTGCTCCTCAATCCGGAGTACGGCGGCGACGGCGCAGAAGTCGGCCGCTGTTCGCAGTTCAAGAACCCGATCGCGGCGTTTCCGGCGCATTGGGCGCCCGTCGACGTGATGTTCTACAGCGGCTCGATGTTCCCGAAGAAGTATCAAGGCGGGGCGTTCATCGCCTTCCACGGATCGTGGAACCGGTCCCCGGCGCCCCAGGACGGCTACAACGTCACATTCCAGCCGTTCAACGGCAAGAACCCGAACGGCAAGTTCGAAGTGTTCGCGACCGGCTTCGCCGGCAAGGATCCGCTGATGCAGCCGAATCAGGCGGTGGCGCGCGCGGACGGCGTCGCTCAGGCGCCGGACGGCTCGCTGTACATCGGCGACAGCCAGAAAGGGAAGATCTGGCGTGTCATCTACACAGGCAAGTAGTGCTGGCGCCCAGACATGGTGCGCGGAGCAGTACGCTCACCATGCGGCATTCGTTCCCGCGCTTGGCGCGCCGCTCGTCGATCGCTTGGATCCGCAGCCGGGTGAGCGCGTCCTCGATCTGGGTTGCGGCGACGGTACGCTCACCGTGCAGATCGCCGCTCGCGGCGCGGTCGTCGTCGGCGTCGATGCGTCGGAGGCCATGATTGTCGCGGCGCGGGCCCGCGGCGTCGACGTGCGTCAGGTCCGCGCCGAAGACCTTCCATTCGATCGCGAGTTCGACGCGGTGTTCACGAACGCAGTCCTGCACTGGATCAAGGACGCTGACGCCGTCGCGGGCGGAGTCGCCCGCGCGTTGAAGCCGGGTGGACGCTTCGTCGGCGAGTTCGGCGGTCACACGAACATCGCGGCGATCACCGTCGCGCTCCGTGCCGTGCTGCCGAAGTACGGCATCGATTCACCGAGCGACTGGTACTACCCGACGCCAGACGCGTATCGGCAGGTGCTCGAATCGGCCGGTCTCTTGGTCGACGACATCGCGCTCGTCCCGAGGCCGACGCCGCTCGCGACCGGCATGTCCGGCTGGCTCGAAACATTCCGCGGCACGATCCTCGATGCGATTCAGGCCGATCGGCGGCAAGCGGCGAAGGACGAAATGATCGATCTGCTGCGGCCGGCGCTCTGCGACGACCAGGGCCGGTGGACCGCCGACTACGTCCGCCTTCGCTTCACCGCCCGGCGTCCATAGCCGCCTTCTGAACAACCGGCCGGTCGGCGTCGAGCGCGCGCTTCACTTCCGTGAGATGCGCGCGGTACCTGGCGTCCGTCGGACTCAGCGTGACCGCGCGTTCGAGCTCGTCGGCCGCCGACCGCAGTCGTCCCGTTTTGTAGTACGCCCATCCCAGCGCGTCGTGGACGTCGGGCCGCATGGGCGCGCCCGCCACCGCCGTCTGCGCGAGCGTCACGGCCGATTCCACCATGTTCGGATCGTTCGTGTACATACGCGCAAGCGCGTACGATGCGACCGGATCGGCCGGATCGCGGGCAATCGCCTGCTCGTACGCGGCTCGCGCATCGGCCGTGCGGCCCGCCGCTTCGAGGATGATGCCGGTGCCGGTGCGGGGAGCGGCAGCGTCGGGATAGGTTTTCGCGATCGAGTCGAACAGCGTGCGCGCGCGATCGTAGTCGCGGCGCTGCACGTAGAGTTGCGCGAGCGAAGACGCGGCCTCGAGCGACGGCTGCGCCGCGAGCGCTTGCGTCAGCAGAGGCTCGGCGTTGGCGATGTCGTCTGTCGCGAGCGCCGCCTGACCGCCGACGAGAAGCGCGGCGGCATCGTGCGGCGAGACCGCAAGGGCGCGTCCCGCGTGCTGACGCGCGGCCACGGCGTCGCCGGCCCGCAACTCGAGCTGTGCCAGCAGGGTGGCCGGGATCGCATCTTTGGGTCTGTCTTGGGCGAGCTTCGTCAGCTCGACTCGTGCTGCCTCCTCGTCGCCCGCCGCCATCAGCGCACGCGCCAGCGTCAGGCGCGCGTCGTAGGCGGAGCCAGCCTCCGCGGCGAGATCGACCGCTTCACCGGATCGGCCCTGGGCGAGGAGCGTCTGTGCCAGGTGCAGGTTCGCCGCCGCCGCCAGCCGCGTCGACGAGGCCGCTTCACGGAACTCGTGCTCGGCGGCGTCGAGGTCGCCGCGGTTCAGGTCGATGACGCCAGCGACGTAGTTCGCGGGCGCCAGGTGCGGCGCCTGATCGAGCGCCGCGCGCGCCGACTTCGCAGCCTCGTCCGTCTTGCCGTCGCGCAGCAACAGCTGTCCATCGAGTGCCAGTGCTTCCGGCGTTCGGTCCCGTCTGAGGACCGCGTCGAGCATCTGACGTGCGGTCGCGTGCGAGCCGGATTCTTCCTCGATTGCCGCGAGCCGGATCCGCGCCGGGACACGCTGCGTCGGATCGGCATCCGCCTGCTGCAGCGCTGTGCGCGCTTCGCGGAACCGTCCGAGTTCCGTGTAGTAGTCGGCGAGCGCGAGCGCTGACTGGTGCCGCTGTGGAATTGCCGCAGCGGACACGACGAGATAGGGTTCAGCGGCGGCCGCGCGCCCGTTGGTCAGGTACAGCGCGGCCAGCGCGCGATTGGCGAGCTCGTCGCCCGGATGCTCGCGCGCTGCGGTCAGCAGCTCGCGTTCGGCGTCGCCCGGCCGGTTCGTGGCGTTCAGGAATTCACCGAGTGCGACACGCGCTTCGACCGACGAGGGCACCTGTTTAATCGCGCCTCGCAGAACCGATTCGGCGCCCTCCCGATCGCCGGTGGCGAGTGTCTGCGCCGCGTACGCCCGGGCGAGCAGGACGAGGGCTTCGGTATTGTGCGGATCGCGATCGAGTACCTGCTCGGCACGAATCTGTGTCTCCTGAAACATGTGCGCGTCGAACAGCAGGCGGCCCGCCGCGAGACGCGAGGCGGCGTCGGCCGAGTCGAGGCTGATCGCGTTCGCATACTCACGGTACGCGTCTTCGATCTTGCCCGTCTGCTCGTACGTCGCCGCGAGATGCGCATGTGCCGGCGCCCACATCGGATCGCGCTTGATGGCGTTGCGGTACTCGATCACTGCCGCGCTGAAGCGGCCGTCAAGCGCGTACGCATCGCCAGCGGCGGTGAAGTCGTTGGCCGTGGCGCGGTGGCGAGCGCAGCCGTTTGCGGCGACAGCGAGAACCAGCAAGGTGAGACAGACTTTCGGGGACATCTAGCGCTCCTGAAACGTGAGGTGAGGCACGAGCGCGCGCGCGAACGCGAC
>Ga0126381_100010129_pt1 | contig 10597 bp, 6 predicted proteins | sample PanSoiMetPlot_28_FD_96465 | JGI IMG/M metagenome (GOLD analysis project Ga0126381, IMG submission 96465) | Tropical forest soil microbial communities from Panama - MetaG Plot_28 | ecosystem: Environmental > Terrestrial > Soil > Tropical forest > Bulk soil | place: Panama | collected 2016-02-17
CCGGACCACCGTCTCGACGCCGAAAAAGTGGACGAGGGCACCGATCATCGCCAAGCCGGCGAGCGCGGTGATGATCGGCAGGACTTTCATGGGCTCGCTGAGGACGGTTCTGAGAGTCTATTGGGCTGAAGGCGGAAGCGCATTCGCATAAAGGGCCTCGTCGCTCAGTGCAACCGTGAACCGATCCCATCGGGCAAACGCTCGCGGACCCAGCATCGGCGCCCAGCTCCGGCTGAAAAGTTTAATCTGCCGCTGAGTGTTTTGCACAGATCGGGCAATAGTGGCGAGCGATAGGGTGTTTTTTCTTGACGTATTGCGTTTGCTGGTACAGCTTCTGAGTGTTTGCACATATGCATACTTTTAAGGTTTCGATCCGTACTTCGCATGTGTTTGTTTAGGTGCAACGGATGCCAAAAATCTTAATGTTGGAATTTAACGAGATTTGCCCACCTCTGCTCAACAGATGGATGGCGGAGGGCAAGCTTCCGCATTTCTCGGCGCTGTACAATTCCTCGCAAATTTTTACCAGTATTGCTGACGTATCGGATCCGGACTGTCTTGAGCCGTGGATCCAGTGGTACTCGATCCACACTGGCCTGCCCTACGACGAGCACCGAATCTTCTATCTGACCGATGGCCCTAAGGCCGGGCATGCAGACATCTGGCGCCGCCTCCACGATGCTGGCAAGACGGTCATGAATTGCGGGAGTATGAATGCGGGTCCGTTGGCGGACGACCGAGCATTTTATCTCCCCGATCCGTGGTGCAGCAACGAGCCAGCCTTTCCGGCCGAGGTCGAAATCTTCAAGAACGTAATGGCCAAATTGGTCCAAGAAAACACCAGAGGGGTTGCACTCGGTGTCGGCGAAGTCCTTGCTTTCCTGGCCTTCTTTATCAGGCACGGTCTGGCAACGGCTACTATTTGGGCAATCCTCAAACAGCTTACCAGCGAGCGGCTATCCCGCTCGGACGTCAAATGGCGCCGAGTGGCGCTTGCAGATCGCCTGTAATTCGATTTGTGCCGGCACTATTATCAACGGCTACGTCCCGATTTTGCGACCTTCTTCGTCAACAGCACTGCTCACCTTCAGCATGCGTATTGGCGCCACATGGATCCGGACGCCTTTTCGCTGAGGCCATCCCGAGAAGAACTCGCCACCTATGGTGACGCGGTGTTGTTCGGCTACCGTTCGATGGACGCTTTACTCCAACGGTTTTTCTCATTGGTCGATCGCGATACGATAATCATTTTATGTTCGGCACTGAGCCAACAACCGTTCCTTAAACGCGAGGCGAGGGGAGGACAACATTTCTATAGGTTGCGCGACGTCTCGCACTTTCTTCAGATGCTTGATATCCGTTCGCACGCTACCGAGCCGGTGATGACCCATCAATATCGGTTACGCTTTACCGATCGCGTCGAGGCTGAGAAAGCGATCTTCGCTGTTAAACGTATAAAGCTCGGTTCGGATGGTGTTTTCGCCGCGGAGCTGTCGGGAAACGACGTCCAGCTTGGTTGTCAGGTATTTGGGGAGCTCGCGAAGGATCAGCAGATCCATGGCGTAGCCGGACGCAACGAGCCTATCTATTTCTTCGATCTCTTCTATCCGATCGAAGCTGTCAAGAGCGCTCGACACCATCCCGAAGGGGTTCTGTGGATCAGTACCGGTGAGCACAGCGTGCACCGCGAGCCTGTCTCGATCCTCGATATCGGTCCAACTATTTATGATCTGCTGGATATTCGCGGGGTAATTCAACGGGAAGGCACGCGGGGCACGAGTCTCGTTTCGCGCTTCGGGGGTTGCATGGAGCCGGCGATCTCATCCGTCGCGTAAACAATATTCACTGCATTTTGAAAATTGAATATTGTTCAAAGAAGCCGAATTCGCTGAGGAACTCGCCGCCGCTGACCGTCGGAAAGCGGCACAGCGCTTCTGACACCGAACGCGCCATCGGGCCCAGGTAGACCAATAGCGTTTCCTCTGACGGGTGTCGGGATCGTTGCAAATTGTGGATGACGCGAATCATTAGCTCGGCAGCAAAGGGATTATAACAGAAAACGACTTTGTTTCCTAAATCTGAAAAATCGAACCCCGCGGCATCGCAATTAATTGAAGTAGGATGAGTTTTTGTAGGTGCCGATTTGCAAAAACTTCGGATATTTGTTGACGCAATATTGTGAAGGGTCTCGGAAAACTCAATCCCAATGACCGATTTAAACGGATATTGAGCAGCAATGAGCAACACGCGTCCCTTACCCGATCCCAGGTCGATAAAGGTGAACTGCGGCCGGTCGATCTTGAGCCGCCGAATGATCTTGCGGATCGCCACTATTGGTGTGCCTTCGTAGCGGTTCGCAAACGGAGCGGCGGGATTAGCGGTTTCTAAATCGGAGATCCGCACCGGTGCTTGAGTATCCACCCGATATTTCGTGTCGAACCGATCGTGCTGACGGATCCGGTGGCGGATTAACCACCCGCGCAGTGGCCCCGGCAGGTTTTTGCCGAAGAGCATGAAAGCGCGTTCCAAGCCACCCTTTCTCGCGCGCCTGAGAAGGGACGTGAGCGAGTTGCTAACGAGCGGCACCGGAGGCGCTCCGCTTGCGGAGCAATGCACGTAGCGTGTGAGCAGCATCCGCTAGCCGTTCCGAAACAAGCGGTCGGGTGCGGTTCGCCTGATCGGCAATCCAATCACCGATCGTGAAACGACGAAAAAGGGACTGGTCCAACCGGCAACGGGTGGTCGGCGTAATTTCTCCTCCAAACTTGCGCAAAAAGAGATGTGTGCCGCCGAGGCTGTATTTGGTCATGCCCATCCGACAACCCCATTCGATTGCCCGCCAATGCAGCAAATCGTTTGGCCGCAGCCGCAGCGCGCTTTCCAGCGAGCTGTTCGCCGCATATTCCATGACACCGCGCGGGGCAAAGCGAATTACGACGCCAGCGATGATCTTGCCCTCGTGGCGGGCAAGTAGCAGCCGACGATTTTTGGTTAATGCAAAAAGCCGTTGGAATTCCTTCTCTTCCGGCACGGACAACTGTTTTCGGCGAGACCAGTCTGCACAAATCGCGTGGTAAACCGATATTTCTTCGCGGCTCTGCGCCGGTTCGACTACAACGCCATATTTGATTGCCTTTCTGATATTGATCCGCTTGTTCTCGGAAAATCTTCGAAACAGCGCGTCGGGACCACGCGACAGGTCCAACATTACGACGCCTTCGTAACGCCTTTGGCGGAAGCGACTGTCGACCAGGTTCTCCATGTCGGACCAAAGGAAGAGATCGACCAATTTAGCGGTCCTTGCCTCTTCAAGAAGGCCCGTCAGCAAACTTGTCATCGCTCGTGCACGATCAACGTCTCGCGAAAAGGCGATCTGAGGTCGGACGGACAATCCAGATTGAACGTGATCTCCATTATTGATGCCGGTCAAGACGCCCGCGATCTCGCCGTGGACGATACCGAGAATGGCAAAGCCTCGCGTCTTCTGGACCATTGGTTCGCAGAAGAATTCCGGGGACGCGTAGTGCGTCGCAAATTCGGAATTGGCTAGGCAGGTTCGCCACTGGGCTTCGTCCTGACCCGTGGGAAAGCCGTGCAAAATGCGGAATGCATCATGCTCGCGGCGCGACACAACCGACTTGGCGACGGTTCGATCCGGTATCACGTTTTGATCTGTCATTGCCGAACCGGACGCGGGTGGCCTCGCTTCAGTGCCGCCTTTGGTGAGGCCGCTGCGGGGATGGTTTTGCTGGCTTGAGGTATTTTATTGTCAGCCGATCGCTGTGACGAAAAATAGTTCGCGATCCGCCTTGTCGCAGTGCTGCAAGTCGTCTTGCTAAATGCAGCACTGTGCCATGCCTGCAGCACGAGGTAGTGCAGCATCACCAATGTCAAATTTTTCGCGCTTTTCGGAAACCAAGCGACTTTAACGTAACCAACGTACCCTGTCGCAAAAAGGGCTTTATAATCCCACGCCTGACCTCCAAAGTCAAAGATGCGAGAATTCTCATCTTCAAATAATTGTTGGAGAATTGCATACATTAAAACAGTGCCGGGCGAGACGCGAACGAACTCCGGATCATATCCCGGGATGGAGTAGGTGATGATGTCTCCGCTTATCCGGCAAAACACGTACGCGACGGGACGATTTTTGTGCATCAAAACAAAGCCGGATACCCGCCCCTTAACGGCCTCATCGAGGACATGGTTCCTGAACTCCCGGGTGTCGGGGAACCCAAATCCGATTTTTCCCTGGTAGCTGACGCGTGAAACGGCAATCGCGTGAGTGCAAAACTCTGCCATTTCCGTCGAGGATCGATAGCAGCGCAGGTCGATCACACCGCCGCTAAACTCTTCGAAATGGCGCATTTTTCTTTTCAGCGTATTTCGCGTTTTTGCCGAAAATTTCGCGAGATAGGCATCGAACGATCGAGATGATAAGTCGACGAAATAGCGTTTTCCTCGGTAGGACACATAGCGAACGGCACTCCGGTCAATAGCAAGGGCGCAAGCGAATTTCCCCTCGTCGGGCAATTGCTGAAATGTTGTCGGCCGGAAGATCGGCGGGACGTGTAACGATCCGCTTCGCGCCAATAAAGGATTGGTCGTGTTAGAGAGTGACGGGTAGCTCCATTTTCCAAGGGCCCACGGCCCGAATTGAAAAGTCAGTGTCTCGATCGCCTCCTTCCACGGGTGTGGCGGGCTGTAGTAGACGACATACGGCATAAAACAATTGCCGAGCTCATCAAAAGTTTCCCCCCGGCGGACCTCCGTGAGCCATTGTGAGTTCGCCAACAGCTCGTGACAAGTCGGGTTGAGATAGATGATCGTTACCGACTTGCCTTGCGCCGTTATTTGAGAAAGCTTGTCCAATGCGGCACTTAGAACCGGAACTTTACAAGGATTAAACATGTAGATCAAAAGATGGTCGCGGATATCACTGCAATTGTACTCGTATTCATCGATCCCTCTACAGATTACTGATATATCTGGTATTGCTGGGTGCTTCGATCGATACCGGCGGACATTCTCGACTGCGATGCTGCACATCGTCTCGGATACCTCGACGCCGATTACCGAGTGGAACGGGTATTGGGAAGCAAGGATCAGGGTTCGCCCCTTTCCACAGCCGAAATCGATAAACGTGGTGTTGGGGTAATCGAGTGGGAGCTTGCGCAGCAGCGAATGAAAAAAGGAGATCGGCGTTGCTTCGTAACGGACTGAGCGATCGGACGACAGCCCAAGCTCTTCTATCGTGACCCGACCAGTCGTAGAAATTCCGGTTTGCCGGTCAAAGCGGGCGTGACGCCGCTGGAGGTGGCGGGAAACAAGAAAACGAAATGGGTTTATCGCGCTCTTAGCCGCGATCCAGAGCAATGATCCTAACCGCAACTTATCTCGGTTCGGTAACCCCATGCACCCTTGCCACGTTTGTCGACGGCAGAGACTGTTCAAGCGTCGCGACGGCGCCGGCCGAGCATCCAGCCTAAGACCTCTGCACCTTCTTCAATCACTGGACCGCCAATAATTAGGAGCGCGGCGCCATAAGCGATTGCGCCGCTCGCAGATAAAAGCAGCAGCCTGACCACCGCCGAAGCAGGCCCGCCCGTCAGCGCAAGCTCGCGCAGCATTAGCACCGTTGCGGCCATAATCACGGTAGCGGTCAAGATCGGCCGTAGCACCAACCAAAGATCAATGAATCCGACCTCCATCTCGGCCAACGCCTGTTTGGCCATGAACGCCATGACTGCGCAATAGACCGGGGTCGCGAAGGCCACGGTGCCCAGCGCGCCATTCCACAGCGTCCCAAGGACCGCCGCCGTCGGCGTCACTATCAGCAGCGCGGCACAATACCAAAACAAGAACCGTTCCCGCCGTCGCGCGAACAAGACGGGTGGAAGCAGCACATCGACCGCACGCACTCCGGCATAAATGCACAGCAGACGAAGAACCGGAACCGCTGGCAGCCATTTCGGACCAAGCAGGACCGCGACCATATCTTCAGCGACGAGCGCCATCCCTGTCGAGGCAGGCAATGCGAGGGCCGCCGTGAGCCGCAGCGCGCGATGGAACGCCGCTCGCATTCCATCGAGATCCTGCTGCAACTCGGCCATCACGGGCGAGCTCAACATATTGACGACGGTCGAAATCTTTGTGCCGGGCAGGAGGGCTATCTCTTCGGCCATCGAATAGAGCCCGACGGTATTGACCTGGCCCGTCACTTTACCGATGACCAACGTATTGCCCCACTCCCGCAACGCCCACATCACCTTCACACCAAGCGTCGCAAGGCTGAAATGCACCACCTCTCTTACGCGTTCGCCTCCGAGACGCAGGCCAGGATACCACGGGGCAAACGCAAATGTGGCCAGGCTGGGCACTGCAGGGTTGACGAGAGCTCCGACGACCAGCGCCCAGACGCCCAATCCTCCCAAAGCACAACCGAAAGTCACGGGCAATGTTATCGCACTGCTGATGAGTTCTGCCTGGGACACGCGATCCAGCTGGAGCCGCTTGCGCAGCAAGCTGTCGGAAACCACGCGACAGGCTGTTAGCGGCAGAACCAGGGACAAGACCGGGAGAACCTCAGCCAAACCTGGGGCATCGAACCAACGGGCGATAACCGGCGAGCCCAATGCAAGAGCCACGCAGCAGACAATCGCTAGCATCATCGTGATCCAGATGCAGGTGTCGATCTCCCGCTTTTCGAGATCACGAAATTGAATTATCGCCGAACCCAGACCCATCTCGGCAAGCATGCTTGCGATACCGGTCCAAAAACCAGCGAGCGCCATCAGACCATAATCCGAGGGCACCAGGATACGTGCGACCAATAGCGTCGTCGCAAACGTCAGGAGTTGCAGGGCGCCGCGCGACCAGGTGATCCAGAACATCGAGCGGGCCACGCGTTCTCGCAACGAGGCGCCGCCCGTCGCTGCGATCACGACGGATCGGGATTGCGATCGCGACAATTGAAAGCCCTATCGCCGCAAGGGAGATCCGATCAGTCGATCTGCTCGAACGCCGATCGGCAGACCTGCAAGCGCTGGGGGACTTGCCATAAATTCCGTCTTCTGTGCAACCGTGGAGGCGAAACAAGTTTCGAATATAGCCCCACTCGCTCGAATACCCGGGCGCTATTGCTCAGGGCAATTGATCGTGGACCATCGCTCAAACCGTATCTCTGTGCAAGCTGAATGAGTTCGCAACCCGTTTGGTCATTCTTGGGTTCGAAGATCGGTGGTCTGGCTGATCCAGGGTGGTGGTCTCGGCTGCGGGCGTCTCGACGAATGCAGCTCGAAATACAGCGGAGACATTAAGATTTCGTAGGCGTGATAATAAACTTCTGGGATCTTCTTTGGAACCCGATGCCGCCACGGCGATCTGGCAGTTCCGGACACGACCACCTCGCAACTTCGCCCTGACGCATGCACCGTGGCTCGAATGACCCCGATCCTCATAGTTGCGATTGCGGTTATCACAATATATATTGACAAATCAAACTAAAACGAATAAAGTCGGCGGATGAGGCGGCCCGGCACGAATTCCGGTCGCATTTAGATTGGCTTCGAGCCCTTCAAGCCGATGCTGAGTGATAAATGATAATGTAGATCGCATTTGTGGACACCGGTCGGACTGATTTAAGGCGCCCTAGTTTTCAGCTTTCCCCGGTCGCAGATCATGGAACCTGCAGGTTTTAACTTCCCATTCCGATTGAATATGGTTGACGTAGGCGACGTATGACAATCAGCATTGATAATTTGAGGGTCAGCAATAACGCACCCGTGGGAACGCGCGTTGGCGTTCTTACCGCGCGGGACGCGTCAGGCAACGTCGTATCTTGCGACTACTCGTTGACAAAGGGCTCGTCCGGCTTCTTCTCGGTCGCTGGGGACGAACTGATTACAACGTGGACGACGCCAATATTGTCCGGTTATTGTTCGGTTCGAGTGCATGCGATTGGGGTAAACACCAGGTTCGCTGGCTCCGCCACTTTTGCGGTCAATGTCGTGCCGCCTCCGCCGCCTTCTATCACAGTAAATGGCTCCAGCAATGCAGTAGTGACGGAGGGTTCAGCCATAACCGTGGTGGTCGCAAACGGTCCCGGTAATACGACCGATTGGGTGGGGCTGGCGGCGCTCGGCGCCCCGGATACTGCCTTCCTTGACTGGGACTATCTCAGCGGCTCGCAATTGCCGCCGAGTGCGGGCCTCTCCTCCGCAGCCATTACGATGCGAGCACCGGCAAGTGATGGCTCGTATGAAGCGCGATTTTACCCCAATAATGGCCTCACTGTGGCGGCACGCACCGCGTTCACCGTTCAAGGTGCGGCGCAGGCTGTAATCACCGTCACGCCAACCACTCCCGAGTTGCCGGATACAACGCCCGTTGGAACCGTTGTCGCCACCTATACCGTTAAGATGAGCGACGGCTCTCCGTTCACCGGAACGGTGGGTTTCGGTGCGCCCTATTATGATGCCGGAGGCATCTTCGCTCTCTCTGGCAATAGGATCATTGTCAATCCGGGCGGCCCTGGGCTCGGCCCGAATATGACCACGGTCACTGATCACATCACACTCGAGGCCCTTCCATGATCGGGAGAGCGCGGTTCCGCCTGTTGGGGGCGGCCTGCGCTCTACTCGGGCTATTTGCCAACGCACATGCGGCAACGAAGAATGTCGACATCGTTGTTACGCACGACACAGGTCCGCTCCTGACCACCTATACGGTGAAAGAGACGACAGGCAAGAATCAGCCTGCCGGCCTCGTCTACATCGCCGGCCAAGCATTTCGTCGAGGCGACCTTCCACCCGGCACCTACCCAGTGTTCCGGGACGCCAACACGCATGTTCCCCTAATTCAGCAGCTCGACGAAATTGCGACGCGGCGCGAGAACGGCGACGACGGATCGATCCGACATCTCGTCTTTTCGTTGCAACTTCCGGCAATTCCAGCAAACGGCACCTACCGAATGGAGATCGTCCGGCAGGCCGGCTCCTATTCAGCCTCCGCAAAGCAAAGCCTCGCTACCCTCGCCAAGGTGCATGACCTCAAGCTCCATTTAACCGATGTCCGTAATCAGGACGGCAGCGTACGCGGGTCCGGCAGTTTGACCTTCGATATTAATGCGGCCGCCGCCAATGTCGGGCGCGATGCTCCTCGGGCGTGCGCCATGGGTCCTGTCAGGGATTGCTGGATTGTTACAGGGCCGCCAATCGACGACGTCACGCAGCGTCCCGATCCGCTCCTTTATGTTACATGTTATCTCGATCTCACGACCAGTCGGACCGATCAAACTTCGCTTGGCCCCATCAGGCACGTCTGTCGTGTCGACAACTCTTGGATGAACGTTGGCGCCGCCAATGGTGGTTTCCCAAACGACCCACAGGCAATTTCTTATCGGCCACAACTCCTCGACGGCAGCCGGAGCTTGATTGACTGGAGCTGGCTTGATGCCTCGTTGGCAAGTTCAGGCAACCCAGTCGTTATGGGTGGGGTGTGCGGCAGCGATTACCAAGGTGTGAAGCCAAATTGCTTCAGGATTCCAGGAAGCACTGGGTCAAACGCGTGGTATTTTGGCCAGGCGGTGCTCTTTTCGAGCACGGGCACGCCGCCGGCTGGCCTCACGAACAATCAGCTTTATTTCGTTTATCCGATCGGGTCGGCGAATCACTATCAAGTCGGCGATCCCACACTTGTCAGCCTTCAGCCGACACCAATGCTGACCGCTGGACCCGAGATTTCTCCGACCAGCCAGGGGTCAGGCACGCAGAATTTCTCGTTCAGGGTCTGGCATCCCCATTGGATGAGCTGGTTTACTCTCGATCCCAGCGGCGCGGAGAACTGGACTGATTCCGCGGCCGCGCTGACGCACTCGCCATATCTTCCGCAATTCGCTGATCAGGAGAAGTTTTACTGGGAGCAGACCGGGACTGTAATTCCGATGCTCCGCAGTCAGATCTCCACGGCGACCAATTCTTACTTGAACGGCGAATCGTTGAACTATACGCCATTTGGCCGGTTGAATGTGATCGGGGGCAGCGGACCAGGAGACCGAGCGGATCTCGGCGTCATCAACGAGTACGCGGCGCGGGCATTTCTTAATGAAGCGCCTGCAGACTGGGCCAATGCAAGGCTATTCACCCTCGGCACGGTCAACTACCCCTTCGCCACGATTTTGAACGAGGCCACTGGCCGTATTCCTCCCGTCAATAATGGCCCGCCTATCGGGCCTGGCGGCAACGGGGTAGGAGGCTCATACCCGGCTCTCGGGGCGCCGTCGCCGACCTTAACGGTCGACGGCAATGCGAATAACTGGAGCAGCGTCAAATTACCGCTCGACGGCGTTCCCAACAAGACGGTGACTTATCTTGGCGGGCAATGGGGGACGAGCGGCTACCGGGCCGATCATGAACCTTCGTTCAGCAGCCTCACCTACTTGGTGTTTGGGAGTCCTCACTATCGGGATCTGCTGTATCTGCACGGCAATCGAATGCAGTATGTTCATACCTACGGTAACGACGTCCAATATCGTGACCATACCTTGTTCGGCACTCACTATTGGGGTCTTTTTGCCAACGGCTGCTGCGAGCGTCGC
>Ga0126381_100010130_pt1 | contig 10597 bp, 6 predicted proteins | sample PanSoiMetPlot_28_FD_96465 | JGI IMG/M metagenome (GOLD analysis project Ga0126381, IMG submission 96465) | Tropical forest soil microbial communities from Panama - MetaG Plot_28 | ecosystem: Environmental > Terrestrial > Soil > Tropical forest > Bulk soil | place: Panama | collected 2016-02-17
CGGACGTTTGAAATAGGCAGCGCCGGGTCGAGACTGTTGATCGCTTCGCGCACCGCGGCGTTTACAGACATCGGGTCGCCCGAAGTTCGAAGCAGAGGATAGAAATTCGACAGTCCAAATCCGAACGGCGGATTTTGTGCATAGGGGAAATACAACTCGGTTCCGGCCGCCTGTTCCAGCCCGGCATTCTTGACGTCGGCCACCACCCCGACTATCGTCCGCCACTGGTCCTGATTGCCGGCGCGGACCCGCCGGCCTATCGGGCTCTGATCTCCGTAGAAGTGATGGGCCATGGCTTGATTTATGACTGCGACCGGCTGAGCTCCCTGACCGTCTCGTTGGTCGAGCAGCCGCCCTTCGATCAACCGAATCCGCATCGTCTCGAAATATCCAGGCGATACCGCCTGCCAGTAGTCTACGTTTTGGATTGGACTGTCCGGGCCCATGGCCAGGCCCTCGATCTCAGTGTCGTTGGCGTTTATGCGACGTGTTGGCGGCAGACCCGAAACCAGAGCGGCCGATTGTACGCCCGGGATCGAGCTAAGGCGGTCTTGCAGCCGCGACCAGAAGCTCATCAGAGTTTGAGGGTCACGGTAGGCGGTTTGAGGCAGCGCCAACTGCATAGTAAGGACATTGGATGAGGAAAACCCCGGGTCGACCTGCAGCAGCTTCCAGAAGCCACGAATCATTAATCCGGAACCGACCAGCAACACCAAAGCCAGCGCGATCTCGCCGACAACCAGGATCGAGCGGAACAAATGAGCGGCTGCCGAGGCAGTCGACCGGCCGGCTGAAGACTTCAGAGGATCGCTAAGGTTGCTCGTGACCACATGCGCCAGCGGCGCCAGTCCAAAGAAGATTCCTGTCACCAGGCAGGTCGCAAGCGCAAATAACAAGGCGGTTTCATTTAGAGTGATTTCCCGAATTCGAGGAACCAGGCCTGCATCCGTCGCTATCATCAGCTTGAGCGCTCCGTACGACAGAGCCAAACCGGCCGCCGCGCCGGCGAGTGCCAACAAGGTGCCTTCGACTACGAACTGGCGGGCCAGCCTGCGGGTCGAGGCCCCAAGCGACATCCGCACCGCGATTTCTCGCTGGCGGACTTCGGCGCGCGCGAGCAGCAGGTTGGCTACGTTCACGCAAGCGATCAACAGCACAAAAACCACCGCGCCCATTAACATTAAGAGCGCTGGCCGTACGTTCGAGATCACCTCGTCCTTGAGCGCGTACATCACCATCGGGTGTCTGTCAGGGTTAAGGGCGTGCGTCTTCGGCGCGGCCGTTTCGCCATAGTGCTGAACGAGGAGAGCTGTTTCATCCCGGGCTTGCGAAATTGAAACGCCGGGTTTTAGCCGGCCCAGCAGATAAAGGAAATGGCTTCCCCGCCCGCCCGGGTTAGCCGGGTCGATTTGAAGCGGCACCCAGATCTCCGGCGGGTTTATCTCGCCCGCGGGAAACTCGAAACCCTGAGGCATAACGCCGACTACAGTGCACTTGTTGCCGTTCAGCATTGTGTCTTGTCCAACAACCTTCGGATCGGCGCCGAAGGCCCGCTTCCACAGGCCCGCTGATATGACCGCAACCTGCGGGGCTCCAGTCTTATCGTCGTCGGGCGCGAGCAACCGGCCGGCAACCGGTGTCACGCCTAGGGACTCGAGCAACCCACCTGTCACAAAGGATGCAGTGACTCTGATAGGCTCGATCGATCCGGTCAGGTTGGCCCCGCCGTTGACCCATCCGTCCAGCGATTGCCAGGACCCGGAATCGCGCTGCAGATCCAAAAACTCGGGCGGCGAAACCCAGAACCTGCGCAGATCCATTCCCTTGATTCCTTGAAACTCGGAATAGATCCGAACGAGCTGATCCGGCTTCTGATAGGGAAGCGGTTTCAGGATGACTCCATAAACAACGCTAAAGATGGCAGTATTGGCTCCGATGCCGAGGGCGAGCGTTAAGACCGCCACTACTGTGAAGCCCGGCTTGCCAAGCAGCATTCTGATTCCATATCGCAGGTCCTGTGCTATGGTTCCCATCGAACGCCTCCCCAGTGCAATCTCATATCTAAATGGCTGCTAAAATTTCAGCATGATGCTAAATTTCCAGCACAGCTCGCCGTTTGTCAAGTTCAAGAGTATGCTGACCCAATTCATTGTCGCACCTCAAAAGGGCAGTCGCTTTAGTCCTGCCAACCACGGCGAGTTCATACACTGACCCGGGACTTCGCAGACCAAACGATATGCCAAATCCTACAACCGGTACAACTGTTTGTGTTCATTGCCCAAACAGCCCTCTAGGAGGCTTACCGGCTTGCTCTCCTGTCCGGTCATGGGAAGGGACATTCCCGAGTTCGAACAACCATTGATCAAACAAGACACGATTAAGAAGCCCATGATCGCTAAATGAAATGCCCAAAAAAACGAAGAAAGATGATCGACTGAAATGTTCTAAAGAAAGATGATCAAACGGCCGTTGAGGTTGACAATCGCAGTCACCCTGCTGATAATTTGCCCTAGACCATCTAGGACAAAGGGGAATGGATGCAAAAATCGACGCCAAGACTACTACAAGGCACATTGGACATGCTGATTTTGAAAGCGCTCTCAGTCGGCGAAATGCACGGGTTCGGCGTGGGCCAGCGGATCATGCAGATGTCCGAGCATGTGCTGAGGGTTGAAGAAGGATCGTTGTATCCGGCCCTGTATCGACTCGAGCAGCAAGGGTGGATCAAATCTGAGTGGGGTGTTTCGGAGAACAATCAGCGGGCCAAGTTTTATTCGCTGACCCGAGGCGGCCGGAGGCAACTCGAGGTTGAGGCCGAAAACTGGGACCGGCTGGCATCCGCTGTTTTCAGAGTAATGGAAACCGCATGACTTACTGCCGTTGATGTCTTCTGCGGCGCTGTCAATTCCAACGCCCGATTTCTTACACGCCGATGACTCTATAGGTAACCCCTAGCACCATAATCACTTAGGAGCCCATCTAAACCTCGTTCTAGCCCTCCGAAATTATTCTGTTGACTTACACGACAGCTTAGCGTATATTTCACTATAAGGCATAGAGTAGAAATGACGCTAAGGCGCTTTGGGCAATGGTAAAGGGTAATGGGAACAAGTGAAGCGATGAAGATGACAGTAGAGGCGGCGGTGGCACGGTGCCGTCGCATTGCCAGGCCGCCCGAGCTTCCGGCCGTAGCGTGCTGATGCCATGGTCTGCTAAAAGATGGGGGCTGAAATGACTTACCGCGTGCTGCCTTACCGAGACAATCTGGCATTGTTCACCGATCTCTACCAATTGACGATGGCCCAGGTTTACTGGGCTGAAGGAATGGCTGATTGGGAGGGCGCCTTCCATTACTTTTATCGCACTGCGCCCCGGGGAGGAGGATATTCGATAGCCTGCGGCCTGGAATTGCTCGTCGATTACCTTTCCAACCTGAGTTTTGAGACCGAGGATCTGAATTACCTCTCGCGGATTCCCGGCGCAGATGGTAAGCCGATCTTTCAGCCGGAGTTCCTTGAGTCTTTAGCGAAGCTCGAGTTCAAATGCGACGTCGACGCTGTGCCTGAAGGAACGGTGGTCTTTCCGAATGAACCTATCGTCAGGGTAAAAGGACCGCTAATGGCCGCCCAGGTCGTGGAGACTGCGATCCTGAATCTCTGCAACTACGCCAGCGCTATTGCTACCCAGGCGTCGCGCATTTGTTGGGCTGCCGGCGATTTGCCCGTATTCGACTTCAGTCCAAGAAGAGCCCCCGGAGTGGATGGTTCATTAACTACCACAAGATCCGCATACATAGGCGGTTTCCAGGGCACCTCTAACGTTTGGGCGGCGCAGCATTTTGGAATCCCGGCCCAGGACGTAAAAGGAACGATGGCCCACAGCCTGATCATGTGTTTCGATTCAGAGCTCGATGCTTTCATGGCGTACGCAAGGAGGCTGCCTAACAATTGCCTGTTTCTCGTTGACACTTATGGGACGATCGGCGGCGTTCGTCACGCCATTGAAGTCGGCAGGCAGCTTAGAGCGGGCGGGCATGAACTGCTTGGCATCCGTCTTGACTCCGGGGACCTTGCCAAATTGAGTCTACAGGCTCGGCGCATGCTGGATGAAGCAGGCTTTGAACGGGCAGCCATATTCGCATCGAATGATCTAAACGAATTCATTATCAGGAGCCTTCGCGCGCAGGGCGCCGCGGTAAGCTTATGGGGGGTAGGGACGAACCTTATCGTTCCTCCGCTCGATGGCGTGTATAAGCTGTCGGCGGTTCGAAGGCCCAGCAGCGATTGGGAGCCCAAGATCAAACTGTCGGACCAGCCCGCCAAGATATCGATCCCCGGTTTGCTGCAGGTTAAGAGATTTCGGAGGGCGAATAAGAACGTAGCTGATGTGATTTATGACGAGACTGCCGGCGTGCCCGAGGGAGCCAGCATGATCAGCCTCCGTGATGAGTCCAGGCAATTGAAACTTCCACCTGGCGGTGCGGTACCAAGTGACCTGTTGGTGCCGGTTATGCGGGACGGCATTGTCCTCTATGAACTACCGACGCTCGGGCAGATTCGAGATCGATGCCAGGCAGAGCTCAGCCACCTTTCGGAGGGAACGAGGCGGTTCGAAAACCCGGATGAATATCGCGTTGGAGTCGAAAGCTCACTTTATGGGCTCAGGCACGAGATGATTTTGGAGAGTCGAGCCGGAAGTGAGTGGGGATATGAGGCGAGCTGAGATGGCGCACAAGTACCAGTACGAAATGCCGGCCGTGGCCGTTGATTGCGTGATCTTTGGGCTGGACCTTGAGACAAAGGATCTTAAGGTGATGCTCATCGAACGTGACCTGGAGCCGTTTGCCGGCATGTGGGCAATACCGGGCGGATTCGTCCGGCGAGGCGAGTCGCTCGAGCAGGCGGCAGCCAGGGAACTGGAGGAGGAGACCGGGATAAACGACGTATTCCTCGAACAGCTCTATACGTTTGGCGATCCGGGACGCGATCCGAGAGGCTGGGTAATATCGGTGGCTTACTATGCGCTCGTCTCCCCTGAAGGGCACCGAGTCGTCGCCCGGACCGATGCCAGGCAGGCCGCATGGTTTACAGTCAAGCGCCTCCCCCATCTTGCCTTCGATCACGCGCGAATAGTCCAGGTGGCCCTCGAGCGGCTGAGGGGAAAACTCAGCTACGCGCCGATAGGGTTCGAGCTGCTGCCTCGAAAATTCACCGTCAGACAACTGCAAAACCTTTATGAAATCGTGGTGGGCCGCAAGCTGGACAACAGGAATTTCAGAAAGAAGATCTTCGGCATGGACCTGATCCGAGAACTCGATGAGATGCAGCATGGCGTTCCCCATCGAGCGGCGCGCCTTTACACTTTCGACGAGCGAAAATACAAGCAGCTTGTCAAACAAGGGCTAGCCTTTGAGATCTAAACAGTAGGACCGGGGCCACGCCGGCCCCAGCGCTAAAAGCGCATATTTTTTTGATCGATTTGCTTAGCGTCAGTTTGACGCTAAGACATCAAAAGGAGGAAAAGGATGAGCACGAGAACAGAGTTGCTGATAATTGATCCGCAGGTGGACTTCTGTGATCCAAGGGGCGCCCTCTACGTTCCCGGCGCCGAGCGTGATATGGAGAGGCTCGCGAAAATGGTCCGGCGAACAAAGGATAAGCTGGACGATATTCACGTTACCCTCGATTCGCACCACTGGATCCACATCGCGCACCCGATTTTTTGGAAGGACAGCCGTGGAAGGCATCCGGCGGTCTTCACCAGGATATCGCGCGACGACGTCGAGCAGGGCATATGGACCGCGACAGTGCCGGGCATGTACAGAAGGGCGCTCGATTACGTGCGAAAACTGGAAGAGAATGGCCGCTACGAGCTTACGATCTGGCCTCCGCACTGCCTGATTGGGAGTGCAGGCCATGCCGTCTTTCCGTGCCTTTACGCCGAGCTTCAACAGTGGGAAGAGCGGTTCGCTTTTGTGGACTATGTCACCAAAGGCAGCAACATCGCCACGGAGCACTACTCGGCCGTGCAGGCCGACGTACCAGACGCGACCGACCCGTCGACCCAAATAAACACTGAACTGATCCGGATTCTGCAAAACGCCGACGTAGTCGCGGTTGCCGGTGAAGCACTGACGCACTGCCTGGCAAACACGGTCCGCGACATAGCCGGCAATTTTGGCGACGACCGCTTTGTGTCAAAGATGGTCTTGCTGACCGACGCGACCAGCGGGATTCCCGGATTTGAATCCGTGGGCGACTCTTTCATTGCGGAAATGACAGCCCGTGGACTTCAGCTATCGACAACGGCCGAGTTCCTGGCCTGAGAAAGGAGTCGGATATCATGCCTATTTTGAACGATGTGACTCTGGATCAGATAGATCTGCCTAACAGCCACTATGGATACTCGGCGGCCAAAATAGAAACTCTGGGAGCCACCGAGTACACGGCCGCCACCATCGTTGTCGACGTTAGCGGCAGTACTCAAGGCTTCAAGGTCGAGATGGAAGCCTGCGTCGCCGAGATTATTTCGGCGTGCAAGTACTCTCCGCGCGCCGACAATTTGTTGTTGCGGCTGGTCCAGTTCGACACGATTCTGGATGAGATACACGGCTTCAAGCTGCTCGAGAACTGCAACACCGGAGACTATTCGGGGGTCTTGCGTGCCGGGGGTAACACGGCGCTATACGACGCGGCTGAGAATGCCATATCAGCCACGATTAACTACGCCGGAAGGCTTGCCGCAGGCGACCTGTCCACAAATGCGATCCTGTTTGTCATAACCGACGGTATGGACAACGCTTCAAAGCTCACCGCTGCCAGCGTGAAAAGAGCAATGGAACGCGGCGTCTCTAGTGAAACGCTCGGTTCGATAGTATCGATACTGATCGGCGTCAACGTGGGTAACGCAGACATCAGCCGTCAATTGAAGGACTTCAAGGAGACTGCCGGATTCACCCAATACATCGAGATCGACAGGGCTGATCGAGACTCGCTTGCGGGTCTGGCTCGCTTCGTGTCACAGAGCATCAACTTGCAGTCGCAGGTTCTGCTGGCGGGAGGGAGCTCTTCGAAGCTCGTCTTTTGATGCCAAAAAATAGAAAGTGACCCGATGGCGGTTTGGTTGGGGCGGTCATCGGGTCCAGTCAACAACGCCATCTCTCGGGCGACCTTTCGAACCACCTATCGGACAAGGGCACATGCGGAAGTATTATATCCGTGGCAAGGGCGAGGTCAGGCTTTCTGACGCCGATTTCAAAGGCCAGGGAGGCCAGGCTGCCATCTACGCTCAGGGCTCGACCGCCTACAAGATCTATTCCGACCGGCTCTCAACGATTACAGAGGCCAAGATTCGAGAGCTGTCGGTACTTGATGCGCCCAGTATCATCAAGCCCCTCGATGTTCTTGTGGACGGCAATGGCAACCTGGCGGGCTATTCGATGAGATACATCGACAGAGGCTATCTGCTTTGCCAGTTGTTTCCGGCGGCGTTTCGCAACAGACACAACTTGACTCCGGATCGGGCGCTCGAGCTGGTCCAACGACTGCAGCGTGGAGTCGCATTCGTTCATTCCAAGAGCATCCTGATCGTAGACTTGAACGAGATGAACTTCCTGGTATCAGATGACCTCGAGAACGTCTTCTTTCTCGACGTGGACAGCTACCAGACTCCTTCATTTCCGGCGACGGCGATAATGGACAGCATCAGGGACCGGCATGCGACCAAATTTGACCGGTCGACTGATTGGTTCGCATTCGCGATAGTGTCGTTTCAGATATTCACCGGGTTGCATCCGTACAAGGGAACTTATCCTCCACTCGTCGGGTCGGTCGACAAGTCTTCAATGCTGGACGAGAGGATGAAAGCCAACATCTCCGTTCTGCATCCAGGCGTCACGGTGCCGTCAACATGCCTGCCCTTGACTGTGATACCGCCTGTCTATCTCGACTGGTATCGGGCGACTCTTGAGTCCGGCGCCCGGCAGAGTCCACCGGGCGGTCCGTTGGACTCGACTACGATTCGCGTTCTGCCAGCGCCGGCGCCGGCGGGTGGGTCCCTCTTTAGAATCTCGGCGGCCCTCGAATTTGATGATGAGGTCTTGGAGATGTTCTCTGAGGTCACGAGGACGCAAAAGTCCGTTTACCTCCGGGGTCAGAGGCTGGATTGCCCGGACCCTCAAATGAAGATCGCCTTGACGCCCCGATCGATGCGCGCGATCGGATTCAGGCTCGAGGGAAGTAGCGCCTGCTTCGTCGACCTGAGGAATGAAATCAGTATCGATGGCGAGGTCAGAGCTGATGAGATCATCGCGATTGACGGCCGGGCTTATGTGAAGCGTCACACTGAGTTAATGGAGCTGGAATTCATCGAGCTTGCATCTCGCATCCTGGTAAGGCCCAGAACCGTCGGACACGTCATGAAGAACGCGACCCAGCTCTTTGAGGGCGTTGTCTTCCAGAATCTTCTGGGAGCCTGGTATGCGTCATTTCTCCCCGAACCTCATACGTGCTACCAGGCCAGAATCAAAGAATTGGATGGCTACAGGATCGTCGACGCCAGATCCGAGCATAATGTATTGCTTGTGATCGCAATGATCTCGGGCCGTTATGACCGGTTCACTTTCCGGTTCGAACGCGAGTTCGATGACTATGATGTTCGCATCCAGCGAGACGTGGACAATGCCGGAATCACGTTCACCGTGCTGGATAACGGCATTTGTTTGAGTCTTGCGGGCGAACACCTGGAGGTGTTCAAGTGCCGGCCTGGTAGCGACGGCCTCAGAATCGTGCCTGCCGCTGACCTCGCTGGTGTCCGGTTGTTTCACCACGGCGCGCAAGCGCTTTTTGGGAGAAGCCACAAGGTGTTCAAATTCAGCCTCAGGGCGTAGTCCCGAGGCCTGCAGCGGGAGCGGTTCGTATGGGACGCCGAGTTCGTCGTAGAATGACAGGATGAACTCGGACCGGTACCAGAAACAGGACCGAGGTAACAAGGCCGCGTATGAGGCTTATTTCGCGGGCATGGACGCCTCGGTTCAGCAGAAAATCGCGTTGACCACCGCACATTTTCCGACCTCTGGCAAGGTAGCTGATATGGGGTGCGGGTCGGGTCGCGGCACCTACGACCTGGGCTGCCTCTACCAGGACCTCGAGATGGTCGGGGTCGACGTCAATCCCGTCTCAGTAGAACGAGCCGCGGAAATGTACACTCGCCCCAACGTTCGCTTCGTGGCCGGCGATATTTCGGACATGGTGTTTCCGCCTGAGAGCCTGGACGGGATCCTGGACTCTTCAGTATTGCATCACGTCACGAGCTTCAATGGATATGACCTGAACCGGGTTCGCATGACTCTGGACAATCAGGTGGCCCAGCTCAAGCCGGGAGGCGTGCTCATCATCAGGGACTTTGTCATCCCGGATGGTCCCGTCGAAGTCTATCTCGACCTGCCCGCCGCGGACGGCGAAGACCAGGGTCCGGTTAAGGGCCTTTCAACGTCGGCGCTATTCCGGCAATTTGCTCGCGACTTCAGGAGCAGCGTCAATCCGAGCTCCCCTGTACCTTATCAAGTGATTGGGCCGGTTGCAGCGGAGCGGTTGCGCTACCGCCTCGACTTGCGGGCTGTGGCTGAGTTTGTGCTCCGCAAGGACTATCGAGGCGACTGGGACACAGAATTGATCGAAGAGTATACCTACATGACACAGCGGGATTTCGAAACGGAATTCCGAAAGCGAGGCTTGCGGATCGTTGCATCAATTCCGCTTTGGAACCCGTGGATCGTTAAGAAGAGGTTCGAAGGCAGGTTTGAGTTGTGCAGTCTTGCCGGCGAAGTCCTGCCCTTTCCTCCTACCAACTATTTGATCGTCGGCGAAAAGGTGATCGCAGGGTCGGGAGTTGCGCTCCTAGAAGTCAAAGAATCCGAGATCTCGAGGCCAAATTTTCTCCAACTAAAGCACTATCGAGACAAGGCGACCAGTCGTGTCTATGAACTTGCTGAGCGTCCCAACTTCACCGTTGATATTGTGCCGTGGTTTGACGATGAGGGGCAGGTTTTTGTTCTTGCCAAGAAGGATTTTCCCCGGCCGATCGTCAACGCGGCCTCCGACGGGCAAGGACTGGACGGCTCGTCTCTATCCGGATACATTACGGAACCTATAACCGCAATAGTTGACGGAGCGGACGACTCCGGAGAGGCGGTAAGGAGAATTCTATTTGAGCGCGCGAGGCTCTCAGGCGACGAGATAATCGAAATCGGACGGGAGTTTCAATACTTCACTTCGCCGGGCGGCGTCGACGAACTGGTCAGGTCCCGCCTTGTCGAGATTACAACAAAACACCGCCCTCACCTGGATGTCATCAACTACACCGGATTCACCAGCGCAGGATTTGTCCGGGAACTCGACGCAACACAGACTCTGAGAGCGTCTCACGTTGGTGGAATGTTTGATGCGCGCCTGGAGATAAACATCTATCGGCTCTTGCTTGAACGGGGCCTGTCAACGGGTCCGTGGATTGGAGCTCAAATCGACCTCAGCACGCAGGATGGGAAGGGCATCTCTGTCTCCAGTGCTTCCGCAGCGCTCCAAGGTTCGAGGCACCTGGC
>Ga0126381_100010131_pt1 | contig 10595 bp, 9 predicted proteins | sample PanSoiMetPlot_28_FD_96465 | JGI IMG/M metagenome (GOLD analysis project Ga0126381, IMG submission 96465) | Tropical forest soil microbial communities from Panama - MetaG Plot_28 | ecosystem: Environmental > Terrestrial > Soil > Tropical forest > Bulk soil | place: Panama | collected 2016-02-17
AGAAGCCAGATGGCGTGATTGTGCAGTTCGGCGGGCAGACTCCGTTGACACTCGCGCTGCCCCTGAAGGCCGCTGGCGTGCCGATTATCGGAACCGATCCCGAGAACATCGATCTAGCTGAGGATCGCAAGCGATTCGGTAAGCTGCTGGATGACCTGAAGATTCCTTCGCCCGCAAATGGCTCGGCGACGAAGGTTGAGGAAGCCTGCGAAGTCGCTCGGACGATTGGCTATCCGGTGTTGGTACGGCCGAGCTACGTGCTCGGCGGCCGCGCGATGGTGATCGCTTATGACGAAGACACCGTCCGCCGCTATATGCAGGAAGCGGTGATCTTCTCGCAGGACCGGCCCGTGCTGATTGACCGATTCCTCGAAGATGCGATTGAAGTCGATGTTGACGCGCTATCGGACTCAGAAGGCAACGTTCTGATCGCGGGCGTAATGGAGCACATTGAAGAAGCGGGCATTCACTCCGGAGATTCGAGCTGCGTGCTGCCGCCGACCTCACTGCCGCAGAATGTGGTTGATACGATCACTTCCTACACCGTGCAACTCGCGCGGGCGCTGAAAGTCGTCGGGTTGATGAATGTTCAGTATGCGGTGAAAGATTCGACTGTATATGTGCTTGAAGTCAATCCACGAGCCTCCCGCACCGCTCCCTATGTCAGTAAGGCGACTGGTGTTCCGCTACCGAAAATCGCCGTTGGGCTGATGCTGGGCAAGAAGATTTCAGATTTTACGCAGCACACGGGAATCCTGCCGGTACCGCAGTATTTCGTGAAGTCGCCGGTCTTTCCGTTTAATAAGTTTCCAGGCGTCGATCCGACGCTTGGACCCGAGATGCGCTCCACAGGCGAGGTGATGGGCGTTGGCGTTAACTTCGGCGAAGCGTTTGCGAAGGCTCAATTAAGCGCCGGAACGCCTCTCCCGGATAAAGGACGCGTATTCATCAGCGTCAATGACAAGGACAAGGCCTCGGCGGTGGCGCTGGCGCAGAAGTTTTCCGCGCTGGGGCTGGAGGTTACGGCAACCCGAGGCACGGCCGAAGCGATCCGCTCGGCGGGTATCGCATGCAAGATGGTCTTTAAGGTGAATGAAGGCAGGCCCAACGCCGTGGACCTCATAAAAGGGGGCCAACTCGATCTGATTGTCTATACCGGCACTACGGGCGCGCATGCATTCTCAGATGAAAAGGCGATCCGCCGCAGCGCGGTAACTTATCGCATTCCGTGTATCACGACAATGAGCGGCGCTCGAGCGGCGGTGGAAGCAATCGCGTCACGCCGGCGTGATCCAGTGCGCGTATGGAGTCTACAGGAGATTCATAACCCTAAGAACTCCACGAATGTGGCGGTGAAGTGATCTACCGTCGCATCAATCTTCGAGATAGGGTTTATAGCCAGCGCCGACCATAGCCTCGCGAACCTTCTCGGTGTCGGCGGGCGCGACGTAGAAGAAGGCGCCCACTCGTTCGGTGCGAAAGATGACTCCTCCGCTATATTTGTCGGGTTCGACAAGATAGTCGAATCCGGCATCGGTCAGAAATTTCTCGAGCGCCAAGGCCTCTTTGAGTTTCTTGGCGACGTAAACCAAGTCGAGTTCTTGGTCGCCGAAATAGTCGGGCTGCTGCCTCACATCTACCCGCCGACGCGAGCTTTGAAGGTGGCGTATGTTTCGGGGCCGATCTTGCTTAGGAACTCGATATACGCTTCGCCGACGGCCTGAAGATTCGCCATATAGCTAGGGTCTTTGAATGCCGCGCGGATCTCTTCAATGACCGGCTGTAGCCGCATCCAGGTGAGCAGCATCTCGCGGTTACTCTGGAAAAACAAATCCTGATTGAGAACGCCAGAGCGAATGAATGATCCGACCATGTCCCAGTAGCTGGTAACCTGGCGGACCATCGCATTTTGCTCCGAGCCCGGCGGACACAAATGGTTAAACTCAGCCATCGTTTTCGGTCTGAAATTCGCCACAAACCAGGAGCGCGCGGCCCGCATTTTATCCTCGCGGCGCATGTCGTATAGGCGCAGAATCAAATTTACATCGTCGTAGGTCGCTTGTCCCATAACTTTACAGGGTACACAACTCACCGATCCACTTGAGCACCGTTGCATCTACCCAGAAACGCGGGCGATGGCGCGAAAGGAATCCGAGGTGGCCTCCGTGCTCGGGAGCGATCAGGCAAAGAAATGAATTCCTGCGCAAAGCATCGAGTTTATAAACTTCAAACGGCACCAGAGGGTCGTCCTGAGCGGTGATCAACAGGCCGGGAACGCGGATGCTCCCGAGGAATCCATTTGCAGACTGTGTCTTGAAATAATTCGCTGCCGTGCCGAATCCGAACAACTTTGAGGTATAGAACTCGTCAAAATCAATGATCGTCTTCACTCGCGGCAAATATTCGAGCGAATATACTTCCGGGAACCGAAGATGGCGGCGGCGAATACGCTCCTTCATCCGAGTCAGAAACCGGCGCTCATAAATGAAATTCTCGGGACGAGCCAATGCTTGAGCACACGCGGCAAGGTCTATGGGGGTAGAGACCGAACACACGGCGCGGATGAGTTTTGAGCCTTCCTGCTCCAGTTCCCCCGCAAGCTTCAGCGCCACGTTTCCTCCGAGGGAGAATCCGACCAGGAAGACAGGACTCCTTCTTGTTTTTAAAAACGCGAGTAAATCGCAGGTTTGCCCGGCATGGTAAGCAGTGGGCGCGAGTTCGTCGGTCCCTCCGCATGAGCGCAAGTGAAATCGATGAACCGCAAACCCGTTGGAGAGCGCGGCCCATGCCATGCTTTGCGCATAACCGGCTTCGCTCGAGCCTTCGAGCCCATGCACGAGCACAAACTCCCCTCGAGCATCGGAGTCGGGCTGCTGTTCGTGCACCAGCACCTTCACACCAGGTTCGGTTTCGTAAAAGACCTCTTTGCGGGCCCAGCGCTCGTCGACTTTTGGGCGCGACCAGAAGTTGCCTGCGATCGTCGCGAGATGAGGGTTGCGGAAGAGCGGAAGGAAATCGGACAAATTACGGCTTTCCAAGCGAGCAAAGCGGGTCGCCGAGAACGATGTTTTGCCAGCTCAGCGCGGGGATGGACAGATAGTAGCTCTCGGCCAAGTTTCGGCCTCTGTAGTAGGCAGGCAAAAGCACGTCTGGGCGCGGATTGAATGCCAGATAGGGTTCGTATACGTGGCCCGAGGCTCCTGTAGCGCCTTCCAAAATGTAGTCCGCAGATAAGGTCTGCGGAGCCCCCATCCACCAAGTCTCCGGATGACTCCAATTGTTCGTGATATTCCAGCCGTCCGGCGGCTTGTGGAAGGTGCGGGCATTGGTCGAGACAAATTCGGTCATGATGGCGCCTGGAAGCCATTTGAAACCCAAGAAGCGCCGGTGGTGGTTCGTGTCGTTGGAACCCCAGGACGCGTAGCCTATGACATCCTTCTGTTCATACAATACAGCGAAAGAATGATCCAGGATGACACGATCCTGAGGTAGCTTTTGAGCGGCCGCGATGAGCCAGTTGTCACCCTCCTCAGGTATCGGAAACTTTGCATCGATAACAAATTTGCCTTTGTTCTCAGCCTTCATCGACCGGTCGATCATATCGCGAACACCGGAAAAATCGTAAGCCGCAAGGCGCGTCACCAGGTAGATTGGAAAATCCGGGTGCTTGAATGGAAGGTTCTCCCGGCCGAAAAACGGGTTCGGGATCACCCCTTCCAGACGGTGAGGTTTGTTCTGTTTGATGTCGCTGTACAGTAGGGCGAGCTCGCTATCCACGCTCGCGGCAGTACCGTTCAGTTCAGGCGTCCCGCTGATTTTCAACGGAGTTTCAAGCGTAGTGACGAGATAAAGAACGCTATCGACGATCCCTCGCCTTTCGAGGCACCGCCGAATCGGGAGGGCTACAGTACGGTCATAATCGTCACGTGAAATTTCTTCGGCCGTTTCGGCCTGAATCCGGCAGATGTTCGCCTGCGGAACACCCCGTTTTCGCGCATAGTATTCGCCGATGGTTTTTGAGACAGCCGAGCGGTCATTTACGATCAAAAGGACGTTTTCCGGGCCCTGGGCTCGCAGCGCGGGAATGGATAGGCAGTAAGCGCTAAAAATGAGCGGTAAGAGCGTTCGCGCATGGCGGAAGCCGCGTGAAAGTGCCATTCTATAGGTAGCCTAACAGTTTCGCGTATGGACCTCGATCAGCTCCACACATTCCTGGAGATCGTCCGCCTCAAAAGTTTTTCGAAGGCGGCGCAGTCGTGTTTCCGCACGCAGCCCGCTGTGAGTGCTCAAGTGCGGCAACTCGAACAGGATTTGAATGCTCCGCTATTTGAGCGCTTGGGTACGAAGATCGCGTTGACGCCCGCGGGTCAGATTTTCGCCCAATATGCCGAGCAAATTCTCGATCTCCGGCGCCGCGCCCAGGACGCGATCAACGAGCTTGAACGCACGCCAAGGGGCGAACTGGTGATCGCCGCCAACGAAGCGACCTGCATTTATGTTTTGCCGCGTGTGTTTTCTGAATTCAAGAAGCAGTTCCCGAACGTTCAAATTCTGGTCGATCGTTCCTATGGATCCCGCGTGGTCGAGGCGGTGGTCGAGAACCAGGCGGACTTTGGAATCACGCAACTGCCGGTGACGGAAAAGCGCGTTCAGGTGGCGAAGATCCATTCCGATGAGATCAAGATGATCGTGCCGGTGGGACATCCGTTAGCGGGTTTAGATCGCGTAGAGGCCACGCTATTGGCTGGCCATCCTTTGTTACTTCCGAAGACCGGCACGACGCGCACACGTCTATCGTCGTGGCTGGAGCCGGCGGAAGAGGTGACCACAATCTCCATGGAGTTGGACTCCACGGAAATGATCAAGCGATTTGTACTCACGGGACTGGGCGTTGGCTTTGTCGCTGGGACTCACGCGCAGGAAGAAATCGCGGCAGGGAAGCTCGTAGCCATTTCCCTCGCGCCCGAGCCCATGGTGCGCCAAATCGGACTCATCTACCGGAAGGACAAAGCACTTTCGAAGGCGGCCCTCGGCTTTATTGAAGTGGCGCTTAAGAACGCCGTCTCGGATGCGGCTCGAACGCCGGTTCGGCCTGCGGCTCCGGCGGCCACGCCCCAAGGCAGGGGCAGACAAGCGGTCGCCGAGAATTAGTAAACTGTCATTGGGATCATGCATCGCGTCACCGTCAAAACTTCGACGATCTTCATCGCCAAGGGTGGCAAGACTCGCGTGTATCACTCCGTGGACGAAGTGCCGCCGAAGCTTCGCCGCCAACTTGAGGAATCAACGAACGGTTTCAATTCGGCGACGATCCTGATCGCGGATCGTAAGGGGCGCGAGGAAATCGTTCGGGCGTTGAACGGGCTGCCCTCAGGATTGAGGTCGCGGCTGGCTTCTTCACTGGCTTCCAAACTGCCCAGCGTAAAGCGGGTAAAGTCCATGTCCGTCCTTGGGTTTCTGCGTCGCAATTGGGCCGAGATAGCATTACCGGGAGCAGTTGGATTGATTGTCTGGCTGGCGTTCCACTTCCGATAGGTTACGTACGAACAATTCTTCGCTGGAAATAATGGGCGCGCGCGCGCCAGAATAAGGCTAGAATAAATGTCGACAGCTGGAGGGGCCTCCGTGCGGGCTGTTGTTGGGGAAAGGGATCCGCACGGAGGCCTAGCTGCTATTGGTTAACTAGACGGACGCTTCCGGGATTCGTTTTGTTCCGCGAAAATTCTTTTTCATTTTTTTTAGGACTCCCCGTCCTTAAGAACCACTACCGATTAAGGTGTGTTTCATTAAGTACGAGAATTTGCACTACAGCATTGACTATGATCGCTGCCAGTCCGAGTGGAATTAAAATTTTCCATCCGATATTCATCAATTGGTCATAACGGAATCTCGGTAGGGTGCCGCGGAGCCATACCATTCCGTAAAAGAGGCTAACCACTTTTACGAAAAACCAAAATGGGCCGGAGACGGCCTGATTCACCATAGGCGCCAGCAGCAAAAGCCCTATCACGATCAGAAGTAACGCGAACGCTATTAAGCCTATTTTTTCCGCACCTTTGCGGAGTCGCAAGGCAAGGCGAAGGCTCATGACGCCGGGGCCCGTGATGAGGATCGCGGGAGCGGCATAGCCTAGAGGGATATCGAGCCAGTGGACGTTTGGAAATGGACGGAGCCACCCGCCCAAGAAAAGTGTCGCCGCGACGCAGCAAACCACGAATGTGCTCGCGGATTCACCGAGCATATAGAGAGCCCAACGAAAACCGCTGAATTCGGTGTGGAAGCCGGCTACCAATTCAGCTTCTGCCTCGGGGAGATCGAAGGGGACCCGGTTGACCTCGGCAATCGCGGAGATCATGAAGATTACGAAGGGAACAATCATCAGGCCGAAGTTGTCGAAGGCGAACCAAATGCCTCGATTCTGCTGCGAAGTTACGATTTCGACCATGCTGAGCGATCCTGCAGCCATTACGGGGCCGAGTAACGCAAGGGATAGCGCAACTTCGTAACTGACTAGCTGCGCGGAGGCTCGGAGGGCTCCGAGGAGCGAGTAGTGGCTATTGGAAGCCCACCCTCCAAGGATGATTCCCAGGACGGCGAGCGCTCCCATTGCGGAGATGAACAGCAGGCCTACGTTGATGTCGGCGACGTAAAGCTTTTGGCTGAACGGAAGAACGGCGAAGGCTGTGAGAGCACTGAAGGTCGCGACCACGGGAGCGATCCAGAAGATGGCTTTGTCCGCATCGCGCGGAATGATGTCTTCTTTGAGGACTAGCTTAAGGGCGTCTGCTAAGGGTTGGAGGAGGCCATGTGGGCCAACTCGCATAGGGCCGAGGCGGACTTGGAAGTCGGCTAAAACTTTGCGTTCCAGGAGGACGAGATAGACAGACAGCAGGGGGTAGGCGAGGATGATCGCGGCCGTGAGAATCAGCGGTGTCAGCAAGTCGGTCATCGGAGTAGCGTGATGCCTGCGAATAGGAGAACGGGTTCGGGGTAGATGCCGATCAAGAGAGTTGCGGCGCCGGTGATGCCGAGGGCGATCCGTTGGCCGAGGCTTGATGCTATGAAAACAGGGCGTTCTTGTTTGCCCATATACATTGCTTTCGCTATGCGGAAGTAGTAGTAGACAGCCAGGGCGACGTAGAGTGTCGCGATGACGGCTAAGATGGGATGTCCTGTTTCGATGAGTGCGAGGAAGATGTAATACTTGCCAATGAAACCGGCTGTAGGTGGAAGGCCCGCCAGAGAAATGAGAAAGATTACCATCAGAGCGGCATAGGCTGGATTCCTTGATGCCAGACCGGAGATGTCACTGAGGTCGTCTTCGCGCACGGAGCCGGGATCCTTGCGACGCAGCGCCGCGATCACCAGTAGTGCGCCAAGGTTTGTCAGCGTGTAAACGACGATGTAGACAGCGATTCCCTGGATGCCGGTGTCATTGCCCGCTACCAATCCAAGCAGCATGTAGCCTGCGTGTGAGATGGAGCTGTAGGCGATCAGGCGCTTCAGGTTGGTCTGCGTCAGCGCGGCGAGATTGCCTGCCGTCATGCTGAGTACGGCTACGGCGATCAGCATTGGCTGCCAGGCGTGGCGCAGCGATGCCAGGGGTTCAAGGAACAGGCGGAGAAGTAGCGCGAAACTGGCGGCTTTAGAGCCTACGGAGAGATATGCAGTCACAGGGGTCGGCGCGCCTTCATAGGCGTCAGGGGCCCACATGTGAAAGGGAACGGCAGAGATTTTAAAGAGAACTCCCGCGGTTGTAGCGCCGAGAGCAAGCAGGACTATCGGGTCACTTAGTGAACGGGTTTGAATGGCCTGGGTGATGTCGGCAAAGCGTGTAGATGACGCGATGCCAAAGAGCAGCGAGAATCCGTAGGCTAGAATTGCGCTGGAGAAGACTCCAAGGAGGAAGTACTTCATCGCGGCTTCGTTGGAGCGACGCTCGCGGCGAAGAAAGCCTACGAGGACGTAGAAGCAGATCGCCATCAGTTCGAGGCCAACGAAGATCGTGACTAGTTCGGTGCCTGCCGCCAGGAAGTACATGCCGGATTGGGCAAGCAGGATGAGGCCGTAGTATTCGGCGTGGTGTTCGTCTTCGATTTCCAAGAAGCGGTAAGAGATGAGGATGACAACTGCGGATGACAGCAGGAAAATCCAGTTAAAGAATAAGGCGAAGCCGTCGATGGAGAGAGCCCCTTGGAAAGCGGTGAGCTTGTCGGCTCCGCTACCCACCGCTTGCGTTTGAAGCAGCAGCGCCCAAGCGGTTCCCGCGAGTCCAGCCAAGGAAAGACTAAGGACAAAGGTCTTCTTGTTTTTCACGAAAAACTCGATCAGCAGGATCGCGCAGCCGAAAACCGCGAGCACCAACGCGGGTAATAAAGCGAGATTATCCGAAGCGGTGTAGTAACTCATAGACGCTTCAAAATCTCGCCCACTGGCTTTTCCAGGAGATCGAAGTAGGGCTTAGGGTAGATGCCAATCCAGAAGGCCCACGCGATCAGGGGCAGAAAAACGCACCACTCTCGCAGGGAAAGGTCCGGTAACAGTTTGTTCTCCTCGTGCTTTACCTGGCCGAGCATGACTCGCTGATAGAGCCAGAGCAGGTATGCGGCGGCCAGGATGACACCTAAGGATGCTAAGACAGCATAGATTCGGTTCGCTTCGAACGCGCCGGAGAGGATCGTGAACTCGCCGATGAAGCCGTTGAGTAACGGAAGAGCGGCTGAGCTCCACAGGGCGATCGCGAAGACGACCGCATAGTTCGGCATCACCGTGGCCAGCCCGCCGTAGTCGCGGATCTTGGTCGAATGGCGGCGCTCGTAGGCCACGCCGACGATCAGGAAGAGCATTCCGGTCGAGATGCCGTGATTGATTTGCTGGATCACGCTACCAGCCAGGCCATTCGCGTTTAGCGCGAAAATTCCGAGCGTGCAGAAGCCTAGATGGCTTACGGATGAATACGCAACCAGGCGCTTCCAATCCTGTTGCACGAGGCTCACCAGTCCACCGTAGATAATGGCGATGATCGAGAGCACGACCATAGTGTGGACCACCCATGGTGTAGTCGATGCATGGGGAGCAAGAGGAAGCGAGAAGCGAAGGAAGCCGTAGGTTCCCATTTTCAGCATCACGCTCGCGAGGACTACCGAGCCGGCGGTTGGCGCTTCGGTGTGCGCATCGGGAAGCCATGTATGGAACGGGAACATCGGGACCTTAATTGCGAATCCGATGAAAAAGGTCCAGAAGACTGCCATCTCTACGATGAGCGGCATCTTGAGGCTCATGAGTCGCGCGATTTCGAAGGTCGGGACGCCGAACTGCGTTCGGTATTGGTAGTAAAGCGTCAGCACACCAAGCAACATCAGGACGCTCCCCGCGAGCGTATAGAGGAAGAACTTGATGGCCGCGTAGAGTTTGCGTTCGCCGCCCCAGATCCCGATGATGAAGTACATCGGTATGAGTACCAATTCGAAGAAGAGATAGAACAGGAACAGATCGAGCGAGACGAAGACGCCGATGAGCGCTGTCTGCAGAAGCAGGAACAGCGCGTAGTATTCTTTCGCTCGATCGTGGATTGCGCTCCAGGAAGAAAGCGACGCCAAAAAGCCGATCACGGTCGTCAGCATTACGAACAGCAGGCTGATGCCGTCAATTCCTATGAGGTATTGGGCTCCGATAGAAGGGATCCAAGAGGCTCGTTCGACGAATTGGTATCCGGTGGCGTTGCGGTCGAAAGTCGTGACTAGCGGAAGTGAGACTAAGAAACCAGCGAGGAATACGGCGTTTGCCCAGAGACGAACGAGCCGTTTATTTTCCGCGGGAATGGCGAGAAGGACGGCCAAGCCCGCAAGAGGCAAAAAGAGGACGAGGCTGAGCAGGTGGGTCGTCATTGTTTCAACGGACTGAGAGCACCACGTAGCTTACGACTGCGATCAGACCTCCGAGGAAAACCAGCGCGTAGGTTTGCACGGAGCCGGTTTGGGTAAGGCGGGCAGGGTAGGAGCTCATTTTGACGGTAAATGATGTGAAGCGGACGGCGCCGTCGACAACCCAGCGATCCCACCAGTTTGAGAAATTTCCGAACTGGCGCGTGAGCCAGGCGATGGCGTTGACGCCGGCGTCGATCACGAAGCGATCAATCGTGTGGAGAAGGCGCCCCCCGCGTTGCGCGAACCATTTGACGAAGACGGCGTGGATGGCGTGGTCGACGTACCAGCGCTCGGCCAGCGCCATGCCTATGAAGCCGGACCAGACGTGCTTGTGGAGGCGGCTGGCCAAGTAGAGGCCGGTAAGGGCAGCTGCCGTGGAGATGAGCATCGAGATCCACTGCGGGGGCTCGTGGAGGATCCAAATGCCTATCGCTCCGGAGATAGCTGCTCCGAGGGCTAGAACGTAGAGAGGGGCCATCATCACTGCGGGAGGATCGTGCGGGGCGGGTTGTGCGGAATGGTTGGCAGCGGAGTCTGGAGACTCCGCGCGGGACTGGAGTCCCGCCGTCCCGTAGAATGCTAAATACATGAGACGCCAGAGGTAGAAGGAGGTTATGGCGGCGGTTAGGAAGCCGGCTACCAAAAGGGGAATTGAGTGGACGTTGGAGA
>Ga0126381_100010132_pt1 | contig 10594 bp, 1 predicted proteins | sample PanSoiMetPlot_28_FD_96465 | JGI IMG/M metagenome (GOLD analysis project Ga0126381, IMG submission 96465) | Tropical forest soil microbial communities from Panama - MetaG Plot_28 | ecosystem: Environmental > Terrestrial > Soil > Tropical forest > Bulk soil | place: Panama | collected 2016-02-17
GTTGCGAATCGCAACCTCGTTGAGACTGAGCCCCTGATTGGTTTCTTCGTCGGCACTCTCCCGCTGAGGACAGACCTGTCGGGTAACCCGACGTTCCGGGAACTCGTCCGGCGTGTCCGCGAGACCTGCCTCGGCGCCTTTGCGAACCAGGCAGTGCCCTTTGAACGGTTGGTGGAAGAACTCCAGCCGGACCGCGACCTTAGCCACAATCCGATCTTTCAGGTTGTCTTCGCGTTGCAGCCTCCGCCGATTCATGCCGTCGAATTGCCGGGCTTGCGTATGGAGCGCCGTGTGATTCACACGGGGGCATCCGTGTTCGATGCGGCGTGGTTCGCGTTTGAGAATGAAGATGGCATCTTATTGCGCGTTGAATATTCCAGTGACCTGTTTGACCGGGCCACCGTCGTCAGGACTATTAATCACTTTCGTAATCTTCTGGAAGAAATCGCAGCCGGTCCGGATCGGCGTCTGTCCGGTCTTTCGGTCTTGAGCGAGCAAGAGCAACACCATCTGTTAGTCGAGTGGAATAATACCGAGGCAACTTACTCGACAGCTCACTGCGCTCACGAGTGTGTGGAACGGCAGGTGGAAGCGAATCCGCGAAACGTGGCCGTCGTATCCGGCGCCTCCCGCCTGACCTATGAAGACCTGAACCGTTGTGCCAATCGGTTAGCCCATCGCTTGAGGCGCCTTGGAGTCGGTCCGGAAACGATTGTGGCTGTGGCGCTGGAGCGTTCACCCGAGTTTGTAATTTCTGCTCTCGCAGTTCTAAAGGCGGGCGGAGCGTATCTTCCTTTGGATCCTGCGTACCCGGCTGACCGCCTCTCGTTCATGATCGCTGACGCTCAGGCTGTCGCGGTCGTGACCAACACGAAGTCCTTCGGCAATCTGCCGCCTCATCCCGCAACGATTTGTCTCGATCGTGATTGGCTTAGCGCCACGGATGAACCTGACTCCAACCCCGGTTCTCTGGCGAACTCTGAGAACCTCGCCTACGTGATTTATACTTCCGGTTCAACCGGAACGCCCAAAGGTGTTGAGATTACACATCAGGGCCTTCTGAACTTATGTTCCTGGCACCAGAGGGAATATGCAGTTCGCCCGGACGATCGGGCGACGCAGATTGCGTCTCCAGCGTTCGACGCATCCGTCTGGGAGATCTGGCCCTATCTGACGGCCGGCGCGGCCATATATATACCAGACGAAGAAACGCGTAACTCGCCGGCTGATCTCCGCAGTTGGATCATTCATCAAAAGATTACTCTGACCTTCCTTCCCACGCCGTTGGCGGAGGCCGTTCTCTCGGATACTGCCCCTTCCGCGTGGGCGGAATCCCGCCTGCGGGCTCTGCTGACGGGTGGAGATAGGTTGCGCGGTTACCCGCCCGCCTCACTTCCCTTTGTTGTGGCCAATCATTACGGTCCGACCGAGAATAGTGTGGTTACAACCTGGACAAGGCTGGCTGCGGACCATGAAGGCACTCCTCCGATAGGCCGCCCGATCGCTAATACGCATGTCTACGTGTTAGACGTGAACATGGCGCCCCTTCCCGTCGGCATTCCAGGTGAGCTGTACATTGGCGGCGACGGACTGGCCCGTGGCTATCGCAATCATCCCGAACTTACTAACGCCGCGTTCGTCAAGAATCCCTTCAGTGCGGATCCTGCTTCACGCCTATACCGCACCGGTGATCGCGTAAGGTACCTCCCGGATGGAAATCTCGAATTTCTTGGCCGCCTCGATCAACAGATCAAGATCCGGGGCTTTCGAATTGAACTCGGCGAAATTGAGTCGGCGTTGCGCCAGCACCCATCAGTCTCGGACTGTGTTGCCCAACCGGCCAGTGACGAACGGGGTATCGTGCGCTTGGTAGCCTATGTTGTCTTTAGTACGAGCACCACCGGGTCCGACGTGACTTCACTCGTGCGCGCGTGGCTAACCGACAGGCTACCGGATTACATGGTACCGGCGGTTGTGGTTCCTCTCGACTCAATTCCGATAACGACAAATGGGAAGGTGGATAGGCGGAACCTGCCGCGTCCGGAGTTCAGGACGACTACGGTTCATGTGGCGCCGCGGACGCCCTTGGAGCAGGAACTAGCATCCATTTGGTCGGAAGTTTTGCGGATCCATGATATCGGTGTCTCCGATGACTTCTTCGCTCTCGGAGGGCACTCTCTTCTCGCGACCCAGGTCGTCTCACGCATCCGGCAATCCATACTCGCCGATTGTCCTCTGAAAGTTTTGTTTGAAGCCCCGACCATCGAGGGGCTTGCGGCTCGCATCGAAAGCGCGAGATCAGGCGCGCCGGTCGAGCTTTCGCCAATTCCACGCGTCCCGCGAAATCAGCGGATTCCTGTTTCCTTTGCTCAGCAGCGTCTGTGGTTTCTGGATCAACTCGATCCCGACAGTGCACTATACAACGCGCCCTGGACCGTGAGGATCAAAGGAGATCTGCGCCGCGACGCTGTCGAGCACACGCTGAGTGAAATCGTCCGCCGGCACGAAGTGTTTCGGACTACCTTTGATGCTGCGGATGGTGTGCCGTTTATGGTTATCGCGCCGGAAATGAATTTACCGGTCGCTTTCGTCGATCTCAGCGCAGTGCCTTCGGAAGAACAGGAACGTGCCGTTCGTCGCCTCGTGGAAGAAGACGCACGCCTGCCCTTCAATCTCAAAACCGGTCCGGTCTTTCGAGTCAGCCTCTTGCAGTTGAACCCGTTGGAACATGTCTTGCTGTTGAGCAGTCATCACATAGCGAACGATGGCTGGTCTCTGTGGCGCTTCGTCGAAGAAATGGGTGCCATTTACGGCGCGTATTGCAGTGGGAAATTGTCGCCGCTCTCGGAACTGCCCATCCAGTACGCCGACTATGCCGTCTGGCAGCGGAGCTGGATGTCTGGGGATCTGCTGGAAAAGCAGTTGGCGTACTGGAAGAAGCATCTTGCTGGAGCGCCCGATACTCTCGAACTGACTTCGGACCACCCCCGCCCTGCAGTCCTGAGTTATCGTGGCTCGAAAGAGCGGTCTTTCATCCCTGCTACCCTCGCGAATAAGTTGCACGAATTGAGCCGGGCCGAGGGGGCGACCATGTATATGACCCTCCTGACCGCGTTTCAGACACTGTTATTCCGCTACACGGGCGAGGAAGACCTTGTCATCGGTTCGCCGATTGCAAACCGCACTCGCTCCGATATCGAAGGCGTGATTGGCTTCTTTGTCAACACGATCGTTATGCGTACCAGGCTTTCCGGAGACATGACCTTCCGGACCGTTCTTCGTCAGGTGAGGGACAACGCACTGGATGCCTTTGCCAACCAGGACCTCCCGTTTGAAAAGCTCGTCGAGGCCCTTCGGCCGGATCGTTATCTCGGGCGGGTGCCGCTCTTTCAGGTCTGGTTTGCTCTTCAGAATCTGCCCCGGACCGTGCTGAAAATGCCCGGCTTGGAACTGAGCACGATGGATGTTCACAACGGGACGTCGAAGTTCGATCTCGGGCTTTTCGCCGTTGAGAAGCCCGATGGACTCCACTGTTCAATTGAATACTCCACAGATCTGTTCGAATCCGCCACGATTCAACGGTTGCTCGCGCATTACCACGTGCTTCTGGAATCCATAGCGGACAATCCGGACCAGCGTATCATTGACCTTGCACTACTGACCGCCGCCGAGGAGCGAACGCTGCTACATGAGTGGAATGATAGGTCTCGGGTTTCTTCCTGCGATACGTGCATTCATAGCTTGTTCGAAGCCCAGGTTCAGCGCACGCCGGACAACGTTGCACTGGTTTTCGAAGATACCCAGGTGACGTATGCCGATTTGAACCGCAAAGCCAACCAGCTTGCCCACCGCCTCCGCGCTAATGGAGTGCGTGAGGAGGTTCTCGTTGGGATCTGTATGGAGCGGTCCCTGGATATGATTGTGGGTATCCTGGCCATCATGAAAGCGGGCGGTGGATATGTACCCGTGGATCCCGCTTATCCGAAAGATCGCATAGGGTTCATGTTGGCGGATTCCCGCGTGGAGTTACTGCTCACGCAATCGGACTTACTGCCGGACCTGCCCGCTCATAACACAACCACGATTTGCCTTGACAAGGAGTGGCCGTCGCTCGCTTCGGAGCCGGCAACGAATCTCATCGGGACCACGCGGCCTGAAGACGTGATTTACGTGATTTATACGTCAGGTTCCACGGGCAAGCCAAAGGGGTGTGTTCTGACCCATGCCAACGTGGCCCGCCTCTTCACTGCCACGGACCACTGGTTTAAGTTTTCACCCGACGATACCTGGACCCTGTTTCATTCGATTGCCTTTGACTTCTCTGTCTGGGAGATATGGGGCGCGCTGCTTTTTGGTGGCAAACTTGTTATTGTGCCGCGGATGATTGCTCGCTCGCCCAAACAGTTTCATGAGCTACTCGTCCGCCGGAAGGTAACTGTCCTCAATCAGACCCCCTCGGCATTCCAACATCTCATCTTGGCCGATGAACAGTCCGAATCCTCGAATGCGCTGTCGCTGCGCTGCGTCGTCTTCGGCGGGGAGGCGCTGGACTTCAGAAGCCTTCGGCCCTGGCGGGAAAGGCATGGTAATAAGCCGGAACTAATCAACATGTACGGCATCACCGAAACGACCGTGCATGTAACTTACTACGACGTAACAGCGTCGCCCGTCGCGGAGAGTCAGGCAAGTATCATCGGACGGCCGATTCCTGACTTACAGGTCTATATTCTCGACAGCGAACGTCGTCCCGTCCCGATTGGAGTCATCGGTGAAATGTACGTTGGCGGTGCCGGAGTCGCTCGGGGTTACTTGAATCGTCCTGAACTGACATCTATGCGGTTTATCCCGGATCCGTTTGATCCGCTGTCGAGGTTATACAGGACCGGCGACTTGGCGCGTTTTCTCCCGGACGGCAACCTTCAGTATTTGGGCCGATGCGACCACCAGGTCAAAATCCGCGGATTCCGCATTGAATTGGGAGAGATCGAGTCGGTCCTGAATGAGCACCCCGGCGTTCGCCAGTCTGTTGTTGCTGCGCGCGAAGACGAGCCCGGTGATAAACGTTTGATTGCGTATGTTGTTCCCGACCCCGCCTACGATGGCTGCGAGCAACCCGATGCCCAGGCCGCTTTAAGCGCCGAACAGGTGTCGCAGTGGGCAGTAACCTTCGATGAAGCCTACCGTCAGGGCTCCGATCCCGGCGATGCAACATTTAACATCGTCGGCTGGAACAGCAGCTATACAGGACAGCCGATCCCTACCTCGGAAATGCGCGTGTGGGTACAACAGACCGTCGATCGAATTCTTGCCTTACAACCTCGTCGGTTGCTCGAAATCGGCTGTGGCACAGGATTGCTTGCCTTCCGCGTCGCACCGCGTTGTGCTTACTATCACGGAACCGACATTTCGAAAACCGCACTCACTTTTCTGCAACAGCAGTTGCAACGGCCTGAGTTATCCCTGCCTTCCGTCGCTTTGGAACAGCGTGCTGCCCATGAGTTTGATCGCGCCGCGAAATTCGACACAGTGGTGATCAACTCCGTCGCCCAGTACTTTCCTTCACTGGATTATTTCATCGAAGTCGTGAAGGGTGCGGTGCAGGCTGTGGAACCGGAAGGCTCCGTATTTATCGGCGACCTCCGTAGCTATCCTTTGCTCGAAATGTTCCACGCGTCCGTTCAGATGTTTCAGGCGGCTGATTCTGACTCTCGAACCCAAACGTGGCGTCGTGTCGAAAAGAAAATGGAGCAGGAAAGCGAATTAGTGATTGCTCCGGAGTTCTTTCATGCGCTCCGTCGGCAGCTTCCGCAAATCGCCGGCATCGAAATTCAATTGAAGCGGGGAAATGTTAACAATGAGCTCACGCGCTTCCGTTACGATGTGGTTCTGCGAGTTAGCCAGTCCACTCAGCCGGCAGTGGCGTGCCCATGGCTTGACTGGCGCAAGGATGGCTTCAGTATAGGCCTTGTCCGTGAGACGCTCGCGAAAACCGAGCCGGCGTTGTTGGGCATAAAAGGAGTTCCCAATGCGCGTTTGCACGATGACGTGGCTGCGAAAGGCTTGCTGTCTGCCGAAGATGGCCCCGCCACCGTTGGCGAGGTGAGGAAGGCGTTATCGGACCGTGCCTCTTCCGGCGTTGCTGTTGATCCCGAAGAACTCTGGCAGTTAGAGCGGGAGTTTCCCTACAAGATCGAAATCCGCGAGTCCGTTGCCGGGGCCGAAGGTTGTTTCGATTTACTGGTGCGTCGCAAAACGGCCGCGGAGGATCGACAACACGAACCCGTGCGTTTTCCAGGCGAGAGCGAAGTGTTTCAACCGCTGTCCGCCTATGCCAACAACCCAATGCGGCGGAAACTGGGCGCCCGGCTGATTCCGCACCTGAGAACATGGATCGGCTCGTCATTGCCGGAGTATATGGTTCCTTCGGCATTTGTTTTGTTGGATGCTTTGCCGCTCTCTGCGAGCGGCAAGATCAACCGGCGCGCCTTGCCGTCCCCGGACCACTCGAGACGCGAAACTCACGAAACTTATGTTTCGCCGCGAACGCCCACCGAGGAAGCCGTTGCCGCGATCGTTGCCGATGTCCTCCGCATAGATCGGGTCGGGGTGGAAGACAATTTCTTCCAGCTGGGCGGCCATTCCTTGTCTGCCACGCAAGTCGTCGCCCGCATTCACCGCATGTTCCTTGTCGATCTGTCGGTGCGCGTGCTGTTCGAATCTCCGACTGCCGCCGGGTTGGCCGCTGCCGTGGACGGGTTGTTGCGCGATCGAACCGGATTGCGGATTCCGCCGCTGACCCGAGTGTCGCAACGCGATTCACTCCCGTTGTCGTTCGCTCAACAGCGGCTCTGGTTCCTGGATCAGTTGGAGCCGGACAATCCACTGTATAGTGTGCCGCGTGCGATGCGCATGACAGGCATCCTCGACTGTTCCGCGCTTGAGCATGCGCTCAACGCGATCGTGCAGCGCCATGAAGTCCTCCGCACTATCTATCAACTGGCCGGCGACGATCCTGTCCAGGTGATTCTTCCCGGGCTCGCGATTCCGTTGCGGGTAATTGATCTGAGCGCGCTGCCGCTGCCTGCGCGCGAGGAGGAAGCCCGGAGCGCCGTCGAAGAGGAAACGCGTCGTCCGTTTGACCTGCGGTCTGGTCCCATGATTCGGGCTTTTATAGTCAAGCTCGGTCCCGAAGATCATATCTTCTTCTTTAATATTCATCACATCGCGAACGATGGGTGGTCGATGCGAATTCTGATGAGAGAACTCGCGGTCCTCTACTCTGCGTATATCGGCCATCGCGATGCGCCCCTCCCGGAACTTCCGGTTCAGTACGCCGATTATGCTGTTTGGCAGCGGGAGTGGTTACAGGGCGGGGAGCTGGATAAGCAGGTTGAGTATTGGCGAGACAAACTTGCTGGCGCCCCGCCCACCCTGGGCCTCCCTACGGATCGGCCTGTTCCGGCTAAGCAGACCTTCCACGGTGACATTCACCGGTCGCTTTACGCTACTCGCCTTCTGGAGGAAATCCACGACGTTTGCCGCCAGCAGGCAACCACACCCTTCACCACGATGTTAGCTGCGTTCCAATGTCTGTTGAGTTACTGGACGGGCGAGGAGGATATTGTCGTCGGAACCGATGTTGCTGGCCGCACCGACATCAGGACCGAGTCCCTCATCGGTTTCTTTGTGAACCTCTTGGTGTTGCGAACCGATCTTTCTGGTGACCCGTCCTTCGCGAAAGTCCTCAGCCGTGTGCGGGAAACGACTGTGGCCGCCTATGCCCATCAGCATGTTCCGTTCGATAAGCTGGTAGCCGAACTCCAGCCGGAACGAACTTTGACCCACAATCCGTTGGTCCAGGTGTTATTCGTGCAAATCGATACCCTGGCAGGCGCAGTAAGTATGCCCGGAATCGAGTTCGCCCCATACAATCTGCCGGTATCGTCCAAGTTTGACTTGGCGGTGTTTGTGGGTGAAACACCCAAAGGCCTGGTTTGTAACTGGGTGTATAAGACCGACCTCTTTGAGGCGGGAACAATCAGCCGGATGGCGGAGCTCTTCCAGCTGATTATGGAGAAAACGGCCTCGGATACCGAGATCCGGATGAGCGTTTTGGCGCGGGAGCTGCGAGCACTCGAGCAGCAGGAGTTTCAAAAGGCAAGCCGCCAGAAACTCAGGGCGACAAAGAGGAAAGCGGTAAACGAAGTCGTCTGATCGAAACTGCCCCGTAAACCGGCCCTCGCGTGTAGCGAATCTACTGAGCCGCGCGCGTGAGCAAGCGGTAACTAACTCGTGGCCATCACGGGCAGTTGTATATTCTGCTCATCGATAGCCGGGCCCCGAAAGATACCAAGCCTTGCCGAGTACAGATCCTTGGGAAGCCCCTTCATTTGCAGCACGACCTGTCGTACTTCGTTCTGTTCTCGCTGGAACTGAAGAGTCATTCCGCCTGGCAACCCGGAGATCCCGAAATGATCATCCGAAAGTGGGTTCAGGCAGAACAGCGGCTCATTGTCGATGAGAACCGTCAATTTGCCATCGATCAAGCGTACCGCCGCCTTCGCCCCTTTGGCAATGGATGATAGCGGCTTGCCGATCACGAACATCGGCATGACCTGGCCGGGAATCTGAAAGTTGCAAACGTAGCGACGCAACTCCGTTTCGGATGCGGGCATTGACTCCCGGGTTATCGAAATCCCCTCCTTGCGGCGCCTCTCAATAAAATCCTGAGGGAACAGACTCAGAACGAAGTCGTTAATCTGGACGTCAATAACCATGTGCGTCCGGACAACAGGACTATTGTTCTTGACTGAGTGCACCTTCGAGAAGTCGCCGTACCACATCTCACCCGCATTCCAGTGCACCCGTTCGCCGTCAATGACGAACACGACGTCGTCGTGCGTGATGATGGGAATGTGCAGGCGCAAAATGCCAAATTGGAAACTGGTATGGAAATCGAAATGGTCCTTGATATGGCCGCCAGGAGGGAGGAACAGGATTCTCACCACCTCTTTGGGACACTTCAGGTCGTCAAGGATCGTCTTGAAATAGGGTGCCCGCTGTAACTCCTCGGTCTCCTGGTATCGGGCCGTTCCTGCCGCGCTGGGAAATACCGACGGCTTTCCGCCCATCGAATAGAGCGCAATTCCAGTCCATTCACCCTGGTGATAAGGACCGGGCTGCGCAGCTCGTTGAACCTCGCACAGCGCCTCTAAATCCCGCCTCAATAAGTCCACGTCATATTTCAATCCCAGATACAAGGTTACGGGATCACGAGTAATTGCTGGCGTCATTCGTATTATTGGTCCTGACATTGCGGCCCGGTGCTGCTCGTAACTACACCGAACCTGTTGATAGGCGCCGTGAAACCAATAATGGAGTTTCCGGCGATGAGTGTCTGGCTTGAATTCGTAGTCTGGGATGTGGTCAGATAAATCCCAATTGGGCCGCTCCCTGCGACGGCATTGCAGGTAATCACGGAATGGTCTGAGCCGGGGGTGTTCAGGACGATGCCGAGGCCGTTCTGAACGTACATGGTATTGTTCTGAATCTGCACGGTTTCGGGCAGAGGGCCTTGAACTAATATGACTTGGCCCGAGCCGTTCAGGCTGAACTGGTTATTGCTTACGATCGTGTCGGGAAGCACCACTTGCAGGCAGTTGGCGGCGGGGGCTGTGCATGTGAAGACGTTGTTGAGGATTCTTATTTGCCCGGCGTACTGCACAGCGTTATTGAGTCCAAGGTAATCGCTAACAAGCGGCATCATGCTGGATGCCGAAGCCTGCACAGTGTTATAGCTGAAAACTACGTCCAATCCGCCAAATGATAACCCCGCGCCTTGGTCAGGAGTGGAATGCAGGAAGAACGTGTTCTGTGTGACGAACCAATGGGCGGCGTACTCACCGAAACCAACCGCGCTCGCATTAAACGTATTTGAAGCGAATACCACGTTCTGGCTGTTATTCTGTGGAAGCTCCAGCGAAGTGGCCTGCGCCGTGGAGGTGAACACGTTATTGGTAAACGTGCACCATCGGAGAGCGTTCATGTTCAGGCCGTACGTGTTTCCACCGCCGATCGACGTGTCCGAGATAAAAGTATTGCTGTCCGCTGCGAACCCAAAAACCTCATTGATCGCAACCGGCTCCACGCCTTGCACCGTGAGGTTATTCACGCCGACGGCCACCGTTGCCAAAGGCGAAACGTTGGCAATGATCGGATTGGAGAACGATCTGGCGAGCGGGAATGCTAAACCGAGGACCCCTGTCGGGCGGACGGACGTGATCTGCGTATATTCACTGGGAACTATACTGTCCGCCGGCGAGGAGGAGTAAATAGCGACATAATCGCCAACGTTGAAATTGGAAACCTGAGTGGAGTTTGACAGAGTGAGGGTAAGATCGTTTACATGTGTCGCCCGAAGCGGGTAGAAGCCGCCATTGAAGGCCGGATTCGAGAATGTATCTCGAATGTATTCCTCCGTCCCGAAGGCAAGAACCGTGTTCCTGACCTGTGAGGCGCCCTGAGGCAGCGGAGCCCGCCCCTTGGGACCCTGAAGCAATTTCGCTCCCTGGCTGCCCTGAACTGTGACGTAGGA
>Ga0126381_100010133_pt1 | contig 10594 bp, 6 predicted proteins | sample PanSoiMetPlot_28_FD_96465 | JGI IMG/M metagenome (GOLD analysis project Ga0126381, IMG submission 96465) | Tropical forest soil microbial communities from Panama - MetaG Plot_28 | ecosystem: Environmental > Terrestrial > Soil > Tropical forest > Bulk soil | place: Panama | collected 2016-02-17
AATTACCTGGAGGCGACCCGGGGCTACGGCGCCGAGGTCGCACTGGTCCCCACAGTGTGGGATGCCTTCGCTGAGGCTGAGCGGCGAACGAAGCAGGGATGGGCTAACGTGCACCCATTCAACGATCCGCTGGTTATGGCGGGCCAGGGTACAGTAGGGCTGGAAATCGTAGAGGATGTTCCAGAGCTGACGGATGTGATCGTTAGCATCGGTGGCGGCGGCTTCATGGGTGGTGTAGCGACCGCAATCAAGGGCCGGTTGCCGCAGGCGCGAATCTGGGGTGTTGAGACCCAGGGAGCTGACTGCATGGCGCGGGCGCTTTCGGCAGGGCACGTAGTAGAGATGCCCGCGATAACGTCGATCGCAAAGACGCTGGGCGCTCCCGCGGCTTCGGAAGAGACGCTCGATCTCGCCCGCCGTTACCTGGAATCGGTGACGGTAGTGTCGGATCGGGAGGCACTTGATTCGCTGGTATTGATTCTGGAACGGACCAAGCTCCTGACGGAGCCGGCGGCCTCGTGCACGCTGGCGGCGGCTGAGCGGCTAAGGAATAACTTCGGCCCAGATCATCACGTCGCGCTGATACTGTGCGGAGGGAATATCGCTGTCTCAGACCTATGTCACTATTCTTAGGCCAGCACTGTTCAGCAAGCTTTTGTTATGACCTTTTGGCGGATTTTGACAGGGAGGCCCGCTGAAAATCGCCGAGGGTAGGAACGGTGGCGGCCTGACGCAACAGCGTTTTCAGGTGCTTCGGGTCCTCGATTTCCTTGAGGATCTTCCTGACAGGGAGTGGGACCTTTTTGAACCGCGCCTGCAGAATTTCTGCGATAGCGTCCCTGGCGGCTCGTAGTTGTCCTTCTTGTATGCCTTCGCGCTTACCTTCGCGCATACCTTCACGCTTGCCTTCGCGCCTACCCTCCTGCCTGCCCTCTCGGCGTCCCCGGCGGAGCCCCTCTTCCATCCAGCTCGTTACGATTTCCATGACTCCCTCCGTTTCCTCCGCGGCAAGCGACTTTATCTCGTCGTTGAACCTGGCTTGCTCTACCGCATTCAAACCAGAAAGAACGTACCAATGAGTTCTTTGAACAAACGGTCATGATCCACCGTAGCCACCGTCTTCAGTTTTGATGAGATCGGTCTGTTTTTCAAAGATCAGGGTACACGCAATTAGCATCATCCAGCGACGTTGAACGCTCATGCGCCATACTTCTTGAACCACTCGTGGAGGCGTCGCCAGCCGTCGGTGGCGGCCTCTTTGTCGTAGCCAGGCCTATAGTCGGCGTTGAAACCGTGGCCAGCATTGGGATACACGATTATTTCCGACCGATTGCCAGCTTGTTTCAGTGCAGCCCTCATCTGTTCAATTGTATCCTGAGGGATACCAGTATCTTTGGCGCCATACAAGCCGAGAACGGGCGCTTTCATTTGAGGGACAAGGTCGATAGGGTGCTTGGGGGTCAGGTCCGTCGGTTTGCCGACGAGTCGGCCGTACCAAGCCACGCCTGCGTTCAAGTTGGGATTGTGTGCGGAGTAGAGCCATACGATTCGCCCGCCCCAGCAAAAGCCCGTGATCGCAAGCCGCTTAGAATCGGTCTTGCCTGTGCCGGCGGCATACTTGACGGTAGCATCAAGGTCACTCATGACTTGAGCATCCGGCACCTTGGATACCACATTGTTGATGATATCGTTGATATTGGTTAGTTTTGACACGTCGCCCTGACGGGCATACAGCTCAGGGGCGACTGCGAAGTACCCATCCTTGGCCAGGCGCCGGCAAAGATCTTTGATGTGTTCATGAACACCAAATATTTCCTGGACCACGAGAACGACCGGGAACGATTTCCCGTGATCGGGCATGGCGCGATATGCCGGTATCTGGCCATCGGGTACCGGGACTTTGACTTCGCCGGCAATAAGACCGGCAGAGTCAGTCGTTATGGTTTGGGCCGACACCGGCTGTACGGCGAGAGCAAACCCCGTGGCGAGCGTCGTGACCACAAACTCGCGTCTGGTGATATCGGTGTCGGTCCTTGATATGTCCTTCAATGTCTTCACAGTGACCTCCGCGTCGCAAATGAGTTCCATTAACCCTTTGAGGCTAGGGACGCCCAGGTAGGGGCCCTGACTAGATCCTCGGGTCGTCGTTAAACGCAAAGTCTATCATCTTTATGCCTTTCGCCCTAGCGCCGCTTTCTCATCAGTCAACTTCCGCGCTTCCGGGCGTTCAAATTCGCTGAGATCACTGTGGTCGCAACGAATTCGGCTTTGGTATAGTGATTCTTGGAATCAATCGAGGATTACGTTCCGAACCGATGCATCGCATTGGGTTCGCGAAAGGTTTAGTGTAAGTCACGGACCCAACCAGCTGGAAGGAGAAGGTTTTATGTCGAGAACACTATTGAGGCTGTCGCCATTTAGGCTGTCATTATCAAAGCTGGCGCTGCCTATTGCGATCGCGTCGATGCTATCAACTCAAGCGCTTGGGCAACGGGGCGGTAGCAGTCCGACGATAGATCAGGTGATAGATCCGCTGTTCTTGGTGCAAAGGTTCGATGGTGTCGCCCTCTCGCCTGATGGCGCGCGGGTAGCGTGGGCGCAAAGCATAAAGAAGAAGGATGGCACACCTTCGGAGAATAGTGCCATCTTTGTGGCAAGTGTGAAGGCGGGCGCATCTAGCAAGGCGCGAATAAGTGCCGGCCTCGCGGGATCAAGCCATTCCGAGCACGATATCGCGTGGTCGCCGGACAGCCGTTCCATCGCTTTCCTTTCTGATGCTCGGACTCCCGGCCAGGACCAGTTGTACGTGGCCCCGGCCAGCGGTGGTGCCGCCAGAAAGCTGACGAGTGTGAAGGGGTACCTGCAGTACCCCTCATGGTCGTCTGATGGAACGCTGATCGCCGTGTTGTTTACCGAGAACGCGCCACGGGCTGGAGGTCCGCTACAGCCTATGACTCCGGAGTCGGGAGTGATAGAGAGCCACATCTACGAGCAACGGCTGACGACGGTGGACGCGAAGACCGGACAGATGCGCCAACTCACCCCGGCGGACCTCTACTGCTATGAATACGACTGGTCAAGGGACGGGAAGAGTTTCGCGGTCACTGCAGCGTATGGCTCTGGCGACAACAACTGGTGGATCGCGGAGCTGTACACAGTCTCGGTTGAAACAGGCGATACAAAGTCGATATTCAAACCGCCGGCCGAGCTGCAGCTCGCCGTGCCTAGCTGGTCACCGGATGGACGGCACATTGCCTTCATCGGCGGAATCATGAGCGATCAAGGTTCGACGGGCGGAGACATCTATACCATTTCGTCATCCGGCGGCGAGCCAAAGAACGTCACGCCCCGAATGAAGGCATCAGCAAACTGGATCGCCTGGCAAAAACCCGGCGAGATCCTCTTTAGCGAACATGTAGACGGGAACGCGGGATTTGCCACTGTAAATCCGGCGGATGGCAAACTCGAAACACTTTGGGAGGGTCCAGAAGCGGTCTCGTCTGGCGGCTTCGCGTTCTATCCGACCATGGCTCGGGACGGCCGCTCGTGCGGGCTAATAAAGCAGTCATTCTCGAATCCGCCGGAGATATGGGCGGGCGCAATAGGCGATTGGAAGAAGATTACCAGTGAGAATAAAGACCAGCATCCGTCATGGGGGGAGGCCAAGAGCATTCACTGGACGAGCGATGAGTTCAAGGTTCAGGGATGGCTAGTGTTTCCCAGGGACTACAATCCGTCTCGTCGTTATTCCATGGTTGTCGTGGTTCACGGAGGTCCGGCTTCGAGCGCACGGCCGACATGGCCCAATAGCTTCTTCGGGCTTACGCTGCTGGCATCGCAAGGATATTTTGTGTTGATGCCAAATCCCAGGGGCAGTTATGGACAGGGCGAGGCGTTCACGAGGGCCAACATCAAGGATTTCGGTTATGGTGACCTTCGCGACGTAATGGCCGGTGTAGACGAGGTGGTAAAGACGTTGCCGGTCGATAACGACAGGGTCGGGATTACGGGGTGGAGCTATGGCGGATTCATGACCATGTGGGCGATAACGCAAACCAATCGATTCCACGCGGCAGTCGCAGGCGCAGGTCTATCCGATTGGCTGAGCTACTACGGGGAAAACGACATCGATCAATGGATGATTCCTTATTTCGTAGCGTCGGTGTATGACGACCCGGCGGTGTACGCGAAGAGCTCGCCGATTAACTTCATAAAACAAGTGAAGACACCAACGCTGATTCTGGTAGGCGACCGCGATGGGGAATGCCCGGTTCCGCAATCATATGAGTACTGGCATGCACTGAAGACACTCGGGGTTGACAACCAGTTCGTCGTATACGAAGGCGAAGGCCACTTCATATATAAGCCGAACGATCAGCGGGACATCATGCGAAGGGTGCTGTCCTGGTTTAACACCAAACTGCAGAACACCCAGCCTTGAAATCAACAAACCGTCAGACTTGCTCAAGTACGATGAGCTGGCCGGCTTGAAAGAGACTGCGGGGCGGCGGGTTCGGACCCGGCCGCCCCTACACACTGTTCTGACAATTAACAAGGCCCGATCAAGACTTCATCGATCACGGCTTCATGAAGTGGACCCCGGGTCCTTTGGCTCCATCAGCGAGTTGGACCTGAACGAGCACAGTCTGGCCTGACGCAATTGGCTTAGCCGCCTTCTTGCCGATCAAGGTCGTGCTATCGCCTTTAGGCTGCTTGGTGACATTGACTAGTGTTCCGTTGACCAGGATCTGAGCTCCTACCCCGAATCCAGTCCCGGTGACAACCAGGTTTTTACCTTGAGTAGCGACATTGGTGATCAGGGGGGCCACTTCGAGCTGGCCGCGGGCTGCACCTCCGGTATTAACGTTACTGTGAACATTGAAGTAGTAGTTTGAAGGATTGGCCAGAAGATCGGCTGCGACCGACGGCGACGTGTTGATGCCGCTCTTGCTAAAGGTCACGGTGCCATTTGTCGGCGTCAGCGCCGTGGCTGGTGTTATGCCGGAGTCGATTCTGACAGGGCCGTTCGCGCCTGCGGCTGCGTTGTGGACATGCGACAGAATGATCATGTCGGTGGCAGGAACGCCGCTGAGCGTGTAGTCGAATTCAGTCGATGCAGACTGAATCGTTCCACCCGCATCCTTGTTCAGCGTGATGATGACTAAAACATCGCCGGTAATGCTGGCATCTCCGTTAGTCACCGGGGGCACTTCGTTGGCCGGCAACAGACGGGCGGCGAAGGTCGCCGTTGATGCGGTAGTTTGAGCGGGATTGACCAACTGGCCACGGGCTGCCCCGCCAGTGTTGGCGCTCGAGTGAACGTTGAAATAGAAGCCCGCGGGATTGCCGATGACCGACTGTGCATTGGCTGGGGACACTGATATCGGCGACGATGTAAAGGTTACGGCGCCGCTCGCAGGAGTGAGCGCCGATCCAGGCGAGAGCCCCGAGTCAATCAATACGCCTCCGGATGTTCCCGCGGCTCCAGTGTGAATATGCGCGAGAATGATTGTTTCGCTCGCAGGAACATTGCTCAACGTAAAACTCAGGACGGCAGACGCAGACAAGACGGTACCTCCTGGGTCTTTTTCCAGGGTCAAGACAGCCTTGGCAGTGCCGGTAATGGCAGCATCCGCTCCGGTTACTGGGGGAACTTCATTAGCTGGCAACAGGGTGGCATCCAGCTCGACGGTACTGCTTTGAGGGGCAAATAATTGGCCCCGAGCAGCGCCCCCAGTGTTAGCACTTGAGTGCACATTAAAGTAGAAACCGGCCGGGTTGCTGATGATCGCCTGGGCATCGGAGGGCGACACATTTATCGAACCAGAAGTGAAGGTTGCAGTCCCCCCGGACGGAGTCAGACCCGGCATCGGCGTCAAGCCGGAATCCACAAGCACTGGTCCCGATACGCCAGCCGCCCCTGTATGAATATGAGCCAGGATGATTGTATCACTCGCGGGAACATTGCTTACCGTGAAGCTCAAAACGGCCGATGCAGCAGTGATATTCCCGCCGGCGTCTTTGGTGAGAGTGAACACAGCCTTGCCGCTGCCGGTAATCGACGTGTCGCTACCGGTGACCGGAGGTGTTTCGTTTGACGGCAATAGAGTGGCGTCGAGCTCGACGGTGCTTGTCGTAGAGTCGGCTGGAGCCAGTTGCCCGCGCACGGCGCCGCTCATATTTGCGTCAGTGTGAACGTTGAAATAGAACTGACTCGGATTGGCCATTATTGCCTGTGCCAGGTCGGGTGATATGGTCAGGCCGGCCCTGGAAATCGTAGCTCCACCGGTCGTCAGTGATATGGGAGACATCGTAGACAGGCCGGTATCGCAGACCACGGGCCCGTTCATGCCCGCCGCTGCCTGGTGGATGTGGGCAAGAACGACGTTGTGGTTGGTCGGGAAGTTGCTGAGGTCAACATCAAACTGGGCTGATGCGGTAGTCATTCCGTAGTAATCGGTAGTGACATTCAGAGTGATAATTACGTTCCCACTAGCACTGCCCTCAGTCATCACGACTGGTACCTCATTAGCCGGGCTGAGGTTGGCGCTGAACCTTAGTTGATTTGCATTTGCAGTCGACGGCGAGAGAATAGCCGCGGCTATCACTGCGCACACGGCAATGGCTTCGGCTAGATACTTTCTCATTTTTAAGTACAGCCTCCTCATTGAGAAAACGGTTTTTAGAATGGGACAGCTTCTCCAGCGGTTTAAATCCGACATGTCGTCGACATATTCCGACTCGAGTCTAGAAGACGGAACCAGACTTCCGCCCGTCCCAAATCTCCTGGGCGACCTGATTTCAGGCAGTCTGACCTGAAGGTCTGAAAGTCAAAGCTCCGCTCCAGTGTTTCGGAACACTCGGAGCGAGGCAGTAATTTCCACTGAATGCGAAATCAAGCTGCCTTGAATAAAGCCTAATGGAATAGAGGTGGACTGAAGGTATTAAATACCGGACTCGCGGGGAGCGCTCTGCTCACTGCGGACCCCGGAGGGGTCACCTATCGATAGCCTCGAACAGCTCTGCTCACTGCGGACCCCGGAGGGGTCACCTGTCGATAGACTCAGCTCGCGCGTTCGAAGAGGCCGGCAGCACCCTGGCCGCCGCCAATGCACATTGTCACAATTCCGTAACGCGCTTTTCGCCGCTTCATTTCGTTGGCGATAGTACCGACCATCCGCGATCCAGTCATTCCGAAAGGGTGCCCGATGGCGATCGAACCGCCATTGACATTGAGCTTGTCGGGATCGATTCCGAGCCGGTCGCGGCAATATACGACCTGGACAGCGAAAGCTTCATTCAGCTCCCAGAGGTCTATATCGGACATCTTCATGCCAGTGCGTTTCAAGAGCCTCGGTACAGCAAACACCGGACCGATGCCCATTTCGTCTGCGTCGCATCCGGCAACTTGAAATCCCCGAAAAATCAATTTGTACGGGATGCCCAGCCGGTCAGCCCTTTCCCGCGACATCAAGAGAGTAGCAGATGCGCCGTCTGAAAGCTGGGAGGAGTTGCCGGCGGTAACTGTGCCGCTGCCGCTGGTTTGATCAAAGTGGGGCTTCAAGGCAAGCAGCCCTTCAAGAGTTGTGTCAGGGCGGTTGCATTCGTCGCGTGCAGCAATTACTTCTTCTGTTCCAATGCGCTCGCCGGTCTTCTTATCGAGGATCGAGCGAGTGACTGTCATGGGAGCGATTTCGTCCTCGAAGAATCCCTCCTGCTGAGCGCGGGCGGTACGCTGCTGGCTGAGGAGTGATAGCTCGTCCTGGGCTTGGCGGCCGATCTCGTAACGCTTGGCGACAACCTCCGCCGTGTCCCCCATCACCATATAAAGGCCGGGCATTCGCTGTTGCATTTCGGGATGGGGATCATTGTCGCGCGGTGTCATACTGATACTCTCGACTCCGCCGCCAATCGCGGCTTCGACGCCCTCGTTGATTATCTGATGAGCAGCAAGAGCAATCGATTGCAGACCTGACGAGCAGAAACGATTGATAGTCGTGCCGGCGACCGAACTGGGTAGGCCGGCAAGCATGGCCGAAATTCTGGCAATGTTATTGCCCTGGGGGCCATGTGGCTGGGCGCATCCCAGGACAACATCCTCGACTTCGCTATGGTCAAGCTGAGGAACTTTGGCCAGGACGGCCTTAATGCAGTGGGCGGCGAGATCGTCAGGGCGAGTTATGTTGAACGAGCCTCGAAAAGACTTGGCGAGGGCTGTTCGAGCACTAGTGACCACAACTGCTTCTCTCATTATCGTCTCTCCTTAGGAAGCTGCAAGGTGTTTCTTGTCAAAGTCGGCAAAAGTCTTTCCCTGTTCAACCAACTGAACGAGGAGCGGCGCGGGCGCCCAAAGCTCTCCGTGGTGTTTTTGAAATTCGCGAATGCGTTCGAGGACTTTGGGCAACCCAACTGTATCCGCATACCACATGGGACCGCCGCGATGGACCGGGAAGCCGTAGCCATTCAAATAGATGATATCGATATCCACCGACCGCAGAGCGTACCCTTCCTCGAGTATGCGAGCGCCCTCATTAACGAGAGCATAGATGCACCGGTCGGCGATTTCCTCGGGCGAGACCTGCCGCTGTTCGACTCCTGCTTCGCTGGCCCACTTCCGTACCATATCGGCAACTTCCGCATCGAGTATCGGGCGCCGGTTCTCGTCATACTTGTACCAGCCCGCGCCAGTCTTTTGACCGTAGCGGCCCATTTCGCACAGTCGGTCCTCGGCTAGCGGTTGTCGTTCACCGGGCTTCTCGAGGTGCCGGTACTCCTTGCGAATACGCCAGCCGACGTCGAGCCCGGCCAGGTCGCCGGTGGCCAGAGGTCCCATCGCCATGCCGAAGTCGTAGAGTGCTTTGTCGACTGCTTCGACGCTCGCTCCTTCTTCGACCAGGAACTGGGCCTCGCGCCTGTAAGGGCCAAACATTCGGTTCCCGACAAAGCCTCTGCAGTTTCCGACCAGGACTCCGACCTTACCAAGCTTTTTCGACAGGCCCATGCAGGTGGCAATCACATTCTTACCGCTCGCCCTGCCCCTTACGACTTCGAGGAGCCGCATCACGTTTGCCGGGCTGAAGAAATGGGTGCCGATAACCGACTCCGGGCGCGAGGTTGCCGAGGCTATTTCGTCTACATTCAGAGTAGAGGTGTTGCTTGCGAGGATCGCGCCAGCCTTGCACACCCGATCCAGTTCCCCAAATACCTGCTTCTTCAGTTCCATGCCTTCGAACACGGCTTCGATTACCATATCAACGCTCTGGAAATCGTCATAGGTAAGGGTGGGCTTGATGAGAGCCATTCGCTCGTCGGCGAACTGCTGTGTGAACCGGCCGCGCTTGACGGAATTGGCGTAGTTCTTGCGGATGGTGGCCAGGCCGCGGTCCAGCGCTGCCTGATCTGCGTCCTTCAGGGCGACTGGAATTCCGGCGTTAGCGAATGACATTGCTATGCCGCCGCCCATCGTGCCGGCTCCGACGACGCCGACGCTGTTGACTGCTATTAGCGGTGTGTCTTTCGGGATGTCCGGGATCTTGGATACTTCGCGTTCGCCGAAGAACACATGAATCATCGACTTGGACTGATCCGAGAACAAGCAGTCAGTGAAGAGTTTTTGCTCGGCCTGGCAGCCTTCTTCGAACGAGAGATGAGTGGCGGCCTCGACTGCGTCAATGGCGGCGACCGGCGCCATCATGCCCCGCTGTTTCTTGTCGGCGAGCTCGCGCGCCGCGGCAAAGATGCCAGCGTTCCGCTCCGGGGTACCGAGCTTCTCGTTACGTTCACGAGTCTTGGGCGCCGGTTTCCCCACCACTTCGCGGGCGAAGGCCATGGCGCCAGTAAGCAAGTCACCCTCGATTACTCGATCGATTATGCCGAGTTTGAGGGCTTCGTCCGCTTTAATAGGGTTACCAACCGCGCACATCTCCACCGCTTTAAGCACGCCAGCCAGTCTTGGAAGCCGCTGAGTGCCGGCAGCGCCTGGAATGATGCCGAGCTTTACTTCAGGTTGCCCGACCTGGGCGGTCGGTGAAGCTACTCGATAATGGCCAGCCATCGCAAGCTCGAGCCCGCCGCCAAAAGCTGTGCCGTGAATTGCCATTATGACTGGCTTGCTGCAGTCTTCGATTCTGAGAAGCAATGGAAGGAATGCGACACCGCGCCTGGTCTGTCCGGAAGTAATCTTGCCGAATTCCTTGATGTCGGCGCCGGCAACAAAGGTGCGGCCGCCCCCGATCAGTACGGCGGCGCGCACGTTTGGATCTTTGTCAATTTGCTCAATCGCATCGGAAATGCCCTCAGGAACTCCAGGACTCAGGGCATTAACTGGCGGGTTATTGATGGTGATTATAGCGATATCGTTGTCTTTAGTGAGTTGGACCAGTTCGCTCATAGTGACACGGCCTCTCTTGCAATTATATATGCTAACAACGGAACCGATAATATTAATCGTCCGATGGGCGAATTGTCCAATATCTAGGTAGTGGTGTAATAGTCTGTTACTGTCAGGAAGTAACCTGAAGCAAACCTATTTGCGGCGCCAAAACATGAAGAGAAAAGCACGGAGCGAAAGGTAGAAGACGTCAATGAGCGCTAC
>Ga0126381_100010134_pt1 | contig 10593 bp, 10 predicted proteins | sample PanSoiMetPlot_28_FD_96465 | JGI IMG/M metagenome (GOLD analysis project Ga0126381, IMG submission 96465) | Tropical forest soil microbial communities from Panama - MetaG Plot_28 | ecosystem: Environmental > Terrestrial > Soil > Tropical forest > Bulk soil | place: Panama | collected 2016-02-17
GTGGTCGCTGCAGAGTCACTCAAGGACTCCGCGCTGCCGACCGTGGGAATCGACCACATGGGCGGAGCCGAAGAGGCGGTCCGACATCTGATCGATCTCGGCCACAGACGCATCGCGCACATCGCAGGCCCCGATCACGTGCTGTCATCGCGCGCACGCGCCAACGGCTATCGAAAAGCGCTCCGTGCTGCGCGCCTGACCATCGAGGAGTCGCTCATTCAGCGCGGTGATTTCACGGTCGAGTCGGGAGAAAAAATGCTGCGGGTGCTGATGCAGCAGAAGCCAACGCCCACTGCGGTGTTCTGCGCCAACGACGAGATGGCAATCGGGGTGATTCGAGCGCTGCAGTCGCTTGGATTGTCTGTGCCGCACGAGGTCTCCGTGGTCGGCTTCGACGATCAGGAAATCGCCGGGCTCTACGATCCGCCGCTGTCCACGGTACGCATTCCACGCTTCGACATTGGATATCAGTCCATGATGATGCTGCGGGACGTCATCACAACGCAGCGTTCCGTACGATCCACGGTGCTGGCCACGCGTCTCATCATCCGAGCTACCGCCGCGGTACCCAGGAAGCGCTAAATGGCCGCCCGTCACGCTCGCTGCAGAGGCAGCGTTAGGGGCCGCTCGCCACGCTCGAGACGCCGATCCTGACGTGTTCCGGTCGCACGCCGACCCCGACCACGTGCGCGGGAATCCTCCGCAACGCGGGAACCCGGTCGAATAACTTCACCGGCCACGGCGGCTCGACGGAATGATCGCTCGTGAGCACCCGATTGATGACGCGATCGTGAATCAGGGTCTGGAAGCGCTGCGTAAAGTGGGTCGGGAAAGTCCGCCTGCGCTGCACAGCGGCCAGATCCTCCGTGCTCACCTTCTTGTTGCGCAGCGGTGCGGCCAGGATGTTCGCGGCCGCCACAGCGTCCTGAATCGCCAGATTGATACCGACACCTCCGATTGGCGACATCGCGTGAGCCGCGTCTCCGATGCACAGCAGGCCTGGTTTCCACCACTGACGCAGCCGGTCGACTCGCACGGTGAGCAACTTGATGTCGTCCCAGCTCCGCAACTCCGCCACCCTGTCCTGAAACTTCGGAACCAGCCGTGCAATCTGCTTGCGGATGTGCTCGATCCCTCGCAGCTGCAGCTCCTGAAGCTCACCCTTGCGGATCACGAAAGCGCACTGCCAATAATCACCGCGATCCAGGGTGACAAAGACATGTCCGTAGTTGAAATAGCCGAGCGTCTCTGTCGTGTCCTCGGGTCGGCGCGAAAGACGCAGCCACAGCACATCAATCGGTGAGCCCAGATCCTCAACGGTCAAGCCCGCTCTGGCGCGCACCGTGGAGTGACGCCCGTCTGCCCCGATCACGAGGTCGGCTTGGACTTCGAGCGGACCGTCGACGCCCCGCGCCTCGACTCCGCTGACGTGGCCGTCCGCTTCGCGAAGGCCGGTCACCTGCGTTTGCATGAGCAACTTGAACGAGGGCAGCCGCGAGCCCCGCTCCGCCAGGAAATTCAGGAAGTGCCACTGGGGCATCAGCGCGACGAACCGGCATCGCGTGGGGACGTGAGCGAAGTCTCCCATCGTCACTTGTGTGTTGCCGATCTGACCGCGCAGCAGCCTCACCTCCTGGTGCGGAAGGCGCAGAAAGTCATCCAGCAACCCGAGCTCCGCGATGACATCGAGTGTGGAGGGATGAACCGTGTCACCGCGGAAATCGCGCAGGAAGTCCGGGTGTTTCTCCAGAACGAGCACCTGGATACCGGCTCGCGCTAGCAGATACCCGAGCATCATCCCCGCCGGACCGCCGCCGGCGATACAGCAAGACGTCCGGAGTGTCTGCATGGGGCACCGCTATCAGGATTTGCGGAACACCAGCAAGAATCGGTCCGTGTGACCCAGAGCGGGCGGCTTGTAGGAAAGCTGATCGCGCTGGTCCGCGGGATTGCGCAGCACGTCGCTGTGGCCAACGAGCTTCAGTCCCCGCGACTCCCAATCCTTGCGCGCATAAGCCTCATCGATCCGGTGTAGCGAGGAGGCCGCCGTCGTGCCGGTTCCCGGTTTGGCTGAGTGATCGACGATGACGACCACACCGCCGGGCTTGACTGCGCGGGCAATGTTGTCGAGGACCGCGCTCGTGTTGACCTTGGGCCACGCATCGGGGCCGGGCGTGTCTACCCAGTACAGGTCGTGATAAACCTTGACGAGAAACACCGCATCCACGGACGCTGGCGGAAGTTGCAGCGTGTCCAACGGTGCGACCTGATGCTCGACGTTCGGCAGACGGTTGCCGGCAACGCGCTTTTCGGCGTTGCCCACACTCCATTTCTCGAACGACGGATTGTTGTACATGAGCACGTGGCCGCTGGGGCCGACGGCCTCGCTCAGCAGCTCGCTGTAATACCCATCGCCGGCGAGGAAATCGATCACCTGCATGCCCGGCTTGATCCCGGCGAGACGCAGCACCTCTTCGGGATGATCGAGCGCATCGCGCTTCACGTCATCTGCACTGCGGCTGCCCTGCGCAAAAGTCTTCGATGGCCTGATCGGCAATTTCACGATTACGGGGGGCGCGGCTGCGCCGGGGTCGGCGGCATATACGCCGCGGCTGGCTACAAGTCCGGCCCCCGCCAGGACGCACAGAAAGACGGCACGTTTGAATGGGCTCATACGACTCTCCCTATGAACGCCAGAAGCTCCCCGCCAAGGGTATCCCAGGAAGTGCCCAGCTGCAGGATGGGCGTGATGTGATTGTGACCCTGCTGATAGAGCAATCGGGGCCACACTCTTTTCGCGGCCCAGGTCGCCTCGAGCAGCCGCGCGGCCTGCTGCTGGAAATTTACCGGATCCAGCTCCGAGACCGTGAACAGACACGGAACGTCGGTTCGAGTCAGCGCCTCCAGAGTCGAGGCCTCGGCAAAGCGTGCGCGATCGCTTCCAAAGTAGGCCTCTTCGAACTGACTGTGCTGCAGCGACAGCAGGTCGTAGACACCTGACAGCATGATCGCACCCGAAATCACCGGCACGCTCCTGCGGCGATGATGGCCGGCAACACAGCCTGCCACGTGCACGGCGCCGGCAGACTGTCCAATCAGCAGCAGCCGATGCGGATTCCCGCCGAAGCGCGCGACGTTACCGGCGAGCCACTCGAGTGCCAAGGCAACATCCTCGGCTCCTGCCGGCCAGCGGGCTCCAGGTGCGAGCCGGTAGGTGAGCGTGACCCCGATCAGGCCGTTCTGGACGGCCCAGGTACCGACGTTGTTGTAGAACGGCGCTTCGGGAGCTCCTTTGTCCCCGCGCACGAACCCGCCGCCGTGAACGAAGGCCAGAACCGGCCGCTGGCCCGCGCCGGCGCCCGGTGGATGAAACACATCCAGTCGCTGGCGCGCTTCCGGGCCATAGGCCATGTCACGCTCGACCAAGCAGGACTGCGGCGTCGGGCGCGGTGCAAACGGGGCAAATAACGCCTGACTGCCTTCCAGCAGCGAAGGTGAAAGCTCGATGCCGAGCTCGCGAATTGCGGCAAACATGGTTCCCCCTGTCACTTGCGGCGGCCGAACAGGCTGCCCATGAAGCCGCCGCCGACCGGACCGGTGTTGTCCTCCGCAACGAAGATACGGTGAATATGCCTGACGGCAAACCGCCATTTGCCGTCATCGCACAAGCGATACACGTCCTCGAAGTCTGCGACCAGATGCGGCGTTGCGGGGTACGCAGGTGCAGGACCGTCGAACGCGAAGGTGAGGCAGACGCTGGTGCCGCGCGCTGCGGTAGCGCTGTCCACCTCCACTCTCAAGCCTGAGGCGAGGTGGCGGACGGTGCGCACGCCGGCTGCGGCGCGCGCGACGAATAGCTTGCGGATCTCTTCCCTGCCCTCAGAGCGGCGTTGCGCATGTGTGTACAGCGCGTCTTCCGTGAACAGGTCGACCAGCTCGTCGATCTTGCCGTGATCGAGATTGTGCGTGAACGCCGTATTCAGATCCTGCAGAGCCAAACGAATCCGGATGAGTGTGAGATCGTCCATACCCTCGAGGCCTGTTCAAACCCATGCGACGCTGTTGGTCAGAGTGCCGATGCGCTCGATGGATACCGACACCGTACCACCGAGCTTGTTCAGATCCACGTTCTGGATGGCGCCGCCACCGGCAGATTTCTGCAGCGCCGTGCCCAGCGACACGATATCCCCCGGCAGCAGCGTCAGGTAGTGCGAGAGGAACTGCAGAACCTGCGGGATCTTGAAGAAGAGGTTGCGCGTGTTGTCCTGCGTGATCAGCTCTTGGCCGTGCGAGCAGGAAACCTGCAGATCATGGGGATCCGGGATCTCCTCGCGAGTCACCACCCACGGTCCCATGCAGGCAAAGGTGTCGCAACATTTATAGCGGCCGGGGTAGCTCACCCACGTATCGACGTACTCGATCTGCTTCGGATCGTTCGCGCTGGGATGAATGGCGCGGTAGTGAAAGGTGTCCTCACCCCGCATCGTCGGCGAGGTGATGTCGTTGTGGATCGTGTACCCGAAAACGTAGTCGTAGGCAGTGGCGGCGGCTACGTTTCGGGCCGTCTTGCCTATCACCAGGGCGAGCTCCGGCTCCGCGTGCGTGCGCCCGTATTCCGGCCGGCATTCGATGGCCCCGCCGTGGCCGATCAGGGAACTGCTTGGCTTGATGAACATCGCCGGATGCTTCGGACCGCGGATGATGCGGTCGGCGTTGGCGCTATTGTTGAGCGCCAGGCAGCAGATCTTCGAAGGACGCCGCACCGGCGGATGCCAGAGGACCTCATCGGGAGAGAACCGCTCGAGCCGGGAGGCGCCTCGCTCGATGGCCCGTTGCAGCTGCTCCAGAGCCGGCTCCCCGGCCTCGATCAGCTCCAGCAGCGAGCGCGGCCGCCCCTCCGGCGGCGCGACATCGGCCAAGGCGGCCAAGGCGTCGATCAGTACGCCCTCGCTGAGGACTCCCACCCGGTCGCGCCCGGCGGCATGAAAACTCGCAAGCCTCAAACGGCGCCTCCGCCTCCCCTGCTCGCCCGGGAGCATCTTAATATAGCCAGCGGAGGCGCAACGCACATGGCAGAGAGCGAACCGGAAGCCAGAACCGTCGAGGCTACGATCAACTACGTGGCGCCGGGCTCTTTCATCAACCGCCGCTTCGTCGCACCCGGGGTGGAGCACAACACCGGCCATTACGAGTCGCACCGGGTCGAGGTGCGCGATGCACGGCCGATCCAGTCCCGCTTCAGCCTGGACGTCCAGGGTTTCGTGCTGGCCGAGCGCCCCTCGGCCGTGACCGACTTCTTCGACCGCGACCAGGTCGAGCGGCTCTATCCCGATGAGGTCGTCGCGATCGTCCGCTCCCTCACCGGGGCGACCCGTGTGGCTCCCCTGGGATGGATGGTCCGCACCTCCGGAGACGTGTCGAAGCATCAGCGCCCGTCCGCGAGTGGCTACACGCATCGCGGGGGCGTCCAGCCTCCGGCGGGCGAGGCGCACGTGGACTTCATGCCGACCCGCGCCGAGTCACTCGCAGGAGCGATCTACGAGAAGCACTTCCCAGACGGTAAAGGCTTCTCGCGGTTCATTGCCTCCAGCCTGTGGCGCACTTTCAGCCCTCCACCCCAGGATTGCCCTCTGGCACTGTGCGATGCCCGCAGCGTCCAGGCCGAGGAGGGTATCCCCAACACCATGTTCATCGTCGACCGGCTGCCGGATGAGCAGACGATGCTCGGGGAGATGCCGAACGAGGCCACCGCGCCGGCCGCTGCCATCTTCCACTACAGCCCCCGGCACCGCTGGTGGTACTTCTCGAACATGACGCGGGATGAGGTCGTGATGTTCAAGTTCCATGACAGCGATCGAACGAAGGCGCTCCGCACGCCGCACACGGCATTCCGCGATCCGAGCTTCCCGGACGCACGGCCGCGGGAGAGCATCGAGTTGCGTACCCTCGCCTACTTCGAATGAGCGCAACGCACCTCAGGATCCGCGGCCGGCAGCGCGTTCAGCCGATCATGGCCTTCGTGGCTCGCCACCTCGACGACGACCTGTCGCTGGCGGCGCTGGCCCGGCGTGCAGGCCTGTCCCGATTCCATCTGCTGCGCCTGTTCTCCGCCGCCACTCACGAGACGCTCAAGCAATACACGGCGCGCTTGCGGCTCGACCGCGCCGCCGCCCGGCTCGTCACTGGCCGCGCGTCGGTGCTGAGCGTCGCTCTCGCCAGCGGGTTCAGCAGCCACGAGACCTTCTGCAGAGCGTTTCAGCGCCGCTTCGGAATGACACCGACGGCCTACCGACGGCGTGGCCTTGGAGCCGAAGCGAGTGCGACGGACCTCGCGCGACACCTGGCTTCGATTGCACGCACCGGCCCATGCATCGGCCTCTTTCGTGCGGCCCCGAACGAAACAAGGCGGGAACACTCCATGCCCTACTCCATCACGAGAACCGAGCTCACACCGCAACCCGTACTGGTGGTCCGCAGACGCGTGCCCCGCGCCGATGTGGCCCGGACCCTTGCCGAGCAACTGGGCCGGATCTTCCAACATGCGCTCAGCGGCGGCGCCGTCATTGCCGGGCAACCCTTCACGCGCTACCTGGAGTGGGGACCCGGGGTGCTGACCCTCGAGATCGGCCTGCCCATGGCCACCCCCTGGACGGGAGGTTCCGTCCCGGAGGGAGATATACGGCCCGATACGCTCCCAGGAGGCCCGGCTGCCGTGACGACGCACCTCGGTCCGTACGAGAAGCTCAACGACGCACACGCCGCCATTCAGATGTGGATCGAGCAGCAGAGTCTGCGCAGTGCGGGGGCACCTTGGGAGGTCTACGTCAGCGATCCTGCAGAGGTGCCCGATCCTGCGAACTGGCGTACCGATCTGTTCTGGCCGCTGGAGAGTTAGCGTTTCGACGCCGCGCGCGCGACAATCTTGCGGAGCACGAGCGTGAACCCAACAGATGCATTCCGAGTTCCAGAGTTTCGACATGCGCGGCCGGCGTCTGCGCTATCTGTGTCGAGGCGAGGGGACCCCGACGGTCATCATCGAGCAGGGCGGGGGCATCTCGATCGAGAACGGGTTCCTGCGCCAGGTCTCCCTCGGCTGGCCGAAAGTCTTCTCCAGCCTCATCAGGACACAGCGAACGCTCGTGCACGACCGTGCGGGGCTGGGCTGGAGCTACGAGCCCGGTAAGCCGCGCAGCTGCGGACAGCTCGTCAAGGATTTGCGCGCTCTGCTGCGCCATGCCGAGATCCCCCCGCCTTACGTCCTGGTTGGGCATTCGATCGGCGGATTCAACGTGCGTTTGTTTGCGAGCCGCCATCCTGAGGAAGTCGCGGGAGTGGTGCTCGTGGACTCGACTCATCCGGACCAGTGGACGCGATTCGGGCGTCTGGTCCCTCGGCCGAGCGCCGGGGAGCCGACCGGGTTGCACAAGCTGCGGCAGAAGCCAGACCCGTCGCTGACGCCGGAGCTCATCGACTATTCGGCCAGCGCCGATGAGGTGCGCACGGCAGGCACGCTCGGCGACACGCCCCTCATCGTCCTCAGCCGCAGCCCGAAGGCGCTGCGTCCTCCGGGGCTCCCCGCCGATCTGGCCGAGCGGATCGAGCAGGTCTGGTCGGAGCTGCAGCGCGATCTGTTGAATCTGTCGAGCCGCAGTGCGCAGGTCGTGGCGACTCATGCAGGGCATCACATCCAGCTCGACGAGCCGCACCTCGTCATCCGCACGATTCAAGACATGCTGCGCCGGACGGGCGCACCCCGGCCCGCGCTGCACTGATCGGGCGCGCTTTCCGCTCAGTGGCCGCCAGAGTCTGCCTTGCGGCTCGCCTCGTAGAGAAACCAGGTGCGCCGCTCCGTCTCATCGATCCAGACCTCGATCAGGCTCGCGGTCGCGATGTCGCCGTGCTCGTCGCACACACCGTGCACTTCGCGCAGCCGCGCGGCGAGCGACATGTTGTCCTCGCGCAGCTCAGCCAACATGTCGAGCGGCTCGACGAACTCGGCATCGTTGTCCTTGATCCGCTGCAGCCGGGCGATGTGGCCGATGGAGCGCAACGTGTTGCCTCCAACCTTGCGAATGCGCTCCGCGATCGGGTCCGTCATGGCATAGATCTGGTCGGACTGCTCATCGAGCAGCAGATGGTAATCGCGGAAATGCGGCCCGCTCATGTGCCAATGAAAGTTCTTGGTCTTCAGGTAAAGCGCGAACACGTCGGCCAGGACGGCGTTCATGCCGCCGCTGATGTCCTTGGACGCCTGCGCGCCGAGATCGGTGGGTGTCGTCAACGGCGCACCGCGCCTGCTCTCGAGAACCTCTCGCCTCTTTGCGCTCTTGGCCATGGCTCACGCACCTCGCTCTGTTGCAGATGTTGGCTGATGCGCCGGAACCGGCGCTTCCGGGTGTTCCTTTCGGGAGAAGACTATCGGATGTGCGCGGCCCTGGACAGCCATGCGGCGGCTTGGGCCGGAGTCATCTTGCCGCTCTCGCGGTCGACTGCGTAGTTCGACTGGCGCATGAGCTCGATCGGGATCGCCCCGATCAGCGGTTGCAGCGCTTGACGAAGCACCGGATCGGAAGCTCGCGCGGGAGAAATCAGTAAGATCGCATCATAGGGGGGAATGACCTGCAGCGGATCCTGCAATACGGCGAGATTATCGGCGGCGATGCGTCCGTCGCTGGAGAACGCCGAGATCACGTCCACCTGCCTGGATACGAGCGCGCGGTACATGAACGTCGGCTGGTACTGGCGCATGGCGCGAAAGCTCAGTCCATAGCGCTCCCGCAACGCGCGCCATTCCGGTCGGGAGAAAAACTCGAAATCACCGCCAAGGGCCAGCTCGGGCGCGTGCTGCGCCAGCTCGGCGATGGTGTGAATTCCAAGGGCCTCGGCCCGATCGCGTCGCATTGCAAGAACGTAAGCATTCTCGAACCCCAGTGTCCCGAGCAGCAGGACACCCCGTTCCTGACGCAACGCAGTGGTCATCTCCTGCACCATCTTTGCGCGGGGTGGCCACTCCTTGCGGCCCATGACGTTTGCCCACACGGTGCCTGAGTAGTCCACGTAAGCGTCGATGTCGTTATTCGCCAGCGCGCGGAAAGCGATGACCGAGCCGAGATCGAGGCGCGTCGTCGTGGCGTGCCCGGCCCTGCGCAGGGCCCCACTCATCAGATCCGCCAGAATGTACTGCTCGGAGAAGTTCTTGGCCCCGATGACGTAGGTCACCTTGCGCCCCGTGCCAGCTTGGACGGCCACGGCCGCGACCACGCCGGCCAGCAGCAAGCCCACACCCATCCAGACCTTGGCCGCTGCGCGACCCCGCACACCGGCCTCAACGAGCGCCAACAGTTGATCCGTGATGATGGCGAGCGCCACGGCGGCCCCGCACCCAAACAGCACGGCCACCCAGTTCTCCACCTGCAGGCCGGAGAAGATGTAGTTGCCCAGGCTCGTCTGCCCGACGGGCGTTGACAGGGTGGCCGCTCCGATGACCCACACGGCTGCGGTGCGGATGCCTGCCATCAGAACCGGAGCTGCCAACGGCAGCTCGACGCGTAACAATCGCTGCCTCTCGGTCATGCCGACCCCACGCGCCGCTTCGATGATGGCCGGGTCCACGTTCATCAGACCGGTGACGCCGTTGCGCAGGATCGGCAACATCGAGTAGAGCGTGAGCGCCAGCAGCGAGGGCAGGAACCCCAGCGCCGAGAAGCGATAGCCGAACAGATAGGCTGAAGCCGAGGAGAGCGCCAGCAGCAACGGATAGAACAGCGCGAGCAACGCGAGACTGGGAATCGTCTGCACCACGCTCGCGAAGCCGAGCACGGGCCAGCGAACACCGGCCTTGCGGCTGGCAATGACCACCAGCGGCAGACTGATCAGGAGTCCCAGCGCGAGCGCCGCGGCGCTGAGAATGACGTGCTGACTGAGGTAGTCCGGCAGAAGGCGCGCGGCGGCTGTGACACGCTCATCCACGGTGAGCGCGATCCTGCATCAGGGCGCGAACCCTCTCGGCCTGGCGGCGCGGCATATCCATCAAAGCCCGCACTCCGGCGTCCGGGTGGGCCACCAGGAGCTCGTGAGGCTGACCGTCGGCGACGATGCGCCCCTGTCGCATGACGATGATCCGATCCGACAACAGCACGGCCTCCATCACATCGTGCGTGACCATGACCGTGGTGAGCCCCATCTGCTCATGCAGGTGCCGGTATTCTCCACCGAGGGTATCGCGTGTGATCGGGTCGAGAGCCCCGAACGGCTCGTCCATCAGCATGATCGATGGCCGCGCGGCCAGTGAGCGCGCTACCCCGACTCGCTGCTGTTGGCCACCGGAGAGCTCCGAGGGCATGCGCGGAAGATAGCTCCTGGGCAGGCTCACCAGATCGATCAGCTCCTCCACGCGAGCGCGGATGTCGCCCTCGGACCACCCCAGCAGGCGCGGCGTGATGCCGATATTCTCCGCAACACTCAGGTGCGGAAACAGGCCGATGCCCTGAAAGACGTAGCCGATGCGCCGGCGCAGGCTGTACGGCGCATCCGACTCGACGGGCTTGCCCGCGACGACGACGGATCCACCGTCGGCGTCCACGAGCCGGTTGA
>Ga0126381_100010135_pt1 | contig 10593 bp, 10 predicted proteins | sample PanSoiMetPlot_28_FD_96465 | JGI IMG/M metagenome (GOLD analysis project Ga0126381, IMG submission 96465) | Tropical forest soil microbial communities from Panama - MetaG Plot_28 | ecosystem: Environmental > Terrestrial > Soil > Tropical forest > Bulk soil | place: Panama | collected 2016-02-17
CGGCGCGGAAATCGTACATGCTCTGCGCGGTCTCGGCCGGAAACATCTGGATCGAGCCCGCCACCACATGGCCGCGCATATGCTGTGGGATCGGCACGATCTCGTATCGCGGCACCATCAGCGACTGCCCCGCACGCGCGAACAGCGCCACCGACTGCTCCGTGGGCGTCACATGGTCGGTTGCGCTGTGCAGGAGCAGCAGCGGACGCGGCGCGATCTTGCCGACCACATCCTCGGCGCGGAAATCGTACATGCTCTGCGCGGTCTCGGCCGGAAACATCTGCACTGCGCCGGCGGTGAGGTGGCCGCGCATCTCGGGCGGGATCGGCACGATATCGTAGCGCGGCACCATCAGAGACTGGCCGGTCGCGGCGCGATGGCGCTTGCCCTCCTCCAGCATGGCGGTGAACTTGACCCAGGCTTCGGGCGTCGGATGCTGGCCGCGGAATTTCCGCTCCCCGTGACCCCAGCCGCCCGACGAGACGACCGCCGCGATCCGGCTGTCCACCGCGCCCGCATAGACCGCGACCGCGGCCCCGAAGCTCGAGCCGATCACGCCGATACGCGCCGGGTCGATCTGCGGATGCTGCGCCAACAGGCCGAGCGCCGCGCTCACGGCGCCGACCTGCTCCAGGCAGATCAGGCGCCCCTTCTCGCCTTCGCTCTCGCCGCAACCCGGCATGTCGAACCGCAAGGTCGCATAGCCGAGCTCGTTCAGCATGGCGCAGGGCTTGAGCACATTGCCGGCCTGCATGTTGCTACCGAAACCGTGCAGCACCATGAAGGCGGGGCGCCGTTCGCCCGCGCCGATGTCGTGCGGAACGTGCACGACGCCGGCAAGCGCGAGGCCGTTGAAGTTGAAGGTGAGGCGTTGCTCGGACATCAGGTGCTGCTGCCGTGTGCTTGGAGGGCCTGGTGAAGCTCGCGCTTGAGCATGTGCCAGATGTCGTTGCGATAGGCAATGAAGGCTGAGCTGCGCTTGAGCGCCTCATCGTCGGTCCAGCGCGGGCGCGGCAGGTCGATCTTGAAGTCGGCGATCACCCGGCCCGGCTGCGTACCAAGCACGATCACGCGATCGCAAAGGAACACGGCTTCATCGACGCTATGGGTGACGAAGAGCACGGTCTTGCGCGCAGGGACTGCGGCTTGCGGGGGAGGGTTGGGGAGGGGGCCCTCGTCCCACAGCTTCATCAGCTCGATCTGCATCATCTCGCGGATTTGCGGATCGAGCGCGCCGAACGGCTCGTCCATGAAGAGGTAGGACGGATCGATGGCGAGCGCGCGGGCGAGCCCGACCCGCTGCTTCATGCCGCCGGAGAGCTGGTGCGGATAAAAGCCCGAGAATTTCTCGAGCCCCACTTGCGCGAGGCGGCGCGCGGAAATCTCATGGCGCCGCTCCCGCGCAACACCCAGCACCTCGAGCGGCATCTCCACGTTGCGGCGCGCGGTGCGCCACGGCAGCAGATTGAATTCCTGGAACACCATGGCGCGGTCGGCCGATGGCCCGATCACGCGCTTGCCGTCGATCCAGACCTCGCCGCGCGAGGGGCGAACCAGGCCGTTGGCGATGCGCAGGAGCGTGGTCTTGCCGCAGCCGCTCGGCCCGAGCAGCGACACGAACGTGCCTCGCTCGATCTTGAGCGAAACGCCGCGCAGCGCCCAATATTCGCCGCTGCCCTCGCGCGCGGCATAGCGGTGGGAGACCTCGCGGATGTCGATCATCGATCTATCCGGATTGCCGCGCGTCGAATTGCCAGGGCGCGAGCCAACGCTCGAGTGCGCGCAGGAGCGCGGTGAGGCTGACGCCGGCCGCCGCCAGGATGCCGACGCCGACGAACACCTGGGCGGTGTCATAGAGCCCGCCGGCCTGAAAGATCAGATAGCCGAGGCCGCGGTTCGAGGCATAGATTTCCGCTACCACCACCATCACCAGGGCGCGCCCGATCGCGAGCCGCATGCCGGCGAGGATGATCGGCAGCGCCGCCGGCAGCACGATCTTGGTCAGGATCTGGCGCTCGCTCGCCATGAACGAGCGCGCGGTCTCGACCAGGCGGGGATCGACCTGGGCCACGCCGGTCTCTGTATTGATGATCATGATGATCACCGAGCCGATGAAGACCAGCGCCACCTTCGAGGAGAAGCCGATGCCGAGCCAGATGATCAAGAGCGGCAGGAAGGCGACCTGCGGTGAGGCGTAGAGCGCCGCCACGAACGGCTCGACCGTCGCATTGATCAGCTCGGAGCGGCCCATGACGATGCCGACCGGCACGCCGATCGCGACCGCGAGCGCAAAGCCTGCGGCCGTGACCGAGGCGGTCGCCGCCACATGCGGCCAGATCGAGCCGTCGCCGACCATCTCGGCGAATTTTGCCGCGATCAGGCTCGGGCTCGAGGCGAACAGCGGGTCGAGGAGACCGGCGCGCGAGGCAGCCTCCCAGACCAAGAGGAACGCCGCGAGCGCGCCGATGCGCAGCGCATAGATCAGTGCGCTGCGGCCCCTGATGCCCGCCCGCGACTCGGCCGCGGCAGCAGTTATCGATGTCTGCGTCATCCGCTCACTTGCGGGGCCGGGGCCGCATCCGGAAACGCCATCATGCCGATGCCGGTGGCCCACGGCTTGACCGCCTCGTACACGATGGCCTCGCCCTTGCGGCCGTCGAGCGCGCCCGCGAGCGCAACCCAGCTCAACAGCTCGAAGGCGCCGGCGCCGGCGGCGGCGAATTCCGCGCGCGAATAGCGCGCAAGCCGCCGGACCTCGCCCCCCGCCATCGCGGCCATGAACCGGCGGTCGAACTCGATGTCGATGACCCCATGGTGGCGCTCGCCCGGATCATGGGAGAGGCCACCGGTCGCGATAATGCCGATGCGCCGCGGCGAGCGCGCCGCCACCTTGCCGACGACGCGCCCGAAGGCGAGACAGCGCTTGGCCGAGGGCTGCGGCGCCGCCAGCGTGTTGAAGAAGATCGGCACCACCGGGCGGTCCATGCGGGGTGCGAGGAAATGCAGCGGCACCATGGTGCCGTGGTCGAATTCGAGTTCATAGGCGAAGCTCGGCTCGACGCCTTCGTCGTAGCTCGCCTCCAGGAGCTCGGTCGCCAGTTCGGGATCGCCCTTGATCTCGGCCTTGTCGACCTTGAGCCAGGGCTCGATCGGGCCCCGATAGGCGGCGGCGCGGCCGATGCAGAAGGCGCCGATATGATCGAGAAAGAAATTCGCCCAATGCTCGGAGGTGAGCAGGATCAGCACCTCGGAGCGGCTCGCATCGAGCTCGTCCTTGAGCCGCGCGAAGCCGCCGTTGATGCAATCGCGTTGTGGCGGCGGCGCCGCCTCGGCCCAGGCCGTCATGCCGGGCGCATGGCTCACCGCGCAGGCGAAGCTGAGCGTCATTGCGGACCTCCGCGAATGGCTTTGAGGTAATCTTCTTCCGGCATCTGGCGCAAGAGCGTGAAGGGACGCAGCAGCAGGCCATGCACCCCCATGGCGTAGAGCTCTCCGACATTCATGCTGACGAGCGCGGCGCGCTCCTCGGCGCTCAGGTCGTAGCCGGCCGCAAAAGTCTCGGCCGACTGGAAATAGGCGTCGCGGCAGGCCGGCTTGCGGTTGACGTCCCGGATCAGCTTCTGCAGGGCGTAGAGGCTCATCCCGCTTCCTTCTCCGATTGCAGCCGCTATCTAGACGGCGCCGGCGGGCGCCCGCAAGGCGCCGCTCTTGTGTCCGGCTTCGACCCCTCTATAACGGACGGCGCTGTTTCAAGGATGTTTCCCATGCGTCTAGCAAGCTTCCAGGTTAACGGCCGCTCGAGCTATGGAGCGGTCGTGGGCGACGGCATAATCGATCTCGCCCGCAGGCTCAAATATCCGACGCTGCTCGACCTGTTTCGTGGCAACGCAATCGGCGAGGCGCGGGCGGCCGCGAGCGGGCCGGCCGATCTCAAGCTCGCGGACGTCGAGCTGCAGCCGCCGATCCGCGCGGCCGAGAAGATCATCTGCGTCGGCATCAACTATCCGGAGCGTTCGGCCGAGTACAAGGATCGCGCCGCCGCCGTCGACAAGCCCAAATACCCGAACTTGTTCGTTCGCTTCCCGGGCTCGCTGGTCGGCCATGGCGCGCCGATCGTGCGGCCCAAGGTGTCGGAGAAATTCGACTACGAGGGCGAGATCGTGCTGGTGATCGGCCGCGAGGGGCGCCACGTTCCGACCGAGCGGGCGCTCGGCCTGATCGGCGGCCTGACGCTGGGCAATGAAGGCAGCGTGCGCGATTGGCTGCGCCACGGCTCCCTCAACGTCACCCAGGGCAAGAATTTCGACTGCTCCGGCAGCATCGGCCCCTGGATCGTCTCGGCCGACGAGCTCGATCCCGCCAAGCCGCTGCATCTCAGCACCAAAGTCAACGGGCAGCTGCGCCAGGACGACACTACCGATCGGCTGAGCTGGGGCTTCGCCTGGCTCATCAACTACATCACGACGTTCACCACCTTGCGCCCGGGCGACCTGATATGGACCGGCACCCCGACCGGCGCCGGCGGGCATCAGACGCCGCCGCAATGGCTCAAGCCGGGCGACGTTGTCGAGGTCGAGGTGACGGAGATCGGCGTGCTGCGGAACACCGTGGTGGATGAGAGGTGAGGGGGGGCGGGATTTCCGTATCGCCCGGCCCCCTTATCCGCCCTTCTCCAGCCGAAGTCGGATATATCCGACTTCGGCGGCATGAGAGGCCGTCGCGTCCCCAACTTCAGGAAATCAAACCCATTTCGCGACAACGCGCTATTTCCTTGCCTTACCTCGCGTGCTAACCCACCTGCCATCATCAGAACAACATCAAGGCTCGGGGATATAAATGGCCAATCTGCAACTGACATTTGCTGCGGCGTTGTACGACCGCATGCAGCCGATCTATACGGGCGAGGTCAAGCCCGACGGCATCGATCTCAATTTCATCCGCATCGAGCAGCCGCGCCCCATCTTCGACCGCATGTCGGGCGGCGAGGAGTTCGATGTCGCCGAGTATTCGAGCTCCGAATACGTGCAGCGCTACGCCAACAAGAAGTGCCCCTTCGTTGCCATCCCGGTATTCCCGTCGCGCTGCTTCCGCCACGCCTTCATCGGCATTAATAAGAAGAAGGGCATCACCAAGCCGAAGGACCTGGAAGGGAAGCGCATCGGCATCGCGCTCTATACGATGACGGCCGCGATCTTCATCCGCGGGCTGCTGCAGCACGACTACGGCGTCGATTTCTCCAAGTGCACCTGGGTGCAGGGCGCAATCAATACGGCGGGCGCGCACGGCTCACCGACCGTGCTGCCGCTGCTCAAGCCGGTTCAGATCGAGCAGGGGCCACTCAACAAGTCGCTCGACGAGCTGATCCAGGAGGGCGCGGTCGATGCCACCATGGGTACCAGCATGCCGGAATCCTTCCGCACCAATCCGGATATCGCGCGCCTGTTCCCGAACTTTGTCGAGCTCGAGAAGGACTACTACAAGCGCACCAGGATCTATCCGATCATGCACCTGGTCGCGATCAAGAAGTCGATTTATGAGAAGTATCCATTCGTGGCGACGAGCCTGTTCAATGCGTTCCAGCGCGCCAAGGAGATCGCGCTCGAGCGCATGTATAACCAGCGGGCGCTGCGCTACATGATGCCGTGGCTGCCGCGCGACATCGACGAGGTCCACGAATATTTCGGCGGCGATCCGTGGCCCTATGGGGTCGAGCCAAACCGGCCCACCTTGGAGGCGCTCGTCACCTATCTGCAGGACCAGCACCTGACCGACTGGAAGCCCACCCTCGAGGAGCTGTTCTGTCCGATTTACGGCCAGGAATGAGCCATGAGCAGCATCGACACCTTGATCAGCGATCTCGTGATCGCCAACCGCATCCTCGCCAAGGAGGACGTGGTCGACGCCTACGGGCACGTCAGCGTCCGTCATCCGGACAATCCCAAACGCTTCTTCATCTCGCGCTCGCTTGCGCCCGAGCTGATCGAGAAGGGCGACATCGTCGAGCTCGATCTCGCCGGCGAGCCGGTACGCGAGGAGAAGCGCTCGCTCTATCTCGAGCGCTTCATCCATGCCGGCATCTACGAGATGCGGCCGGACGTGATGGCGGTTGTGCATGCCCATGCGGAGGACATTCTTCCCTTCGGCATCGCCAAGGCGACCAAGCTGCGTCCGGTGATCCATTCCGGCAGCTTCATCGGGGCCAACGTGCCGGTCTGGGACATCGCCGACAAATTCGGCGACACCAACGTGCTGGTCACCAACATGGCGCAGGCCCGCGACCTCGGCAAAAGCCTGGCCAAGAACAATGTGGCGCTGATGCGCGGCCACGGCTTTGCGGCGGCGGCGCGCTCGCTGATCGAGGTGGTGCGCATGTCGGTCTATCTGCCGCGCAATGCGCGCGCCCTGATGCGCGCCAAGCAACTCGGCGGGCGGATAAAATATTTGTCGCAAGGTGAGATCGACGCGCGCAACCGCGGCTACAGCCCCTATTCGACAGAAACCTGGCGTGCCTGGGAATACTGGGCCAACAAGGCCGGCTGCGGCCACCTGCTGAGCCGGCCTGATGCTCGGCACGGGCACGAGAAATAGCAGCGCAGGGGAGCGAAGCATGAAGCTCGCAAGCTATGTGACCGACGGCAAGCCGTCCTTCGGGGCGGTGTCGGGCGGCGGCGTCATCACGCTCAACGATCGCCTCAGCGCCCGCTACGCCACGCTGCGCGATGCGCTCGCGGCCGGCGCGCTCGATGAGATCCGCCGCGCCGCACAGTCGCTGCGACCCGACCGCAAGCTGTCCGACGTGCGCTTCCTGCCGGCGATCCCGAATCCGGAAAAAATCCTCTGCGTCGGCATCAACTACAAGTCCCATGCCGCCGAGCAGGGGCATGAAGCACCCAAGCTGCCGAACATCTTTACGCGCTTCGTCAACACGCTGGTAGCCCACGATGGCGAGATGATCCGGCCGAAGGTGTCGACAAGCTTCGACTTCGAGGGAGAGCTTGCGGTCATCATCGGGAAGGGTGGCCGGCACATCACGGAGCGGAGTGCGCTCGATCACGTCGCCGGCTATACCTGTTTCTGTGACGCGAGCGTTCGCGACTTCACCAAATATTCGCTCGTCGCCAGCAAGAATTTCCTCGGCACCGGGCCGCTCGGCCCCTGGATCGTGACCGCGGACGAGATTCCCGACCCGACCAAGCTCACGCTGACGACGCGCCTCAACGGGGAGCAGATGCAACACTCGGGCACCGACATGCTGATCCATTCGATTCCGGCGATCATTGCGTTCTGCTCGGTCTTCACCCCGCTCGCGCCGGGCGACGTGATCGCGACCGGCACGCCGGAGGGCATCGGCGCCAAGCGCAATCCACCGGTCTGGATGAAGGCTGGCGACGTCCTGGAGGTGGAGATTTCCGGGATCGGGACGCTGCGCAACAAGATCGTCGACGAGAAATAGCTGCGGTTGCCGCAAGCAGCGTGCGCTGCCTCGCCCCGCCTGTGGGGAGAGGGTTGGGGTGAAAGGGCCTCGCCAAGCGCGCTGAGCCTGTCGCAGCGCTCCCGCGCCGCGCCGCGTTCTGGTTTACCGAATTGGCAGTCCGCAAGCCGGGGAGGCGCGGCTTGAGGCTTACTGCACCAGCTGCACGACCTTGCCGTCCTGGTCCTTGCCCTGGGCGCGGTACTGGCCGATGTTCTTCAGCAGCGCGGCGTCCGTCACGGTGTAGAGCACCGCATTGCTCGAGCCGGTGTTGATGTGGCGGCGCCACACGAAGTTCGGCACCACCATGATGTCGTTTGGCTCCCAGTCGAAGGTCTGGCCTCCGATCTCCGACTTGCCCTTGCCGTCCATCACGACAATGAACGTGCTCGAGGTCTCGCGCTTGGGTAGCGTCGCCTCGCCGGGCCGCAGCAGCTGCGCCTGATAGTTCAAGGTCGGGAACACCGGCTTGCCGGTGACCGGGTTGACGAACTCCATCTGGATGCCTTCGTGCGGGTCGCCCTTCTCGCCGCGCAGCGCCTCGAGCGCCTCGCGGATGCGGGTGCCGCGGAAATGGATCAGCGGCGCTGGGTCGCGGCCGAAGCCGATCTGGTGCGAGGCGAAGGTCGGCACCATGCCGCCATTGCCGTAGAGGCGGCCCGAATGACCGTCGGTGTGGAGGGTCTCCTGGCTCTTGGCATTGCTGCCCACTCCGGGGTGGAAATCCTGGTCCACCCAGGCGCAATCCAAGAACTCCATCAGCGGCCAATCCAGCATGTCGATCCAGATCACCGGCACCTTGCCGTCGTTGCCGTGGTCGTGCCAGGTGCCGTTGGGCGTCAGGATGATGTCGCCGCGCGAAGCCTCGCAGCGCTCGCCCTCCACATTGGTGTAGCCACCCTTCTCGGACAGGATGGTGCGGCTCGCATTGGGGCTGTGCACGTGCGCGGGCGCGATATCACCCGGATTGTAGATCGAGATGGCGCAACGGATCGTATTGGTGACCTGCAGGCGGCCGTTCAGGCCCGGATTGGTCAACAGAATGCTCTGGCGGTCCGCGAACTCGATTGGCGAGATGTCGGCTGCTGCCGCTATGCCGGCGATACGCTGAAGATACGCGTTGTATTCGTTCCAGCGCCAGCGATGCGCCGCCGCCTTGAGCTGATTGGCGGCCACGCGTCCGCTCGCGAGCTGGCCGGTGCCGGTCGCCCCGCCGGTGTCGGTGAACCAGGGGCGCTGCGCCGGCGAGTTCATCTGCGTGCGTACCCAGACGAAGGATTTCGCGGCGTCGGTGTTGAGCTGCTCCATCAACTCGCGTGCTTTGCTCGACAGCGCGGGGCGCGCCGTCTCGGCGCTCTGCTGGGTTGCGACGGTCATGATCTCCTCCTGTCGGCCTCAACCGGCCCTTCAGTCTCGCTTATGAGGTATATCGCTATCGAAATCTTTGCAATGTCGGCGCCGGCAGGCCGGGCGGACTCATGTCCTGTCCCGGCACGTCAAGTCGGGCTTGATCGAAGTCGGGTATAGCTGACTTCGGGTGCCGGGGCCGTCGCATTCTCCAGTGTTTACGACGGTCCGGCGTCAAGCGCGGGACAAGAAGTCCGCGACCGCGCGGGTGAAGGCCGCGGGCTGCTCCACATTGGCGATGTGGCCCGCGCCCTCGAGCTCGACCAACGCCGAGCCCGGCACCGCCTCCTTGATCTGGCGGATGCCGGCGAGCGTTGCGTCCTTGGTGCCGACAATGAGGAGGGTGCGCCGGTCGATGCCGACGAGGCCTCCTCGCAGGTCGTAGTTGGAGAGCGCCATGGCGCAGCCGCGAAAGCCCGCGAATGGGGTCGAGCGGATCATGCCGCGCACCTTGTCGAGCACCGGCGCCTTGGTGGCAACGAAATCCGGCGGGAACCAGCGCGTGATCGTGGGCTCGACCAGGGCCGCCATGCCGTCCTTGGCCGCGACATCGATGCGCTCCTTCCATTGCTGCGCGGAGGCGGGCGTTGAGGCCGGCCCGCAGTCGCAGGCGATGATGCGGTCGAAGCGTTGCGGATGGCGCTGTGCCAAGAAGAGCGCCGTCATCCCGCCCATGGACAACCCGCAGAAATGGGCGCGCTGGATGCCGAGCATGTCGATGAGCGCCATGATGTCGCCGACCAGGAGATCGAAGCTGTAGTCCCCTTCGGTCGCCTGCGTGCCGCCATGGCCGCGCTGATCGTAGCGCAGGATGCGGAACGACCGCGCAAGCTCGACGACCTGGTCGTCCCACATGTGGAGATTGGTCAGCAACGAGTTGGAAAGAATGAGCCACGGCGCGCTGTCCGGGCCGTCGATCTCGAAGTTGATGCTGACTCCGTTCACCGTGCTTTGCATCGCCCCACCTCTCAGGCCTTGAAGAAATCCAGAAGCAGCGCGAGCAGCGCCTGCGGTGCCGTGGTCGGCATGAAATGTCCGGCCGTCTCGATTAGTTCGAAGCGGGCGCCGGGAATTTTTTTCGCCAATTCCTGCGTGCCCGCGGGCGGCCGCACCGTGTCGTGGCGGCCTGCCACCACCATGGTGGGGCATTTGATCTGCGGTAACAGGTGCAGCATGTTGGTGCGCGCCAGCATGCGGTGGCCGAGCGCGAAGCCGACCGGGTCGTTGGCGAGATAGCGGCCCCGATAGTTCTCGTAAGTCGCGCGCTCGGAGAGCTCCGGCGGATACGATTTGTCGAGCGTGATCGGCAGCACGCCGCGCATGCCGTCGCGCTCGGCCGCGTCGGCGCGCTCGTTGAGGACGCCGGCGCGGCTCGGATCGACCCCGGGCGCCGGGTTGCAGAGCACGATCGAGGCCACTTGCTCGGGGTGGCGTTCCATGAAGCGCAACACCTGCGTGCTGGCGGCCGCCACCGCCACCAGATGGTAGGGCGGCGGCAGCGCGAACGCGGCCAGCATGGCCTCGAGATCGCCGACCGCATCGTCATTGCTGAACTGCGCCCGTACCTTCTCGGTCAGGCCCTGGCCGCGCTGGTCGTAACGCAGCACCCGGAAGCGCGCCGCGAGCCCTCCCGCCACGCCATCCCAGCTGTCGAGCGTGCCGCCAAGCTCATGCAGCAGCACCACGACCGGGCCGCGCTCGCCGGCGAGCTGATA
>Ga0126381_100010137_pt1 | contig 10593 bp, 8 predicted proteins | sample PanSoiMetPlot_28_FD_96465 | JGI IMG/M metagenome (GOLD analysis project Ga0126381, IMG submission 96465) | Tropical forest soil microbial communities from Panama - MetaG Plot_28 | ecosystem: Environmental > Terrestrial > Soil > Tropical forest > Bulk soil | place: Panama | collected 2016-02-17
AGAGCCGTCAAATTCATCTCGGAACTGCCCAAGACAGCTACCGGAAAAATTCAGCGATTCAAGCTCAGAGCGGAAAGCGGTTTGCATCCGGGCAGCGGTTAGGTGCCCGCTTCGCAGTCCTAGACGGGCGCCGCGTCCGGACATATCATCCGTGCCGCCAAGTGTGCCCCGAGCCGCGCTCTCTATTTGATCTTTTGCATCCAGGCGAGGATGGGTCCGGACACGCTCTTGTCCGGCGTGTCGATGGAAAATACTTCTCCCATGTGGCTCTCACCCTTGCCAAAAAGCATCGCTGGGCAATGATCCGGGCCTGCCTTGCAGAGTTCGTCGTGAAGCGCCTGATTGAACGGACTCATTCCTCCATCCACGCCAGGATCCAGTTCCGCCGACGCCAGGAAAATTTTCACGTTGGTCTTGTCGAGTTCGGGCAAGCTTGACCGCGCGATTAGCTCTTCTTGGCTGACCTGGGGTGGTCCTCCGGCTGCGGCTCCTGGGCCTCCAGGGCCGCGGCCTGCGCCTCCACCGCCTCCAGCAGCCGGGCCGCCGCCTTCAGGCGCCGCGCCGCACGCTTTTCCTGCTCCGGCTGTTGGATTTCCCGCCGGAGCTGCTGCAGGCGGCACGGGATTTGTACCGTCTGCGCGGAGAATATTGAACTGGCCGGACATGAACACCACGCCCTTTAATCCAACTCCCTTTGGGCCGTAAAGGTCGGGATGGCCGAGGTAGATACCCAGCGGTCCGTTTCCAGCGGAGTGTGCCCAGGCGAACATCCGGTCCGGGCTGCCCTGGTATTTTGAAATATTGGCTTGGACCCATTGGATCATCGCGGACACGTCTTTGGCTCCTGCGTAGTAGTCTCTTCCGGCATGGCGTTGCATCAATACGCCGACCATTCCGTTTTCAGTGGCCCAGCGACCGATGTTGTCGAAAAATGCCGCGCCCTCCTTGCCGATCTCCATCTTATTGCCCGGACCTCCCGGCACATAGATCAGCACCGGGCGATTCCCTGGTCCTTTGTCCGCGGTAAAGATATCCACCACATCCTTCGGATCAGGTCCGAAAGATTGATCGCGGAGAATCATGACGCCCGGATAGAGAGGAGTTACGCTGGAATTAATGTCATTTGGCGGCATAAGCGGGCGGTAGAGCTTGGAGGTGCAGATCGGGTCGACGATATGGCCGATTTTCAGCAGCCCTTCCTCGATATTCGGCGGCACTTGTGCCCGCGTTACTCCGGGCGTCATGGCCACTAACATCAAGCTCGCTCCCACAAACCAGACACGACTAAAAGTCGCACTACGCCGCTTCCACTTCTCAGCGCAATCCATATTGCCTCCTGCGTGAGACACGATCTGCACAAACGAAATCCCGATAGACTTTGACAAATTTCTCGTTTCTCGCGCCGTCAGAAGCTACTACCGTGACTCAGATCGGTCAAGCTCGCCCGATAGTCCGATAGCATGTCCGATAGCATGCGGCTCGGAGCGCGTGCCGCGGTACCGGCCCTGACGGCCAGGTTTGACATCTTGTCCCTCCAGGCCGCAGGATGAAGCGCGAATGAACCATATCGTTTTGCTTTTTGCGTTGTTTTTTGTGTTGAGCATTGCTGTGCCCGCAATTGTCCGCAGCTTTCGCGGCGGCCCGCGAGCAAGGGCGCGAAGCATCGTGGAGTACGCGCAAAGAAGAGGATATGTGCTGGTCAATCCGGCGGTGGGGCAGGCGCTGGATGCGTCGCGGCTGGAAATGGCGCGGGATCCCGCGTTGCGGCAACTGATCAAGGCGTCTGCAGATATCAGCGATATCGAGGGGCTGGAGCGGGGAACCGAGGATTGGCTGGCATTCACATGCCCAGCGGGCGGGAAAGAGGCAACGGTTTTCAATTTCAGCGTAAGCTCGCAAAGAGCCGATACGGTGGGCGGAAGCATCCAGTACAAGGTGGCCAAAATTCGGGCACCGGGGTTGCCACAGTTTTCGCTGGGGAGAAATTCGGCGGTGCACACGGTGCGAGCTGTAGTGGACACGGTGGTGGGGAATCCGAAAACAGATATCAAGCTGGATCCGGCCGCTCATCCGGGGTTTTCGGCGCGCTATTGGCTGAGAGGAAGCGATCTGGCGGCGGTGACGCAGTTCTTGTCGCCCGCGAAAACGGAATTCATCGAGGCGGCGAAACTGGAAGGGATTGTGGCCACGAACGCGCGCTACCTGGTTTATTTCGAGGATGGCGTGCTCGGCAATGAAACGGATTTCGATTCGTTCATCGGGAAAATAGAACAGGTTGCCGCGAATCTGCTTTGAGGAATGCGTCGGTGAGGAAGGGCCGGTCGGTTGTGGGGATGAAACCCGGGCAGTTGTCTCGGGCGAAGAGAGGTCGACTGCGCTTCGCTCTGCTCTGGATGAAAAAGACAAGGCAAAAAGACCCACCCTTCGCAGAGGGCGCGAAGTATGCGGCACCCGGGCGACGCGCGTTGCGCACGGGGGTTGGTGGGTATATGTTACGCGGCGATTTGGTGCAGCGAGTTTGGAAGCGGAGATGGGAAGGTGAGTGAGGGAGCGCGATGAAAACTCTGGGGTTGGGCGTTTCGATTCTGGCGGCGCTGGCGGCACCAGTTCTCTATGGGCAGAGCGACTGGCCGGCGTATGGGCACGACGCGAGCGCGCAGCGCTATTCGCCAGCGGCGCAGATCGATACCACAAACGTGGCCAACCTGAAGCTGGCGTGGCAATACGGCGTGGACGGGAGCACAAATGATCCGAATCCTGCAAATCGGACTCTGAGCACCACCGAAGCGGTGCCGATCATGGTGGGCGACGTGTTGTACACGCCGACGGTACACCACACCATCGTGGCGCTGAAGCCGGAGAGCGGAGAGGAAATCTGGAAATACGATCTGGGCAAAGCGAGCGGAACGCTGCGCGGCGTGAGCTACTGGCCGGGCGACAAGGACAATCCCCCGCGCGTGCTGGCGGGAAGCAGCGACGGACAGTTGATCGCGCTCAACGCGGAGACCGGGAAGCTGGTGCCGGAGTTCGGCAAAGAAGGTGTGGTGAACCTGCGCGAGGGCGTTACGGGAAAATTTCCCAAGATGCCATACCACATGAGTTCCCCTGGCGCGATCTACGGGAATCTGATCATTACCGGCGCGCAGGGTCAGGAAGAGGAGCCGGACGGTCCAGCCATGGACGTGCGCGCGTGGGACGTACGCACAGGCAAACTCGTGTGGACGTTTCACACCATTCCGCATCCGGGCGAGCCAGGGTACAAAACATGGCCGAAGGACAATTGGATCACCGCGGGATCGCCGGCGCCGTGGGGAGCGGGCACGGTGGACGAGGAGCGCGGGCTGATTTTTCTACCTGTCGGGCAGCCCTCTTCGCAATACTACGGCGGCGCTCGCGCAGGGCAGAACCTTTATTCGTCGTCGATTGTGGCGCTGAACGCCAAGACGGGAAAGCCAAAGTGGTATTTCCAGATCACGCACCACGACATGTGGGATTACGACGCAGAAGCGTCGCCGACCATGATGGATGTGATGCACGACGGGAAGAAGATTCCGGTGGTGGTGGCCATCTCGAAGCCAGGGCTGATGTTTTTTCTGAATCGCGATACGGGAAAGTCAGTTTACCCGGTGGAGGAGCGCCCGGTGCCGCAGAGCGACACGCCGGGCGAGCACTCCTGGCGCACGCAGCCATTTCCGCTGAAGCCGCCGGCCTTGGCGCGGCAGGGCATGACGCCGGATGAGATTTTTACGGGGGAGCCGACGCATGAAGCCTATTGCCGCGACCTGGTGCAGCAGATCGGCGGGATTCACAACTACGGCGTGTACACGCCGTACAGCGACAAGGAATTCCGGATTATTTTTCCGGGGCAGCAGGGCGGGCCGAATTACGGCGGCGTCTCCGCAGATCCGAATCTTGGGTACGTTTTCGTGAATTCACGCAATGTGGCGGGCATGGGCCGGCTGTACAAGACCAAGGAGGGCGATACGGTGGCTTACCGGCGGTTTAGCCCGCTGGGGGAAGGATCGTTCAATGCGCGGTTCTGGGACCCGGACACGCAGTTGCCGTGTCAGAAACCGCCCTGGGCCGAATTGTTGGCGGTGAATGCGAACACCGGAGAGATCGCGTGGCGGGTCCCGCTGGGTACGATGGACGAGATGGAAGCTGCGGGCATTCACAACACTGGAGCGTTCGGGCAGGGCGGTCCGATTTCGACGGCGGGAGGACTGGTATTCATCGCGGGGACAATCGACCGGCACCTGCGCGCGTTTGATTCGCGTACTGGCCAATTGCTGTGGGAAACGAAGATGGACGCCGAAGGCCATACGAATCCGATGACCTATATGGCCGGTAACGGAAAGCAATACGTGGTGATCGTGAGTTCGGGCGTGAATGCGTATGCGCTGCCGTAGGTTCAGCGAAGGCGGTAGGAAGGAGTTCCCGTGCTTAGCAGGAAACGGCACGAACGATATGGCCTAGGCCGTGAGAGCCGTTATACAAGTGAGGTCGAAAGAGGCGCGATCGTACTTTACAGGGCGGCGCGAGGGGCGTATTTTTTCGCGCGGCTTAACAGTTTTGTTGATTTTGACGCTTTTACATCTGCTGCAAGAACAGGCGGTTAGAAGTTCAGCAACTGAGAGCCCCGAAACGCCTTACGGCGCGGTGAAAGCCGCGATCCAAAAGCGGAAAAGGAGGTTGGCCATGCGAGCGAGCGTGATGGCCTCAGGAGTCGCGGTTCTTGCCTCACTGGTTTTCTCGCCGGCAGGCACGCCGCAGACCTTCGACAAGAGCTCCCCATCGCCCGCCAAGGCGGCTTCCACAAAATTCGATCCGCATAATCTTTCCGGCGTGTGGGACACTCAGCATCCCGGCGGATTCAAGGCGGGCACGCCCACTTTCTTTGGCGAAATCCCTTCCATGACGCCGTGGGGCCAGGCGCAATTTCAAGCGACCCGACCTTCCACTGGGCCTCGAGCGGTACCGGATTCGACCGATCCAGTGTATCCGACCAAGCTCGGCGCTCCGGGATGCTTTCCGCCGGGGGTGCCGCGCATCTATCTGCACGCGCTGCCGATGGAGATCCTACAGGTGCCGGGACGCGTCTTTATGCGCTTCGAGCTCGATCACAATCTGCGCGAGATCTGGGTGGATGGAAGAAGCCATCCGAAAGATTGGAATCCTTCGTATATGGGGAACGCGATTGGGAAATGGGAGGGAAACACGTTGGTGGTGGACACGATTGGCTTCAACGACAAGACCTGGCTGGACCGCGAAGGCCGGCGGCACAGCGAAGATTTACACCTGATCGAGCGGCTGCAACGTGTAAATAACCACGTGTTGCAGGACGACCTGACCATCGTCGATCCGAAGACGTTTACCAAGCCGTGGAAGACGCAGATCACGTTTGAATTGCGTCCGGATTGGGAGATTCTGGAACACACCTGCGCGGATAACGGAAATTTCGACAACGTGCTGAAGCTTCAGGGGCAGGGGAAATAGGGCAAACATCATGGGCCTGAACATCGAGCGCATGGGATTTCGGAGGGGCGCATGAACACGAGACAAAGACATCAGGTGGCACTTTTTATCTTGGTCGCTGCGGTCTTGTTGCCGACAGCGGCTTACGGACACCACGGGACGTCTGCTTACAGCACTCAAGTGGTGACGATGAAAGGAACGGTCACGAGCTTCGAGTTCATGAACCCGCACACCGAAGTGCGTGTGGATGTGCCCGACTCGAGCGGGCATCGCGTGAGCTGGTTGTGCGAAGCAGGCAGCCTGAATTTTCTCGTGCGCCGAGGGTGGGGCAAAAATTCGCTGAAGCCTGGAGACGTGATCACCATCATGGGAAACCCGCTCAAGACCGGCGCGCCCAATTTGCGCTTGATCAAGGTAGTGCTGCCGGACGGCAAAGAGCTCAATCCGCTGACGGGCGACCAAAACGTCGAGTGACGGTTCGACTATGCCAGTGAAATCATCCGCTTGCCGATGAAGCAAAATCGCCGATTCCTCGACTCCGCCGAAGAGAGTTCTTTCGAGTCGGCGGAGTAAGGGTCTAATCACGGACCAACAGATGTTCTGAAGATCGTTAAATCATTCTCTTCCAGATAAGGCGATCGAACGCGGTTTTGCCGCCATCCTGCCGTGGCTCCGTTATAAGTGTTAAGACGTCATCCTGGAGATCGAATCTGCGCCGGTATACGGTCGGTCTTTGGTATGGCAGAAGCGAATCTGTAATGTGGTGAGTGACCACGCGAGCGGCTTCATCTATTTCGAATTAGGCATAGTATTACCCAAGTCCCTTGGTCCGATCATCCGCGGGTAGGTCATCGAAATTCGCTGGGTTCTTTCCAGGCCGGGCGCCGGCAATTTGTACGCTCATCCAGCCATTGTCGAGGTATATCAGGATGCCCGTGATGGGCGGAGTGCGGCCAAACCAGGGATTGAGCACTCCGTCCGTCAAACTGACTGCGTTAATCAAAGACCAGACGCCTAAAGCTGCTACCGCCAGGGTGTGCGCTGCCTCGCCGCAACAAACGGGACTCTTACGCCCGCCGTGCCTGCCAAGGCAGTTACAAATAGTCACGATCCATGGGAACCTCCGGTTGGCCGGCATCGGCGCAGATGCGGAGCTTTAGGGCTTGAACTCGAAGATCACGAAGCGGGCGTCGCGATCGGAATCGTTGCGGATGACGCGAGAAGGCTTGCCGTGAGGAATCCAGAGAAAATCACCGGGGTGCAGAACTTGCGGCGCGGCGTTCGCAGCACTAGAGTTCGCGGCGCCTGTTGCCACCGCTTCTTCAACCATAACAACAAACTCATCGCGGCCCGATTCGCCTAACTCTGCAGACTGACGCGGTTGTAGGTGAGCGACGCTGGCGCGAAACTGGTCCGTTTCGTACTGGGGTTCGACGCGCATGCCGGAGGAGGAATCTGCTTGCGACGATGGACAACGCAACGGGCCGCCGCCATCGGCCGCGGCGCAGAGGCTGCGGACATTTTCCTGCGAGTGGAGAAGGCTGATGGAGTAGTGCAGGTAGTAAGGGGTATCACTGAGGTTGCGGATTTGATGAACGACGCCGGCGCGATGAAAGCGCACCGTCGCGGGCACGTCGGTCTGGTGAACTTCGGGCTTACCAGGAAAGATAGCGGCGGTGGTGCCGCTGCTGATCGTGAGCGCGGCTTCGTCATAGGCGTGGCTGTGCAGGAGCAAAGTGTCGCCGGGCGGCATCTTCACGCGGAACGCAAGAAAATTCTTGTTGTGGAAGACGAGTTCGTGATGCGGCTCTTTCTCCAGGGGAATGGGCGAGGGGGATTGCTGCGCGCACACCGGTACACGTAACAGCGCCAGTAGTATCAACACACCAAGGGTCGTTTGCCTCATCGCGCGATCGCGGCCTCCGCTCACTCGCGCGCCTGGGCGGAGGCGCGGGGAGCGTTGCCCTCGCGACTCACCGGCTTGCCGTAGACTTCGATCCAGTCGATGCGCGAGGAGCCGCCCTGGCCGGCGCCTGAGCCGATCATGAGGTCGGTGAATCCGATTTCATCGACTCTGCTGAGATCCGGCTTGTCTACCCATTGCCCGTCGCGCGCCTCGACCACGTGGTCGATGTCGAGGCGGCGCCAGTGCATGTCAAAGAAAGAGAATTCACTGACGTTCCAATCGACGGTGTAGCCGTCGGCGTGATCACCGATGAGCCAAGTACCGTTGGCGAGCTTCACGACGGGATGAAGATAGTGGAAGCCGGACTGGCGCGTGCGCCAACGAATCTTCGCAAGCCCGGTAAGATCGACGTAATTATTCTTGTCGCGGAGGGCAACAGCGCAGTTCGAGGCGCAGTGCCCGGTCCAGACCATGACTACATCGAGGGGCGCCTGAAAAACTTCGGTGAGATTCTTGTCGCCGTAGAGCCTGAGCTCCAAATTGGGATTAGCGACGTCGTCTTGCGTGAGCTGATGGTCGTCATTGGCAGTGAGGCCGGCCTTTTTCTTCCAATCCTCGCGGAAAAATAGAGGAGCCTGGTTGCGCAAGTCCATCGCGGGAGGCTGACCCTGTTGTGCCTGCGCCTGCGGCGCGCCCTCGCGCGCGGCTGCCGGCTGTTGTCCTTCCTTGGCCATAGCGTCCGCGGCGACAGCGGGATCGTAGTCGACATACTTTACGAACTCGTCCCAGGTAGCGGTCCGTCCGTGGATGGGCGCGAAGGTTTTTACGTCGAGGTTGAGGCGCTTGATGTTGTCGTAAAGATTTTGCGAATCGCAGCAGCGCTGCGACGGCCGGTCGGTGGGCTTGACCCTGACCATGCCCGGAGTCCAGGGATCGCCCTCGGTGAGGATTTTTTCGGCGGGCAGGTAGGTCATCAGCATACCACTGCTGTGGTTGCTGCCGCGCATGTGGTAGATCTCGATCTTGCGCGAGCCGTCGGTTAGGGTGCGGCTCTCTTCAACCCCTTCGACGTGGTACTTGGCATTCGGAGCTTTCGACAGTGAATCGGGAATGATGGTGTGGGGTGTTCTGAGCAGGGCTTCGATAAATGGAACGTTGGCCTGCTGCGTGATGATGGTCGCGCCGACTGCCGCGAACCCGCGAACGCCGCCGGTGTGGTCAACGTGCGGATGCGTGTTGATCATGTAGCGGATGGGTTTGTTGGGAATTAGTTTGTGTGTTTCGGCAATGACGGCGACCGAGCGCGCGTCGTTCATCGGCCCTTCCACCACTGCGACAAAATCCTTGAACTCCACGGCAAGGCTGTAGTCATTCTGACCAGCGATGTAGTAGAGGCCGGCACCGAGTTTTTGCGTGATGATGGTGACCGGCGGCGCCGCGGGAGTCTGGCGCACAGACTCGGGCACGGAAAGATCAACTGAGACGTTCGGTTTTACTTCGGTAACGAATAATTCAAGGCCGCGGCTTTTCTCGCCAGAGAGCGCGGGAGCGGAAACGGTTTCGACGATGTGCGCGGGGAAGGCGATTCCGGCAAAGTCCTTGTAATAACCGAAGTCGCGCACGACGTGCTCATCGCCATACATGGGGTGGTCCATCCACGTTTCAACCTTGGCGACCATGTGCTCGCCATCGATATAGCCGTTGATCTTCTGCTCGTTGGGACCAGTCCAGGTGACCACGTCGAATTTCTTTCCGTCGATGACCTGCGATTTCAGAGTTGCCGTGGATTTCAGAGCGCCGAGCAGAAAACCGTGCGGGGTGAGCCAAATCTGCTCGATGCGATCGCTCTCGGGATGCGAAGCGAGACCATCACCATTGGGAGTGCGCATGGGATCGCCGCGCTTGGTGAAGGTGGAGGGCAGAGGAAGAATAGGCCAGTCCGCGGGACGCTGGCCGCCGTCGCCCACCCCGGTGATGCCGTTGACGTCCCAGGCGTATTCGCCATTCACGAAGTAGAATCCGTGGCCTTCGCCGCCCAGTTGCGTTTGCGGAGGCAGACCGCCGATAGTGGCGGTTTCGAGCTTTGACGCCGGAATCGTGAAGTCAACCGTGTAGGTGTAGGACTTAATGAGAGCGCGGGGGCCTGGCGTGTTTCCATCCATAAGCTGAGCTGGCTGGCTGCCGCTGCCAGTGAATTGAAGCGTTTTAAGATTTGCAGGGCCCATGGCCTTCAGCGCATTTTCAACCACCGTTTTGGCGTCCTGCGCGGGGGCCGCACCCGAGAAAGCAATCAAGAAGAGCAACATGCCTGCTATTTTGTTGGCCACGTTTCCTCCACGGCGAATTGATCAATCGTGTACGGGTTAGTGGCGCGGAGTATACATCTGGTGTTTTCGCTAAGCAACGAAAACGCTTGCTTTTGAGCAATCGCTATGCTAATTCCTCACCACAAAAATACGGCGATGGGTGCCACGGAAGCCGTGCAGTCTGCCAGGGGGAACCGATGACTTTGAGCGCGGGTGTTTCCATGAAAATCGAGTTCAAGAGCGCAGGTATAGTAGCAGTACATCTGCTGTTGGCAGGTCTGGCGTTTCTGGCACTTTCGGTGCCGGGGTTCGCGCAACTCAACTATGGACGGATTTTCGGGGCGATCAGCGACCAGAGCGGAGGGGCCATTGCCGGCGCGACGGTGACGATACTCGACGTAACGCGAGGCGTTTCTCGTCCCCTGACGACGGATACGGGCGGAGAATACTCAGCGCCGAGCTTGATTCCGGGAACCTATACGGTGCGTGCGGAGTTCAGAGGGTTCAAGACGATCGAGCGCGCGGACATCGTAGTAGGCGTGGGCCAGGACGTTCGCGTCGATCTTTCACTCGATCCTGGCGAGCAGACCCAGACCGTGACCGTGACCGGCGAGCCGCCCCAGGTGAACACCACCAACGCGCAGTTGGGTGGAACCATTGAAAACCAGACGGTAGCGGACCTGCCCGTAAGTGGGCGAACCTTTATGGGTCTGCTTACCTACAAGCCGGGCGTGGTGGCCCGGCCCGGAGTGACCGCCAATGCCTACCAATCAAACGGGGGGCGCGCTCAGCATACGGTCTGGTTGCTGGATGGCCTCTACGACGTGAATGCCTATCATAGCGCCACGGGGAACATGGGCGGGCAAGGCGGCCCCAGCGTGCAACTATCGAATTTTCTGCCGATCG
>Ga0126381_100010138_pt1 | contig 10593 bp, 9 predicted proteins | sample PanSoiMetPlot_28_FD_96465 | JGI IMG/M metagenome (GOLD analysis project Ga0126381, IMG submission 96465) | Tropical forest soil microbial communities from Panama - MetaG Plot_28 | ecosystem: Environmental > Terrestrial > Soil > Tropical forest > Bulk soil | place: Panama | collected 2016-02-17
CGCGGAGCCGTGGTCCATGCAGGGCCGAGCCGTGCCTTGCTCGACGCGCCCGACCGCCTCGCGAGCCTGATTGGCGTCGGCAGGCACTAACGCGCGGCGGCAGGCTTGGAAGCGGCAGGCTTGGAAGCGGCAGGCTTGGGAGCGGTAGGGTTGGGAGCTGCAGGCTTGGAAGTGGCAACCTCGGCCGGTGGCGACATCGTTGAGCAGCCCGCCGCACAGGCTCAATCCTGCGGCGGGATATGCGCCTGCCGCACCACGTCGGCAAAGCGCGCGAACTCAGACTTGAAATAGGCCGTGAAGTCGGCCGGCGAGCTGCCGACCGGCTCGTAGCTCAGCGCCTTGAGGCGCGCGCGCACGTCGGGGGCCTGCAGGACGCGTGCGGTATCGCGTTGAATCAGCTCGACGATGTCGCGCGGCGTGCGCCCCGGCACGAAGAGCCCCTGCCAGCTCGTCGAGGCAAAGCCTGCGACTCCGCTCTCCGCGATGGTCGGCACGTCGGGCAGCGCGGCCGCGCGGTGTAGACTCGTCACGCCGAGGGCCCGCAGCCTGCCGGCCGCGATCAACGGAAGGCTGGTCGCCAACGGCACGACCGCGACGTCGACCTCGCCCGCCATCAGCGCCGTGTTGATCTGCGCGTCGCCCCGGTAGGGAACCGGCTCGATCTCGATGCCGGCGTCGGCCTTGATCATCTCCATGGTCAGATGCAGCGGATTGCCGACGCCGCTCGAGCCATAGTTGAGCTGGCCTGGCCGTGCCTTCGCTAGCGCGATCAGCTCGCGCGTCGACTCCACCGGCAGGTTGGGCGAGGCCACCAGGACCAGGGTCGAGGCCACGAGCTGCGTTACCGGTGTGAAATCCGCAAGCGCATCGTACGGCAGCGCCCGATAAAGCGACGGGCTGATGGCCTGGCCGTTGGTGGTCTGCAGGATGATACTGCCGTCCGGCGGCGATCTGGCGACGAGATCAGCGCCGAGATTGCCGCCTGCGCCGGCGTGATTCTCGATCACGACCGGCTGATGCCACGCCGCGCTCAGCTTCGCGCCGACGATGCGCGCCAGATCATCGACCGCCCCGCCGGCCGCGAACGGCACGACGATCCGCACCGGGCGGGTGGGGAAATCCTGCGCCGGCGCGCTGGCACTGCTGAGGCAAACCAGCAGCGCCACCGCCCAAGCGTGCATTCGATGGCGCAACACTAGTTCTGCACGTCGATCCGGCGGAATTTTTGCACGCGCTCGCCGTCCGCCACCTCCGCCGTGTAGATGTTGCCTTCGAGATCAACCGTGATGTTGTGGGCGGCAACGAACTCGCCGGCCTGGCGGCCGACCCGACCGAAGCGGCCGAGCACCTCGTTCGAGGCACGATCGACGATGCGCACCTCGCCGTTCGAGCCATCCACCATGTAGATGAACTTCTGCTCCTTGTCGGGCGAGAAGGCGATCTCGTACACCGAGCCGTTGAGGCGCGTGTTGCGCTCGAAGAAATGCTCGGAAACGAAGGTGCCGTCCTTCTTGAAGATCTGATAGCGGTCGTTGGTGCGGTCGCACACATAGACCAGGCCGTCCCTGGAGATGCGCACGCAGTGCACGGGGTTGCCGAACTGCTGCGACACCGGCTTGTTTGGATCATACGGCGGGGTCTTCTCGTCGCTCGGCTTGTTGCCGTAGGCGCCCCAGTGGCGCTTGTAGGCGCCGGTCTCCGAATCGAACACCACCACGCGACGATTGGAGTAGCCGTCGGCCGCATAGACCTCATGTGCCGCGACGTCGACCGCGATGTCGGCCGGCGAGCCGAGCCGCTCGGTCGAATTGCTGTCGGCGCCCTCGATCGGCTTGCCGATCTGCAGCACGAACTTGCCGTCCATGGTGAACTTGAGCAGCTGCCCGTCGGTCTTGTCGTTGCCGGCGAGCCAGATGAAATCGTTGTCATCGATATAGACGCTGTGCTCGCTCTTGGGCCAATTGTAGCCCTGGCCCGCGCCGCCCCAGGAGCGGATGAGATTGCCGGATTGGTCGAAGACCAGCACCGGCGGCGCCGCGACGCAGCATTTCGCCTGCGGTGGATTCTGCGCGGCCGCGAGATCGCGCTTGGTGAGCGAGCCCGGCCGCTGCACCACCCAGATGTGATCGAAGCGATCGACCCGGATGCCGGCGACCTGCCCCATGGCCCAGTTGTTGGGCAAGGGCTTCGGCCAGAACGGATCGACCAGGAACTGCGGCACGCCACCGAGCTTGGCGGCGGCGGCTTGGTTGACGATCTCGGTTTGCGCAAGCGCGGGGCTTGTGGCGAGCGCGGTAATGGTCAGGCAAAGCGTGGTGATTTTCATTGTGTGTTTCCTCCCAAACAGTCCTTGTTGTGTACGATGCGGCGCCACAAGCGCCTCCCCTCCCCTTTGTGGGGAGGGGTTGGGGGTCGTGCCACAAGCCAGGCCAAGGTTTGTGGTACGACCCCCCTCCCCATCCCTCCCCCACGCGAAGTCGGGTTTACCCGATTTCGCCGTATCAAAGTGATCGAAGTCGGATATATCCGACTTCGATTGTGGGTGGGAGAACACTGCGGCCCTGATAAAGCCAACTTCAAGTTCCCTTCATCGTGGCACGCTCGATCTGCAACAGCGCCTCGAGCCCACACGTATCCTGCGCGGCTTTCATCTCTTTCTCCGCCCCGCCTGGCCCGAGGAACGGGTCCATCCGCCCCTGCGCAAGGCATTCGTACGATTGGCGCACCGCCTTGACCATGGCCGCGAACGCGGTGCCGGAGGACGCCGCGAGTCGATAGCCGAGCTTGGCCAGCTCGCGCCCCGACAACGCGAATGTAGCAAACCCGTCGGGCGGCGCGAACATCATCAGCGGCGGCGGCAGGCGCTCGCCCATGAGGCGTAGCTCCTCGGCGTTGCGGGTGTAGCAGAACAGCATGTCGGCGCCCGCCTTGTGGAATGCCTCCGCGCGCCGCAGCGCCTCGTCGAGACCGCCCGCGCGCCGCGCATTGGTGCGGGCGATGATCAGGAGATCGGGGTCGGTGCGCGCCTCGCGCGCGGCGGCGATCTTCTTGAGCATGAAATCGGTCGGCACCAGATGATCGATTCCGACGTGATGCTCGACCCGGCGCGGCAGGAGCTGATCCTCGATCTCGATCGCCGCAAAGCCCGCCGCCTCGGTCAGCGCCATTGTGCGATGCACGTGCACCGGGTCACCCCAGCCGCCCCCTGCATCGAGCACGATCGGCAGCTTGCAAGCGGCACGCATGTCGAGGGCGACCTCAGCGAGCTCCGGCAGGGTCAGGTTCGCCTCGGTCACACATTTGAGCCAACCGAGCGAGCCGCCGCTCAGATAGAGCGCCTTGAAGCCCGCCTCCGCGGCAAGCCGCGCCATGATCGGATTGAGCGCGACCGGCGCCACGATCAGCTCCGCGCCACGGATGAGCTCGTTGAGCTTCTGCAAGACTTGGCTCCCACTATTCCCCGACCGCACCGCTCGCGCGGATCGGCGCCGCCCATTTCTCGATCTCGGCCTTGACGAATTGCGCGAGGTGAGCCGGGCTGCGCTCGTTTCGCGCCACCACATAAAGGCCGAGGTCGGCGAGCTTGGTCGCCACTGCGGGATCATCCATCACCTTCGACAGCGCCGTGTTGAGCTTGCCGACGATCTCGGACGGCGCAGCCTTCGGCAGAAAGACCGCGTTCCACGAATAGATGTCGAAATCCTTGAGCCCCTGCTCGTTCGCGGTCGCAAGCTCGGCCAGCACCGGCGAGCGCTCGCGCGACAGCATGGCGATCGCCTTGACCGACTTGTTGCGGATCGGCTCGGCGGCCACCGACAGGATGCTGCACGTATAGTCGATCCGCCCGCCCATCAGATCGAGCAACGCGGCTTCGCCACCGCGATAGGGGACGTGCACGGTGTCGACGCCGATCACCTGGTTGAGGAGCACGCAGCCGATATGGGTCGAGGTGCCGGCGCCGGCGGAGCCGAACTGCAGATGCGCCTGCTGCGCCTTCGCATAGGCGACGAACTGCGCGAAATTCTCCGCCGGAAAATCCTTGCGCGTCACCAGCACCAGTGGCACCTGAGCGATCAGCGCGACCGGAGCGAAATCTGTCGCCGCATTGTAGAGCGGGTGCTTGTAGAGCGTCTGGTTGAGCGCATGCGTGCCGATCGAGCCGAGCAGGAACGTGTAGCCGTCAGGCGCGGCACGGGCGACGCGCTGCGAGCCCGGCATGCCGCCGGCCCCCGGAACGTTCTCGATCACCACCATGGCGCCGAGCTCGGCGCCGAGATACTGCCCTATGATGCGCCCGAGCAGATCGACCGGCCCGCCGGCCGCGAACGGCACCACCATGGTAAGCGGCCGGCTCGGCCAGCTCGCCTGCGGCCACGCCGGCTGGATGGCAAGAGCAAGCAGCATTCCCGCAATGGTCGATCTGCGCATGTCGTTTCAGGCCCCGGGCCCGTTCTGGAGATGAAATATAGCATCATGCGATCGGCGCGCACCACGTCTGTGCGCCTCGCGCGACCCTTGCCGGGTTCGCAACACCCGCCTATTTGGCTGGAAGGCATTTAAGGAGGCCGCCATGGTCGCAATCGCCGAGCCCGCAACTACCGCTGTCGCCGACGGCTCCCTCACCGCAACACTCAACTACTATCTCGACAACGGGGAGAAGCCCTACACCACCACCAGCGCGCTGGGCGGGCTCGATGTGCGCAGCGGCGGCGGACAGGATCCGCGCAAGGTGTTGCTGCGCAACGGCCGGCAAGAAACCAAGGACTTCACGCTCGACCGCAACGGTTTCCGTTTCATTCCCCACGCCACCAAGGTGGCTAATTTCTTCGACGAGGCCGAGATCCGCTCGACCTACTATGCGGAGATGGAGGCGCTGGTGACGGCGGAAACCGGGGCGTCACGCGTGGTAGTGTTCGATCACACGCTGCGCACCGCCGACGACGCGGTGCGCGAAGCCCGCAAGATCCGCGAGGTAGTGCGCCGCGTGCACAACGACTACACCGAATGGTCCGGCCCGCAGCGGCTGCGCGACATTCTCCCCGAGGAGGCGGAGCGGCTCCTCGCGCGCCGCTTCACTATCGTGCAGGTGTGGCGGCCGATCAGCTATCCGGTCGAGACCTTTCCGCTCGGCATCTGCGACGCGCAAAGCCTCGCGGCAAGCGATCTCATCGTATCGGAGCGCCGCTATCCGAACCGCGTCGGGCAGACCTACGCGATCACTTACAATCCGGCGCACCACTGGTACTGGTTCCCGCGCATGCGGCGCGAGGAGGCGCTGGTGTTCAAGACCTACGAGTCGCGCAAGGACGTCGCCCGCTGGACCGCCCACACGGCTTTCGACGATCCGACCGCCGCGCCCAACGCGCGCCCGCGCGAGAGCATCGAGATCAGAACGCTCGCGCTGTTTTGAAATTCCTCCCCTGAAAGGGAAAGAGCTTGCCCTCGGGCTTGACCCGAGGGACGACCCGCGAAGGAGCTGGGGTCACCTCTGGAGCGGGGGACCCTCTCCGGCTCCGCTTGGCTCGCCACCCTCTCCCCCCCCCCAGGGGAGGGAAAGAGAAAGCCTCAGGCGACCGCCGGCGGCATGGTCAAGAAGCCATTGACGGCGTGCCAATAGAGGAAGCGGTTCTTGCCCATGGTCGGGTTGTGCGCGGTCTCCTTCACGATCACGAACTGCCGATCGCCGTTGGGGAGCTGCTGGAAGAAATCGAACAAATCCTCCACCGTAGCGATGCCGTCATGGTCGCCGCGGATGAGCAGCACCGGACAGAGCACCTTCACGGGATCGACCAGCGGCAGGTTCGAGGTCATGTCGAGATAGGTGCCGGTCGGCACCTGATCGCCGAACTTGAGCTCCGCGTCCGCCATGATGTTGATTGCAACCGGATCATAGCTCGAGGCCAGCTGATCACGGGTGAAGATCGACTGGATCATTGCGCGATCGCGTAGGCGTGTATTATGAGTGCGGTAGTACTCGACCTGCTTGGCGCGATCCTTCAGGGTTGGCGACTCGGTACCCTTGTAGGTGAAGGCGCTCAGCACCAGGCGGTCGACCCGGTCGGGCTGTGCCTGCGCATAGGCACCGGCCCGGATCGCGCCCGATGAGGTGCCGAAGTAGTGCGCCTTGCCCGCGCCGGTCTCGCGCTTGACCACCTCCGCGGCGAGCTTCAAATCCTCGACGCCGCTCTTGATGTCGGCATTGCCGGAGCTGCGCGAGGAATAGCCGTAACCTTCGTGGTCCATGGTCCACACATCGAAGCCATAGCGGGCGAACACGTCCATCATCGAGTATTCCTGGCCCGGCACCTGCAAATCATAGGAGGTGCGCGCGGAATTCGACGAGCCATGCACCATGAACAGCACCGGCCGCGCCTTCTCGCCGGCGACGGGCGCGCCGACGCGCTTGCGGTAGATGTTGAGCTTGATGTCGCCCTTGTTGGTCCAGTACTCGCTGCTCCAGATCTCGCCCTTGAGAGCGGAGGCCGTCGCAGCGCTCTGCGCGCGCGCGGCCGAGGTGAGACCCAACATGCCGGCGCCGACCCCCAGGCCCGCAGCCTTGAGGATGGTGCGGCGTGCCAATGCTTGTTCGTAATTCTCCGTCATGGCGTCCTCCAATGTTCTATCAGTCGGCTGTGGCTTCGACCTTACCATAGCGGTCCGCATGACGCCACCGGATCGCGAGCTTGCTTGCACCTCTGTCTCAAAAGCTCGATACGACAAGCGCCGTGATTTAGGCATCGATATTGCAGCGGCCAGTGATCATGTTTCGCTTCGGCGCGTGAGGTGAGTTGCGGTTACCAGAACGATGTGCTGTTCGGTTCGGCGATCGCTCCTCGTTTCGTTGGGGGTGTGAGAGAGAACGTGCCTGTACGGGTAACAGGCGATCCCGGCGACCCCGCTCGCGAGATCGCCATTGAGGCGCCGGCGACAAATTTCTGGGCCAACCGCGTGACGCGCTCAAAATGTCGAGTTGTTGCCGGTGATCGCCGAGTTGACGCCGGAAAGCGACTTCCACGCCTACGGCGCGCAACTGGTGCTACTCGGCGCAATTAGACATCGGGGCTGGCTCGCCCGGCATTGCTTGGTATTTCCCCGAAGCGCCAGCACGGCTATTCGTCCAAACGAAGCGTTGGGCGTCGCGTTCCAATCGACAAGTAGGAGATTAGGTTGAGCGAATAATTCTGTGCGCGCTCGGGGGTTCTCGACCCGACTGAGTGGTCCGGTAGCGACCGGGTGGGGATCCCGAGGTCGTTGCTTGTGGCGTGCCCCCACCTGACCCGCTTCGCGGGTCTTCGCCCGGGTCAAGGCCGAGGGGCAAGCTCCCCGCCTTCAGGAAGGATTAAAGCAGGTCGCCTCACCGCTCTTCCGCAATCTCGTCGATCTCCTTGAAGCGGCCGTTCTCGACCATGTTGACGAAGATCACGGCGGCCACGTTGTCGCCCTTCTGGTTCCATTGCGCCGGCCGCGCATAGGCGATGCCCTGGAAGCGCGTCGCCTTCATGGCGGCGAGCACCTCGGCGCGTGTGGGTAGCCCTTTCTTCGCAGTCGCGGCTTGCTCGATCGCGGCGAGCACGATGCGGGCGGAATCGTAGGAACTGGCTGCGTAGTTGTTGATCGGGCCGTACTTGGCGGTGTAGCGCGCGGCGAACTCGGACGAGCCCGCGACCTTGCCGATCGCCGGCGCGGCGGAGAGAATGCGCACCCCCTCCCCTTGATTTGCGGCCGTGCCAGCCGGGGTGATGAAGCCGTCGACGCTCCAGCAGCCATCGCCACAGCCGAACAGCTGATTGAGCCCGAGCGCGCGCATGTCCTTCACGATGTAGGCGCCCTCGCGGATGCCGGCGAAGAACAGCACATCGAAGCCCTTCGGCAGCTTTTCAAGCAGGCCACGGAAATCCGTGTCGCCGACCTTGACGCTTGCCCGCGCCGCGACCGCGCCGCCGACGCCGGTGAAACCGCCGGAAAATCCGTCGGCCAAGCCCTTGCCGTAAAGCGTGCCGTCATCGATCACGGCCGCACTGCGCTTGCCCATCTTGGTGGCGAGCCATTTGGCGAAGCCCGGACCCTTGCGATCGTCGCGATTGGTCAGGCGGAAGATATTGGGCAGGCCCTGATCGGTGACGCCGGGATTGGACGACATTGGGGTCAGCATCGTCAGGCTGCAGGACGCGTAGACCGGCGCCGCCACGATGGTGACGCCACTGTTGACGTGGCCGACCACGCCGAGCACGGAGCGATCGTCGCAGAACTGCCGCGCCACCGCCTCGCCACGCGGATTGCTCGCCTCGTCGTCGAGCGCCACGGCCGCGATCTTGGCGCCCAGCAATCCTCCGGCCGCATTGCGCTCGGCGACCGCCAGGTCGACGGCCTGGCGCATCTCGATCCCAAAGGTCGCCGAGCCGGTGGTGAGCGGGCCGCCGATTCCGATCTTGATCTCTTGGCCCGAGAGTTGCGCCCATGCGCCGTTCATGGCATCCGGCGCCAGGAGCAAAGGGACCATGATCAACAACTGTGCCAATCCGCGCGGGCATCGAGCCATGCTAACCTCTCAAATGGCTGGTGAGGGTTATGGCAGTCTAGCACAGTTGGTAACCTGTAAAAGTTCTTTAGATGGTTAGAGCGAAGCCGCAATATCCGCCCTCGCGGGCCGCAGTCCTGCCCCTGGTCGGCGGCGAGCTCGCGTTCGATCTGACCAATACCTCCAGCGGGCGCGGCGGGCCGCGTTGGCTCGAGCACTTGCAGACCGCCGCCCATGTGGTGGACTGGGGGCGTCACGCGAAGATCCTGACGACCCGTGACGCCACTGCGCTGCACCGCCGGATCGCGGCGGATCGGCGGCTCGCGGACGCGCTACTGGCGCGGATGCTGGAGCTGCGCGAGCTGATCCATTCGATCGGTGTCACGATCGCCGCGACTGCCAGCGCACGTCCCGGAAAAGTGGATACCGGTTTTCCGACCACGGACCTGCGCCAACGCTCCAGGGCGCGACGGGCCGACATGGACGCGCTGGTGCGCCTGCACGCCGAGTGCCTGGCGCACGCGCGCCTGGTCCCGACCGGCGCGACCTTCGCCTGGGTCTGGAATCCGGCGGCGAGCCCGGTCGAGGCGGTCCTCGGCCCGATCGCGCTGTCGGCGCTGAGCTTGCTCACCGGCGCCGACCTTACGCGCATCAAGCGCTGCCCGGGCGACCATTGCGGCTGGTTGTTCTTCGATGCCACAAAGAACAAGGGCCGGCGCTGGTGCGAGATGGAAGTCTGTGGCAATCGGGCCAAGCAAAAGCGGCGGCGGGGCTTGAAGTGAGTAGTGAGTAGTGAGTAGTGAGTGATTTCACACTTCTGCGTTCTCTATTCGTCACTCACTATTCACTAAATTCACCAATCCAGGAAACCTATGCAACCCTTTCGACGAACTCCCCCGGAGCTCAAATCGCGGCTCATCCGATTGGGCGGCCGCGATATCGTCTCGCGCGGGCTTGCCGGCGGCTTCTGGACCGACCTCTACTATCGCGCCATGACGCTGTCCTGGCCGGGCTTCTTTGCCGGCGCGGCGCTGATCTTCCTGGGTCTCAACGGTGTGTTCGCCCTGGTCTTCTTCCTCGGCATCGATCCGGTCGCCAACGCGACGCCGGGCCGTTTTCTCGACCTCCTCTATTTCTCGATCGAGACCCTGGCGACGGTGGGCTACGGCGACATGCATCCGCAGACCGACTACGGACACCTCGTGGCAACCGTCGAGATCTTCACCGGCATGTCGTTCCTGGCGGTGATGACTGGGCTCGTCTTCGCGCGCTTCTCGCGTCCGCAGGCGCGCTTCCTCTTCGCCCGCCATCCGGTGGTGACCACGCACGAAGGAAAGCAGACGTTGATGATCCGCGTGGCGAATGCGCGGCAGAACACCATTTCCGGCACGATGGCGCGGCTCTGGTTCATTCGCGGCGAGCTCACCGCCGAGGGACAATACTTCCGTCGCTATGATGAGCTCTATCTGCTGCGCAACGAGAACCCGGTCTTCGCGCTCAGCTGGACGATCTTCCATCCGATCGACGAGAGCAGCCCCTTGTTCGGGCGGACCGCCGATGAGCTTGCCGAAGCAGACGCGCTGATCGTCCTCACCATCGAAGGCCTCGACGACAATTCCCTGCAGCAGCTCAACGCGAGGCGGACCTACGCCTACGACCAGATTCGCTGGCAGCACCGCTATGTCGACATTTCGTCGAACATGGAGGACGGCCGCATGCTCATCGACTACGGCAAGTTCCACGACGTGACGCCGGAGCAGACCTAGCCGACTTATCCAATCGGCCCGCGCGGCCACGCCGCCGCGCGCCCGGCATTCCCATGCCGGCGTGCATCCCGTAGGATGCTCACAACCAAGCACCAACGCGGGAGGAAGACCATGCGCATCACCACAACGAGAGCATCGCTCTGTGCGCTCGCCATACTGCTCTCGGCAGGCTCCGCGGGCGCCGCAGAGCTTCGCCTCATCGCGGTCGGCGGCGTCAAGGTCGCGCTCGACGCCATCATCGCCGACTACACCAAGGCGACCGGCACCGAGGTGAAGCTCACCGTCGGCTCGCCGCCCGTCGTGGCGCAG
>Ga0126381_100010139_pt1 | contig 10593 bp, 10 predicted proteins | sample PanSoiMetPlot_28_FD_96465 | JGI IMG/M metagenome (GOLD analysis project Ga0126381, IMG submission 96465) | Tropical forest soil microbial communities from Panama - MetaG Plot_28 | ecosystem: Environmental > Terrestrial > Soil > Tropical forest > Bulk soil | place: Panama | collected 2016-02-17
CCTCACGATGTCACCCGCAAGACTCGAGGTCAGGATGGATTCGCTACTTCCTTTCCTGCAGGGATTCTTCCTCCCCTACAACATGTCGGTTTATCCCGGCGCTCTCCGGTTTGCCGGTCACTCGCCCGGAACGGCAGGAGTAACGCCTTAAAATGATGCGCATGAGTGATTTGCTCCTGAGGACCGCGATAGCAATATTGGTGTGCGTTCAGATTTCCAACGCTCAGATGCCAGATGAAGAAGTCGACCACGCTCCTCCGATTAGCATGATCACTCTCATCGCGGAACCTACGGCGAAGAATCCTCAGCGGGTTCAAGTAGCAGGTTTTCTCGTCCTTGATTTCGAGGGAGAGGCTTTATACCTACATGAGGAAGATTACAGGCATGGACTCACGCGGAACGCCATACGCGTTGCGTTAACGCCGGACCAGATGAATCGGTACAAGGACCTTGCACGAACGTATGTTTGGGTACAGGGATCGTTTCGGAAAAGACGTGCAAGTGAAGACCTCTTCTCTGGGTCGCTCTTTGACATTCGCGAGATTCGCAAGGCTCACTAAGGTCTGGTTTGTCGGCAAACCGGACGTTACATGGGGAATCCATTGCTTAACGGGGCGATCTGCGGTTAATTCTGTCGGCCCATCACATGACAGTTTATGGAGTTCACGATCCGATCCAGCCGTACTACGGGCAACGTCCACTTGGCGCGAATGTCTTTTTGCGTTTTCGATTGGTAGGGAAATTAATCAGCCACTGCGAGCGCAAACAGGAGCGCGTCGTTGGCTCAGTACGCTCCGAATATTCCGGCGCTGCTCGACACCTAGCTTGTCAGAACCCGTGGCTTATCCCGACATGTCCAGTGAGATGACTCAATATGACTAGTGCGGCCAACACAACTGCGGTGACAATAAGAAACGCTCTCAAGGCCACGGACATTCTCCGAGAATCGGCAGTTTCCGAACCCACCGTAGCGGTCAGGGCAGACGCTTCGCCATCGTTTTTCATCAATCGGCGTCTTTGCATAATGCGTCGCCCATATGCGGTAAGCCCCCACGGTTTGTAGATCGACAGAACAGTGGTAATCATCAGCACTAGAATTGCGAGACCTGCCTTAACGAGAAGTTCTCTCCCCGTCTGACCGAGGTCGGGCATTTTTCCCACCGGAGAGGTCAATACCCGCTGCGCAGCCCGTGCAATCGATGTGTACTGGTGCACCAAGAGAAGAAATGTGGACCCAAAGGTCAAAACGAACTTCACCATCGTCCAGTATTGCCGGAAAAGACCCCATGAGGTCCCGAGAGACTGGACCAGCCCGGTCAGTAATGCAGCGAGGCTGAGTGGAACGATGATGTACAGGCCTAACAGGTTCATCGAAACATAGGCGCCGCGGACGACCTCGGCATTATTACTGGTTATGCCAGCAATACTGAGAACCAGGAATGCAGCAACAGCGCCGATCCAGCCAACGGAGAAGGTGATGTGCGCGACCAGGGTGAACTTGCTGAGTTGGGGCGTCATTGTCAATCTTGACCTTTCAGCAGCCATTTCGGGCCTCGAAAAAGAAGTTCTTTCTGGGCTCAGCGTTGCTTCGCTGGGTTGGCCGGGTGGTGGGTCTCGGTTGTTCCCCCACCTGATAGCGCCAGGGAGCGAATCAGCGCAATGTGCCGATATGCCAGTTCGCGACTTCGTGCCAAAAAGGTGGCGATTGCACCAAGTTCTTTCCCATCGAACTGCTCTAACAACAGTGCGAGTTCCTTGTGCAATGGCTCAAAGATCTTTCGAACGTTAGGCGTTCGTTCAAGCGAGGATCGGAGGATTTGCCTTCGCTTGTCGTGGGGGTCAGACTCGCGATGCAGGTACTCTGCTCGCTCCAATCTGGCGACCACGCCAGTAATGGCCCCGGTAGTCAACCCTGTGATCACGGCAAGTTCGCTGCCAGAGAGCGCACCGCGCTCGCGTACTAGATCAAGGCACTGAAGATCCGTTGGTCCTACGCCGAGAAGTTCCGCCAGTGCGTGGTGGAGTAGCACAGCAGCGGTACTGTGACGCCGCATCAGGTTACGGATGATCTCCTCGGCAAGTTCTTGCTTGCCTTGGTGTGGTTTTGGCGCGTTCCCCATATGCTTTGTCATTCGCTTAGAAGCTAAGCTAATATTGAAGCGACGTGAATGTCAACTCTTAGCGCAATTCATTGTTCCGGTCGAATAACCGGCAGACCGCCAAGTTCGCCCTCTTTCGAGCAAAAGCTCAGTTTTCTGAAGGCTTTGCGAGGACATCAATCACTACCGAATTGATTAATGCCTTCGAGGACACCAGTCGAAGCCCCATCTGCTCTTCAATCGCTTCGAACAGTGAAGGCCGGGGATCATCCGACTCGCGATCGTCTTCCACGGCCCAGTTCATCTCAACGTCGTATCGGCCTTCAAGTCCGGTTTTATCGATAATCGTTCGACCCGCTGGTGCTGAAAGCCTCTCAGCGATCTCAGGGATAGTAATCCCAGTCCCTTTTAATGCTCCGCCGCCCATGGAGGAATGTGATCCCTGCGCTGAGGAATTCTTCTTCAGCTTTGGACCACCCTTTGCGACCACCAACTCGTAAACCTGCACCTGCTTGTTTTCGTTGTGGTACTTCAGACCAAATCTTTCCCCAAGCATGGCAACACACATCTGCCGCCGTTGCGCCATCTGATCCTGAAAGGGCAGCTTGCCCATCGCGGCCATTGTTTTCTCGTCCACCTTCGCCTGGACAACATACTGTTCTGAATCTGCCCAGCGTGGGATGCCCGAGATTTGTTCTGGGAGTCGCACGTCAAAGGCAAATCGAATCAAGTTCGAGAGTGAAACGTCCGAGTGGAAGGAGTCGCGCCTCGAACTTATACCATGCGGCTCCCCCTTGTACGGCCTTACTGAAACCACCTCATATGCATAGGCGGCTGAAGCCCCGGTCTGCCCTGATCCGAGATCGGAAATCATGCAGAGCAACGCTAAGGGAATCGCAAGACTGCTCCTGCGCATTCTGTGCCTCCAAGGAGAACGTGTAAATGCTCAGCGAATTCGAAGACCTTGCATCATTCAGAAACTGTAGTATCGCCCGGGTGAGTCGCCCCGGGGAATCGCACCCCGAGGCGCTCGCAGAACCGTACGTGACACTCTCGCGTCATACGGCTCCCATCAAGGAGCCACCGCGCAGCATGGTCCAGTGCGCAAACAGGTGTGGAGAACAGCGGGAAGCCGCCATTACCCATCGCCTTGCACGTCGAACATGATTGCGCAGCTTCTTGTATTTCTGGTTGGCCCAGTTAACCAGTTCGTGATCGAGTTGGCGGATCACTGAGTGAAGCCCTGTACGGTAGTACCTTCCGTAGTATTGGAACCAGCCTCGGATGATCGGATTGTAGAGGCGAGACAGGTCTTCCAAAGACTGGTAGCTGCATTGTCGCAGACGCCAGTTTCGAATGGTCTCCCTCATCGACACAGCAGCCTTCGTTGAAACTGCGGGACTGAAATTGGTGAAGACGTTCCCGTTGCGATTGATCGACTTCCTCGGACAGAACTCATAGCCAAGAAAATCGAACTTCTCATCGGTATGCCTTTCCTTCCGCAAATCATCTTTGCAATAGATGATCCGCGTCTTCTCCGGATGGAGTTCCAGTCCGCATTCCAACAATCGCCTGCCAATTGCCTTCCGTATCATCTGGGCTTGCTTCTCTGTTCTGCAATGCACGATGACATCATCGGCGTACCTCTCGAATGGGAGCTGAGGAAAGTTCGCTGTCATCCATCGATCAAACGCATAATGCAGAAACAGGTTGGCCAGCAGTGGACTGATCACGCCCCCTTGCGGCGTGCCCTTCTGTCGTGGAACGAGTTGCCCGCTCTCTTGTTCCACTGGCGCTTTCAGCCAGCGTTCGATAAAGAGAACCATCCACCGCTGCGAGGCGTGTTTCTTCACCGCCCGCATCAGGAGATTTTGATCCAGGTTGTCGAAGAAGGCTCGGATGTCCAGGTCCAGAACCCAGTCACTTCGCCAGCACCGCCGCCGGGCCTGACCCACGGCATCCAACGCTGACTTTCCCGGCCGATAGCCGTAAGAATCAGGATGGAAATGTGGATCAATCTCCGGTTCCAGCCGTGCCTTCACAACCTGTTGGGCGATTCGATCTGCCACAGTCGGTATGCCAAGGCTTCTTTCCCCGCCACTCTTTTTCGGTATTTTCACTGTCCTGACTGGCGGTGGAAAGTAGCTGCCCGAGGACATACGATTCCAGACCCTGTAAAGATTCTTCTTCAGTCTCCTTCCAAAATCTTCGATCGTCTGTCCATCGATGCCTGCCGATCCCTTATTCGACTTCACTCTCTGGTACGCTTCCCAGACCTCCTGCTTCGAAATACAAAACGGCTTTGCCTCATTCATCGGGCTCCTCCCATTGCTGGTTGGCTCGTCGAATCAGGCTCCTCGACACAGCGCCTTGGCTCCATCCCTTTATGGGGGACTTCTTCACTAATACGCGCTGTCCCGTCCCTGCCATCACGCATCCGTACTCTCGCCCTCGTGGTGTCGCCACTTGTGGCTTCTCCGTTAGCATCGTGATCGCAGGTTCCCATGTTCCGCTTATCCGCCTCATGGCAAGCTCAGGCCACCTCTCATGCCGGATGCCGCTCCGCCCGTAAACAGGTTTCGTCGAAGCTCTGTCCCGCAGTAGTTATCACGCCGCGGTTTTGACATCGTCTAATTGCTTTCGACACTTCAGCAGTGGTTTCTTTGCAGTCCTCTTCTTGCCTGACACCTGATCCAGTCCTTGCTGGACCTTTTCCTTCCGCGCTCACGACCATGGCTTTTGTCCACAGCCGCCGGATGGCGGTTTGAAGTCCGCTCCTGTAAGCCGACCTCGAGGGGCCCTCCCTCATCGATTAAGCAGTTACGCACCTTCCACTCTTGCGAGTTTTACGTGCTCATGGCGCACAATAACCGGCAAACTGAAGTTATGCTGCTTCCCGGAGGCAAGATTCTGCTCGCCGAAGGACGAACCTGATATTCGCACAATCGAGTTCGAGCCCTGAAGCGTGTTCCATCCTGTTCAGCTCGGAGTGACTTGGCCTGTTATCGCCATTTGAGGAGTCAGACCGAGCATGCCCGAAGACTTTTCACTTAAAGACATGCGCGTCATTTCTTTGTCAGCTCTCGCAAACGGCGCTCAAGGAATCTGCGCGCAGGTTCCTGGCGGGTGAATGACAGAGCCTGCCGGTATGACTGCACGGCTTCTTCCGTTCTGCCCATCCGTCGGCACAGGTCCGCGCGAGTTGCATGCGCGAGATAGTAATCCCGTAGATCTCCGCGATCTAGAATCGTCTCAATCAGGGCAAGTCCCGCCGACGGTCCGTCGCGCATCGCGATGGCAACCGCACGATTGAGCTCAATCACCGGGGAAGGATGGACTCGCAATAGTAGTCCATAGAGTTCAGCAATTTGAGGCCAGTCGGTCTTGTCGGCTGATGGCGCATCGGCGTGCAGCGCAGCAATGGTAGCCTGCAGCGTATATGGCCCAAATGCGCGGGATGCCAGCGCTCTTTCAACCAAAGACTTGCCCTCGTCTATGAAGATCCGGTTCCAATGGGAGCGGTCCTGATCCTCCAGCAGAATCAGTTCACCTTCCTGCGATACACGCGCAGCACGGCGCGATTCCTGTAAGAGCATCAACGCCAGCAGCCCAAGAACCTCCGGCTCCGGCAATAGCTCCACCAGCAGCCGGCCAAGACGGATGGCTTCCTGAGAAAGATCAGCGCGAGTAAGCGACGCGCCGGATGACGCTGCATAGCCCTCAGTAAAGACGAGATAAGTTACCTGGAGAACTGAATCGAGCCGTTCAGTCAGGTCTCCGCGGGCTGGAACTTCGTACGGAATGCGCGAATCGCGAATCTTGGCTTTAGCGCGCACAATGCGCTTGGCAACTGTAGGAGCACTCGTGAGAAAAGCTCTGGCGATCTCTTCTGTCGTCAGGCCGCATACCTCACGCAAAGTGAGTGCTGTGCGAGCTTCCGATTGCAGCGCTGGATGGCAGCAAGTGAAGATAAGCCTTAGCCGGTCATCTTCCAGATGCTGTTCGTCCAACTGCGATGGGTCGAACGGCTCTACCTGTATGCGCTCAGCCACTTCCTCTAATGAATGATCAAAGCGCGCCCGCCGGCGGAGGTTGTCGATGCCCTTGAATCGTCCGGTCGATACCAGCCACGTGCGCGGATTCTGGGGAATGCCGTCCCGCGGCCACTGCTCCATCGCCGCCATCACCGCATCATGGAGTGCCTCTTCGGCGCGATCGAAATCTCTCAAAAGACGGATGAGCGTGGCGAGCACGCGGCGCGATTCGCTGCGGTAAACCGCATCGAGAATTTCGCTTGCTTTCTGTGGAGAAGTTTCATTCATTCGCCATGATCCTTGCAGGTCAAGTGTAGTACGCATGCGAATTGATGGTTGCCGCCTGCGCGTGAGACTGCTCGCCACGGAACCGACTCTCCCGTGGCATATCGACACTGTCAGGATTGGGCGGGAGAAGAGTTGATCCTCCTAGCGATCATCATGGTAGCGGCCTTCAGGATCGACGGAGCCACCTGCGTCGTACCGGTCGTGGTGACGCACCCAGTCGCCGAGATTGCCTCTACCGGTCTCATTTCTCCCTTTTGGCGTGAGGTCCAGGTAGAAGTACGTAGTCAGGCCACCTTCGTCGCCCCGTGCATAGGTCGAATAAGTATGGAATATCCGGCCATCCGGATCCTTGTAGAAAACACTCAAACCGGAGCGATCCTCAATGGACACTCGTGTCATTCCGTAGTTATAGAAGACTTCACCTTTCGCCATCTCTTCTTTTGTAAATGAGACCAAAAAGTCAAAGTTGAATTCGCTTGCAAGGGACGAAAACCACGGGAAGACCCATCCCATGCGCTTTCTGAACAGTTCAATTTGATGGAGCGGGGCGCGAGAAACCGCGACATACGTGACGTCGTGATTCTGGAGATGGATGAGGGCTCCACCCACGTGGTCCGATGCGAAAGAGCAGCCGACGCATCCCTCCTTCCAGTCCGGACCGAACATGAAATGCCTAACAATCAGCTGGCTTCGTCCGTCGAAGATCTGTGAAAGCGTCCTCTTTCCATGAAGTGTGTCGAATTCATATTCCTTCTCAATCTGCACCCACGGCAGAGTGCGCCTGGCGGCCGCGACGGCGTCATATTGGCGGGTCAGTGCTTTTTCCTGTGTGAGCAACTCCCGTCGGGCATGGAGCCACTCGTCGCGAGACACAATGGTGGAGACAGGGTTCGCTACCGTCTTCATCACAATTCTCCTCTACTGAAAGACTCTGGTAACAGGCCGTATTTACGATTCCGCCTCATTCGTGCGCGAGCTCTCGGCATTCAGACGGGTAATCTCTCCAATCGGCGTCCGATGAACTTTCCCCACCTGCCAAGAGCCGGGTTCGTCGGCTGAATTCACTGATTGCCTCGCTCGCCTTTTTCGAACGAGGACTACGCAGAGTCCGCTCGCTGAAATTGATCCGGACACTAAGGTGAGCGCTGTGAACATGCAAAATGGACACATAGATTCCTTTCGACGCTCGTGTTGCTGTCCACGTCGCCAATCGATGCGCCGCTGTTCAGGCTTGCCGGCAGCCACTGCTATGAGTCAATGTGCGGATCGGTCGCACTTCAACCCCGCCGAGTCGGGCCGGCGGAATACGCGAGGCTACCTGGATCGCCTCATTGAGGTCTCGGGCCTCGATTACGATGAATCCGCCAATTTGCTCGTTAGTCTCCGCAAACGGACCATCTGTAATCGATAGCTTTCCTTCCCTCATGCGCAAGGTGGAGGCCGCATGCACCGCCTCCAGAGCACCCGATGTCACATAGTGGCCGCCCCTGCGCATGACGTCGTCATAGTCCAGAGCTTCGTCGGTTAGAGCCTCGTGTTCGGGCTCGCTCATGGCAGTATGCTTCCTTTCGTCATAGAAGATCATGCAAAGGTACTTCATCGCACCCTCCAGAGAGGCTCTTTTGCCTCGTTCACCGGATAGTCGATTAGAAAACCGCGGTTTGGACAGTGAAATTGAAAAATCTTGCGAGAGCGGTCATCATCAACGCTTGGGTCAGGCCGGCAAACGCGTCTCGATTCGATGCAGCTAAGCTCTCCCGGCTGCCAGTCCAAAAGAGTGATAAATCGCCAATGCACTCATTGAGGACGATTAGTAATGGGAAGCGGCTTAGTGCTAACCGGCAAACCGGAAGTTATGCCGGATTGTGGGACCAACTTCCGGTTAGCCGACAATCCGCCCGGAACGATTGCCTCAATACCTACCTGCATCGCTGATTGTCTCGGTAAACCCGATTTAAGTCGCTTACTGGAACTCCATTTCTCTGAAGGTCCGCCTTCCATCGATCCATGCCAGTGGGAGGTAGTCACAGGGAAGATCGCAAGCGCCGCCAACCCTTGTAAGACACCTGAAGGAGAACGCGAAGGCGTGCTGTCGTTCTATTTGACCAGCCAGTTCATCGACGACCACCTTGAGATAGGGCTTGCCTACAGGCGTTGGAAAGATATAGTGACCCTTGTCAGCGTACCTCTCGGGAACCTGTGCGTAATCATTCACCACGCCAGCGGAAGCGCCAAACGACGGGTAAATATCCATGGTTCTGAAGAGTCCCGCCCAAATCTCTTCTACTTTTCCCTGCCTCACAGTCATTCCAGCCGCGAAGCGCGATGGAGGTTCCAAATGAAGCAGAGCAAGGGTGCGATTCGTTATCTCGAACGTGTATTTGCAAGAATCTGCTGCGCAGTCTTTTTTCTGTAAAGCACGACGGTGAGTTGCCACGATCTTGTCTACGTCAGCACCCGAAGATGATCCGGGTCTCAATGCAATGAGATCGGCTAAAAGGGTTCTCGAGCTTCGCTCCACCGCGAATGCATAAAGCCATAACGACGCTGCGCTACAGACAACAACGCAAAGAGCAATCACGACAGCCAAACGCCAAGAGAATCTCATGTCGAATAGGGTCTTCGATCCAATGTAGCCCATAACGACTGCGAATGGATGTGATTGCGACATCTGACGCGGATCGTGGGCGGATGACCGGTAACCCGGAAATTACGTTTTCGGCTCCGCGTAACTTACGAGTTGTCGCTATCCGGGCATAACACCGGCAATACGACCCTAATGCCGCAGCCCTCCTGATAGGATCACATCGATCACATGTTGTGGCTCGACAACCTTCTTCGCGATTTCGGCTACGCGCTGCGCCAGTTTCGCCGCGCTCCCGCATTCACAGCAACCGCGCTGCTCACGCTGGCTTTTGGCATTGGCGCGAATCTTGGCGTGTTCCAGCTACTCTACGCAGTGATTTTAGCCCAGTTGCCAGTTCCTCATCCGGAAGAAGTTGTCAGAATTCACGCTGCGCGTAGCCCGTTCGATCAAAGCTGGACGATTTCTTATCCTGCATACCAGCGTCTGCGCGCCGTCACTCCGGATGTTCCGCTGATGGCGACTGCTTATGCACAGGATGCCAAGCTTGAGCTTCCCAACCGCGCTTCGATGGAGGCCTCCCTGTCGCCCGTTTCTGACAACTACTTCAGCGGGCTTGGCGTTGCTCCGGCAGCGGGGCGGTTATTCGTGCAAGCAGATGAACGCGTGGGGCAAGGCGAGTGGCCTGTTGTGCTTCGCTACGATTTTGCGCGCAACACGTTCGGCTCTGCGCAGCAGTCCGTGGGCCAGCGTCTTCTTCTCAACGGCCGCGCTTTTGTTGTGATCGGCGTGGCACATCGGAGATTCCTCGGCGATGTAACGGGACGCGCTCCCGATCTCTGGTTGCCTCTTGCGCTGCAAAGCACCGGCGCATTTGCCTTTTCATGGGATTCGCTTGGGCCGGGTCATGATGTGTCGCTCGACACGCCTTGGTATAACCAACCCACGATCTTCTGGCTTACGCTGACGGCGCGCATCCCGCCAGATCGGCGCGATGCGGTGCTTGCGCATTGGGATCAGGTTTTTCGCAATGATCGTGAGCTTATGACGGAAGCGACTGCTGATCCGGCTGTGAGAGCGGCGCTTCTGCACGTGAAGACTGGAGTAGCGCCGCTCAGCGAGAACGGCATGAGGAAAAGATTCACTGTTCCCCTGACGCTACTCATGGCGCTTTCAGCGTCCATCTTTCTGGTGGGCTGTCTGAATCTCGCGAACCTTCAGCTTGCGCGGCTCCATGCGCGTGCGCATGAACTCAGTGTGCGATTGGCGCTTGGAGCAAGCAGCGGCAGGCTTATTCGTCAGATTGTTCTTGAGGATGCGCTGCTCGTTGCTGGCGGCTCTGTGTTCGCGTTTGTGCTGGGCCGCGCGGCCAGCGGCATTCTCGTTCGCTGGGCTTCCAATCGCAATTCTCTTTTCACGTTTGACCTGCATCCGAATTTGGCTTTTGCGGTCCTCGGCATAGGGCTTATGCTGCTGTCGCTGCTGTGCTTCAGCATTCTTCCGGCGATCATGTTCATCCGTACCGGCGTCGCGCAAACGACAGGATCGCGCGCTAAAGTTGCCGGCATTTCCCAAACCGCGCGTCAGC
>Ga0126381_100010140_pt1 | contig 10592 bp, 11 predicted proteins | sample PanSoiMetPlot_28_FD_96465 | JGI IMG/M metagenome (GOLD analysis project Ga0126381, IMG submission 96465) | Tropical forest soil microbial communities from Panama - MetaG Plot_28 | ecosystem: Environmental > Terrestrial > Soil > Tropical forest > Bulk soil | place: Panama | collected 2016-02-17
ATCGTGTTCGACCTCACGCCGACGCTGCAGATGTTCGGGATCGTCTCGCTGCCGCTGACGCAACAGTACAACTCCATCGTCGATCGACAGCGATTCAGAGTGGGCACCGGCATCATCTGGATTCTCAAACCCAACGAACCCAAAGTGAAACATGAATAAGAGATACGCCCTCGCCGTCGCATTCGCGGCTGTCGCTCTGCTCGCGCTCGCGTTTCCCGACGTCGCCTTCGCGCACAACGTCTCGAAGCGCGATGCCGCGTTCGTCGTCTCGAACCAGGGACGGGCCATCGGCCCGTTCCTCTACCTCGGCGCGAAACACATGGTCACCGGCTACGATCACATTCTGTTTCTCGTCGGCGTCATCTTCTTCTTGTACCGATTGAAAGATGTCGTCGCGTACGTGAGCCTCTTTACGATTGGCCACAGCGTCACACTCCTCGCTGGCGTGCTGGGCGGCATCCACGCCAACTCGTACATCGTCGACGCCATCATCGGCTTCTCGGTCGTCTACAAGGCGTTCGACAACATGAACGGATTCCAGCGGCTCTTCGGCGTGCAGCCAAACACGAAGCTCGCGGTGCTGGTCTTCGGTCTGTTCCACGGCTTCGGGCTCGCGACGAAGCTGCAGGAGTTCTCGCTGTCGCCGAACGGGCTCATCACCAACATCGTGAGCTTCAATGTCGGCGTCGAAATCGGGCAGATTCTCGCGCTGACTGCAGTCTTCATCGGACTGAGCTACTGGAGAACGCGCGCCGGATTCCTGCGGCACGCCTTTGCGACGAACACGCTGCTCATGACGGGCGGCTTCATTCTCGTGGGTTATCAGCTCACGGGCTTTCTGGTGACGCGATGACCACCACGCAGACGACAGTCCAACAGAACGTCCCGTCGGTCCGCTCGCTCATGATCGCGACGGCCGTCGCGTTGCTCACCGCAGCCGTGATCCTCGTCGCGTTCGTGCTGCCCGCCGAGTACGGCATCGATCCGCTCGGCACCGGACGCGCCGTCGGCCTCACCGATCTATCGAAGGTGACCGGCGAACCTGCGAAGCCGGCGTCGGCAGAACACGCCGTGCCGGCGGCGCAGACCGCGGAGTCGGCGAAGACGATCATCAACCCCGTGCTCGTGACCCTGCCGGGCGCCGACGCGCCAACGGTGAAAGACACGTTCATCGCGCAGCGGGATCGATTTCAGTTCGACTCGCGCGAGATCACGCTCGAGCCGAGCGAGGGCCTGGAGATCAAATACAACATGAAGAAGGGCGCCGGTCTCGTCTACTCGTGGACGACCAGCGCGCCGGTGTTCTTCGAATTCCACGGCGAACCTGACGTGAAGCCTGCCGGCAAGCAAGGGACGGACTACTACGAGAGCTACGAGCTCGACGACAAGAAGGGCCGCGACCAGTCACACGGCACGTTCGTCGCGCCGAGCACCGGCATTCACGGCTGGTTCTGGGAGAACAAAAGCGACAAGCCTGTGAAGTTGAAGCTCGTGTCCGCGGGCTTCTACGACTGGATCATGCAGAACCGCAAGAACAAGCACACTGCCTTGAAGCCCATGGATGCCTATGCGCTGCAGGGACATCCTGCGGTCCCCGACGAGGTGATGCGGTAGACCGCCGACCACCGATTCTTAGCCATGGTGGATGCACCGTTCGTCAGGGACCGACATCGTAAACGCGGACCTCGGCTTTCTGCGAGCCGCGATGCGGCACGGCGAGATACAGCCGACTTCGCTCCGGGACAAACAGCGACGTACGTGCGCCGGCGGCAGTCTGAATGTGAGCGAGGCGTGTGAATGAGCCGGAACCCTGGTCCTGAAAAACGTCGAGATAGCCGTCACCGCCGCTGACGTAGACACGTTTCCGAGCCGCGTCATAAAACAGGTCGTCGGTATCGCCGACAATGCTGAACGAACCTGTCACTCTCGCAGTCATCGTGTCGTAGAGGAGAACCATGGCCGGCCGGCGACATCCAATGAAAAGCCGGTGATTCTCTTCATCGAGCGCCATCGGGAAGTTAGCGTGGGCTTTCGTCAGCGGCCAGACCGCCATCACCTTCATGCTGCTTCGATCGACAACGGCAATCTGATCGGCGTCTGGCACATTGACGAACATTCGGGAACCTGATCGTTCGACCTGAAATGATTCTGGATGGCCCGCCAGCGTCACAGTGCTCAGAACCTTCCCCTCCGTCGGATCGACGGACGCCAGTGCCCCGCCGCCGTAGCCCACATAGAACACGTGAGCTTCGGCGTCGTACCGAACGTTGTCGGAGTCGTCGCCGAGGGGAACTGACTTTGTGACGTGGTAGTCACCGCCATCCAGAAGTTGAATGCCGTCTCCTTCGCCGTTGGCCACACCGACTACTCTGACTTCAGGTGCGACGGCGATGCCTTGTGGCTCCCGAAACCCCGGCAAACTCTTCAGATGAGTGCCGTTTTCCACGTCGAGCACTTCCACAGTGTTGTTTCCAAGGGCGGCGACGAACAGGCGTCGTCCTACCGAGTCGTAGGCCAGGTGATCGATCCGTCCATCGACGCGCGGAAGGTCGATAGCGCCGACACGATGAAGGGGTTCCTGGCCCGCTAAACCTGACGCGAGGCCGAGCGCCACGAGCGCTGTAACCAGTCTGCCTGTTTTCAAGAGAATTTCAGCCACAGGGCGGTGGCGCATCGAGCTTCTTGTTCTGAGAACCGTCCGCATCTCACGTCGCTTTCAGCTGGGCGTAAGCGTAGAGGGCGTCGTAGACCGGAAACTGTCGACGAAGGCGCTCCTCGTCTGATAATCCCAATGCGGTAAACCCCTGAGCCATCGCCCGGAGACCCAGGCCCTCCGGCGCTGTCGCCTCTTGACCTCGAACGTCAGCCGCGCGCACGATGCAGCCCAGCCGGTGCAGGGCCGGATCGGTCAGCTGGAAGTCTTCGAGAATCGCCTCGAACGTACATCGCTCGCCGCGATGATTCAGCGCCACTTCCTTGAACCGGGTCGCATCGAACGGCGTGGCCTGCTCTCGTTTTGCCGCGTCGAGCAACTCCATCTCCGGCACGAACAGAAATTCCGCGTCGCGGTCCACAAACCGTTTAATCAGCCATGGACACGCGACGCGATCGACTTGGACGTTCTCGCGAGTAATCCACCGCATCGCTTGCGCCCTTGCGTGACGGCCGGTTAATTGACGCCGCCGGCTTTGGCTTTGCCTGTTTCGCTTAGCGCAGCCTTGAAACCCGTCGCGAGCTTCTCGGCCGGGCCTGTGCCCCAATAGTGGAGGAAGTAGATCGTGGGATTCGTCCCGGTCATATGGTGATGGATCGCGACGACGTCGAGACCGTTCTTCCGGAGCGCCTTAAGAACCGGCGTCACCTCGCTGGCGACCATCGCGACGTCTCCAGCAATCGCAGCGTTGTCGTTCGTCCCAACAAACGCCGCCCACGTGTTCAATCCCATCCGCGCGTTGATCGGCGCGCCCATCTCCGTCAACTTCAGGTCGTCGCGGCCAATGGTGATCTTGTAGACAGCACCACTCTGCTCACCTTGCGTGCCGACGATTTGTGCAAGCTTGGCGGTATCGAGCGTTATTCCCGTCGGCGCCGCAGAGGCTGCGGGTGTGCTCGCACGCGAGTTCTTCCCGATCAAGTCCAATGCAGGTTTCACTTTCCGGGCGAGATTAGCGGGTGTGCCGTGCCCATGGACGTGCATGTAGAACATCCGCGGCTCATCCCAGAAGAAGTGGTTGTGAAGTGCGGTCACTTCGAGGCCGTTCTCGAGCAGCGCAGACATGACGGGATTCACCTCGTCCTGCGTGAGGACCAGATCGCCCATCATCACGTCCATGCCGGTCCCCTTCGTCATCGCAATCCAACCGCCGAATCCAAAGGGCGTTGGCGTCTTGACGTTCGCCACGGTGACCCTGAGGTCATTCCGCGGAATGTTCACCTTGAGGACATTTGCTTTGTAGTCGCCTTGCTTTCCAAGCGTGGTCAACACCTGCTGGTACTCGGCCGGAATGGTTTGAGCACTCGCGATCGACGCAAATCCAACGACTAATGCCGCAGTGATACAGAAAGCCTTCATGATGCGTATTCTCCCTTTGTGTCGTTCACCTGTTGGACACTCAACGAGCCTTCGGAGCGACTAGTGAGTGGAAGCGTGATTTCAAAGGCCGATCCGCCCCGGCTCAGATTCTCAAAGGTGATTTGCCCGCCGTTCGATTCCACCGCCCACTTCGCGATTGCAAGCCCAAGCCCGGTTCCTCCGCTATCGCGCGATCGACCCTCATCCACCCGGTAAAAGCGATCGAATATCCGGCCACGATGCTCTGGTGGAATACCCGGACCTTCGTCAGTCACTCTGATGAGCGCGCAATTGAGTGCTCTCGCGACACGAACGCCGACGGCTGATTCCTTCGGGCTGTACTTGATGGCGTTGTCGACAACGTTCGTAATCGCCTCGCGAAGGATCAGCGGATCGGCGTCGACAATGACGCCGCTCGCAAGATCCAAGTGCAATTGCTGATTACGCTCCTCGGCGAGAACCGCGAGCGAAGATGCGGCGTCGCCCACCAGTTGGCCCAAATCCAAGGGCTTTCGCCGAAGCGGCACCGCACCCGCGTCGGCGCGCGACAGCCGAAGAAGCGTATCGACCAGCCGCGTCAGCCTGTCGACCTCTTCCAGCATGCTGCCCATGGCCTCTTTGTATTCGGGCACCGTGCGCGTTTCCCGCAATCCCATTTCGCCGATGCCCCGTATCACAGACAACGGCGTGCGGAGTTCATGGGAGGCGTCTGACGTGAACCGCCGCAGCTGCGCAAAAGAGGAGTCCAAACGAGCGAGTGTCTCGTTGAATACGGCCGCCAGCCGACCGATTTCGTCGTGCTGATTTGGCACCGACAGGCGCTCGTGCAGCCGTTCGGCGGTAACGCGGCGAGCTTCCGACGCCAGGTGATCGATGGGCTCGAGCGCACGTCTGGCGAGCACGTATCCACCCACACCGGCAAGCGCAACGATCAGCGGGATGCCGAGCACAAGGACAACCAGAATCTCGTTGAGCTGCATCTCCACACGATCTTCCGCTCGTGATGCGCCGAGAACCTCGGCACGCCCGTCGCGCTGCTGATCCTCGAGTTGCTCGTAGAACTCGTGGCGGACGGCAAAGTACGTCGCAGACGCGTAGACCAGGAGCATCAGACACATCGTGCTGACGTACCACGTGGTAAGGCGCGTACGAATCGACGCCGACGACCACCATTGCCTCATGGTTCGCCTTCGCGCAGGACGAAACCGACCCCACGGATCGTATGAATAAGACGCGGGCTGCCTTCCACGTCAACCTTCTTGCGAAGCCGGGTCATTTGGACGTCGATGACGTTGTCTATCGGCGTGGCTCGGTGCGGCTCCTTCCACACTTCGCGCGCCAACATCTCACGCGACACCAAGTGGCCCTGATGACGAAGCAAATAGTCGAGCAGCTCGAACTCACGGATGGTGAGATCCAAAACACGCGTGCCACGCGTGGCATGCCGCGTCACGAGATCCAGTTCCAAGTCCGCGGCCTTCAGGCGCAACACGTCCGAGGGCCTGCCTCGACGCAACAGCGCGCGGATGCGCGCCAACAGCTCCGGCAAGGCGAACGGTTTGATCAAGTAATCATCGGCGCCGAGGTCCAAGCCGAGCACACGATCGTCCAGGCCATCTCGGGCCGTGAGGATGAGCACGGGCGTTGAGACACGACGCTGTCTGAGGGCTTGCAGGATTTCCAGTCCGCTCCGTCCTGGCAGCATCAGGTCGAGCACCACCAGGTCGAACACCTCGGCATTGGCGCGAAAGAATCCGTCCTCGCCGGTCACGGCAACGACGACGTCGTAGTGCTCAGCTTTGAGCGCCGCAACGAGCACCTGTGCCAGTTTTCGTTCGTCTTCGACGACTAACACCCGCACAAACGCACATGTTACCGAGCAGGTTCTCAGTCGAAGCTGACTTTTCTGTAAGGCTGCGTTGATCGCGTCCGAAACGGCGTCGTCAGCACATCGATTAGCGAGACTGTCTGTCAAAAATCCGCGTGCTTCAGGAGGAGGCGGTCGTACACCGTAAGCAAATTCCTGCCGGCATCCTGAAGATTGTGTACGACCTCGTGTTGAACAGACAGTTCGCGCGAGTCCAATTGCCCCAGGACGTTCCATCGACCTGACGGGTCGATAAGCCGAGAAGATTAACTCGGCGTGCTTTGCGTGCTCCGCGTTGAATGTCGCCTCTGAAGCCGATCGATGTCGACTCGCTGCCGAGCCATCCCAAGTTGCCGGATGAAGTGATGCGCTAAGGGCGCGAGATCGGGACGATCGGCTCGTGCGCGTGCTCGACCTGCAGCGTCGTATGCGGGATGTTGAATCGCGTTGCCAACATCTGATCGAGCGCGCGGCGGATCGCATGGCAGTCCATTTTGGGTGCAACGAGCACGTGCGCCGTCAGGATCGGATGACCGGGGGCGAGCTCCCATAAGTGGAGGTCGTGCACTTCTCGCACGTGCTCGGCGTGCGCCATCGCCCAGCCGATGTCCGTTGGCACCAAGTCTTGCGGCGCGCGCTCCAGGAGCACCCGCATCGCCTTCCGCTGCAGCACGTAGCCGGATCGGATCATCAGACCCGCCACGAACAGTGACGCGATCGCATCAGCGCGATCGAAGCCCGTCACGAGAATCACGAGACCGGCGACAAACGTGCCGATGAACGCGTACAAGTCCGTGATGATGTGCTGAAAGCTGCCTTCGACATTCAGGCTCTCCCGATTGGCCTTCGCCAACACCCAGGCAGCCACCACGTTCACCACGATGCCGACGGCGGCGACGATGGTCACGAGCGCGCCAGCGACCTCGGGCGGATGGAACAGCCGCGAGATCGCTTCGTAAATGACGAGCGCGCCGAGCACCAAGAGGACGGCGCCATTGGCTTGCCCGCTCAGCACCTCGGCGCGCCGGAAACCGTACGTGTAGTGGCCACCGCTCGGCCGTTGCACGATGCGTATCACCAGCAGCGACATGAGAAGCGCGGCCGCATCGGTCAGCATGTGCCCGGCGTCGGACAGCAGCGCCAGCGAATGCGCCAGGATGCCGACGACGATTTCGAAGGCCATGAATCCGACAATCAGGACGAGCGCGATCGTCAAGTACCGTCGATCGGCGTTCGCCTGCACCGCGTGCACGTGCTCATGGCCGTGATGGTGATGATGATCTTGGTGATTGTGATGATGACCATCGTCGTGAGGGGTCATTGCGCCTCCGGCTTATTTCAAGTACGAGCGAACGATCTTCACTAGGTCGGCGGCCGCGGCGCGCTCGTCGGCCGTTGCCCTGGTGCCTCGAAACACGTGGTCACGGATATGATCTTCGACCACTTCCGCCATCAGGCTGTCCATCGCGCCACGAGCCGAGGCGATCAGACCAAGCACATCCCCACAGTCGGTTTCCCCTTCGAGCGCACGAGCCAGCGCGTCGACCTGGCCCTTGATTCGCGCCGCGCGATGTAACAGGCGCTTCTTTTTCCGAATCGTGTGCGACATGACAACCAGTATACCCCCTCCACCTATGATGCATACCCGGGTGGGCTATAGGATCTTTTTACTCGTGGGCGGTCGCTTTTGTATTGACTCGACACGTGAATGGGTTCGACAATGGGCGGGTCTCCTATCAGGAAGGCACGATGCGTACACAAAACGATCACCCTCCGAGTCGCGGAATCACACGTTGTCACGGCGTGCGGGTGTAAGTCGGCTGCTCTTCCGGTCGTCCTCGCCCGGCGTCTTCAATCTTTGAAGATCGCGGTGTGAGGCGCTGCCACGCGAGTTCTCGCGCGGCGCTCTCTCAGTCACCTCGAGGTAACGAACGGTCGATGCGGACCCGCACGAGCGGAGCCTGCACGATCGCCGGGAGAACGACCCATGCGAATCCTGCGTTTGTGCTGGTATCTCGAAAACGACCGGCTGGTATCCGAGTGGCGGCTTCTCAACGACGATGTCGTTCCGTCGACGACTCCTGCAGTACGGCCCGCGGCCTGAGAGGGACGGTGACGACCAAGCCCGGCGTTTGTGGCGGTATTGTTACTCACGTCCCTCATCATGCGTGGCTCTGATGATGACTCGCGTCACAAAAACCCTGGTAAGTACAGCGTTGTCGTTGGCGGCCACGAGCGCAGCGTTCGCGCAGTCGGCTCCTCAGGAACCGTTCGCCTGGGATGGCGTCTTCGTCGGCATGCAAGGCGGCGTGTTCGGCGGCACGCCCGAGGGCTTTCAGCCATACAGCTTCGTCGACGGCTCGGGAACACACTTCGGCGGCTTCGACGCTGGCCTCGATCGTGCCTTGCCCTCGCATCTGTCGGTCGGCGCGACGGCCGACGTGCTGTTTGCAGCGCAACCGATTTCGTCCGTCGAAGAGGCCGTGCAGATGTTCGGGAGCGTTCGAGGACGGCTCGGATATGCGAGCCGACGATGGCGCACGTTCGGCACTGGTGGCTTTGGATGGACGCGCGACCAGATCAACAACTCGACGTTCGCGCATCGCGTCGGGTGGACCGCTGGTGGCGGGATCGAACGAGCGGTTGCATCACGCTGGACGGCCGGCGCCGAATATATGTACTCGCGCTTCGGCGCCGCCGATGTCGTCCATCTCCGGCCAACTGTCTCATTGCAGCAATTCCGCGTCGGCTTGAATTACAGGCTGCTCACCGGAGACGGCGAGACCACCGAATCCACACCCACACCGGTAGACCTGTCCGGGTGGGCTGTTCACGGTCAAACCACATTTGTCAGCCAGTACGCGACGCCGTTCCGTGCGCCCTATCGCGGCCCGAACAGTCTGGATCCGAACGCGGGTCGCCAGACGTGGGATGCAACGCTGTACTTCGGTCGAGCGCTCTGGAAAGGGGCCGCGTTGTGGATCAATCCCGAAGTCGATCAAGGTTTCGGGCTGAGCAACACACTCGGCGTCGCCGGATTCACAAGCGGTGAAGCGTACAAGGTCGGTTTTTCGTTTCCTTACGTGCGCATTCCGCGAGCGTTCGTGCAACAGGTCGTCAACTTCGGCGGCGATAGCGAAACCGTTGAGGCCGGTCTCAACCAACTGGCGACAACGCGATCGGCGAATCGCCTGGTGATCACGGCTGGAAAATTCAGCGTTTCAGACTTGTTCGACACGATCACCTACGCACATGACCCGCGCAGCGACTTCATGAATTGGGCGCTCGTCGATGCGGGAACGTTCGACTATGCCGCCGACGCGTGGGGCTTTACGTACGGCGCCGCCGTGGAGTGGTACCAGCACTCGTGGACGACGCGCGCGGCGCTATTTGCGTTGTCGCAGGTTCCCAACAGCGTCGAGCTCGATACGAACTTCGGCCAGTACCAATTCGTGTACGAGGTTGAGCACCGGCACACAATCCGTACTCTGCAGGGTAAGACGTCCCTCGTGGGGTTCGTGAGTCGCGGGCGGATGGGACGCTTCGCCGACGCGATCGCGCTTTCAGAGGCGACAGGTGAGCCAGCCGACATCGCCGCGGTCCGCCGCTACAACACCCGGCCGGGCGTCAGCCTCAACTTCGAACAGGAACTGTCCTCGGACATCGCCCTGTTTGGACGTCTGGGGTGGGCGAATGGCGATCTCGAACCCTATGAATTCGCGGACATCGATCGCACGGCGTCCGCAGGCGTCTCAGTCACAGGAACCCGATGGGGGCGCTCATCGGACACGATGGCGGTAGCGACCGTGATCAACGGCATTTCTCCCATCCATCAGGCATTCTTCAATGCCGGCGGACTAGGCATTCTGATTGGAGACGGACAATTGCCCCATCCTGGCACCGAGCGAATTGTCGAGGCGTACTATCGCGTGCCGGTTCGATCCTGGCAGATCACCGCCGACTATCAGTTCGTCGTCAATCCCGGGTACAACAGAGACCGGGGACCGGTGTCGGTGTTCGCGGCTCGACTGCACAAGCAGTTCTGATCCTCGGTCGAGCACGTGCTACAGTCGATGGCTGGTGGCCACACTCCGCCGGCGGCTGTCGTGGGTAGCTTGTGGATGGCTTTGCTGTCAGCTCGCGTTGCTGACCGCGGCCCCGCTGTCGCTCGCGTCCGCCACGCCGCATGCGGCGGATTCCGTTGCCTGCACGTGTCCACACACCGGCGCCGCCGAATGTCCGATGCACCGTTCGAAGCCGAATAAAGACGGCTGCGAATGCCGGAGCAACACCGATCCCGACGCCGGCGCTGTCCTGTCCATGCTCGGGCCACTCGCGGTGCTCGCCGACGCGCTCCCACGCGCGCCCGAAGCCCCAATTACCCAATTACCAACTTACCCAATTACCAAATTCTCCGACGCCGTCTTTCCGCCGACATCACCCCCTCCTCGCGCTTAATCGCACGTCGTCTTTCGTCGTCGTTTTGCGATTTGTGTAGTCGAGGGAGGTTTTCATGCGCGGCGTTTTCGCGTGTGCGTGTTGTCTTTGGCTTAGTGTCTCGGCATTCGCTCAGGAAACGGTCAATTCTGCCAGCGTCAGCGGACGTGTCACCGACCCGCAAGGCGCTGTTGTCCCCGGCGCGCTCGTCGTCGC
>Ga0126381_100010141_pt1 | contig 10591 bp, 10 predicted proteins | sample PanSoiMetPlot_28_FD_96465 | JGI IMG/M metagenome (GOLD analysis project Ga0126381, IMG submission 96465) | Tropical forest soil microbial communities from Panama - MetaG Plot_28 | ecosystem: Environmental > Terrestrial > Soil > Tropical forest > Bulk soil | place: Panama | collected 2016-02-17
AGCAAACAAGAGGAGTTCACGAAGAAAAACGCTGTCAAGTTGGGACTGATGTCATTCTTTGTTAAGGCGTGCGTGGAAGCACTCAAAGCCGTGCCCGTAGTCAACGGTCGAATCGACGGCGACGATTTCATCCAAAACAATTTTTACGACATCGGCGTCGCTGTCGCGACAGATCGGGGACTCGTTGTGCCGGTCGTGCGAGATGCTGACAAGAAAGGTTTCGCCGACTTGGAACGTGACATCGCCGATTACGCTGCCAGAGCGCGCGAAGGAAAATTGAAAATTGAAGATCTGCAGGGCGGCACATTCACCATCACCAATGGCGGAGTGTATGGTTCACTCTTCGCCACGCCGATCTTGAATCCGCCACAGAGTGGTATCCTCGGCATGCACAAAATCATGCCGCGTCCGGTCGCCATGGACGGCAAAATGGAAGTCCGTCCAATGATGTATCTCGCTCTCAGCTACGATCATCGCGCGATCGATGGGAAAGAAGCAGTCACTTTTCTCATCAAAGTGAAGGAGTGCATCGAGGACCCGCAAAAACTGCGGCTGGATTTTTGACGGGATCCGTTATGGAAAAATTTGATGTCGTTATCATTGGTTCTGGACCGGGCGGTTACATCGCTGCAATTCGCTCCGGTCAGTTGGGCCTTAAAACCGCGCTCGTCGAGAAAGACAAGGAACTGGGCGGCACCTGCCTAAAGGTCGGTTGCATCCCCAGCAAAGCTCTCCTGACCTCGAGCGATCATTTCATGTTCGTGAAGAAGGAGGCGGCGAAACACGGTATCGTAATCGACGGCGCACATGTCGATCTTTCCAAGATGCAGCAGCGTAAAGACAAGGTGGTGAAAACCTTTACCGGCGGCGTGCGCGCGCTGATGAAGACGAACAAGGTTACAATCCTGGAAGGCATCGGCACCATCACCGCGCCTGGTAAAGTTTCGATTAAATCATCTAATGGCGAGACACAGGAGATCGAAGCAAAGAATATTGTAATCGCCACTGGCAGTGCCCCGGTTGAACTGCCGTTTGCGAAGTTTGATGGCAAAACAATCGTCAGCAGCACCGAAGCGCTGGAATTCACGGAGCCTCCAAAGAAACTCGTTGTCATTGGTGCAGGCGCGGTAGGGCTGGAACTAGGTTCTGTTTGGAACCGGCTCGGTTCCGAAGTTACGATGCTCGAATTTCTGCCTCGCATCGCGATCGGGTTCGATCTGGAGTTGTCCAACCTGCTCCAGCGCCTGCTCACGGCTCAGGGCATGACCTTCCATCTGGAAACAAAGGTAAGCGGTGTGAAGATCGACAACGGACGCGCGACCGCGACGGCCACAAAGGAGGGTAAAGAACTCAAATTCGAAGCGGATAAGGTTCTCGTTTCAGTGGGGCGCCGTCCGTTCTCTGAAGGCGTGGGCGCTGAAAAAGTTGGCGTCGAGCTTGATGAAAAAAAACGTATCAAAGTCGACAAACATTTTCGCACGAATGTGGAAGGCATTTATGCCATTGGCGACGTGATCGCCGGGCCGATGCTGGCACACAAGGCTGAAGATGAAGGAATTGCCTGTGCAGAGATCATCGCCGGCAAATCCGGCCATGTGAACTACGACGCCATTGCCGGAATCATTTACACGAATCCTGAGTTGGCCGGCGTCGGCCTTACGGAAGATCAGGCAAAGGAACAGGGAATCGATGTGCGCATCGGCAGATTTCCCTTCCGCGCCAACAGCCGCGCGCTTTGCAATGACGAGCTCGATGGCATGGTGAAGTTCGTCGCCGACGCAAAAACCGATCGGATTCTCGGCGCCCACATCTTGCACCACATGGCTTCAGAATTAATTGCCGAAGCTGTTTCGGTAATTGAGTTCGGCGGCAGTTCCGAAGATATCGGCCGCACCTGCCATTCACATCCGACCCTGAGCGAAGCAGTGCGGGAGGCCGCCCTCAACGTGGAGAAGCGTGCCTTGCATATTCTCAACCGCTAATGTTGTAGCGGCGTTTGTGTCAAACGCTGTGGAGACCACTGCTGCCATTCTGTTGCGCAAACGCAAATTCAGCGACACGAGTCTAATCGTCTCGTGGTGCACGGAGTCACTCGGCTGTATCCAAACTGTCGCCAGGGGAGCGCGCCGCACAAAAAGTCCGTTTGCCGGGAAATTGGATTTATTCTTCGAAGCGGAAATTCAGATCGCGCGGAGCAGGAGGTCCGACCTGCACACGCTTACGGAAGTGGTGCTCAAGAATCCGTTTGGTGGAATCCGCAACAACTATTTACGTACACAGACAGCTGCTTATTTTGTGGAGTTAATCGAGATTTGCACCGAGCGCGATCATCGCGACCCGGAATTATTCGGGCTCCTCGGCCGGGCGTTTGGTTATCTCGATGCGAACGAGCCGACGCCGCGCGCGGTGGCGCATTTCGAGACTGAACTGGCGCGTATTGCCGGCGTGCATGATATCAAGAGACTCAAAGCAGACCCGGCGTTTGCGCTGGGAAATTTGTTCGGCCGCCTGCCGCTCTCCCGCACGCCGCTCTTGAAAATGCTCGCGGCTGAGACGAAAAACAGCTCGAAATGAGATTGCACACTTTTATCGCCGCAATTGTAATCGTGGGCTTCAGTCCAGCCGCATCGGCGAGTGAGACCTATAAGTTCGATTCATCCGGTTCGACGATTGGTTTCGCAGTTCATCAATTCCTCGGGACTACCCACGGAAAATTCACGAAGTTCAGCGGCAAGATCGAAATCGACCGTGAGCATTCGGAAAATTCCGCGGTCACGGTGCAGATCGACGTGCGGAGCATCGACACGCGAATCAAGAAACGGGATGATCACTTGCGCAGCGCGGAATTCTTTAACGTGGAGAAATTTCCGCAGATCACTTTTAAGAGCCGAGGCGTCAAGCGAACTGGTCCGCAAAGTGGCGACATACTTGGCGATCTCACGGTGCACGGCCTGACGAAGCCGATCACCCTTCATGTGAAGCTGCTGACGCCGATCAGCGACACGAGTCGGACGCGCTGGTCAGTGACGACCGATCCAATCATGCGCCGCGACTTCAATTTGATGTTCGCCCCGGCGACCGAGTCAATCTCCAGCATCAGTCAATCAGTTTCGATCAATATCGAAATCGAGGCGAAGCGCGCAGAGTAGCAACAGCGGCGCAGCAGCGCCGCACTCCAAGACGCTGGACTGTTATTGTCACTCAGAGCGAGGCGAAGAATCTCTGATCAAACTAGCGCACCGTCCGCAGCATAAAATCGAGATGTTTCACTTCGCTCAACATGACAGAATAGCCGAATGGAAATAATTCCCCTTGGAGATTCGGCGCTGATCGTGCGCGTGCGTGAGCAGTTCGAGGATGCGCCGGAGGAAACACTGGACCAGGTGCTGCGAACGCTTCAACAGCTTCGGAATGCCGCCATCCCCGGCGTCGTCGAGGTTGCGCCTGCTTACACGACCGTCGCAGTTTTCTTCGATCCACTCACCGTCGCCAAAACCGGAGAAATGTCGAGCGAGGTGTTCAATTGGTTGGCAGCGCGTATTCGCGCCTCTGCGGGACAGCGCGCTAGAGACCGCCGCTCCCTGGCCGGGCGGTCGCTGCCTCAGATCGTAGAAATTCCCATCTGTTACGATGCCGAATTCGCCCCCGATCTCGATGATGTTGCGGACCGTGCAGAGCTCTCGACAAAGGAAGTGGTCGATCTCCACAGCACAGCCGAATATCGGGTGGCCTGCATTGGGTTCGTTCCGGGTTTTCCGTTTCTGGCTGGTCTGCCGCAGAAATTGGCGACGCCGCGACGCGACACGCCGCGAAAAGAAATTCCTCCTGGCTCTGTCGGGATCGGCGGAGCGCAAACGGGAATTTATCCGTTGCGCTCGCCCGGCGGCTGGAACCTGATTGGCCGTACGCCGTTAAAGCTTTTCGATCCCACAAAGAATCCGCCCGCGCTGTTGCACGCGGGGGACCGCGTGCGTTTCCGCACAATCAGTAAAGAAGAGTTTGAAGCGTTAAAGCGGTGAGGCGGGGCGAGGCATGCAAATAACTGTTAGGCGGGCTGGTTTTCTGACTTCAGTGCAGGACCTTGGCCGGACCGGCTTCCGCGAGTTTGGCGTTTCGACCAGCGGTGCGCTTGATTCCTTTGCGTTGCGGGTGGCCAACCTGCTCGTCAGCAACGATGAAGGTGCGGCTGGACTCGAAATCACACTGGGCGGTTTGCAATTGCGCTTTGATGACGAGCGAATCGTCGCCTGGTGCGGCGGCGAATTCGATGTGCGTGTTGGAGCAACGCCGTTACCCGCCGGCCATGTTTGTTTGGTTTCTACTGGTGAGCAACTGAAATTCAGTGCACCAAAAGTTGGATGTCGCGCCTGGCTTGCGATTTCTGGTGCGATTGATGTTCCACTTGTCCTGGGAAGTCGCTCGACGGATTTGCGCGCCGGGTTTGGCGGATGCGACGGTCGCGCGTTGCGCGACGGAGATCAACTTTACCTGCGAGAATTTCGGCGGTCACAGACCGCCGCTACAGAAGAAATTTCTTCCTGGAGCGCGCCATATGACTGGGCGAGTCCGACGAAACGCGATCCGGTTTTGCGTTTCGTTCGAGGCATCGATTGGGAACGCTTCGACGCTTCAGCACTTCAACGTTTCACGAGCGAGGCATTCGCGGTCTCCCCCGATTCCGATCGCATGGGCGTGCGCTTCGATAGTCCAGAATTGAAACGGGAGGACAATGTCGATCTTACGTCTGAAGCGGTCGCGCCGGGCACGATCCAGGTTCCGCCAAGCGGAAAGCCGATTTTGCTTTTGGGCGATTGCCAAACCATTGGCGGTTATCCCAAAATCGCGCACGTGATCACTGTCGATCTCAGCATGGCAGCACAGCTTCGCGCCGGCGATTACGTTCGCTTTTCCGAAGTCTCGCTGCCCGATGCGCACCGGCTCTTGCTGGAGCGCGAGCGTGAACTCGAGCGTTTCCGCATCGGTCTCAGTCTGCAGGGCCCATGAAATTATCTGTCGATATCAACGCCGATCTCGGTGAAGGCTCGGGACACGATGACGAATTGTTCGAGCTCATCAGCTCGGCGAATATCGCAACCGGTTTTCATGCCGGCGACTCCGATACGATGCATGCTGCGGTTTCTGCGGCGAAGGCGCATGGCGTCGCCGTCGGAGCGCATCCAAGTTTTTTCGATCGCGAAAATTTCGGACGCAAGGAACTGAACGTAAGTAACGAAGAAATATTCGACGCCGTGGCGTATCAGCTCGGAATTTTTCAAGCGATCGCCTCCGCCGTTGGCACACCACCAAATCACGTCAAACCCCACGGCGCGCTTTACAACATGGCCGTGCGCGACGAAAAATTGGCTGGCGCGATTGCGCGCGCCATCAAATCAGTCGATCCAAAGCTAATTTTACTCGCGCCGGACAAAACGGAGCTGGCCCGCGCTGGCCAGGCGCATGGTTTGCAAATCGCGCGAGAGATTTTCGCTGATCGCAATTACTTGAATAACGGATGGCTTGTTCCACGGATGCGACCGGATGCATTGCTTCATGATCCAAGAGAAGCTGCCCAGCGTGTTCTGCGCATGTTACGCGAAGGTAAAGTGCGCTCCATCGAAGGCCGCGATGTCAATGTGCGCGGGGAAACGATTTGCGTTCACGGCGATACACCCGGCGCGGTTGAGTTCGTACACGAATTGCGAACGCAATTGGGACGCGCCGGCGTCCGAATAAGCGCACCGCAGAGGTCGCTATGAGCGACAAGATTGCCAGCCAGCCGCCGTCCAGCCTCGTTCGTGCACTGGGACCGATCGACGCGACGATGATCGTCATCGGCTCGATGATCGGGTCGGGCATCTTTATCACCTCAGCGGAATCGTCGCGATTGAGTGGCGCGCCGGGCTGGTTGCTGCTCGCGTGGGCAGTTGCTGGTTTGCTTACCATTACCGGCGCGCTGTGTTGCTCGGAGTTGGCCACCATGATGCCGCGCGCGGGCGGCGTTTACGTTTTTCTACGCGAAGCATATGGAACCACGATTGGATTCTTGTACGGCTGGACGCTATTTCTTGTGATCCAGACGGGGACAATCGCTGCGGTCGCGATTGCATTCGCGAAGTTCCTCGGCGTTTTCGTGACAGCCGTTTCGCCGGATAATTACCTAATCCGGCCAATCGCATTCGGCGGCTACGCGATCAGCTTGTCGATGGAACAACTGGTCGCGATCGCATTAGTGGTGTTGTTGACGTGGACGAACACGCGTGGACTTGAAATCGGGAAAATTGTCCAGAACACATTCACCTTTGCAAAAACGGCAGCCCTCGCCGGCGTGGTCGTGGTCGGTCTGTCGTTAGGCTGGCATGCGACCAGCGCGGCTCGGAGTGTGGCGTGGTGGAATTCATGGGCCAATGGTTGGAGCCCGCAGATTGCCCAGCCCGGTTTCACTTTCGTTGGTGGACTTGCTCTTGCGCTGCTTTTTGGAAAATCGATGGTTGGTCCACTATTCGCGCAGACCGCCTGGACAAATGTGACATTCGTTGGCAGCGAAGTGCGCGATCCAGGAAGGAATCTGGTGCGCGCCCTCGTCGCAGGCTGCGGCGTTGTGGTCATCCTTTATTTGCTAGCCAACGTCGCTTATCTCGCAGTGTTGCCGTTCTTTGAAATCCAGCACGCTCCGCAGAATCGCGTGGCGGTGGCGATGATGAACGCGGTGTTCGGTCACCCGGGCGCGATGTGCATGGCCGCAGCGATCATGATTTCCACCTTCGGTTGCAATAACGGGCTGATTCTCTCCGGGTATCGCGTTTACTATGCGATGGCGCGCGATCGATTGTTTTTCCAAAAAGTCGCGACCACGAATCGTTTTCATGTTCCCGCGGCAGCACTGGTCGCACAGGCAATTTGGACTGCGTTTCTTACGTTACCGCGCACGGTGACAATCAACCCGGCGACTCAGGAGGTCGCCTATGGAAATGTTTACAATCAACTGCTCGAATACATTGTCTCGGCCGATCTATTCTTTTACGTTCTGATGGTTGTTGCGGTAATGATTTTGAGACGCAAAAAACCAGATGCAGAGCGTCCGTACCGCACGTGGGGTTACCCGATTGTGCCGATTGGTTCAATTATGCTCGCTGGTCTGCTCATTACTGACCTTGCGTTTCTTGCACCGGCAACTTCGGGAATCGGAATGCTGATCGTATTGACTGGTGTACCCGTTTACTTCCTCTGGCGCAAAGGCGCGACGGCCTGAGTCCGCCTTCGCCAGCTACGGCGTAGTCGGCGAATCCAATTCGCAGTTGAGATGCGAATTGTTTTTGTATGCCTGCAAAATCAAAGAAACAACAGATGGCCGCCGGTGCGGCGCTTGCAGCAAAGCGTCATAAACGCTCCGTATCGTCCCTCAAAGGCGCTTCGCGAGGGATGTACAAATCGATGAGCAAAGCGGAGCTGCGCAGAATGGCCAAGACCAAGCGCAAAGGCAAGCCGACAAAGAAAAAGCGGCGTTAAAGATTTGCCGACACGTTGAGAGGCCGCCAGAACTGCTCATCTGTTTTGCATTACCGTCATTGCCTGTCTCAAAGGTTCGAGGCTCACCTTGCTTGTCCCAGTAAAGGGATGATCCAGCACGTAGATCAAAAATAGAATCGACGTGATCGTTACCGTGAGCGTAGTTGTGATCAGGTATTGCGCCTTAATGTTTTTCATTCCGAAAAAGTACGTGTACGAAATCGTAAATACGCTGCCGATAAGCAAGACCAGCCAAATGACTGGTGGCACGGTATCGTTCCCGGCAAAGATTCTCAGTCGACGGTATTGAGCCAGGTTGTTCAAACATCGCAGTGATTCAGCGTAGAGTACTTTGTTTGGAATCGAGTTCGCGTCCATCTGAGAAAACAATGTCCTGAGGTTGGCCTGCGCTCCGCCGAAATGAACATTTATCTCGCCTCGAGACATCCTCGGTATCTCATCGTTGTAAACCGAAGCAACGTAATCTCTTAATCCCTGCTGTATCATTTCCTTGGCAGGGCCAGGATATACTCCTGCACTGTGAAAAATATCCAAGGCCTCGCTAGCCTCCAATTGCAGATTTTTCGTTGCCTCGTCGTATCCGCTCCAGGTAACAAAAACAACAAACGCGACCATCACACCGTAGAAGAGGCCGAAGGCATTAAAAATTATGGCAGCGACTTCGTGGTTCTCCTTTAGTACTTCGGCCGAGTACTTCTTTCGCACCAGATAAAGTCCAACCAGTGCGAAGAACGTGGTAATCGCGGAGACAACGAAAAATGAAACCGCCGGCGGCAGGTCAAGTAGAAATCGCATAAGTCGCTAGTCTTTTTAGAGAGGTTTCGTCAATTTGAGACGATGCTTCAGAGGATTCAGCGGCAGCGGTCCTTGATCGACTCCGAAATCTCGCCGATCGCTTCGCTCCGCGGTTTGGCGCCGAGGTTGCCTTTGCCATGAACGCGGACGCTGACCGCGTTGGCGTCCATGTCGCGCTTTCCGATGACGAACATTGTGTGCACTTTCATCTGTTCAGCGCGCTGGATTTTTCCGTTGATCTTGTCACTGCTCTCGTCGATTGCCGCGCGCACTTGATTCGCGCGCAGTTCGTTCAAGATCGATCGGGCGTAGTCGAGTAGTTTCGGTTCGTCGCCGATGGTAAGAATGCGCACCTGTTCGGGCGAGAGCCAGAGCGGGAAATTCCCGGCGTAATGCTCGATGAGGAAACCGATGAACCGTTCATGCGTGCCGAGCGGCGCGCGATGAATGCAGATCGGCGTTTTCTCAAGGTTATCGCGATCTTTGTAAACGAGATTCAACCGGCGGGGCTGGGCGAAATCGACCTGGTTCGTCGCGATGGAAAACTCGCGCCCGATCACGCTCCACGCCTGAACATCGATCTTCGGTCCGTAAAACGCAGCTTCGTTAGGCACTTCCACGTAATTGATTCCGGAATTCTTGAGCACATTGCGCGTCATGTCCTCCGTCTTGTTCCAAAGCTCCGGCTCGTCGACAAATTTTTGTCCGAGCTTGGCCGGGTCATGCGTCGAGAAGCGCATCAGATATTTCTCGATCCCGAAAAGCTTGAAATATTTCAGATACATTTCATTCACCGCATTAAACTCGTCTTCGAACTGTTCCGGGGTGCAGTAAATGTGGGCGTCGTTCATTTGGAGGGAGCGGACTCGCATTAGCCCGAACAACTCGCCGCTCTTCTCGTATCGATAATCCGTCCCATACTCCGCCAATCGCAACGGCAGATCGCGATAACTGCGGGGCACCGCCGCAAACAACTTGTGATGATGCGGGCAGTTCATCGCCTTGAGGTAGTACCGGTCCGGGTCAGGCATGAATGCAGTCGCTAGCCGAGTAACGACATCGTTCTCCCCTATCTGTCGAATTCGTTCCTGGTCCTCGGGTGACTGCACCTTGATGGTGTCGCGCAAGTACGACAGCATATCTTCCGGAGTCGAAAGGTTTTTGAAACTGGCAGCCGTTAGCCCCATTTTTTCGGCAAGTTCTTTAGACTGCGCACGTCGGATCGCGCGATCTTCGGTAATTCGCATTTGAAGCTCGCCTTCGGCTTGCAGTTCCATCGGCGGAAACATCGACTCGGCGTAGTAGGGGACGTGACCGCTCTTTTTGTAGAGGCTCTCACGTGCGATGTGCGGAGTGCGGACACGCTGATAACCGGCGGCGAACTCGGTTTCTTTCGCGAGCTTCTCTAGTTCTTCCGCGATCGCTGCGCCGCGCGGCAAAAACATTGGCAGCCCAGGCCCCACGTCGTCATCGAACACAAAAATCTCCAGTTCTTTGCCGAGTTTGCGATGGTCGCGTTTCTTCGCTTCCTCAAGCATGGCGAAGTAATCATCGAGTTCTTTTTTCGTTTTGAATGCCGTCCCATAAACGCGCTGGAGCTGCGGATTCTTTTCGTCCCCCTTGTAATACGCGCTCGCCACGCTCGTGACTTTGAATGCGCCGATGTCCCCCGTCCGTTTGACATGGGGACCCGCGCAGAGATCGATGAAATCGCCGCTGCGATAGAGCGAAATTTTTTCATCGGGTCTGATGTTCTCGATGATGTCGATCTTAAATTTGCTCGGCTCCGAACGCTCGCTTAGCGCGGCGAGCCGTCCTTTCTTACCGAGCGCGAGCGCTTCGTCCCGCGAAACTTCCATCCGGTCGAACGGATGGTTCGCTTTGATCTCCTTCTTCATCTCCGCCTCTATCTTATTAAAATCGTCTGGTGAAATGCGGTGCGGAAGATCGACATCGTAATAAAAACCGTTCTCCACCGGCGGTCCGGCAGCGAACTGCGCCTCGGGCCAGATTCTTAAGATCGCCGTGGCCAGTACATGAGAGGCCGAATGACGCAATCGTTCCAGGTCCGTCATTTGCGTGCGTTCTTCTACCGTTTTGCGTTCTTCTTTCATGAACGAGCGGTGAAATTAACCACGAAGAACACGAAGGACACGAAGAATTTGCTGGGAGGCGGGCTGCTATGGGCTGTCACACAATTGTAACTTGGAGATATCGTGGTTTCTTTATAGCCTCGGTTCTGAGACACGACCGTCCTTCATGAATCCTG
>Ga0126381_100010143_pt1 | contig 10590 bp, 7 predicted proteins | sample PanSoiMetPlot_28_FD_96465 | JGI IMG/M metagenome (GOLD analysis project Ga0126381, IMG submission 96465) | Tropical forest soil microbial communities from Panama - MetaG Plot_28 | ecosystem: Environmental > Terrestrial > Soil > Tropical forest > Bulk soil | place: Panama | collected 2016-02-17
CTCCCAGCTGAGCGTATTGTCGTCGCGTCCGTGGCGGAAGTGAAGAAAGCAGCGAGCCGCAATGAGGAAATCGAGCGCTGACTCAAGTTGCTTACGCACCGGAGCGCGCAATGAACTGGCGTCGGGCCAGTCGTGGAGCTTGTCCATCGCCGAGATCAACGCGAGCCAATTCGCAACGTTCACATCGCGTAAGCCGCCGGGAGCTTCCTTCAAATTCGGCTCGAGGTGATAGAGAGTCATCCCGAACTTCGCGTGACGTTCCCGCGTAACTTCGGCCAGGCCCTGCAGCAAGGCCTTAGCCTCACGCATGACCAGTTTCGGGATCGTCTTGTCATGCAATTTGCGGAACAGATCGCGGTCGCCAGCAAGATAACGGCAGTCTAGAAGAGAAATCGTGAACTCGGTGTTGTTCGGATCGTAGCGGTCGCATTCGGCCAGAGTACGGGACGCAGGACTCAGCTTCAGCCGCAGATCCCACAACTCTTGCGAGAAGCGCCGCACGGGATCTTTAAAAGCCTGTTCCGCATCGCGGTCGCCAAAGAGAAAAAGCAGATCAATGTCGGAATACGGAAACAGCCAGCCGCGGCCGAAGCCGCCGGTGGCTACGAGTGCAAAGTTGGCGGGTTTGGCGTCATCCGAGGAGATGATGTCGTGCCACAAGCGGAAGAGAATATCTTCCGCCAGTCGAGTGCGTTCGGCCACCGCCGCGCGCCCATCGCCGGAGGACTCAAACTCCCGTTGAATGCGCGACGACTCGTCGTTGAGAGAACCCCGCAGTTCGCTGATCAATGAGGACGCTGCCATCATGAAAGTCATTCACCCCGTCACGCCTGCACTGGGGGAAGGCCGCGCATGCTGCCTAATAGTTGCTTTCCAGGTCGCGTCCCGGCACTGCCCGTTTCCCAAGCCCGCCGAAAATCCGCGGTTGACGCCGTTATCTACAAAGCTCCCTCGCCACGTTCGTCGTTGCGGATGCGGATTGCCTCGTCGATGCGCGACCGGAAGATCTTGCCGTCGCCGATCTTTCCGGTGCGGGCGGCATTCAAGATGGCCTGTTCCGCCTTTTCGACCAGCGCATCCGGCAGCACCATTTCGATCTTCGTCTTCGGAATCAGATCGACGCTGTATTCTCGGCCGCGGTACACCTCGGTATGCCCCTTCTGCCGCCCGTGACCACGCACTTCGATCACCGTCATGCCTTCAACGCCAATTTCCTGCAGCGCGGTTTTTACCGCTTCAAGTTTGGAATTTTGAATGACCGCTTCGATCTTCGTCATGATGGTTCGCAAGTCCTGTTCTACAGTTTCATGCCCGCGTCAGCTCATCCTACTTCCGTCCATCAAGCTGACGCTTCCCAATAGTATCCCTCTTCGCCATGTTGCGAGAGGTCCAGGCCCTGCACTTCTTCCTCCTCGGAAACTCTCAAGCCGATGGTCACATCGACTAACTTCAAAATCACCAACGTTCCTACGACCGCGATCCCCCAGGCGATCAAGACGCCCACGCATTGATTCAGCAATTGATGTGCATTCCCTTCGAACAAGCCGGAGGGCAAAGTATTTCCCTGGGAGTCTTTGAAGATGGGATTCACGGCACTGACTGCGAAGACGCCCGTCAGGATTGCGCCTAAGGTTCCACCCGCACCATGAACGCCGAACGCATCGAGCGAGTCATCGTAACCCAGCTTCGCTTTCACCCTGGCGACCATCAGATAGCAGAACACGCCAGCGATCAGGCCGATCAACAATGCTGGCATCGGCTTCACGAATCCCGCCGCGGGTGTGATGGCTACGAGTCCGGCGACGGCGCCGGAGATTCCGCCCAGGACGCTCGGCTTACCGTTGCGAATCCACTCGGCGCCTGCCCATCCGATCGTAGCCGAGGCGGCCGCAAAATGCGTCGCGACGAATGCGCTCGTCGCCAGGCTACCGGAACCGAGGGCGCTACCTGCGTTGAACCCGAACCATCCCACCCAAAGCAGGCAGGCGCCGATGCAGCTGAGCACCACGCTGTGCGGAGGCATCGATTCTTTCGGATATCCCAGACGCTTCCCCAGATAAAGGGCGCAAACTAAAGCAGAAACTCCCGACGTTACGTGAACGACGGTACCACCCGCGAAATCGAGCGTCGGGAACCGCCCGCCCAGCGAGGCATTCAGCAGGCCGCCTTTGCCCCACACCATATGCGCCATCGGGTCATAGACGATAATCGACCACAATATGGTGAACACCAGCATGGCGCTGAATTTCATGCGCTCGGCGAATGCTCCGGCAATCAATGCTGGTGTAATCACGGCAAACATCAATTGGTAGACCATGAAAGTCTGCGCCGGAATGGTGGCGGCATAGTCCACATCGGGCGCAGCGCCCACTCCCCTGAGGAAGATGTTTTGCAGGCCTCCGATGAAACTGTTGCCGGCGCCGAACGCCAAGCTGTAACTGAACAGCGCCCATAACACGGTGACGACGGCCATCAACGCAAGGCTTTGCATCATGGTGCCGAGCACATTCTTCTTGCGGACGAGCCCGCCGTAAAACAGCGCAAGACCGGGTCCCGTCATCATGAGGACGAGAGCGGCGCTCGTGAGCATCCAGGCGTTGTCGGCGGAACTTTTCGCGTCAATCGCCTGCTGCTCAAGTTTGGCCAGTCGCGCGTTCGTGTCGGCAATTGAACTCGACGATGTTTGGGCGGAGACAGACTGCGCGACGATCAGGACCAAAACTAACGTCACCAAGACGGTGATCAGTTTTCTTCCGATAGACACTGAATGATTCTCTCCCTGCGCGGCAGCTGCCGCGTTCAACATGCCATAGAACGACGCCTCAATGTAACGTCCGGCAGGTCTGGCCGGAAATCGAAACTATTTATCGGCGCTATCAGGTTTTGTTATTGAAACGCCCTGGACCAACCCGCAGTCAGAACTTGAATTGCACGTCGAGTTGCATCCTCCGCGGTGGTTGGGCAGCAACCGGCTGCCCGAAGAGCGGAGAAGAGATGATCCCGATGTAGGTCACGTAGTTGGGGTGATTCAGAATATTGAAGGAATTGAGGGAGAGCGAAAGGATCTTCGATTCTTTGCTTGCCTTCGACAGCGGGAAATCGTGCGACACGTTCAGATCGAGACTAATCGTGCCTGGTCCCGGCATGGTGTTCCGTGCGACGGCCGTCGGACGGTCATTGACAATGCCATCGTGATTGTCATCGCCCCCAGTGGTTACGTTGACAGGCTTGCCGGCGTACAGAGAGAGGGCGGCACCGAGATTAAAGAATCTTGTGGGCTGAGTCGTTGCCAGCAGATCGAACTTGTGGAGACGATCATTGTCCGAGAGCCCCCAGTCGGCGGCCGCGTCATAGCTGTTGGCCGGAAAGTACGTGATGCCGCTCGTGTTGTTGTAGGCGCGGCCGAGTGTGTACTGGACTTGTCCGGAAAAGTACCGATTCAGTTTGCCACGGAAGGTCAGTTCCATGGCGTTGCCCTTTAAGTAGCCTTCGGATTGAATCTGGCGCACTTGACCGAGGGACGGATTCGGGGCCACCCATGAGCTCCCGGACAGGACAGGCGCGTTGGCGTCGATGGAACGAAAAGCATTGATGCCGCGATTCCCGATATAAACCGCGCTGAACGTGGTCTTCGGCGTGACCTGCCGCTCGGCCCCGACGCTGTACTGCAAGGTGTATGGGATGCGGGTGCGCGGATCGAGCACCACCACGCTCGTAGGAACCTGCGAGAGCACCGCAGGGTCGATCGGGTAGCTCGCTTGCGGTGCCTCGACGATAAAGCGCAACAGATTCACACCATTAAAGTGGAGCAGATCGGCAATCGCACCCGGCCCGGTGCGGTCGTAAAAGATGCCGGCGCCCCCGCGGATGACCGTCTTACTCTTGTCCGACGGCGCATACGCGAAGCCGATGCGAGGAGCGAAGTTGTTCGGATCGTCGTGGAAGTAATTCTGCCAGTAGTACCGCAAACCGAGGTAAACAGAAAAGTTCGGCCTCACGCGAATGTTGTCTTCGACGAAGCCACAAAGGACCTTCTCCAGGAAAACGACGCGGCCCTGTCCGGTCTGCACAAGATATGTCGATGGTGTGGCGGCAGAATAGTCGGCGGAACTGGCGAACGTGTACGTTCCGGCGCGATTGGTGAAGTCGTCAAACCCGCGGCGGCTGATATCTGGTACGTCAATCCCAAAGGTGATCTGGTGCCTTCCGTTCGCGTAGGTCGCGAAGTCGGTGCCATCGAAGTGATATTCCGTGCGGTGAGCGTCCGCCTGCGCTCCGCCAGCCGTAAACAGACCTGAGACTGCGATCTGCGCCTCGGGGTTGATGCTGGTCGTCGCATTGTTATAGTGGCCGACCAGGAACCGCAGCTGATTCAGCCAATGCGGCGAGAACTGGTGCAAATAGCTGATGTTGACTTCGTGTTCGAAGAACCGCGCATCGGTAGCCGCGCTCGGCAGAGTGGTCCCTCCAGCGCCCTGGTTCTCGGTCGTACGATTTTCGTAAGAATACCCAATCCAGAACTGATCCCCGTTTTCCAAGTCGTGAAAAAGCCGGCCTGATCCGAAGAAATGATGGGTGGGATTGGGCAGAGTTTGGGCGATCGGTCCAAAGCCGAGCGACTGGGCTGCGGCAATCGCGTCGACGTCCATGATGTCCTGCTGATCGAGAATGTCATCATCGAGTGCCAGCAGAAAACTGGTGCGCTTGCTGTGGCCTACCGGCCCGGTCACGGAGCCCTCGTAGTACTCTCTGCGCTCTGGTGGCTTAACTACCGCGAAGGCGTTGCTCGCATCGAACACGGAATCGCGAAACATGAAGTTCAGCGAGCCATGAAAGCTGGGAGTACCGCTTTTCGTCGTGATTTCCAGACGCGCACGCCCGGGCCGCGAAAAGCGGGCGGAGTAGGGATTGTTATTGATCTTTACTTCCTGTACGGCGGAGGGGGTGACGCCCGGTCCATTGGCTTCGATCCCGTTGACTACCAGCGACACGCCGTTGGTGCCAATCGCATTGTCGTCGAGAAACCGCGACATCGCGGTGATGTAGTCCTGGTCGAAGATAGGGATCCGGTCGAGCGCATCGCGATCCACGGCGTTTGTGTTCTGATTGTCCGAGGTTTCTGTGCTTACCACGGGGACATTGGTCCCCGTTGCCACAGTGACCGTTTCCGTCTGCACCTGAATCTGGAGAGTCACTTTGAGTGGCGGAGAATTCCGACTCGAGACGGCAACCGCGATGCGTTGATCACGGAAACCCTCGGCGTGAAGCTCGAGCGTGTACTTCCCAACACCGATATTGTCGAAGTGAAAAGCACCGGCCGGGTCGGTGGTGGTCTGGGCAACGGGCTCGCCCGGAATTGCCAGGAGAGTCACGCTTGCTTTCGACACCGCCGCGCCCGAGGGATCAAGCAAGACGCCGTTGATCGAGCGCGGCGCGATCGTCGCCCTTGCAGAGTGAGAAGAATGATCTTCCTGCCCCGGCAGCATCGTGGCGTGCACGGCCACCAGCAAGGCAAGGAGGATGGAGGGCAGGTAACGGTTCAAGAGCGCAGTCCGCGCCCGGTTAATGGGCTGGGACACAGCATACGGAAAAAACCTGAAAGCCTTCTGAAAACCGGGAACGCCCACGTGGTTTGCTAGCCAGCGTTTCGATTTCGCTCGAGATTATTTTGGGGCGCCCGCAGCCTGACCCTGGGCCGCTGCGGGAGCCGGCTTCACGAATTTCGCATCATCAACCGGAACATTCTGCTTCAGGTCGCTAACCTGGATCGTGAAGCGGCCGCTTGGGCGCGCCAAGGTCCAGCGATAGGGAACTTTCACTCCGTTCGTGTCCCGGTAGTCGGAGTAGTCAATCTGCGTAGGAAGCCATCCCAAGGCGGTTTCGCCGTAGCGAACAAGGCGGAGCAGCAGTCCCGACTGCTGATCGAAGCACAACTCGATCGGAGGCTTCCCATCGCGTTGGCCGACCACCACGAAAACATCGCGATCACCAATTTTCTCGCTGCCTCGCACGTGCATCGCGCTAAACATCTTCTTCAAATGCGCGGCGAGATGGAGGTCGGCATCAACGGAAGCGCCATCCATATCGCTGGCGTTCATTTCTCGCGGCGGATGCCCCGGGCTGCCCAGCCAGCCTTCGTGGCCGTTGAATGCCGTAACGCTGTCGCCGTCTTGCATGTGCGTGAACGAGATCCGCTCGTCCGGTTCCTTTGAATAGATATCGATCGGAAGCGAGCGCCCACCGAAATCAATCGTTCCCGTCATCACGCGGGTGGTGACTTTTTCGATCGCTGACGCACCTCCGGCGGCTTGCAAGTATTTGTCGATCAGTTGATCTGCCGTCGGTCCGGATGGCTCTTTGGGATCAGCCGACTTCGTGTTCTCTCCCGCATGGTGAGGTTCACCCACGGTCAGCTTGAGCTCCTCAGCCATGACCACCGGAATGGCGAGCGGCTTCGGGTTGCCACGGTGGCAGGAATAACACGTAACCTCGCGATGGCCCTCGAAATTATCCTTGTTGAGGGCGAACATCATCTCCATCATTTTGCGCGCGGTTTGCTTGCTCTTTTTGTCGTCCTTCTCGAAAGCATTCTGCACATGACAAAAATCGCACTCGACACCGAGGGATGCCGTGATGAATTGCATGGTCGGAAACAACTGATCGGCCGGGATGCCCTTGAGCACCTGGATATTCTTGAACTGTTCTTCCGCTTTTTTGGTCCCGCCAGGCGCAGTCTGAGCGGGAGGGCGCATTGTGCTGGTGGACGGTGCCTTGGCCGCAGCCAGAGTGAACGCGCAAATCACAATCAGTGCGCTGGTGGAAAAAACAAGGATTGGTTTCCGATCCATCAGTAAGCCTCAGAGAACTTGAAAGTCTAGCAGAGACAGGTGCTGACTACTGTCGATTACTGTAAACAGACTTTCCTGAAACCTCCGCCATCACAGCGTGGCTGGGCACCAGGGAGTCGACTTTTTGCTTCAGATGCGCCGGAACAAATAAAAATACTCGGTTTGGCCCGTTCCATTCACCCTGCAGATCGGCAGCAGTCAGATAAATCTTCGGAGCGTCGGGAAAAGTCGAGCCGAACCACATGGATGTTGTCCGGCCCTCGACGAGCTCGACCGGCCTCTGCAGATAAAACAAGAGCGACGAGCCGAATGCCTGATCGCCGTAGATCATCACCCGGTCTTCGGGTCGCGCCCGGGCCGCAATCTGCTCGGCAAGAGCTTTTGAAGATAGGTATGGCCCAAACCTGCCGAGCGCGATGTGCGCGGCAATGAGAAACAGCGCCATCCCGGCCGCGAGTACCCAGGTTCCGGCGTAATGGCGACGGCGGATCCGCAACAGCAGCGACGCCAGCGGCGCAATCCAAAGAGCGATCGCTGCGAGCGCGGCCGGGAGCCGGAGCGCGGCAAAGGAGGCGTAGCTGAGATCGAGCATGTGCGACGTAGACAGCGTGTCGGTATTCATGTCGTGCTTGGCCAGCACGTTGCCGATGTCGGGCTCGAACGGCAGATGCCGCGATTGCCACAATAGCGTTAGCAGCGTGATGCCGGCGGCGACCGAAATGACGGCGAGCACGGCAGCCGAGATTCCGAGCCATCCCCTGCGTTGGCCCAGACCGCACTCGATCCGCTCGCAATACCCAATTCCTTCGGCGAGCAGGATAAGCAGCGGCAGATACGCAGGAAACGTGTAGTACTCCTGGTTGGTCGAGACCGCAAAGAAAACTAGAACGAGCCCTGCCCAAATCCAGCACAGCAATCGAGTGCGCGCTGCAAAATTGCCGCGCTGAGTCTTGCGCTCATTTACCGCCGTGCGAATGGCGGCTGGCAGATAAAGACTCCAGGGGAAAAGCCATACCAGGTGCAGCGACCAATACAGCGCCCAAGGTAGCTTGTTGTAGTCGCGCGGATAGCGTCTTCCCAAGAACCGCAGGAAATGCTCGTTGACAAAGTAGAACCAGAAAAAGCCATGGCCGTCCTGCCCCCCGGTGTTGCGCAAACCAGCGAGAATGTGCCACGGAGCGGCGATCACAAGAAACAGCCCAAGTCCAGAAACCAGCCGGAAATCGCGCCAGCGCCGCCATTCACCGGTTGCGATCAAATACAAGAATGCTGCTCCACCGGGGAATGCCAGGGCTATCAGTCCCTTGGTCAACACCCCCAAAGCCGCGCATGCGTAAGCCGCATACCATCGCCAAGCTGATGCGTTAGGCTCGAGACCTGTCAGGAAGAAGTAGAGAGACGCGCCGACCAGCAGGCTGAGGAGAACATCGGGAATCAGAATGCGAGTGAAAAGAAAGACTCCGGCGGCGGTGTAGACAAACAAGGCTGCATAAATTCCTACTCGCTCTCCGAAAGCACGGCGCCCCCAGACCAGCGCCAAGCCGCCGAGAAACATCACTGACAGAGCCATCGGGAGGCGCGTGGCGAACTCGTTTACTCCGAATACGTGATAGCTGATCGCAACCAGCCAATATGGCAGTGGCGCTTTCTCCAGATACCGCACACCGTTGACGTGGAGGGTGACGTAGTCGCCAGTCACAAACATCTCGCGCGCCGCTTCCGCGTGCGTGCTGTCGGCATCATCGAGAAGTGGAGGAGTAAACAACGCTCCGGCGTAGACGGCCAGGAACACCACCGCTAGCGCCCAGTAGGAAGCGCCGCGCAACCGACCGGGTACACCAATCTGCTCTTGAGGAATTGTTAGCGTGGAGATGGCGCTCAATTCGGGACCTGACTCAAGGGTACCGGGGATTTGCCAGCGTCCGCAAGCCGAAGGCGGCGTTCATTGCTCACCGGCAAGGTCAACGACTGCAGATTTGATACCCTCGACGACTCTCGCCATCCTTTCGAAATCGATCTCTTTCAATGTGTCTTCAGCAGTGTGATAGTGCGGGTATCGAAACGCCGCGGTATCCGTAATCATGACAGCCGGATACCCCCGCCTGCCAGAAAGACCATTGATCGGACCAACCGACTCCGGGCCAGCGGTCCGGCGCCGCAAGTCCTTCGGACGGAACCTTGGCCGACTCGCGGAATTCTTGCACTGCGCGGCGCACCAGTCCTCGCGACGCAGTATTGGCGACGAAACCGATGAAGTTGCCGCGACCCGGATAGAACAATCCGAGGCCTGACGGATACTTCTGACTCCCGGGCATATCGGAATAGTAGCCAAGCATTTCGAGAGAAATCATGGCTGACACTGGAACGCCGTCGCGCCGCACCTTCCGGGCATAGACAAGACTGCCCATCTGCTCGGTTTGGAAATAGGGTGGCTCCTCATTTACGAAGAAAACAAAGCGAACAGAGCAGCGGAGTCTGGTTCCGCGCAGCTCGCGCGCCAGTTCCACAACCCCCGCAACCCCTGTGGCATTGTCATCGGCCCCGACTGTGCCAACAACGCTGTCGTAGTGCGCACCCACAAAAACAGCGGGTTCGTTCGCGGTGCTCCCCGTGAGTTGTGCTTCCAAGTTGCTTACGTTGTGACCTTCCACCGCGTAGGTCTGTTCGACCACCGAATAGCCGGCTTTGGAGAGGGTATCGCGAATATAGTCAGTTGTCGCTTCCAGGGATCCAGAGTGCGGGAGGTTCCGCTCGCCGATGTTCACCGACAAATATCGGACGTGGCTTTCGAGTCGAGCGGCCAACTCCGATTGCGCAGGCGACAGTGGCGGCAACGGTTCGCGATATGATCTGAGCGGCATCTGAGTCATCCGCCAGAGGGAACCGAAGCCGGCTGCGAGCGAAAGAAATACCACCGCCAGGGCAATTCTCAACTTCCAGTTTGGGCGTAGTGGAGCGCTGATTTCTTCGAACATGAGCCGACAATAATCAACGACACCACGACAAGACTTCTTGTTCCACTTATTCGCGTTTCGTGGCTGGACCGTCCCGTTCAAAGAACTTCCACTTATCCATTGCTGCGGGGACAGCCACGTCGAAGAAGCCCACCATCATCTCGTCCGAAGTCTGATCTCCCCATGTGACGGTCTGGGTCGGGTCGGGATTGTGCGGGTTGTTCTTCGAATTGTCGTACCAGGCGACGGCGCGGAGTTTCGTACCGCCCTTGAGCAGGCGCGGTTCTGCGAGCCGGTAGCCGAGCTGCCAGTGGAAGTGATAATTCACCCGCAGCAGCACTTCCACGCTGCCATCATCGTGCACGATATCGTACTCAAAGCGTTTCCCCCGCAGATGCATGTGCGGGAAGAGGCTGAGCAATGTCGCGTCGTGCGGCAGCGTGCCCTGGACCTCAACGCGGAAGTCGTCGGCCCCAGGTGGAATGATTAGTGCGTGATTATTCAACTGCAGGGTGATCACCCGCTGCTTGGGCAGACTCTTTGCAAAAACCAGCCCGATGCCGGTTTGATCTTGATCGGCAGTGCCGTTCGTCGTGTAGTGCATCTGGAAAACGAGGTCGGATCCTGCAGGAACGAATTTCGCCATCCCGTCGGGCCACTGATCGGGAGAACTGCCGGGCGCATATACCAACAAAAGATCGCTGGTGGTCTCGTGTGCCTGGCGCTGCTCGTGCGGGTCGGCCAGCGTTGATGCCGTGAACGGCTGCCCCACCGGCGCATGCCGCAGC